>ERZ808246.298-NODE-298-length-44626-cov-6.742546_pt1 | contig 44626 bp, 41 predicted proteins | sample MGYA00521083_ERZ808246 | MGnify/ENA primary metagenome ERZ808246 (study PRJEB31516, sample SAMN03275577) | gut metagenome | biome: mammalia-associated habitat; material: feces | host: Papio cynocephalus | place: Kenya | collected 2012-07-07 ... | reverse complement strand
AAGGACCTCAGGATGTCTGATACGACATCCCGCCCGTATTCTTCAATCATTTCGGACAGAGAGAGAATTTCGTATTGCTTGTCCGAATCCAGAGCAATCACTTCTTACGTGCATACTTCTCGACAAGTCTGCGTGCGATTTCGCTATCCGCGCTGGCGTACTCTATAATGGAGTCCCCACGCTCCCATCCGACACCACTCTCGACAAGTTCGTCAAGGTTGGCGGCAGACTCCTTAGAGTCAATAACCATGTCCTGGTAGAACGATTCTGTCGCCATTGCCTGTACCTCTGACTATCAGTATGCTGCCGGCGTAGATAAGCATTAGCGACTATGTATCAAACCCGCAATTCGTGAACTTCCTGTCGATCTTCGTGATGTGCCGTCTTAGGAAAGCGTTTTTCTCAACAGGGAGCTTCAGAAGAAGAATATTTTGCAGTCGAGGTCGAGTTTGTTACCGAGGTGACGAATGTCGCAAGCTCCTTCAATAGTCTTCGCGGCCCACCAATCCTCCCAGAGAATCGATCTTCCAAGCCGGGATATGACAGTATCCCTGCGGATTCTTCACGAGATAGTCCTGATGGTACTCTTCCGCACGCGCCCACTGTGTCAGAGGGCCTTCTTCGACATGGAACTCGCCGTACCGGCCGGCCTGCTCCGCCAGAACCCTGCTGACAATTGCCGCCGACTCCGGATCGGTCCAGTACACCCCGGTCTGATACTGTATGCCGACATCGTTCCCCTGCCGGCGCTCCTGCGTGGGATCTATCAGATAGAGGAAGACCGAGAGGATGTCCTCCAGCGATATGACGGATGGATCGTAGACGACCTTCACCGTCTCGCGGTACCCCATGCGGCCGGAGCACACGAGCATGTAATCCGGGATATAGTGCGGATCCCCATTGGCGTACCCGCACTCGGTGGAGACGATGCCGGGAATGCCGGTAAGGGCCTTCTGAAGGCCCCAGAAGCATCCGCCGGCGAGGTAGATTTCGCTCATGGACGCCTGGGCTTCCCGCAGGACTTGGCTCCTTCGGGACAGGGTCCGCGGACGCAGGACGGGCCCGCATCGCGGAATATGACGGGTGAAACCTCGCGGCACTGCCTGAGCATCTCGTCCGCCACCTCTCTGATCTCCCACTGGGCCCTGCTGCAGCACCTCATCGAGAAGAAATGCAGAAGCTCGCGGGCGTTCATGGTAACGGTTATGTTGGTGGTGCATCCGTTCGGAAGGAGATATCTGGCATCCTCCGCCGGGATCCCCATCTCCTCCAGCCTGTCGTAGGCGCTCCAGATCGCATCCATCGTCTCCCGGAACAGGTCCTCTGCCTCGGGATTCCCGCTCACGGTAGGAGGCACCACGAAGGTGGGCTCTCCGAGGGAGACGTACCTCTGGCTCTGCTGGGAGAATGAGGCTATGCGGTGCCTCACCAGCTGATGGGTGAGTGCGCGGGAAACGCCCTCTATCGAGAATGTGAAGACGGCATGCTCTATCACCGAGTGATGACCCATCCCGACTATGCGGGACAGGGTCCTCTCCGGATCTATGTCCTCCATTATCTCCGACGCGGGCCTCTCGGAGTAGCACGAGTTCCCAGCAGCGGCACAGATCCTGTCGGCGTCCGGAGTATATGCCAGCAGCTTGACCTTCATTGTGATTCACCCTTCCATATGGTATCGCGCACCTTGTCCATCCTCTCCCTGTCCATAAGGTCGGCGAGCCTGACTATGCGGATGTCCCTCGTATCGAGAAGCTTCGCGATGCCGCTCACATGGGCATCCCCTACGATGACCACCATGTTGCTGAAGCGCTTTGCCGCCTCGTTGATCTGCTCAGCCATGTGGACGTTGCGCTCGTCTATGAGCTTGCGCACCAGAGTGGGGTACTTCCTGCGCATCCCCTCGATGTACGCGCCCTCGTCCTCCGCGAAGCTCTTCTGGACATCGGCGACCTTCTTCTTGCCGCCGATGGAATCCGAGATGCCGGACAGGCGGTAGCGGATCTTCTCCTTGGCGGACATCTCCGCCCACATGTCGTTCATGACGCGCATCGCATCGGTGTCGATGGGGATGATCTCCGCTCCGGCGAGCTTTCCTGCATTGATGGCGGCGAGGAATTCTCCTCCGAGCTTGGCTCCGTGCTCCTCGGACATCCTCTGCTGATACTTCGACGTCTGCTTGTATATGGAGGACATCTCGGGCTCTTTGTCCGAAGGAGCATCCGATGCCGCGGCAGTCATTGCGTTCATCCTGCCGACATCGAGCTCGAGAAGGACGGCATCGGGCCATGTGTTCTTGACGATGAACGCCACGGGCTCCGCGAGATTGAACACGTGTCCCGTGCCGACGATCGTTATCATGATGACGGGATTGTTGTATAGTTAATAACAATATAGAGAGACGAAACGCCGCTTAGTCCTCTGTATATGTATTCTCATTACGTATCCATCGAGAACTAAAATAGCAAGCCTGCGGATACGACGCTATGCAGGCCATATCCGTCCGCGGGCTCGTCAAGTCGTACGGCGACGTGCAAGCGGTTAAGGGCATATCATTCGACGTGCCCCAAGGATCGTTCTTCGCATTCCTGGGCCCCAACGGTGCCGGGAAATCGACGACGATCTCTTCAATCTGCTCTCTTCTGACACCGGACTCTGGAACCATCGAGATCATGGGGAAGAGTATATCGGATCCCGCCGTCCGCAGCAGCCTGGGAATCGTCTTCCAGGACCCTGCACTGGACAAGAAGCTCACCGTCCGCGAGAACCTCGCCATCAAGGGGTCACTGTACGGCCTCGACAACCTCGAGACCGCCGTCGACAAGGCGATCGCCGAAGCAGACTGCGTCGAATTCGCCGACCAGAGATACGGCACCCTCTCCGGAGGACAGAGGCGCAGGGCCGACATAGCCCGTGCACTCGTCCACGGACCCAGCATACTCATCCTGGACGAGCCCACGTCCGGACTCGACCCGCACACCCGCAAGCTCCTGTGGGACGAGATCTTCAAGCTCAACAAGGAGCAGGGGATTACCGTGCTCCTCACGACCCACTACATGGAAGAGGCTGCCAATGCGGACGACGTCGTCATAATTGACCACGGCGAGATTGTGGCGCACGGCACGCCCACGGAGCTCAAGGAGATGTTCAGCTCCGATAGGCTCACGATCGTCCCCAAGGAGGCCGATGTGGTCGAGAAGATCCTGTCCGACGCCGGGATCGGCTTCTCCGCGGACAAGAGCATCCTGACGGTTCCTCTGACCCGCACGGTCGACGCCATACCCGTGCTCGAACTGGTGAAGGAGCATATCGCATCGTTCGAGGTCCGCACCGGATCCCTCGACGACGCCTTCGTATCCATAACCGGAGGTGGAGACGAATGAACACGGAAGCGATCATCAACCTCTCGAAACGCTGCACGCTGAACTACTTCAGGGACAAGCAGAACATATTCTTCTCCCTGATGAGCGCCCTCATCGTGGTGATGCTCTATCTGCTGTTCCTCAGGGACATGTTCATCCAGTCCTATCCCGACCTGGACGGCGTGAACAACCTCGTGGACGTGTGGGTGCTGTCCGGAATCCTGGGGATCATCCCCGTCACGACCTGCGCCGGAGCCCTTCAGACCATGGTCGAGGACAGGACCGAGGGGAAGATCCGCGACATCCTCGTCACGCCCATGAGGCCTTCCGAGATCGCCCTGGGCTACATCCTCAGCACCTTCATCGTCGGATTCGTGATGAGCATCATCACCTTCGCGGTCTGCCTGGCATACCTAGCCGCGACCGGATGCCCGCTGGACGGGATGGGAGTCGTCTGCACGTTCGTCATGCTGATCCCCTCGGCGATATCCGCCACCGTCATCATGTATGTCTGTACGACCTTCATGAAGAGCAACGGAGCCTTCTCCGGATTCTTCACCACCGTGAGCGTGCTCATCGGATTCCTCGCCGGGATCTACATGCCCATGGGATCCATGCCTGCGGCCATGCAGACCATAGGAACCCTCATGCCCGCGAGCCAGATGACCGCGGCGTTCAGGGACCTCCTGGCCTCCGACGCTCTGGACAAGGCTTTCGGAGGGATGTCCGCGACGGAGCTCGCCGACTTCCGCACGGATATGGGATTCGACCTCCAGCTCGGAGGGGTCGAGCTCTCGATGGCGATAATGCTCGGATACGTCGCGATCGTGACCATCGTATTCTTCGCATTGGCTGCCTACAGGTCCGGCAGAAGGCGAGATCGAAACCTGCTTTGAAACCGGGGCGGCAGGGAACCCGCCCCATCTCCCCTTTTCCATAATCCCGACGGCAATTCGATATTATACCGCGAACGGATTAGTCGGAGCATGCGCAAGTACGACCTCGTCTGCTTCGATATGGATGGCACCCTCACGACCGTCCGCAGCTCATGGAGCTGGGTCCACGACTGCTTCGGCGTCGACAACGAGCCTGCATACAGGGCATTCGTGAACGGCGAGATAGACGAGGAGGAGTTCATGCGCAGGGACATAGGACTCTGGATGAAGGAGAAGCCGGGCGTCACCATACGCGACATAGCGAAGACTTTCCAGACCATCCCTCTGATCGGGGGGATACAGGAGACGGTCGCGTGTCTGGAAGACAACGGCATCCGCTGCGTCATCATCAGCGGAGGGATTGACCTCGCCGCGAGGATGCTGAAGGACGAGTTCGGCTTCGACGACTATCTGGCCGATGAGCTGTGCTGCGACCCCCGGGGCGTCCTGACCGGAGAAGGGAAGAGGAATCTCGACCTCAGAGACAAGGGGATCGAGGTGCGCAGATTCATAGAGAAGTACGGCACGACCAAGGAGAGGACCGTGTCGATAGGGAATTCGTACACTGACATCCCGATGTTCAAGAACTCGGGGCTGTCGATCGCCTTCAATCCGACCGATCCGTACACGTCGGAGGCCGCGGATTACACCGTGGAATCGGACAACATCGCCGATGTCCTCGATTTCATCCTGACGGACGACCCGCCCGAGAAGAAGAGCGGGATGCGCCCCCATCAGGCCTGAAACGGATTGCCGATAGGGGACGGGGGCATGGCCCCCTGAACCCGTTCACTCGTCGTAGTCCTCGTCGTCGATAATGTAGTCCGACTCGTCGAACTCGTCATCCAGATCGAGGACGTCGTACGTCTTCTTGCGGATCTTGCCGTAGATCCTGACGATGTCCCTTGCCTCGGCGGAACCATGCTTCACCAGGTTCCCCTTGGTCTTGATCGCGTGGATGAGGCAGTCGAAGTCCTCGAACTTCAGAACCGATCCGACCACGAACTCGTCGTCCGGCTCGGCCTCGACCCTCAGGGGGTACGTCCTGCCGACATCGTTTACCGACACCTTCAGACTGAGGATGTCGAACCTCTTGACCCACAGCTTCTTGATCTTGGTGGCCAGGGCCTTCTTGACCCTGCGGCCGTCGGGCATCTCGATGTAGGTGACGCAGACCTTGCGGCCGTCGTCCAGCTCGAATTCGTCGTCGAGCGCGACTATATCGTTGCTCTCGAGGGTCGTGCGCGTCTGCTCGGAGACATCCCCGTCGCTGTATACGACAGGAACCTCCAGGAGCTCCGGGATCTTGATGGTCTCGGAAGTAACCTTCCCGCACTCGTTGCATCTGAATGTGCCCTCCAGGGTGGCCTTTCCCATCTTCCCCTTGAGGATCTGATGCTCCGTCTCGTCGTCGCAGTCGGGGCACAGATAGACTATCGTGTCCGGCATATCTCTCTGGATCATTTCAATCACCAATGCGCCATGAACGGGAGTCCCGAGCCCCGGAATGACTGCTGTCGGTAGCCTCCCGCGTGTTTAAATGTTGCCCTGCGACCTCAACGGACCACGAACGGTGCGCCATGGCCGGGGATGACCACGTCCGCATACCTGCGGATACGGTCGATGCTCTCCAGTGCCAGCCTGCGGTCGGTGTTCAACGTCGGAGCCTTGTCCTCCCGGAGATTCCCTTCGAGGGGGACCGCGTCTCCGGCGCAGACGTAGTGCCTGTCCGCATCCACGAACACGCTGGTCTCCTCGGTGCAATGACCCGGGGTATGGACCATCCTGACTCCGGGACACACCTCGTACTCCTCCTCGTCTATGACGACGGCATCCTTGATCTCCGACTTCCCGCCCTTGTGCACCAGGACCTTCGCTTTCGGATATCTCTTGAGGTTTCCCGTATGGTCGCTGTGCGTATGCGTGAGGATGACCGTGTCCACCTCGTTCGGGAATATCCCTATCTGCCTGAACGAGGTCTTGATGGCGGGCCACATGTACTCGGTGCTCGTATCGACCACGATGTTCCTCCCGTCGGCCCTGATCAGGGTCGATGTGGAATGGGCGGCTTTGAGCTCCCCCTCCTCGTCGCGCTCCAGGAATCCGATGCAGAGGATATCGAGCTGTATCATGAGCCATGCTAGTGTGAGCCCGTCCTATAACTGTTGCTCTGGTAACACTAGTATTAAATTCGTATGCGTGATTTCGAGGACATGGACTGCATAGAGGCCCATTGGAACAAACGCGCGCCGTCGTACGACGAGTTCGTCGTCAGAGGATACTCGGATCTGAGGGAGCGCAGGGCCTGGCAGGATCATTTCACATCCATACTCGGCAGCGAACCGCTGGAGATACTCGATGTGGGCTGCGGACCCGGCATAGTCTCGATGCAGCTGGCCGATCTGGGACACAGGATCACATCCGTCGATCTCTCCGAAGAGATGCTCGAGCGCGCCAGGAAGAACGCTTCGGAAAACGGCCTGGACATAGACTTCCGGAAGGGGAACGCCATGGCCCTGGACTTCCATGACGATTCATTCGATGCTGTCGTCAGCGACTATATGCTGTGGACCGTTCCCGATCCCGAGAAGGTCATCTCCGAATGGATGCGCGTCCTGAGGCCCGGCGGCATCCTGGCGTTCACCGACGGGGACTGGTTCAACGATCCCCGCTCGACGCCCCTGAGATGCAGGATCTCCTCATTCTTCCACAGCATGGAGAAGAAAGGGCGGGAGGATGACGATATGGGCGGCTTCGAGGAGCAGGAGCTGTGGTCGAGAAGAGCCCAGCGGCCCGCCGACGATGTCCGCATGGCCGAAGCCGCCGGATTCTCCGACATACGCGTGATACACGACGTCCAGAAGAAGGTCCTCCACGGCAGGAGATACCTGGCCCACGGGCTGACCAACGACCATTACACCGTGGTCGCCCGCAAGAAAAAGGCATGAGCCCCGGGCTCTCACTTCGTCGCGCAGATGAAGAACGAGAACGGAAGATACTGGATCCTTCCGTCCTTCTCCACCTTGCAGGAGTCGCGGCCGTCGGTCTCCACGGTGAGCCTCTGCACTCCGAGCTCAATCAGCGCATCCACGTCCCACTGGGGACGGCGACACCTGCTCAGAGGCAGATCCATCGCTATATCCCTCATGATGCGGGTGTCCACGCCTCCTGTGACTGGATGCACGGCCTCCCTGTCGCCTCCTGCCTCCCTGAACTCCTTGTCGAAGAGGTACAGGTAATGGTTGCCGTCGAAGAGCATGAGCTTTCCCCCGTCCTTCAGGACGCGCAGCCACTCGGAATACGCGCCGAGAGGATCCTCCAGATTCCACACCACGTTGCGGGAGATGACGATGTCGAAGGCTTCGTCCGGGAAATCGAGATGCTGGGCATCCATCAGCCTGAGATCGGCCTCGACGCCATATCTGTCGCAGTTGCCCGTAGCCTGATCGAGCATCCCCTGAGAGCAGTCTATGCCGACGACGCTATGGCCCTCCCGTCCGAGTATTACAGGGAAAAAGCCCGGACCCGTTCCCACATCTAGTATGTCCAGCTCCTCGCCGTCGATGTATTCGCGGATTATGTTCAACCAGTGATCGGAACGTCCGGAATCGATGGATTCCGATACGGACTCGGAATAACCCTCGGCCCTCTTCGCCCAATAGCTCCTTACCTCGTCCAGGTGGCTCATCGGTCCGATAACACGAATCATAAATAAATAATACCGACCTCGGAGAGGGATAAATCCGATACTCGCTATGACCCTTCCATGGAATACATCCCGGATATGGACATCGCCGAGGACGAAGAGGTCTATCCTCCTTCTGAAGACAGCATACTGCTGATAGAGTCCCTCGATACACGGCCGGGAGAGAAGATCCTCGAGATAGGCTGCGGCTCCGGAGTAGTCTCCATCCATTGCGCGAAGAACGGATGCGCCGTGACCTCCGGGGACATCAATCCCAAAGCCGTCGAATTGACGCGGAGGAACGCGGAATCCAACGGAGTCTCCATCGATGTCCGCGAGACCGATGTGTACTCCGGGATCGATGGCAGATTCGATACCATCGTGTTCAACCTCCCCTACCTCCCCGTGGACGAGGAGGGGCTGCTAGCCAAGGCCTGGTCGGGGGGACCCGACGGGATGGGCCCGCTCCCCGAGCTCCTGGAGGGCGCATCCGCCCATCTCCTCGACGGGGGAAGGGTCGTAGTGGTTGTGTCCTCGCTCATGGACGGGCACGCCTTGGAGATGTGCCTCGAAGGATGGGACGGAAGGACCCTCGGGGAGCAGAGGCTGTTCTTCGAGAAGCTTGCCGTGCTCGAGCTACGTCCGATCAATCGACGCGGACCTCTTGAGGCTCGGCGGCGGCATACGGCTTGGCGGTGAGGACCAGCAGCACGACGAACATCGCCAGGGCCAGGAGGACGTACCAGCCCAGTATCGTCTCCACGGCCGTATTCCCGCAAACCATCCCAACGACCAGATTGGGCACCGCCGCGCCCCCGTAGGAAGTGAGATAGATCGTAGAGAACGTTCCCGCCCTCTGCGCCTGCGTGGCACGGCCCAGCAGCTCCGATACGCCCGCAGTGAAGGCGATCCCCTGGGATATGCCTGCGGCTATGCTGAAGACGCAGAATGCGACGAGGCTGTCCCATGCGGATAGCGAGAGATACATCATCGCGGCGCACAGCACATAGATGCCCAGCCCCATCCTCTGAGCGAACCTCGTGTCGAACCGGTTGGCGAAATAGCTCCCGAAGGCATTGGGCAGCAGAAGAGAGACGAAGACCGCAGCGGATACGAAGGCATCGTGGACACCGAACTGCTCCGCGACTATGGTCGAGCTGAACGATTGCGAGAATCCTCCCAGCGCCCATGTCGATACGAACACCATCGCACAAGCCGCGTATATGCGGACGCATCCCTTGGGGAGGGTCACCCGGGGCATCATCGACCTTAGAAGCCCGGGTCTGCGCGGAACGGTCTCCTTGGAGAACGCGATGAGCACGAGGATGGCCGCAATGGCGACGGCCGCCGCCACGAAGTACGAGGAGGGACCCACGCCCGCATACGCGACCAGTCCTCCGGACGAGAATGCTCCGAGGGAGAGTCCGAGCGTCGGAGCGCTGCTCGTTATCATGGGACCGACCCATTTCGGAAGATCCGAGGACAGATCCACCACGTATGCGGCGACCGTGCTCGATCCGAGTCCGCTCGCCATGCCCTGAACCAGCCTTCCGACCATTATCATCCCGGGATCGTCCACCATCGCGAATGTGAGAGCTCCGCATATCGATACGAGAAGGATCATCATCGTGGCCGGACGACGCCCGAGATGATCCGAGATGCGCGGAAGGAATAGCAGAGGGACGACCGTCCCCAGCAGATACCACATGGACGCCATCGACAGCTGCGCATGCGTCATGCCCAGCTCCTCCTGCCACATCGAATACAGCGAAATGGGCGAACCCGATGTGAAGTAGAGGACCAGCAGAGCTCCCGTGGCCGCTATGAAGCTGAACCTTGTTCTGGCGTCCATTCCCCGCCTCAGATGAAGTTCGTCCAGATCTTCTGCTCGTAGGCGGGCAGGTCCACTCCTGCATTCCTGCCGGCCTCGATGCACTTGAGCAGCCACGCCATGTTGGCTCCCAGGAACCTCATGGTCTGGAGGCCCTCGGCATCCTGCTCCACCTCCTGGGGCGTGTTGCCGTGGACCTGGTTCCAGTAGTTGGACGAGACCACAGGCATGTTGGATATCGAGAAGTACTTGTCCAGGCGGTCGAAGGCCGCCGTGGCGCCTCCGCGACGGCAGGAGACGACTGATGCCCCGAGCTTCCCGGCCATGCGTCCGCCGACGGAGTAGAACAGCCTGTCGGCGAATGCGCATATCTGACCGGACGGACCTGCGTAGTACACCGGAGCACCGAGGACTATGGCATCGAACTCGTCTAGCCTGGCGGCGATCTCGTTGACCTGGTCGTCGATAACGCATCTTCCGCTTCCGCGGCAGTATCCGCACGCCCTGCATCCGGGCGTATCGCTCCTCACATGGACTATCTCGGACTCCACCCCTCTGGAGCCGAGCTCCTCGGCGATCTCGATCAGCGCCCTGTGGGTGCAACCCTTCGCATGCGGACTTCCGTTGACCAGCAATACCCTCATGACAGCCGTGATGCGGCGCACCGCTAAAAAGGGTGTGAGCCCCGCCGGAGGACCGACGGGGCGGGGGCATCACTGCCCCAGAAGCTTGGAGATGGCCTTGGAGAGCAGCTCGTTGGCCTGTTTTCCGTCGATCTTGCCGCGGAGAGCACCCATGACGGGCCCCATGAGCGGCCCGATCGCCGCCATTCCCTTGGAACGGACGAACTCGGCGCGCTCGTTGACGATGCCTTCGATGACCGATTCGGCCTCCGAGGAATCCATCGCACCGAGGCCGAGCTTGGAGATGGCTTCCTCCGGACCTGTTCCGGAGCACATCTCCCTGATCAGCGCGGGAAGCGCCTCCTTGGCGAAGCGCCCCTCCTTGAGCATTCCGAAGGCCTCCAGGAGGGCGTCGTCGGAGATCGCCGACGGCTCCAGGCCGTCATGCTCGAGCTCGACGAACGTGTTCAGGATGGTCGTCGCCGCTATGGACGCCATGCCGTCGGAGGCGAGCATCTCGAAGAGCTCGTCCTGACCCTTCCTGACGATCTGCTTGGACTGCTGGGGGTTGACGCCGTAGTCCTTCACCAGACGGGCCTCGATCTGCTCCGGGAACTCGGGCATGTTGCTGCGGATGAGCTCCATGCGGGCATCGGTGATGCGGGTCGGAGGAACATCGGTCTCCGGATACATCCTGGCGGCTCCGGGGAGCGGCCTCGAGTACTTCGTGGTGCCGTCCGGGAGCGGATCGCGGGTCTCCTCGGGAACCCCGACGAGAGCCTCGTTCGCCCTGGCTACAGCCACCTCGAGCGCGTCGCGGGCCTTCTTCTCGGGCGCGGCACAGATGACGAACGCATCGTTCTCGCCGGTCATGCCGAGATGCTCCCTGAGCGCATCCACATACTCCTGCGAGATCCCGTAGTTGGGGAGCTCGTCGGAATGGAATATGCCCTTGACGCCGCGGGTCCTCGCCCTCTGGGCCATCTCGGACCCGAGCCTCAGCTTCCCCTCATCGCCGTTCATCACGCCAGAGAAGCCGGGGAGACGGACGGCGAGGACGCGTCCCTTGGAGGAGAGAGCGCCCTTGATGACCTTGGAATCGCAGGAGGCGAAGATGTCCGTCACATCCTCCGCGACGAACTCGGCCGGAGCGGTGCCCCTGGCATTGAGGATCTCCTTGATGCGGATGAGCATCTTCTGCCTCGCGACCTCGTTCCTGACATAGTCGGGGATGAGCCTGAGCTCCCCGACGCCCTTCAGCTCTATGCGGGCTCCTCCCGGAATGGAGATGTTGAGGTCCTGACGGATGGTTCCGATTCCTCTCTTGACGCGGCGGGTGGCCCTCAGAAGGGTACCGATGCGGTAAGCGACCTCCTGGACCTCCTCCGGAGTCCTCATGTCGGGGCCTGTGGCGACCTCTATGAGGGGTATGCCGAGACGGTCGAGCCTGTAGAGGACCTCGTCGCCCTTGGTCTCGACCTTTCTCGCGGCATCCTCCTCGAGACACACGGAGAGGATGGAGATCTGCCTGCCGCCGGCATCGACGTGGCCGTCGGTGGCGACCAGTGCGGTCCTCTGGAATCCGGAGGTGTTGGATCCGTCCACGACGATCTTCCTCATGAAATGGATCTCGTCGATCACGCTGGCTCCGAGCATCTCCGAGAACGTCAGGGCGATCTGCATCGCGTCGGGATTCACTCCGTGCGGAGGCTCCTCGTCGAGTTCCACGAGACAGCTGGTCCCCTCGCAGCACTGGTACCTGAAGCCCATGTGCCTCTGGAACTGGGCGAGCGCGGCGCGGTCGATCTCCCCCATCTCGCTCGTCGTGGGCCTGAGCTTCCTGAAGTATGCTCCGGTGCCCTCCTCGCAGAGACGGCTGTCGCAGTCGCAGAACAGCTTCCTGGTGTCGAGCTGCTGATGGATCTCGATACCGCACATCATCTCGTAGTCTTCACTCATCGATGGTCCTCCTGTCGGACATCTCGTTGGCGATTGGGGTCGCCATGATCTCCTTGGCCTTCTCCGGCGAATCGGTGTTCGCCAGGGCCCACATCAGCTTGACGTAGGCGGTCTCGGGCAGCATATCCAGAACCGTTATCGCACCGGCCTCCAGCATGTCCCTTCCGGTGTTGTACACGTTGAGATTGGTCCTTCCGTTGAGGCACTGGCTGGTCATCACCACGACGGACCCGTTCTCGACCGCCTTGCGGATAAGGGGGATCATGCCCTCGCAGACGTGGCCGAGACCCGATCCAGCGATGACTATGCCCTTGGACTTCATGAAAACGGGCTCGAAGAGCTCGGGGCTCATCCCCGGATAGTATTGGAGCAGGACGCAGGAGGTCTCCATATCGGTGACCGCCGAGACCTTGCCTTCGCGGACCTTCGGCCCGTCGATGCGCACCTGCATCTTCCCGTCGGCATCGAGATGGGCAACCGGCAGGGCGTTGATCGAATGGAACGCATCCCTGCGGGAGGTATGCATCTTGCGGACACGGGTTCCGTAATGGACGGCGAATGAATCGTCACCGGGGGTGTCGTGCATGACGACGAACACTCCGGAACGGTCCGCACCCACGGCGAAGCGGACGCAAGCCATCAGATTGCTCGACGCATCGGACGACGGGCGGTCGGAGGAGCGCTGAGCGCCCACCAGGATGACGGGCTTGGGAACATCCCCGAGCATGAACGAGAGCGCCGCGGCGGTGTATCCCATGGTGTCGGTCCCGTGAGGGATGATGACCGCATCGGCTCCGCCGTCGATCTCCTCGGCGACGGCCCTGGCCAGCTCCTGCCAGTGCGCCGGATCCATGTTCTCGGAGAAGATGGAGAACAGGACGCGGGCGTCTATGTTCGCGAGCTCTCTGATCTCGGGCACCGCGTTGACCATATCGGAGGTGGACAGCGCAGGATGAACCGCTCCGGTCCTGTAGTCGACATAGGAAGCGATCGTTCCGCCCGTTCCGATGAGCACGATCTTGGGAAGGCCCTTGCGGAACTCGACCTCGGATTCCCTCTTCGTCCTCTGGACGGGCTGCTCGAGAACTGAGACCTCCGTCCCGTCGGTGATGCTCACGCCTACGTTGTACCCGCTCTTGACCTTCAGGATGAGCACGTCTGGCGCGCTGAACTCGTGGTGGGGCATGAGGGTGCCCTCGAAGACCCTCCCGTCCTTCTCCACCCTCAGCTTTGTGCCCTCTGCCGCGCCCAGCGACGAAAGGGTTCTGGAAAGCGATTCGGAATAGCTCATATTGCGTCGACCGGATGAAAACTCTCTTTATCTGGGTTTCTGAAACGGCGGAGAAGACTGCCTCCGAGTAACACGAAGCATTTTTAGATTATGCACACGATTCGGTCGACATGCATATAGTCCAGCCCGGAACCGAGATAGATGTCCTCAAGGAGAACAACAAGATCGCCCACGAGAACTACCGCCTGATGAAGCAGCACAACATCAAGTCCGTCGACTTCATGGGCTCCATTGGAGCAGGGAAGACCGCGCTGATCATCAAATTGGCGGAGAAGCTCAGAGCCAAGGGTCTGAGGGTCTGCGCCATCGCCGGCGACGTCACCGGAGACGACGACTACACCAGGTTCGAGAAGTCCGGCCTCGAGGCCGTGAACTGCAACACCGGACACGAGTGCCACCTCGACGCCAACCTGATCAAGAAGACCCTCGCCGGCATGGATCTGGACAAGTACGACGTCATCTTCATCGAGAACGTCGGGAACCTCGTCTGCCCCGCAGACTTCCCCCTCGGAACCGATCTGAGGGTCGTAGTCGTTTCCGTCACCGAGGGAGACGACATGGTCAGGAAGCACCACGACATCTTCATCCACTCCGATATCGCCATCCTCAACAAGGTGGATATCGCGGATGCCGTCGACGTGGACCCCCAGGTCATCGCCAGGGATTACAACAAGCTCACCGGCGGGATAAAGAACATCTATATGTGCAGCGTCAAGAAGGACGAGGGGCTGGACGAGATCATCGCCGCCCTGAAGCTCTGAGGTGCACAATCATGAAGGTCCTTGCCGTCGGAGGAGGAGGCAGAGAGCACGCTGCAGTAGAGGCTCTCCACCGCTCCGGATCCGAGATATACAGCGTGATGAAGAATGCGAACCCCGGCATCATCGCAAGATCCGCGAAGCACATCCTCTGCGACGAGAAGGACATCGACAGGATCGTCGCATTCGCCAAGGAGAACGGCGTCGAACTGGCATTCATCGGTCCCGAGGCCCCTCTCGGCGCAGGGATCGTCGATGCGCTCGAGGCCGCAGGAGTGCAGTGCGCCTCCCCTACCAAGGCCGCGGCGAGGATCGAGACCTCCAAATCGTTCATGAGGAAGCTGGTCAGGGACCATAAGATCCCTGGGAACCTCTCCTTCGCAAGCTTCGACAACGCCGAGGATGCGGAAGCATACCTCAAGACGGTGGATCACGAGATCGTCGTCAAGCCTGTCGGACTCACCGGCGGCAAGGGCGTGAAGGTCCAGGGCGAGCACCTGCACAGCTTCGAGGACACCATGGATTACGTCCGCGAGATCTTCGACGGCAACATCGGAGGCGCAGGAGTCATCCTCGAGGAGAAGGCTGTCGGCGAGGAGTTCACCCAGATGGTGTTCTCTGACGGAAAGCGCATCGTGCCCATGCCCCTGGTCCAGGACCACAAGAGGGCGTACGAAGGCGATGTCGGGCCGAACACCGGAGGAATGGGTTCGTACACCGATGCCGACCACCTGCTCCCCTTCGTGTCCGAGGAGGACAGGAAGAAGGCGCTTTTCATAGTGCAGTCGATAGTCGATGCTCTGGCCGCCGAAGGATGCCCCTACCGCGGAGTCATGTATGGTCAGTTCATGCTCACCGTGGACGGCCCGAAGATCATCGAGATCAACGCGAGATTCGGAGACCCCGAAGCGATGAACGTTCTCACCATACTCGACTCCAACTTCGAGGAGATCTGCTACAGGATGGCCAACGGCACCCTGGACATCGATGTCGCGTTCAAGCATGAGGCGACCGTGTGCAAATACGTGGTCCCAAAGGGATACGGCGTGAAGTCCGAACCCGGCCACGAGATCTCCGTGGACGAAAAGGCGATCAGGGAATGCGGCGCCGTGGCTTACTACGCCAACGTCGACCAGAAGGACGGGAAGCTCGTGACCGGGACCTCGAGATCCATAGGCGTCGTCGGAGTCGGCAAGACTATAGAAGAAGCCGAATCCAACTGCGAGAAGGCTCTGACGCATGTAAAGTGCGATGCCGTGTTCGTCCGTCATGACATAGGCACCCGCGAGCTCGTGCAGCGCAGGGTCGACCACATGAAGGCGCTGCGCTCGGCATGACCGATCTCGCAGTGAGGATCGCATACAGAGGGGAGGGGTTCTCGGGCTCCCAGATACAGCCCGGTCTCCCCACTGTGGAAGGCGCCCTCCTGTCGTCCCTGGAAAGAGCGACGGAGAGGACGCCCGACGAGCTATGCCTCAGACTGGCCAGCCGCACCGACAAAGGCGTCAATGCAACCGGGAATGTCGCGTCGTTCGAATCGGGCGGCGCCGATCCCGTGCCGCTCCTGAAGGCCCTGAACTCGATAAACCGCGATGTCCTGTGCACCGCCTATGCCCGCGTGGACGATGACTTCCTACCGCGCCATGCGGACATGAGGACGTACGAGTACGTCGTGAAGAGCAGCAGGATAGACGTCGACCTTGCGAGCCGGTGCATATCCCTCTTCGAGGGAAGGCACGACTTCGCAGGATTCTGCAAATCCGAAGGCAAGGACACCGTCATCGACATGGTGCGCGCGGACCTCCGCGAAGAGGGGGACGTGCTGGTTATGACGTTCGAGGCGGACCATTTCCTGTGGAACATGATCCGCAGGATAGCCTCCACGGTCATCCGCGTGGGAACCAGGAGGATAGACATCTCGCGTGCGGAGGAGGGGCTGAAGGGAGGATGGTCCAACTTCGGACTCGCTCCTGCAGAAGGGCTCACCCTGACCGACGTCAGATACGAGGGACTCGAGTTCGTGGAATCCCCGGACCCTGCCCTGGCCCTCCGCCGTGCGGACGGCCTGTACCGTGCACACCTGGCTGAACGGTATTTCAGAAGCCTCCGATCCGGCGTATCCGGAACGGACGCGATTTCTCAGAAATAAGGCGTTTCGGAAAGGGTTTGCCGGGGGCATGGCCCCCGACGGCGCTTCAGCGCCTGGACTTGGGCTTCCCGTAGTTCTTGACGGGCTTCCTGTAGACCCACACGAGGACCAGGAGCATGACCACGAGGAAGATCACGAGGATCGCGGTCCACATCGTGTAGTCGTTGTCTCCGATGTAGAACGTGTGCTCCTCTCCGAGTCCGGAGATCTGCACGAGGTTGCCGGAGTCGGCGGGCTCCACGGAGAATCTGTACTCTCCATTGGGCGAGTCGGTGATCCACTCGTACGAAACGGTGGAGCTTCCCTCCTTGGCGAGGTCCACGGTGGTGTAGCTGTCCTCGACCTTCTCTCCGTCTATGTAGAAGTAGACTCCGTATCCGGTGAGATCCACATCGGAATCGTTCTTCAGAGTGACGGACAGGGTGATGGGCGCGACGACCTTGATCCTGTACTCCTGCTCCTTCTTCAGCTCGTCCTCGGGGACCTCGACGGTCTCGCCGTCGTCTCCCTTGTACGAGACGGAAGGCTCGTACTCGACGACCAGCTTGTAGTCGCCGACGGTCTTGGGGGCGGTCACCGTGACGGTGGCGGAGACCCCGTTGGTCAGATCGCCCGAGCTGGGGCTGACGCCGCTGCTGACGGTCTCGCCGTCGGAGTCGACGAGCTTGGCGGTGTAGGACACCGACATGGACATCTCCTCGCGGTCGTCGTAGTCGTGGTTGGTATAGGATATCGTGTAGTCCTCTTTGTCCTCGGTCCCGATGACGCTGTCCCCGCTGATGTCGTAGTAGACACCCTCGGTCTCGGACAGGGGCACCAGGAGGACCGCGGCCATCGCCACGAGTGCGACGGCCGCCATGATCTTGGTATTCACCTGCGTGCAAACACCCCCCTCTTGCTGGCGAGCCAGAAGACAGCGATGATCAGCAGGATGATTACCGCCAGCAGGAACCATATGCCGGAAGGCACGCCGGTCCTCTCGAGCAGCGCGTCTCCTCCGGAGACCTCGGTCTCCTCGGTCTCGACGGTGGCCGCAGTGGGCTTCAGGTCGAGGGCGCTGCTTCCTCCGTCGTATGCGACGGTGCAGGCGAAATCGGGAGCCGTGATCTTGTCGCCGGCTTCGGAGCTGTCGTTCATGAAAGCGACATAGTAGGTGACGGTCTGGAGTCCGTACACGGTGACGGGAGCCGAGAGGTCCCCGACGTAGGTTCCGTCGGCATCCAGGACGCGGACGGACCATCCGCCGGCCACGGTTCCGGACAGGGTGACCTGCTTGGCGAAGACATCGTGGTTGACGAAGGTGATGGCGTACATGTACTGGGACGCGGAGACCTTGTCGTTGGCCGCATCGGCATCACCGGCCTTCAGGACGTCCATTCCGAGGGATCCGGCCTGAGGCGCATCGTTGATGGTGATGGGCTCGGTGACGGTCCTCTTCTCGTTGATGTCCTTGACGACGAGGGTCACTCCCTCGAGTCCCGGAGCGACGCGGTTGACATCGTATGTTCCCGTAGCGGTGGCGGATCCGCTTCCGTTCGCGGGAACGGTGACGGAGACCGCGACATCGAGGGCCCATGCGGAGCCTGCGGACACGAGGTACGTGACCTGGCGGTCGGTGTTGTTCTTCACAGTGAATCCGACCTTAGCCTTCCCGTCCGCGAATGTGGCGCTGTCGATGGAGACGGTGAAGGCAGGCTCGTCCTCCTCGTCGTCCTCCTTGTCATCTGCATCGGAGTTCACGACAGCGATGTTCCTGATGCTGCCGTCCTTCATTCCGTCGAATTCTGCGACGGCGGAGAAGGCGTACTCCTCGGAATCGACGGTGGTCGAGACCTCGGCCTTGACGGAGACCTTGGTCGCGGTGGCGGGGAGCTCCATGGTGTAGGCTCCCTTGGAGATCTCGAACACGCGCTTGAATCCGTCCGCGGTGACCGTAAGGTCTCCGTCCGCGGAGATTCCGACGTATCCGGTGACCTTCATCATCTCGGCATCGGCCTTCACATCGACGGATGCGGGCGCATCGGTGCCGGTGAGGTCGATGTATCCGTAGTTGATGGTCTCCTTTCCATCGGCGTTCTTCCCGACGGACTTGAGGAAGTACTCGTATCCGGTCTCGAAGTAGTACCCGCCGGTGTAGGCGTAGTAGCTTCCGTCCTCGGTGGTGATGGTGACGGCGTCAGACTCGTTCTTGACTATGGACACCGCCGCGACCTTCTTGACATCGAGGTCGGTCATGGAGGTCTGTCCGGGGTAGAGGTAGGCGGTTCCCTTGAAGTATCCGCCGGTGGAGCCGTCTATCTTGACCTCGTACTGTCCGGGGGAGATCAGCTTGGTCTCTCCGGCGTTGAACTTGATGGTCTTGTCTCCCTTCTCGACGTCTTCGTAGAACTCGAGCTCCATCGCGTACTCGGCGGTGATCGGGATCTGCTTGACGAGGTTCTTCTGGTCCTTGTCCTCGTATCCGTAGTACTGGATGGTGATCGTCGCGGATCCTCCGGAGGAGGTCACCTCCTTGGAGAGGGCGGTGCAGACGAACGCATCGTTCTCCAGGGTTCCCTCCTTGTTGTTGAAGGAGGTCTTGGCCTCGGTGCTGGAAGGCAGGACGAACTTGGCCGATCCGTCGGTTCCGGTCATGGAGTAGAACGTGTACTCCTTGGACTCGTAGGTGAACGTGATCATGGCCAGGACGAAGGGCAGGTTCTTGTTGCTCTCGCTGGTGGCGGGGTCGTACTTGAGGTAGGAGGTCACGGTCCTTCCGTCCTTGGCGGACAGGTCGGAGACGGTCGTCTCGCTGCCGGAGGCCGCGACGGTTCCGAAGGCGACCTTGTTGCTGCCGTTGTCGGCATAGATATCGTAGCTGCCGCTGGGCAGGATGGCGTAGTACTTGCCGTCCGAATCGGTTCCGACGGTGAGCTGGAATCCTCCTTCCGCAACGAAAGTCACGGATCCCTTCATTCCGCTGTCGCCGTTCTTGAGCTGGCCGGACACCTTGGTGGCGTCGGCGGCATTGATGGAGACGGAGTCTCCGCCCTCGTAGACGGCATAGTAGACCTTGTCGCCGTCCACGGCGTAGAGGCTGTACCTCATCGCGTCGGTAGCGAGTCCGAGGGGCACATCGAATTCGTAGTCCCCGGAGGCGGTCCTGTAGGCGGTGGTGCTGAAGGTTCCCGCGCTGACGGTCAGAGCGGCGGCGACTGCGCCGTCGACGGAGACGGTCTTGGACTCGTAGGCGGTGATGGTTACGGACTTGTTGCTGCTGGAGGCGTCCTGGGTGTTGGAGTTCATGGCGACGAGGCCCTGTCCGAGGGAGACGGTGTACTTCCCGGGGATGACGCTGATGACGGCCTTGCCGTCCTCTCCGATCTCGGCGGAGAACTGCGCTCCGGTGGAGACGTTGGTCGCTATGACGACGGGCTTGGTCTCCATGGCGGAGGTGTCGACCGCGTTGCCGTAGATGTCGTTCACCGTGGCGGTGATGGTCTTCGCGGTGGGCGCGATGACGAATCCGGCGGACTCTCCGGGATAGATCGTGACGGATCCGGTTCCGAGGGTGGAGTTCTCGCCGTAGAGTGTATATGTATATGTGCCGGGGACGACGCCGGTGATGGTGAACACTCCGCCGGCGACCTCGAACTTGGCCGAGTCGGCATCGTTCTTGATCTCGACAGTCATGGCCTCGGCATCGTACACCTTGCCGTCCAGCTCGACGGATCCCTCGACGACCGCATCGTCGATGACCACGGAGGACTGCATGCCTGTGGACTGGAAGCTCTTGACGGAGAGGTCTCCGATCTTGACGTCGACCCTGTAGTCGCCTGCAGGGACGAGAGCGGAATAGGTTCCGTCGGCCTTGGTGGAGGTCGAGGAGAACAGGACCTCCTTCTTGTAGACCTCGCTGTACTGGTAGACATCGACGGTGGCTCCAGGGACCTCCGCGCCGGAGGTCGTCTTGACATCGCCGCTGACGGATCCGGAAGCACCGGCGCCGACGTAGTCGATCATGACGATCGCGCTGAGGTAGTTGATCCTGCCTCCGTCGGCCTTCTGCTTCTCCATGGCCTTGTACCCGTCCATGTACTCCCATCCGTCGTCTTCGACGGTGGCGTCGTTGTCCGCGTTGTACATGACCAGCCAGCTGGATACCTGGAATCCCGCGAGCCCGTATCCGGGGATCGCGACCGCGGATCCGTCCTTCCCGTCGCTGTTGGAGAGGGCGACGAGATAGTTGTAGGAGCTGGAGTAGCCCGCTTCGGAAGCGGAGGGTCCGATCATGGCCCTCCAGATGACGGTGTCGTAGATGGCATCCTCATACTGGGTGGTGCCGTAGTAGGTGTTGTAGGAGTAGAACTGGCTGGCCGCACCGTACTGATCGACGGTGTAGTCGGCGAAGTACGCGATAGTGGAGAAGTTGTCTCCGTCGCCGTACTGGAGGGGGAGCATGGAAGCATCGAAGAGCATGTGGCCGATCTTGTTCCCGCTGAGGTCGCATACCTTGTCGTAGGACTCCATGATCTCCTTCTGATTCATTCCGGAGACGATGGCGTTCATGGAAGCCAGGTAGACGGCGTTCTCGTCCGTCATATCGGCCCTGACCTTTCCGTAGGTATCGGGGCTTCCCTTGATCTCGTCGATTGCGGACGAGGGGACATCGATGAATGCCCTTACCTTGTCGTAGACGGCGGAATCGGAGAAGCAGCTGCGGAAGTCGGTATCGCAGTTGGCGAGCATGATGCGGAGCATCATCGCCGCTACAAGGGAACCGGATCCGTCGGCGGTGTACATCTGCGCCGCTGCGGAAGCTCCGCCTCCGAGGGTGTCGGTGACGCTGTCGAACCCGCCCTGGGTGACCGCGTCGTAGGAATAGTCGATCCAGGTGACGAGGGCGCCGTCCTTGGGGGCGTCCTTGTAGCTCTCCCAGATCTCTCCGACCGGGTAGGAGTCCCCGGTCTTGATGGTGAAGGTCGTGTTTCCGGCGTAGTAGGCATCGCCCTCGGTGTTGCTGGGCTGTCCCGCATCCACTGCGAAGCTGAAGTTGGGGACGACGACGAGCAGGGCCACGACGAGCACGGACGCCAGAGGGAAGGGCTTGGCCATCTTCTTGAAGCATCCGGGGAAGCCCGCGGCCTTGACATCGGACATCCAGTCCCTGGCCTTGGACCACCTGAAGGCTCCGACGATGACGGCTGCGGAACCGACGGCGAAGACGCTTCCGACGACCGCAGCGGTGGCGTAGCTGGTCCATACCGCGAAGAAGGTGATGAACAGCCAAACGACCATGAAGAGCTGTGCGGAGGAGTGGTTCCTCCTGAAGTAGACGTAGGTCTCGTAGATCGCGAGGCAGATCGGGAGCCACATGGTCAGCCAGCCGTAGTAGGCGGCGACGTTGGACATGGTCACATGGCTGTTCGCGAGCTGCTCCATGATGGAGTTCGTGTACACAGAGTTCCCGAAGATGAAGTCATTGAATGTTCCGGGCACCGCGACGGCGAGGACCGCGCAGAAGACGAGGAAGGCGATGACCAGTGCGGGGATCGTGACCACCCAGGGCTTGGCCCTGAGCGCGACGAAGGCGAGTGTGAACACGACGGAGACGATGGCGATGAGGACCGGCCCGGAGTAGGCTGCATCCATCAGGCCCGCAGGAACGTAGTAGGCCGCGGGAATCAGGGTCCCGACCAGGATTGCGGCCGCGTATCCGGCCGTGATGCCTGCGAAATCCTTGCCCCTTATGCGGGATGCGATGGCCTGAAGGACCATTGCGACCGCCAGGAGGACGACCGCGAAGCGGAATCCGTTCCAGGTGAGGGCTGCGAGCGCCAGGAACACTCCGGCGACTGCCCCGTTGACGAGGACGGCCTTCTTGGAGGGCTCGTCCGCATCGGCGGCCTTGACCATCTTCACGGCGAAGTAGGCCATGAATGCGATGAGGAAAGCCGCCAGCGCATACTCATTGCCGCTGGAGAACACGGAAGTGCTGATCGGCAGGGCCATGAATGCGATGAGGAGGGCTGCAACTACACCTATCGTCTTGTCGAACATCTCTTTGCCGATCAGGTACACCGGGATGCACAGAAGAGCCCCGAAGATGGGATTCAGCACAGCCAAGGACATGGATGCGGCCTCGGCGGTTCCCATGCCACCCTGGAAGATGGTGGCGACGCCGGCCCCGAGGAAGTCCATGAGGGGCGGGATGTAGAGGGATCCTCCGATCGGATAGTTGACAGATGCGTCCGTCATGGACCAGTTGCCATTGAGGATGCTTTCGATTACATGCAGATGATACTGTGCACTCGAGCCCCCGGACAAGGCGAAATCCCCATCCGCGGATACTCCGTAGGCGAAAACGAAGCGTAGCAGGAACGCCACGACGACTATAACGCCTAGGATGAGTGCACACCTGTGGCCGCTAAGCCACCCGTTGCCGCTATCGCGGTCGGCCCCCTTTTCGGCGGGGGCGGCAGACTCTTTTCCGAATTTGCGCATTCTAATAAGTCTCCGTCTCTTTAGAATGGGCGTTCATACCCGAAGTGATATAAAAAGAGTCCAGTCGCGTTATTTTATATAATAATAAGAGGGCGCACACGCGCACCATGCGCGCCCTACGTTTCTTAGTTCCCGCCCTCGCAGAACGGTGCGTATGTCCTCGGCGAAGGCCTCGGCGGATGCGCGCGGATCGGCGGAACCGTAGATGGCCCTGCCGACGATAGCATAGTCCGCTCCGGCGCGGATGGCGTCCGATGCCTTGCCCCCCTGGGCGCCGACACCGGGCGAGAGAATCTTCTTCCCATCGCCCACGATGGATCTGACCGCCCTTATGCGCTCGGGCCTCGTAGCAGGGGCTATGAATCCGTCCACCCCGCACTCGACTCCCAGCCTGGCCATCTCTTCAGCATGCTTCGCGGTGAACATGACGGCTCCGGGATGGCTCATCTCGGTCACGGCGTAGATCTCGGCATCGCCGGCGGCATCGACTGCTGCTCTGAGCGAATCGTCGCCCGTGAACGCATGCACGATGACGGCGGATGCTCCTCTCGAGACGGCGTTCTCGACGATCAGACGCACGGTGTTGGGGATGTCGGCGACCTTGAAGTCGCAGATGACATCGGAGAACTCGGAGAGCCTCGTGATCATGCCGGGCCCCTCCGACAGGACCAGCGGCCAGTTAATCTTGATCGCGTCCACCACGCCTGAGACCGATTCCGCAATAGCCAGAGCCTTGGATCCGTCGGTCTCGTCAAGGGCGAGGACCAACCTGCTCTCCTTCTTCATGGATGCTCAACGTGACACGAGGGATATTAAGCCATCGAGTTATCGGAATGCCCATGCTCAGGAGGATGGAGTGCGGCTCCTACCGCTGCGGAAGGATTTCCGAAGGCTGTGTCAGATGCATAGAGGGATCCAAGATGGTCCTCTTCGTCACGGGCCGTTGCGGCTGCGGCTGCGACTACTGCCCGGTGTCCCTGGAGAAGAAGGGCAAGGACGTCATCTACGCCAACGAGAGGCTTGTGCACTCCGATGAGGAGATAATCGATGAGGCCGAGTCCATGGATGCCAGAGGCACTGGGATAACCGGAGGCGATCCTCTTCTCGATATGGACCGCACGGTGCACTACATACGTCTCCTGAAGGACCGCTTCGGCCCCGATCATCACATTCACCTCTATACCGCGACGATCGATGCCGAAAAGGCGCGCATCCTGGAGGAGGCGGGACTGGACGAGATCAGGTTCCACCCGAGAGAGGACATGTGGTCCAGCATGGAGGGATCCGGACTCGCGGAAGCAAGGGGATCCGTCGGGATCAGCGTCGGCGTGGAGGTCCCCGCGCTCCCCCGGAGAGAGGACGACCTGGTGCATCTGATAGCATATGCCAGATCTGTCGGAGTGGACTTCGTCAACCTCAACGAGCTCGAATTCTCGGAGAGCAATTGGGACATGATGGACATCCACGGCTACTCGGTGAAGGACGACGTCTCGTCAGCCGTCGCAGGCTCCGAAGAGACAGCGCTCAAGGCTATGAAAAGAGCCAGAGGCATGGATGTGCACTACTGCTCCTCCGCTTTCAAGGACGGAGTGCAGCTCCGCAGAAGGCTCATCCGCAGGGCGATCCACATATCCGAGGAGTATCAGCAGGTGACCGAGGACGGAACGCTCGTTCGCGGTTTCGCGAAAGGGGACCCTGAAGCCGTCGTCTCATTCCTGGTATCGAAAGGCGTTCCGGCGAACCTGTACCGCAGGATGGACGACAGAGTCGAGGTGGCACCGTGGATCCTCGAGAAGCTCGCAGAGGATATGGAATGGAAGGCGTGGCTGTCGGAGCAGTATCCTACTGCCGACGGACTGGAAGTGGAGAGGACCCCCCTCAACCGAGGGGGGCCGCATTAAACCGTTTGAACGGAGCGGGCGAAAGCTCACTCCACGCTGAGGCTCTGGATGTCGTGATGCCTGTTCACGATGTCCCTTGCCAGGCGTAGGTTCTTTCCTGCTTTGCCGATGGCGCGTCCCTTGAGCTTCGGATCGACAGTGACGGTGGCATGGGTGATGTTGCCGCGCTGCTCGATGACCACCTTCTGGGGGCCGTAGATGTGGAACACGTTCATCACGAACTGCTCCGGATCATCGGAATACTCGACGACCTGGATGTTCTTCCCGGTGAGCTCCTTGAGCTTTATGACGTGCTCTCCCTTCTTTCCGACGGCGATGTTGGCCTTCCCTTTCTCGACGATGAACACGAGCTTGTCCTCGGTGTCCATGCAGTCGATGGCGCTGGTCTTGGTCACCGTCTCGAAGAGGGAGATGTACCTCAGCGTCTCTTCCGTTAACACGATGTCGGCAGGCATGTTGCATCACAGCGTAAGGATGTTGGAGCTGCCCTTGTCGAGGATGACCAGAGCGGACACGGAGAAGGGTTTTCCGCACAGAGCGCCGAGCTCCATGTTGTTCCCGCTGAACACGTGCACCTTCACGTTGAGGTCGCCGGTGAGGTCCTTGCAGGGGCAGTTCCTTGCGAGGACGACCATCTGGGCCTTTCCGTCCTTGACGGCCCTCAGGGTCTGGTCGACCCCGAACTCCACCTTTCCGGTGGTGATAGCGGCCTTCAATGCTCTGCTGATATCGATCTTCTCATCACTCATCTTCATTCACCTTTCTTCTTCTTGGGATCGTAAATAATGTTTACAGCACCGGTACCGAGGGTGACCGGCTGACCGACGATGATGTTCTCGGTGACTCCCTCGAGGGGATCCGTCTCGCCCACCATCGCGGCATGCAGCAGATGCGCTGCGGTGATCTCGAAGGCCGCTCTTGCGAGCACGGAGGACTTCTTACCGGAGACTCCGTGCCTTCCGATGGCCTTAACGTATCCGTCATTCGTCATGAGGTCCGCGACGAGCATGATGTGCCTTATGTCGACGTCCAGACCGGCTTCTCCGAGGGTTCCCATGGCTTCATGGATGATCGAGTTCCTTGCGGCCTCGATCCCCAGGACGTCCGCGACCTCGAGGATGCTGTTGGTCATCACATTGTCCGCGTCGACGCCCTCCACCTTCAGGACCTCCTTCAGATTGCTCCCTTCGGTGACGATCTTCCAGTAACCCTCCGTCTTGGACAGGATGGCCCTGGTGATGCCGTCTATGCCCTTGATCTTGGCATTCTTGATGGCATCGTACATTATCTGCAGCTTCTTGTAGGAAGGCTCGTCGGATCTGACGACGATCTCGAACCCGTCCTTCTCCACCAGTCCTTTGACGGCCTTGACCTTCTTCAGCCTCTCGACGATGTCGTCCTCGGTGATTCCCTTGGCCTCCATCTTGCGGGGCTCGGGAACGATGATCAGCCTCATGTTGGTGATATCGGTCTCGATCTTGGCGATGTCGAGCAGGGTGGTGACCTCGATGTTGGAGGCCACATACCTGGCGACGCTCTCGTCCTGGGCGGCGGTGCCGATCAGGGGGATGTCCATCGAAGGAGTGCTCGGGATGCGCCTGGCATCCACGATCTCGATAAGCCTGGGCAGACCCTGGGTGACGTTCACGTTCGCGACTCCCGCGTAGTGGAAGGTACGCATGTTCATCTGCGTACCGGGCTCTCCCAGGGAATGGGCGGCCATCACTCCGGCGGACTCGTTCTGGTCCATCCTGTGCTTCTCGTACATCTCGCTCGCGCGCTGGAGGAGCTCCCTGAGCTTCTCCTCGGGCAGGGACGCGTTCCTGATGCGGTCCGCGATATCGACGATGATCTTGAGGGGGAGCTTCACTCCCATCTCGTCGGCCAGAGCCTTGAGCTCCCTCTGCTTTTCGGTGAGCTCGACGGTCTTGACGACCTCCTCCATGACCACGGGGGCTGCGATCTCCTCGACCTCCTTCTTCGCCTTGGACGAGGAAGAGGAGGATTTCCTCTTCCCGATCTTGGCGATCACGGAGGCGGCCTCGTCCTCCATCAGTCCGAGCTGGACGAGCTTCTCCTCGCCCGCATCCGCTATGGCGGAGAGGGACGAGAAATCCTTCAGGAGCAGGGCGGCGGTCTCCTCGGAGACGCCCCTGTTGATCAGCGCCTTCAGCGTATCCTTCTTTGCCATATCACTCGCCTCCTCCCTCGTAATCGTCGAAGTCCATGCTGTCCTCGGAATCCTCGGAATCCTCGTCCTCGATGTACTCCATCTCGTCCTTCTCGAGGGATCCGTAGTCTCCTCCGACATCCTTGTCGTCGAGATGCAGCGTCGACTCGTAGCCGTCTCCGAGAACCTCGAAGAACAGGTCGTTCAGATCGATCGCCTTTCCGCGGACGGCCTTGGACGGATCGACTCCGTCCTCTCCGTAGAGGAACTGGACGACGGTGCCGGCGGTGTTCCTGACGGTTCCGTCGGCGGTGAGCTTCAGGTCCTCCAGAGCGGAGACCAGACGCCTCTGCATGTATCCGGACCTCGAGGTACGGACGGCGGTATCGACCAGACCCTCTCTTCCTCCCATCGCGTGGAAGAAGAACTCGGTCGGGGACAGTCCGGACTTGTAGGAGTTGGAGCAGAATCCCCTGGCGTATGCGCCGAGGTCCCCCTTCTCGAAGTGGGGCAGGGTCCTTCCCCAGTATCCTCTGGACAGCCTCTCTCCACGGACGGCCTGCTGACCGACGCAACCCGCCATCTGGGACAGGTTGAGCATGGATCCACGGGCACCGGCCTTGGCCATGATGACGGCGGGGTTCGACATACCGAGGTGCTTCCCGGCGATCTTTCCTGCTCCGTCACGGGCCTCTCCCAGGGTCTTCATGACGCTGACTTCCAGCGTCTCCCTGAGGGACCTTCCGGGCATCTGCTCGAGGGTTCCGTCCCTGAAGGACTGGACCAGCTCGCTCACCTTGTCTATGCAGTCCTGGGTGTTGTTGGCGATCTGGAGGGCGGCCTCCTCGGGTATGTCCTCGTCGCCGATACCGGTGCTGAACCCGTGGTTCATGATGGAACCGAGGGCGAGCCTGGTCACCTGGTTGATGAACAGGGCGGCGCGGTCGGATCCGTAGTCCCTCGCGATGCGGTCCAGGATCTTTCCTTTGCTGTTCCCGATTCCTTTGACGTCGATGGTTCCGCAGAGGAGCTGTCCGTTCCTGATCTTGACGTAGGCGTCGTACTCGCACTCCTCCTTCCTGCAGACGTCGCAGCTCTGGCAGATGTTCGCCTTGAAGGTGGTGTTGAAGTCGTCGGGCAGCACGATCGAGAAGAGCTGCTTCCCGGTCCAGTACTGCTTCCCGTTCTCGTCGATGTAGGGCTCGGGGATCTTTATTCCCATCTTGTTCTTCTCGTCTCCGAGCTTGAACAGGATGTTCATGGCCTCGAACCTGTCGAAGCGGGGGTTGTTGTGCGTGAGGAAGTACGCTCCGGTGATGTGGTCGTGGATGGCACCGATGATGGGTCCTCCGTACCTGGGCGACAGGATGTTCTCCTGGACCTGCATGAGGATGCGCGCCTCGGCGCGGGCCTCGTCGGACTGCAGGACGTGCAGGTTCATCTCATCGCCGTCGAAGTCGGCGTTGTACGGAGGGCAGTCGCACAGGTTGAACCTGAACGTGCGTCCGTCCATTATCCTGACGCGGTGTCCCATCATGGACATCCTGTGCAGGGAAGGCTGCCTGTTGAACAGCACGACGTCTCCGTCGACGAGCTGCCTCTCCACGGTGTAGTCGACCTCGAGTCCCTCCGCCACATCGGCGGCGTTCTTCTCGGTGACCCTGATCCTCCTGCCGTCGGAACGGATGACGTAGTTCACTCCGGGGACGTAGGGGTGGTCGCTGAGGGGGCCGGGACCGCGGGCGACGAACTCGCGCATCTTCTCGAGGTTGTGCGCATTGACGTGCACCGGCACGGTGAGCTCCCTGGCCGCGATGACGGGCACACCGACCTCGTTGATCGAGAGCAGGGGATCGGGGGAGATGACGGTACGGGCGCTGAAGTTGACACGCTTACCGGACAGGTTGGACCTGAAGCGTCCCTCCTTTCCCTTGAGCCTCTGGGCGAGGGTCTTCAGGGGACGGCCGGACCTGTGCCTCGCGGGAGGTATTCCGGAGGTCTGGTTGTCGAAGTAGGTGGTGACATGGTACTGGAGCAGCTCCCAGAGGTCCTCCACGATCAGCTGGGGGGCTCCGGCGTCGCGGTTCTCCCTCAGCCTCTGGTTGATCCTCAGGACATCGACCAGCTTGTGGGTCAGATCGTCCTCGGACCTCTCTCCTGAATCGAGGGTGATGGAGGGCCTCACCGTCACGGGCGGAACCGCCAGAGCGGTCAGGACCATCCACTCGGGCCTGCAGGTCTCGGGATCGAATCCCAGGGCCCTCAGGTCGTCGTCGGGGACGCGCTCGAGCCTCTCGCGGACCTCTTTGGCGGTCAGCTTGTGGTTGTCGTTGACCTCCCTGAAGGTTGTGGGCTTGTCGAGCTTGATCTTGATCTGCTCGGCGCCGCAGTAGGGACACATGCCCTTGCCGGAAGCGTCCTTGGCGGTCTCCTTCGAGTAGTTCTTGAACTCGACGGTGTCCCCTCCGTACTCCTCCATCTTCTCCATGCTGTCCAGGCGGGCCTGGATCTGCTCGGCGGAGAGCATGAGCCTTCCGCAGTGGCTGCATGTGGACTCGAGGAGCATCTTGATGTCCTTGATGAATCCGACATGGATGACGGGCATGGCGAGGTCGATATGGCCGAAGTGGCCGGGGCACTCGTCGACCTTGCATCCGCAGGTCTTGCAGCGGAGGCCGGGCTCGATGACTCCCATGTGGGGGTCCATCAGACCCATCTCGATCGGATAGCCCTCGTCGTCGTACGTATCCGCCGTTATGATCTTGGTGGCGGACATCCTCCTGATCTCGTCCGGCGAGACGCAGGAGAACTTAATGGATCCAATCCTCTTTGTGATACCGGCTGTCATCTCAGGTCCTCCAGCTGAAGCCTCATGGCCACACCCATGCTTAGGAGCTCGTCCATGAGCAGCTTGAACGCGTAGGACGTCTGGACGGGGTAGATGTGGGTGTGGTTCTTGCACACCGGGCAGTACAGCGCCCCGTTCCTGTCCTTGATTGCAATATGTCCGCACTTGGGGTTGCCGCAGATGTACTGGACGGTTCCGTCGGACTCGTCGAGCAGCCTGTCCTTGATGACCATGGCGGCGCCGTGACCGATGAGACAGTCCCTCTCCATCTCTCCGAACCTCAGACCTCCCTGCCTGGAGCGTCCCTCCGTGGGCTGCCTGGTGAGGATCTGGACGGGTCCTCTGGACCTGACGTGCATCTTTCCGCTGACCATGTGGTGCAGCTTCTCGTAGAAGATCACACCGGTGTAGACCTCGGTCTGGATCATGCGTCCGGTCCTGCCGTCGTACATAGTCTCCTTTCCATCCCTCTTGAATCCGTTCCTGAGGAGGCCGTCGCGGATGGAGTCCTCGTTCTCTCCGGAGAACGCGGTACCGTCGATGATGCGGCCTTCCATGGATCCGACCCTTCCCGCGATCATCTCGAGCACGTGCCCGATGGTCATACGGGACGGGATTCCGTGAGGGTTGACGACGAGGTCGGGCGTGACTCCGTCGGACGTGAACGGCATGTCGCACTGGTCGACGAGCCTTCCGACGACTCCCTTCTGACCGAACCTGGAGCAGAACTTGTCTCCGAGCTCGGGGATCCTCTCGTCCCTGACCTTGACGCGGACGAGCCTGCATCCGTTCTCGGACTCGGTGATCATGACGGAATCGACGTATCCCTTCTCTCCGGGACGGACGGTGACGGATGTCTCCCTGCGCTTCTGGGGCGTGAGGAAGTCCGTGTCCTCCTCCAGGAACCTGGGGGGAGAGGTCTTTCCGATGAGGACGTCGGATCCGCGGACCGCACTCTCGGGGGAGATGAGACCGTCCTCGCTGAGCTCCGCGTAGGCCATGTCGGCCCTGGCGCCCATTATGTCGGGCGAGGGGATCTCGAAGTGGTCCTCCTGTCCGCCGGGATAGCGGCGCTCCTCGGCGCGGTAGGACCTCATGAAGGTGGACCTTCCCAGACCCCTCTGGACGGAGCTCTTGTTCATGATCAGCGCATCCTCGATGTTGTATCCGTGGTAGGAGAGGACGGCGATGCAGAAGTTCTGTCCTGCGGGCCTGTGCTTGTATTTGATGTACTGCATGGTCTGGGTCTGGACCATGGGCACCTGGGGGTACTGCATCAGGTGGCCCCTGGTGTCGGGCCTGATCCTGTAGTTGGACGTGGGCACTCCCAGAGCCTGCTTACCCATTCCCGCTCCCATGGTGATACGGGGTGCGGAGTTGTGCTCCGGATACGGAACGATTCCGGCGGCGACTCCGATGATGACCATCGGGTCGACCTCCATGTGGGTGTACTTGGGCTCGACCTTGGTGGGGACGGTGAACTCCTGTCCGCACCACTTGCACTTGAGGACCGCGTCCTCATCCTTGCCGGGGTTCATCCAGTCCGCATCGGTCTTGGACAGTGCATGGCTGCAGCACGGGCACCTCTTCGGGAGGTCGTAGGCCTCGACGAGGACGAGGGAATCCTCCTCCTCTTCGGCATCGAGCCACTCCATGATGCCCTCGCGGAACAGGTCGTCCCATCTGATGCGTCCGTCGCGGATGCCCTCGATGTGCTTCCTGGTGAGCGCGAGCCTTCCGTTCTTCACGATGAGCAGAGGCCTTCTGAGACGTCCCTCGTCGCAGTTGATGACGACCTCGCCCATCTCCTCGTCGTAGCGGATGTTGATCTCGTTGGACAGGAGTCCGCAGCGCCTGCGCTCCCTGATGTCCGATACGAGCTTGGAGGGGTTTGCGTGGGTTCCGACCAGGTCTCCGTTGACGTAGACCCTGGCGCCCGCGCTGGACTTGACTGTCTCGAGGTCCAGCTCCCTGAGCATCCATTTGACGTCCGCCTCGGGGAATCCCTCGGACACGTCGATGATGAGCGCGGCGTTCTTCACGAGACCGCAGTTCTGTCCTTCCGGAGTCTCGGAGGGGCACAGCCTTCCCCACTGGGTGGGGTGCAGGTCACGGGCCTCGAAGTGCGGCTGGCTCCTGGTCAGGGAGGAGGTGATCCTCCTCAGGTGGGACATGGCGGACAGGTTGGATGTCCTGTCGAGCAGCTGAGACACTCCGGCGCGTCCTCCGACCCAGTTTCCGGTGGCGAGCGCGTGCAGGAGCTTGTGCGTGAGCAGGTCGGGGCGGATGGAGGATCCGATGTTCATCTCGGACTTCTTCCTTCCCCAGTTCCTCTCGAGCTGGTACTTCAGATCCTTCATGAGGCTGCTGAAGCTCGTCCTGAAAAGGTCCTCCATGAGGTCTCCGGACAGCTTGAGCCTCTTGTTGGCGTAGTGGTCCTTGTCGTCCTCCTTCCTCTTGCCGAGGCTCAGCTCCAGAACGGAGCGGGCGATGCGGCCGAGGAAGATGGCCTTCTTCATGCGGTCCTCCTGGGAGTCTCCCAGGTGAGGCAGCAGGGACCTGTCGAGGATGCTCTCGACCTTCTTGGTCCTGTACTCCTTCGCCTGACCGGCGGCGAAGTTCCTCTCGAGGAACAGGATGGCGTCCTCCTGGGTGTGGTAGCCGTTGGGGGCGTAGGTCTTCTTGTCGAAAGACGCCTCGATGTTGGCGTAGACGATGTTCGCCATGGCCTCGTCGGAGACGATGGTCTCGAAGATCTCCTCATCGGACTCCATTCCCAGAGCCTTCATCAGGGCGATGAGGGGGATGCTTCCGGAGGCGACGGGCACGGAGACCATGACCATTCCGTCCTTCTTCTTCTCCACGAGAGTGAGAGCGCGGTATCCGTCCTTCTGGGAGAACACCTTGGCGACCTCCACGGCGGCGCCGTACTTCTCGTTGTACTCGACCATGACCCTGTTGGGGGCGAGGTCCTCCAGCGTGATCAGGACCCTCTCGGTTCCGCCGATGATGAAGTATCCTCCGGGTTCCCTGGGATCCTCCTTCTGCCTGATCAGCTCGTCCTCGTACTCGACATCGGAGATGGGGTGCTCCAGGTGCTTCTCCATCACCTGGCGGTTCAGGTTGCATCCGGACGACTTGACCATCATCGGGAGGTCTCCGACGTGGATCCACCTGTCGCTCTCGGGCATCTCCTTCTCGACGCCATCCTCGAACACATCGAATCTGACGAAGACCTTGGACATGTAGTTCAGGTTCCTGAGCCTGGCCTCCATGGGCGTGAGCTCGTGGCTGTATCCGTTGGCCTCCATCACGGTGGGGGCCTCGACGCGGATGGTGGGCCTGGACTGGAGATCGACGTTTCCGTCCTCGTCCCTCCTCCTGCCGATGTGGATCTCGATGTTCCTTCCTCCCACCCTCTCGGCATCGAGCTTTATGACGCCTCTCTCGGCATCGTCGGTGGGAACGCGGATGTCGTCGACGATCCTCTGCATCCTGCTGTTCGGATTCTCGGGCGTGGCCAGGAAGTCGTCGAAAGAAGTGATATGGTGGCTGACGATGTTGTGGTCTTTGAAATAGAGCTCTACGAGGTCCCTCAATCATTCACCCCCTCGTGACGAGCCTGTAGACCACGAACTCCTGCGCGGTCTCGCTCTTCCTTACGATCTTGACGACCCTTCCCTCGTCTATGGGACCGTAAATGGTCTCCAGGATCTTGATGCCAGGATCGCTTTTCCTTATCTTCGGAAGCTGGCCCTTCGTGATGTGGAGCTCCCCAAGCACCCTGTCCGCCTCTTCTGGATCCAGAAGGTGGTGCTCCGGAGTGAGCACGTGCCTGAGCACATTGAAGCTAGTTTCTGCTGCCAAGTGATTCACCTACTCTTGCCCAGCCCGGTCAGCTGGTTAATCGGTTTCAGAGAAATGCTACGCATGCCTTCCTCATACTTGATCCGCCGTTCGATCGCTCATGAAGTCCATCTGGCGGGCCTGAAGGGATTCGAACCCTTGACCACCTGATTAAAAGTCAGATGCTCTACCTAGCTGAGCTACAGGCCCATGGATAGCTTAAAGCTTGTAAGTAGCGGGCAACAGGTACCTGTATTTAATACAATCGGCGACCCGAGAGCTTGTTCTCGGACGTTCGCGTCGACCTGCGCCCGCAATTCAGCCTTTTGTCTGAAAGTAGGGTAGTATTGACCCGAATCGGTCATACTGTCCTTTTTCTTGCAAAGACAAGATAACCGGTGTGCCCGAGCGTATCGAAGGACGGACGGACCCCTCCAGGGTGCACCTCCAGATAGCGCTGTATGTTCTCCAGGGCGCGGACGTCGGCATAGCCGGCCTCCCTCAGAGCGATGACGGAGCTCTCGACCTGGTTCATGTTGGGCACGTAGATGCATATCCTGCCCCCGTCCCTGAGATGGCCCCCCAGATTGACCAGGGCGAGCCATGGATCGGGCATATCCATGGTAAGGACATCTGCCTTCCAGTCGATTCCCGGATCGGACTCCCTGGCATCTCCTATCGTGTAGGACCAGAGGGCTCCGATTCCTGTACGGTTGACATTCCTCTCGACCCTCTTGGCGTTCTCCTCCTTCAGCTCGAGAGTATGGACGCATCCACTCGGAGCGACTGCGGACAGAAGCGCGGTCGTGAGGCCTCCGGATCCCGCTCCGACCTCCAGGACGCGGTCGCCCGCGTGGACATCGCAGTGCATCAGGATGGTTGCGGCATCCTTCGGCGTTATTATCTGGGCCCCGCGGTCGAGTGATCCCATCAGATCCATCGCGCCGGGACGGAACACCGTGTACTCCTTGCCGACTATGGTTATACGGGCGCCGTCATCCAAGCCCTTGAGCTTCGAGCCGTCGACGGCCCCGAGACCCTGGACCTTGACCATTCCGAACGACACTTTCAGCCAGTGCCTCCTGCCGGACGGGTCCTCTAGAAACACCGTCTCGTTCTCCTGGAACTCCATGACTGCATGATGTGCGACGACATCATAACCGTTTCCGACGCGCAACAAATATCCGCAGACAAGCCTTGCGAAGCAACATGACCCATGGAAGACTCGGCATCGTCGCATGCCCCATGCTGGAGGACGAACTGGTCCACAGCCTCTCCGAGGACAAGGAGGAGAAGCGCATACTGGTCCTGAACACCCCGTACAACGGCAGCCTGAAGAAGAAGCTCGAATGGAAGAAGCTGAAGTACGAGGAGGTCGACGAGACCGATTTCATGAACGGCTGGATCGACATAGATCCGAATCAGTTCAATGTCATCATCAAGATGAACAACCTCGGCCTGCACGCGGAACCCGCCAAGCTCAAGGAGTTCGTCCAGGACGAGCTCGTCATGCTAAGCGGCCGCATCGATGCCGCCGGCCTGTACTATGGGATGTGCGGGAACTACGGATGGGACATAACCAAGTGGTCGGAGGAGCACCTGCCGTTCAAGGTTGAGGTATTCCGCGACTGCAAGGGAAGGGTCTGCGACGACTGCGTCGGAGTGGCCGTGGGAGGCCTCGAAGGTTATCAGAGGCTGATAAAGAAGTACACCGGCGTCCTGCTGCTGACCCCTGCGGTGGCCACCAACTGGCTCGACTTCCTGAGTGCCGGCGACATGGGCAAGGGCCTGAAGCTCATGCCGAGCAGCGGGGACCCGAAGAAGGACATGAAGGACCTCCTGATCATGTGCGGATACAACTCCGCCGTGCAGATCGACACGGGATTCGAGGACCGCGCAGAGTTCGACAAGCATGCGAAGGACCTGACGGACTACATGGGATTCAAGCTGCTCCAGGCTCCGCCGGACTTCGTGGACCACGGCCCCACCGAGAGGCTGTACGAGAACTGCAAGAAGGACCTCCCGGCCTGACCGGGAGGGTTTTCCAGGACCCGCCGAAAGGCGGGCCCCGGGCTCACATCGTGTGGGCGGCGTAAGCGGCCTTGTCCACGGGCTTGCCGCAGATTATGCACTTGCCCGAGTAGGGCTCGGGATGGTACGGCCTTCCGAGGATCTTGAATCCGTAGGTGTCCTCGAACTTGTGGCCGCACTCCTCGCAGCCGCACCATCCGAGCCTCAGGATCTTGTCCTGCGGGATGTCCTCGACGGAGTCGATGTCCTGTATGCGGGACTTCTGGATCTCGCATGCCTTGGCGTACATCTTCTCGGAGATGTCGTCCAGGAGCATCCTGATTCCGGGAACCAGGGAGTCTATGGCGATTGTTCCCTTCTCGCCGGTGTCCCTCCTCGCGAACGATACGACGCCGTTCTCGATATCCCTTCCTCCGAGCTCGAGCCTGAGGGGCACGCCCTTCATCTCCCACTCGTAGTACTTCGCGCCGGGGCGGGCATCGCTGTCGTCGAGCTTGACCCTGATTCCGGCATCCTTGAGGATGTTGACGATGGACATGGACGCCTCGGCGACGGCGGCCGCGTTGTCCTTCTTGAATATAGGGATCAGGACGCACTGGAACGGGGCGATTCCCGGAGGCATGACGAGGCCCTGGTCGTCTCCGTGGACGCCGATGAGGGCTCCGACGAGGCGCTCGCTCATTCCGAACGTGGTCTGATGGACGTACTTGTGCTCGCCGTTCTCGTCCTCGTAGGTGATGTTGTAGGGAATGGAGAAGTTCGTCCTGTAGTGGTGGATGGAACCCATCTGGAGAGTCCTTCCGTTGGGCATGGAGGTATCGATTCCCACGGTGTAGTGCGCTCCGGGGAACTTGTCCCACTCCGTGCGGATGCAGAGCATGTACGGCAGGCAGATGGCCCTGGCGATCCTCTCGAGGATCTCGATGTCCTCCTCGACCTGGAGCTGGGCGTCCTCCTCGGACACATGGCAGGTGTGGGACTCGAAGAAGTGGATCTCCCTTACCCTTATGAACGGACGGGTCTGCTTGGTCTCGTATCTGAAGGTGTTGACGATCTGATACGTCTTCAGCGGGAGGTCCTGATGGGATCTGATCCACAGGGAGAACATGGGGTACATGGCGGTCTCGGAGGTGGGCCTCACGACCAGCCTGACGTCGAGCTCGTTGAGTCCGGCGTGTGTGACCCAGTAGACCTCCTCGTCGAATCCCTTGATGTGGTCCTTCTCCTTGGCGAACTCCGTCTCGGGGATCATCAGGGGGAAGCAGACCTCGTCGTGGTTGGTGGAATCGAACTCCTGCCTGATGTAGGAGTCGATCTGCCTCATGATCTTCCAGCCGTAGGGGGTCCAGACATTCATCCCCTTGATGGGGTACCTCTTGTCGCAGAGGTTGGCCTTCTCGACGATGTCGAGGTACCAGTCCGCGAAATCATCCTCTTTCATGGACATTCGGGTCACTTCCTGAGAGCATCTGCGATGAGAGGGGCCACGGAGATGTGGGACACCTCGTTCTCAAGCGTGTTGCAGCACAGGACCGTCGAAAGGGCGGATCCCGTGAGCTTCTCGATTGCATTGTTCACGAACACGCCGTGCGTGCATGCGACGGATACGGACTCGGCTCCCGCCTCCCTGAGCGCGGATGCCGCGGCCACGATGGTGCCGCCCGTGGAGATCATGTCATCCACGATGAGGACGTTCTTCCCGGTCGCATCGAACTTGGCGGGCGCGATCCTGACGTCGACTCCGGAGAGGCGGGTCTTCTCCAGATGGTCGTATGGAACACCCATCCTCTCTCCGACGTCCTTCGCACGTCCCGCCGCGCCTATGTCGGGAGACAGGACGAGGTCGATCTTCTTGTCCTTGAAGTAGTCGGCGATGACGGGAGCCGCCTTGAGATCGGTGTGCTCGCAGTCGAAATACTCCAGAACGGCCTCCTTGTGGATGTCGATCGTGATCACCCTGTCGCAGTCCAGCCCGAGATGCTTGCACATGACCTTGGCGGACTCGGGCTCGCCGGGCTTGAACACGCGGTCCTGCCTGGCGTATCCGAAGTAGGGGATGACCAGCGTGATCGTCCTCGCTCCGAGCCTGCGGACGGCGTCCTGCAGGAGGAACATCTCGATCAGATTGTCATTGGGATACGTGTTCTGGACTATGACGACGTCGTCATGAAGAGACTCGGCGTCTATCCTGGTATAGCATTCGCCGTCGGGGAACTTGGTTGAAGCGGCCTGAATATAAGGGCAACCGAGGATACCGGCCAGCTCCTTGGCCAGGTCTCTCGAGGACGAACCGCCTACGATTATCATAGTCGCGTGTATCGCTTCCCTATTTTTAACTATAAGGTGGGCCGGGATTGCCTCCGACCGCATCTGAGGAAGACAGGTATGTCCCGGAGGCGCACCTCCGGGAAAGGAGGAAGGACACGGGGTTGACCGAACGAATGTCCGGAAAGCAGGAATCGGTTTGAAGCATTAACCACCAAGAGACCCGTGCCCATTATGGAGATATCATCCATCCATATAAAGATGACTGTGCGACGGATCTCGGCGACCGATTCTTTACTCTATTAGCAGCGCATCCTCCGGCCCATGGCAGAGAAGAAGGATGTCGTAACGGACGAACGCATGGAGAAGTACCTCGACATAACGGCGAGAGCGCTCGCCAAGATCCGGATCGCGGCACCGGAGAAGTCGTACAACAGACGCCTGGCAGACAGCTTCCTGGAGATGGCGAACTGCTACTATGCGGATGCGAAGCACTTCAAGGAATGCGGGGATTATGTCACGGCCTTCGCGGCGGTGAACTATGCGCACGCATGGCTGGACTGCGGGGCCCGCATCGGACTGTTCGATGTCGGCGGCGACGACGTGCTGTTCACTCTGTACGAGCGATCGCGAGCGCCTGCGGTTCAGCACGATCTCCTTGGAGCTCGAGGAGCAGCTGTAGGTCCTAGCATGCCCCCTGCCGAGTATCGCCCATACGACGCTCTCCGGAGCATCCGTGAAGATGCTGTTGCCCAGCATGCACATCCCGGCGCCGTATCCCTTCGCATTCAGAGCCGAGATCAGACGCCTGATGGCCGGGCTCTCCAGGCCGGAATCCAGGGAGAAGCGGTTGGATGTCTCGAACAGGGAGTCACGGGTCGGATCCGCGAGGAAATCCTCCATGGCCGAGGAAGAAGCATCCCTAATGGCGGCGACCCTGCGGGAATCCCCTATGACCGAATCCGTCTCCAAGGTCGGTCCGAGCACGGCGAGCGTGAGACTTGGGAACGAGAAATCGGCACTTACCACGGTTCCGTAGGGCGGGAATCCCGCAACGGTCCTGACCGGCACGTCGCGGCCTGCCACGATGGCGCTCACATCGCCGAGGCCTCCTCCGCCCATGACTTCTGCGGCATGGGCCGCCTCGAAGGCGCGCGTGCGGGACTGCCCGGTTATATCCGCTATGCAGATGGCGGCCGCTATCGCCCCGGACGCGCTCATGCCGAAGCCCTGGCTGACAGGCAGGTCGTTGCTGATGTGTATGTCGAAACCTCTGTCCGGCGCGAGGATCTGAGCGGCCATCCTGGTTATGTGCGCTACGGACTGCACGTCGTCGAGCCAGATGTTGACCACGCCGTCGTCGCGGGGCTCGACGCAAGCCTTGGAGCCGATGCTGAGACGTATCCCGACGCCGCGGGAGCCGGAGCTCATCGCATCGTAGGACGAAACGGGCTGGAAGATGCACGACACGTGCCCGGGACAGAATGCGGATACCATGCTCACAGCTTCTTCACGCAGAAGTCGAGTATCGCATCCGATATCTCGGCCTTGGTTCCGGACAGACTCCTGGCCTCGGTCCTGGTCACGAGTATGGACGACGACGTGGTCAGCCCTACGACATCGATATCGTTGGCGACCACGGCCGCGAGATCGTACTCCTCGAGCCTAGACCTCGCCCTCCCCGTCAGATCCTGCTTGGAAAGCCCCGATTCCGCCTTGAATCCGACCACGAGCGGACATTTCCCGCGTATGAGCGGAAGCACCTTCGGAACCGGATCCAGATCGAGCTCGAATCCCTTGTCGCTCGAGATCTTCCCCTCGGCGGCCTCCTTCGGAGAGAAATCGGCTAGCGCCGCAGGGACGAGGACCGCATCGTGATCGATGCCGTCGACCATCTTCACGAGGTCGTCGACCGTGGCGAAGCGCCTTGTCGGGATGTAGTCGGGAAGCGGGACGTTGCAGCCGCCCATCCACAGCTCGACCTCCGCGCCCCTCTCGAAGGCGCGCTTGGCCAGCTCCACGGCCATCGTGCCCGACGAGCGGTTCGTGATTATGCGCATCGAATCTATCGGCTCCTCGCTCCTTCCGCCTATCACGAGGATGCGCTTTCCCTGGAGATAGTTGCGGGAGAGCATCTTGAAAGTCCAGGCCACGACCTCGTCCCTGGATGCGACCTTGGCTCTGGGGCCCTCGATGCGGGGGCCGATGAACCTTATGCCCCATGACTCCAGCTTCTCGAGGTTGTCGCTCACCGCAGGATTCCTGTACATTGAATCGTGCATGGCCGGTGCGATGGCCATCGGGATTCCGGAGCCTATCGCCACGGTCGCGAATGATGTGACCGGCGTATCGTCTATCCCGTTGGCGATCTTGGAGACCGTGTTGGCTGTCGCAGGGTAGATCAGGAAAAGATCCGCGGAGCGGGTACCCATCATGGAGATGTGCTCGGTCGCTCCCGTGAGATCGGTGACGGGACGGTGCCCGCAGGCGAACTCGATGGAATCGGGCGTGACGATCTTCAGCGCCTCGCGCGTCATCACCACATAGACGTCCGCGCCGTGACGGATCAGCTCCCTGATGGTGCCGAAGCATTCGACCGCCGCTATGCTCCCCGTGATTCCCATGACCACGGTCTTGCCCCTGAGCTTGGTGCTCTTCTCGCAATAGATCTCCTCGGAAGGATGCATCATACCACCTCATCGACTATATCGACGACATCTCCGACGACCTGCTCCAGAGGGCGGGAGGCGTCCACGACGCGGAACCCGTATTCGGCGGCGAGGACCAGATACGCCCGCCTCACCTGTTCCTGGAATCCCGCCTTCTCGAACTTGCTCTGCATATCGCCGCGGTCGTCTACACGGCGCATGGTAACGGCTGGATCGGCATCCAGCAGGATGACGATATCCGGGACTCCGACGAAGGGCTCGCATAGGCCCTTCAGCCATCCGATATCCGCGGAATCCCCGTCCAGCTTGGCCGATTGATAGGCCAGGGTGGAAGCGTAGTATCTGTCGCACACCACTACCGCGCCGTCGCACATCTCGTCGAGGATCCTCCCCGTGTGCTCGTAGCGGTCGGCCACGAAAAGAAGCGATTCAGCGCGCTGGGAGATGTCCCCTGCAGCGCCTGAGCGTATGAACGCCCCTATGCCTTCGCTGGTAGGCTCCGCCGTCACGACGACACGGTGCCCTTTGGAGCGCAGATGCTCCGCAACGGCTTCGCACACGGTCGTCTTGCCGGTGCCGTCTATCCCCTCTATGACTATGAAGGCGCCCATCGCTCCCCCATCCAAGTATCGGATTTAACCGATACCCTCGCCCTCAGGGCGGCGACAACGCTGTCCAAGGATTCGACATCCTTGCAGAACGGACAGCAGAGCACGGCCAGGTCCCTCCGCACCCCATCATCGTACGGGACTCCGAGCGCTCCGAGGCCTTCCCTCAGAGACTGGGCGAGATTTCCGCCCCTGCGATCCCAGTCCGTCATCACGACGGCGCGGACGCCGAGACCCCATGCATGCTCGGCGGCCTTCAGCGGCCCTCCGCCGCTCTGCACGCAATGGAAGCGCCCGGATATCCCCAGGGCCTCCAGGGCACGGATGTCTTTCAGCCCTTCCACCAGAATGATCGAGTCCTCCGCCAGGTCGGAGAGCCTCGACAGCGCGTCCTCGATACGCTCCAGACGCTCCTCGTCATCCATCGATGTCCTCCAGGGAACCCATGATGGAATCGACGTCCCCGCGGATCCTGACCGTCTTCTGCCTCGACGTCATCCCGGCGGAGACCTCTGTCCTGCATCCGGTGACTCCGGAGAAGTACTGGCACACCTCCTTGTTGGCTCTCCCGTCGAGGGGCGGCGCAGAGACGCGGAGGACCAGCCTCCTGCGCCATTCGTCGTATCCGTCCGGTCCCGGACGACTGGAGCGCGGCGATACGGAGATATCGACCTCGATCCAGCCGTCGCCTTTCCTGCAGACGTCCGAGATCCTCATCGATGCTAGGAAGGCGCATCATCGAAATCAATCTGCCGACCCCGAAGAAAGAAGTTATCTAGCGTGCGAGATATGGTGCGACGATGAGCACGGCTGTGGGACCCATGACTTTCGACGAGCTGTCGGAGCTGTACCGGGTCGAGATGAAGAGCGCATCCATCACGGAGCCCCGCAAGGACCTCTTCAGAGCCATGGCCAACCTTCTGACCACGCTGCGCCAGGAATACGACAGGCAGATGTCCGTCGATCCGGACTCCGTCATGGCGGAGGGTGCCGAGCAGCGCCGCAAGAAGGCCGAGCGCATATGCAAGGACGTGATGGTGCTCCGCACCAGGAAGATAGCCGCAATGGCCATCCGCGGCGCGGAAGGCGCCCGCAACGCCCTGGACTGCCTCACGGACGAGGAGCGCGAATACTACGAGGGCATGCTGGACCTCACCAAGCGTCAGCTCGCCGAAGTGGACCGCCTCAGAGGCAGGCGCACGACTGTGCCCACCAGGATCGACGAGCCCCCGAAGGCGGAAGAGCCCCCGGCCGTCCCGGAGCCTCCTGCGACCAGAACAGAACCCGTCCCTCCGATCGAAGAACCTGTCGTTCCGGACGAGGAGATGGACGCCTTCGACGACAACTTCGAGGAACCGTTCGACGTCCCCGAGGAGACTCGGAACGAACCCCCTGCGGAAGCGGAGGTGCACCCTGAAGAACCTGTCCCCGAACCTCCCGCCGAGCCGGCACCCAAGGTCGAGGAGAAAAAAGAAGAATCCGATCTCACGCCCGTCCTCATACGCGTGACGGAGGATCTGCCGGAGTTCGCAGGGCCGGACAGGGACTACAAGCTCTCCAAGGAGGACGTGGTGACCTTGCCGAAGGTGCTGGCGGACGTCCTGACGAATACGGGCAAGGCAGTGGCGATCAGGCCTACGCCTTGAGCGTCCTGGAATCCCCGAAGAACTCCAGACAATCGATCTTCATCCTTTTTATGCCGGTTATCTGAGCCACGGTCTCTCTGGCGATATCGGGCTCGTTGTTGGTCCTGCTCAGATGGGCGAGGAACAGCTGCCTCGGCGAATCCGTCATGGTCTTGCGTATCGCGGCAGCCGTGTCGACATTGCACATGTGCCCATGGTCGCTGCCTATCAGCCTCTTCAGCGCAGGAGGATAGGGGCCGTTGACCAGCATCTGATTGTCGTAATTGGCCTCCACGACGGCTATGTCGGCCTGCTTGAGAGCCTCCATTATGGGAAATGTGAACGTCCCCGTGTCGGTGGCCAGAAGGACCTTCTTGTCGTCCACCTGGGTGAAGAAGGCGTTCGGCTGGACGGCATTGTGGGTGGTCGGAAGCGGAGTGACGTGGAACTGCCCCACGTCGAAGCTCTTCGACGGATCGAACGGCACATACTCGACGTTCCCCAGATTCAGCTCCGCGAACGTGGGCTCGTTGCACATGATCGGAACCCCCAGCTTGCGGGCGGTGGCCCCTGCTCCGGAAACGTGGTCCGAATGCTCATGGGTTATCAGTATGGCTTTCACGCACTCCTTGTCGACGCCTTCCTGTTCCATCTGGGCGAGGATCTTCTTGCAGCTGATTCCGGCGTCGATCATGATGGCCTCGCCGTCGCTCTCTATGACGGTGCAATTGCCATCGCTGCCGCTGGCCAGCACATGGACCTCCAACATCGGACCGGCCTCAGACCTTTCTCTTGTAGAGAGCGAAAATGATGTCTCCGCGGGTTATGATCCCCACGACGACGCCCTTCTCGAGAACCGGCAGGCGGTTGACCTCCATGTCGATCATCGATCTGAGCACCTCCATGACGGGTGCGTCAGGAGACGTGGAGAGGACAGTGCGGGTCATGATGTCGGAGACGAGCTTGTTGGAGATCTCCTCGGAAATCGTCCTGAGCTTCTCGTCCGGCTCGTTGGACGAATCCATGGAGTACATGAGCATCACCGAATCGGAATTCTCCTTCTCCAGCTTCATCTGATAGTCCATGATCATCTGAAGGATGTCGTTCTCGCTGAGGATTCCGAGAAGATGGTTCCTGTTATCGACCACGGGGGCACCGGATATGTTGTCGAGTGCGAATTTCAGCACCGCCTTCTTCACGGTCTCGTCTGCCTTCAGCGTGACGACCTGCGTGGTCATCAGATCCCTTACCTTCATCTTGGACATCCTCCGAGGTATGGATCCATATGGATTTATTGATTTGCAAAGACCGCAAACTACGAAGTCGAAGGGAAAAAACCGACGAAATCGCACCTTTAGTTTCTGAAAACGGTATGTTCCGTCGCTTTTGAGATCGAATGAATGCATACATTTATCTATAAGTAGGATATCAACTGCATTTGTGGGCCTGTAGCTCAGCTAGGTAGAGCGTCCGACTCTTAATCGGACGGCCAAGGGTTCGAATCCCTTCAGGCCCGCCACTTCTCACTTTGACTTCCCGAGTCTGTCCCTTTCGATGTCTCGAAACCTTCAGCACTCCGTCGATATGGAT
>ERZ808246.297-NODE-297-length-44630-cov-3.371150_pt1 | contig 44630 bp, 47 predicted proteins | sample MGYA00521083_ERZ808246 | MGnify/ENA primary metagenome ERZ808246 (study PRJEB31516, sample SAMN03275577) | gut metagenome | biome: mammalia-associated habitat; material: feces | host: Papio cynocephalus | place: Kenya | collected 2012-07-07 ... | reverse complement strand
TGGCGCTTGGGGTCAACGATGCCATGATTCACAACATCGGCGATTTGATTCTCTGCCGCGAAGCGGGCATAAAGGCACACGGCGGGTTCGGGTTAAACATCACCAATTCCGCCGCGCTATGGCAGTATCAGCAATGGGGACTGTGCGATGCGGTCGTTTCCTTTGAACTGAGTCTCCTGAAAATCCGTGATCTGAAAACGACACTTCCGCGCGGCATCATGGCGTACGGCCGCTTTCCTCTGATGCTGACACGCAACTGTCCCGGGGTAACTGTCGGCGGCTGTACCGAATGCAATCACCGCCGTGTACTGACCGATCGACGCGGCATACAGTTTCCCATTGTGTGCAACGGCGGATGCAGTGAAATTCTCAACTCCCTCCCGGTGTATCTTGCCGACAAACCGCATTTTTCCGACAACTGCGACTACCTCGTGATGTATTTCACGCTGGAATCCCCTTCTCAGATCGACGGGATCATCGATGAATACACCCACAAGCACTCCGCACGTGATCACATCACCCGCGGTCTGTATCTGCGCGGAAGTCTATGAAAGGATGAACTTTTTGAAATTCAAGAAAAATCTGTTGCTGATTCTCTTTGTCCTCGCCGCGATCGTACTCGGTGCTTTACTTGCCGATCTTGTCAAGGGTTCTGCCGTTGCATGGCTTTCCTACGGTCTGTCCTTCGGACTCAACAGCGGAAATCCGTTTGTGCTGGATCTGTACATTCTCAAGCTCACCTTCGGGCTTTCGTTTTCTCTCAATGTAGCGCAGCTTTTCCTGATTATTGTCGCCCTGCTGATCTACAAACCGATTTCCAAACATATCTGAGGTATCATATGAACATAGTACTTGCTTCCCAATCTCCCCGCCGCCGGGAACTTCTGAAACGGATTCTTCCGGACTTCACTGTTCATCCCGCGAACATTCCTGAAATTCTCCCGAAAGAAATCAACCCCGCCAAAGCTGCCGAATTTCTGGCGTGTCAAAAAGCCTGCGCCGCGGCACAGGAGACGGGTGCGGACTACACCATCGGCTGTGACACCGCAGTCGTTCTCGACAAAAAAATTCTCGGAAAACCCGCCAACAAAGCCGACGCGTTTTTCATGCTCAAAGAACTTTCCGGGAAAAAGCACACCGTCTACACCGGCGTCTGCATCGTGACGCCCGAAGATTCCGTGATTTTTACCGAATCTGCCGACGTCTGGTTTTCCGAACTTTCCGACAAAGAAATCAGAAGGTATATCGATTCCGGAGAGCCGATGGACAAAGCGGGCGCCTACGGAATTCAAGGGCTGGGATCGTGCTTTGTACGGCGGATTGAAGGCGACTTTTTTTCCGTCGTGGGACTCCCCGTTTGCCGTTTGTACGAAGAACTTAAAAAATTAAAGCTTTTTTAAGAAAATAATGCGGAAAACTATTGCGATTTTCCGCATTTCATAATATAATGATTGTATATGTTTTTTGTCTGTTTCACTAACGCATAAAGGAGAGAGCGTCATGTTCAATCGTGACATCGGTATAGATCTCGGAACTGCCAACACCCTTATTTTCATGAAGGGGAAAGGAATCATCCTGCGCGAACCGTCTGTCGTCGCCGTAGATACCCGCAACGACACGGTGAAATTCGTCGGCAACGAGGCAAAAGAGGTTGTGGGAAGAACTCCCGGTTCCGCTCAAAGACGGCGTAATTGCAGATTTTGACGTAACTGCCAGTATGCTGCAGATTTTTATCCGCAAAATTTTCAACAAACGGTTTTTCAACCGCCCCCGTGTGGTGATCTGCATCCCCTCCGGCGTTACTGCCGTGGAGCGCCGTGCTGTGAAAGCGGCGGCAATCAAGGCAGGTGCCAAGCAGGTGGCTATCATCGAAGAGCCCATGGCTGCCGCCATCGGTGCGGGACTTCCCGTTGCGGAAGCTACCGGCAGCATGGTGGTGGACATCGGTGGCGGCACGGCAGAGGTTGCCGTAATTTCGTTGGGCGGTATTGTCGCATCGAAAAGCGTGCGCATCGGTGGCGACCAGTTTGACGCTTCCATCATTGCGTACATCAAGAAGAAGTACAACCTCCTCATTGGTGAAAGAACCGCAGAGGATATTAAAATCACCATCGGTTCTGCCTATGAATATGAAGGCGAAGCACCGATGGAGATCAAAGGCAGAAATCTGGTGGACAGTCTTCCGCAGAACATTACGGTGACTCCCGCCGAAATCCGCGAGGCGTTGTGGGATCCGATCTGCAGTGTGCTGGATGCCATTAAGGTGACGCTGGAAAAAATTCCGCCGGAGCTGTCTTCGGATATTATCGATCACGGCATCACGCTGACCGGCGGCGGTGCGCTTCTGAAAGGGCTTGACACCCTGATTTCCAAAGAAACCGGTATGACCGTTTTCATTGCAGATAACCCGCTGGACTGCGTTGCGGAAGGCACGGGAAAGGTTTTGGAGGATACCGCGGCACTGCACAATCTTTTGTCGGAAACGGAAAGAGACTGACACTTCGGGCAGGCATATGACTATGCCCGCCCGTTTCTGTTTTGGGGGACATCATGAAGGAATTTTTTTCATCGGTAAAATTCAAAATTCTCGTCTGCGTCTGCGCGCTGCTCGCAGGCTTTATGATCTATGCCCTCACTGACAACCGTTCAAACTTTATCGAACAGGGACTTGACTTCATCGTTACACCGATCAAATCCCTTTCTTCCGCCATTTCCAATGCTGTCGGCTCTTTTTTTGAACGGCACACCAATGTGGATGCACTGTACGAAGAAAATGAACAGCTCAAAGATGAAATTGCATCATTGAAGGAACAATTGGTGACTCTGGACGAATACAGGCTCGAAAATCAACAATTGAAAGAATTTCTGGAAATCAAAGAACTGAACCCTTCCCTGGAGCTTGAAACCGCTTCAGTGATCGGTTCCGATCCGTTGGACAGCTTCGGTGCGTTCACCATTGACAAAGGTTCTTTGCACGGCGTGAAAAAGAACGATGTCGTCATTTGCCGCGAAGGACTGGTCGGCATTGTCAGCCAGGTCAATTCCATTTCCTCCCGTGTCACTACGATTCTTGACCCCACAGTACACATCGGTGCGTTCATTTCTTCCACACAGGATGACGGATTGATCAAAAACACGGCTGCGCTGGCACTTGAAAACATGACACAAATGACCATGCTCAGCCGCGAAACACAAGCGACAATCGGAGATTATATCATCACTTCCGGCACCGGAGGTGTGTTCCCGAAGGGGCTTCTGATCGGCACCGTTGCCGAAATTTCCGCCGATGCCAACGGACTTTCCAAAAATGCCGCCGTGCGTCCTGCCGCCGACATTCGTAACGTGCGAAACGTGGCAGTCATCAAATCTTTTACGGGACAAGGTGCCGAAGCACTCCCTTCCGGCTCCTCCGACGGGGGTGATTCGCATCAACCGTAAAGTCCGCCTTGCGTTGAAATGGGTTTTGTTGGTCTTGTTTATCCTCGTACTTTTCACGCTGCAATCCACGCCCGGGCTTTTCCAAATTGCGGGCGTGCGTCCGATCCTGCTGATTCCTGCGGCAGTTGCCGTCGCCATGTTTGAAGGAGAATTCATCGGTGCTTTCGTCGCCATGGGATGCGGTCTGCTTTGGGATTTGGCGGGAGAGGCTCCGTTCGGCGCTTATGCCCTGCTATGCCTGCTGTTCGGTGTGATTACCGGACTTTTGCTGCGCCTGCTTTTGCGCTGTGAATGGTTCAATTGCGTGGTTCTTGTTCTGGTGTTCTCTTTTATTGTGATTTGTGCCGAATTTCTTTTTGCCTACGCAATTTACGGGCATACTCATATCGGCACCATTTTTCTGCATAAGCATTTGCCGGTGGTTTTGTACACCACCGCAGTCTCTCCGGCGGTCTTTTTTGTCGTAAAACAGATAGAAAAATTGAATCCCGGAGAAAACGGAAAGGGATGATTCGTTGAACAAAAAAATAGCAGCCCGCAATGCGGTCATGATTGTTTTTTTAACCGTCATCTTTCTCGGTTTTCTCGTGCGCCTGATTCAGGTTCAGATTGTCGATATTGACAACTACCGTTTGCTTCAGGAAGCGACTTATACCCGTACCATGACCATTTCTCCGACGCGAGGAGAAATTTATGACCGAAACGGCGTCCCTCTCGTGAAAAATCGCGTCAGCTATCAGATTGTGCTGGACAAAGCCTATATCCGAAGCGCCGATCTCAACCGGGTGATCCTGCATCTGACCGAATTGCTCACGCAAACCGGAGAGGTCTGGACAGACAAGCTCCCGATCAGTCAAACCGAGCCATATACCTTCACCGATGACGCAGCCGCTGTCGCAAGGCTGAAAAAATTTCTGGAGCTTCAACCGCACGCCACTGCCGAGAACTGCATGGAATGGTTGACGGAAACCTATAAGCTTCAGGACTTCACTCCATCGCAAATTCGCCTTATTGCGGGCGTACGGTACACGATGTCCGATTTCGGGTACTCGCTCACCAACCCCTACTCCTTTGCTGAAAATATTTCCTATGCAACTTCTTTGATTATCGAAGAAAACGCCGATTTGTACTTGGGCGCCCATGTGGAAGAAAGTGCCGAACGTGAGTATGTGTGCGGGGATCTTGCGGCAAATATTATCGGCATCACAGGAAAACTGACTTCCGAAGAATATGATGCGTACAAGGAAAACGGATACGGTCTGAACGACCGGATCGGAAAATTCGGAATTGAACGGCAATTTGAAGCACAGCTGCGCGGAACTGCGGGAACGCGGGAAATCCGTTTGGACAGTCGCGGAGAAATTCTGAGTGTTGAAGATACGGTACTTCCGCAGGCGGGCGAATCGATTTATCTGACCATTGATTCCGAATTGCAGCGGGTCGCTCAAACTTCACTTGCCAAGCAAATTGCCGTAATCCGTCAAAAAGCTTCCCGTTACGGATACGAAGCAAAAGGCGGCGCCGCAGTGGCAGTTGCTGTCAAAACCGGCGAAATTCTTGCCTGCGCCAATTACCCCACCTATGATCTGTCACGTTATTACGCCGACTATCAGGTCTACGCCCAAGACCCATTGTCTCCTTTATACAACCGTGCGCTCAGCGGATTGTATGCGCCCGGTTCCTGTTTCAAACCGGTGACTGCCGTTGCAGCATTAACAGCAGGTGTCGTGACAGACACAGAAAACATTTTCTGTGCCAAAAAGTTTACTCATTTTGCCGATTATCAGCCAAGCTGTATGTACTACCACGGAAACATCAACCTCGCCCGCGCTTTGTCGGTTTCCTGCAACGTATATTTCTTTGAAACGGGACTGCGTGCCGGCGTGGATCGCATTGTGCAGTACGCCAAGCAGTTCGGTCTCGGCGAAAGTACCGGAATCGAAATCCCTGAAAAAACCGGTCGTGTCGCCTCCCCCGCCGTTCGTGAAGCGTTGGGCAGAAAATGGCAGGCGGGCGACATTTTACAGCTTGCCATCGGTCAGTCGGACAGCCAGTTTTCTCCGCTGCAAATTGCCATGTACACCGCCACGCTCGCCAACAACGGCACACGGATGTCGGCGCACATCGTCAATCGAAGAACAACTTATGACGGAAGTCAGACCTTGTTTGAAACACAGCCGACGGTTGCTTCGCAGGTGGATGCCGATCAGACGGTATTTGAATCCGTTAAAAAAGGCATGGTCACCGCCTCCCTCACCGGCACCGGCAGAAGTCAGTTTGCCAATTACCCGGTAAAAGTTGCTTCCAAAACCGGTACGCCCGAAATCGGCGACGGCACCTGCGACGCGGTATTTATCGCTTACGCCCCTGCCGACGACCCCGAAATTGCCGTGGCGGTCGTCATCGAACGCGGATACCAGGGATATGAAGCGGCACCTGTTGCCAAAGCTATTTTCGATCAGTATTTCGGATACGATGTGACCTACTCGTTTGACACAGCGAACGCGGATGTATCCGACATTATGGAGTGACACATTATGAGTGAAATCACACTGATTGCCTCCGGCAAGGGAGGCGTCGGAAAATCCACGGTCAGCGCCCTTCTCGGTCTGTCGCTGGCACAGAGCGGAAAAAAAGTGTTGATTGTCGAACTGGACGCGGGATTGCGCTGTCTGGACATTATGTTGGGTGTGAGCGACCGCGCGGTATTTGATCTTTCCGACGTCGCTGCCGGGCGCTGTGCTCCCCGTGACGCGATCGTCTGCGGCGACTTTTCCGAAAATCTTTTTGTTGCCGTCGCACCGAATGATCCGTCCTTTCGTTTTGATAACCTCGGATTGGCTGCATTTTTGAAAAAACTGTACGGTTTCTTTGATTTTGTGCTGATTGATGCCCCCGCTGGATTGGGCGACCAGGTAAAATTTGCCGCTTCCCTCTGCAATCGTGCGTTGATCATCGTGACCCCGGATTCCATATCCGTCCGTGACGGTGCGAAGGTGTCCCAACTGCTTCGGCAGCAGAGTGTTACGTGCCAGCATTTGCTGATCAACAAGGTCAACACCGAAGATCCGAAGAAAAATGGCATATCGGATTTTGACCGCATTATGGATGCCGTCGGAATCCCGCTGATCGGCGTAATCTGCGACGACAAGGTACACTGCCGTGCGCTAAGCGAAGGAAAGCTCTCCGTGGATCGCGGACAGATTTTTGAAATTTTTGAGGCAATTGCAAAAAGATTTCTTGGAAATCGGGTTTCCTTGTTGATTATCTGAAAAATTTGTGGTATAATGTCTGCGTACATGAAAATTTTTAGCCTTGCAAATTCTCTTGTGTTTTGAAAAATCGCAATTTTTCCACAATGATCTGAAACGGAGGTATTGCATGAACATTGCTTTGATTGCCCATGACAGTAAAAAAGAGTTGATGGTGCAGTTCTGCATCGCTTATTGCGGCATTCTCAGTCACCACAACATTTGCGCCACCGGTACGACGGGAAAACTCGTTTCCGAAGCGACCGGCTTGAAAATTACGCGCTTTTTGAGCGGCTTCCAAGGCGGAGATCAGCAGATTTCTTCCCGCATTTCCTGCAATGAAATCGACGTTCTGTTTTTCTTCCGCGATCCGATCACCCGCCGCGAAACCGAACCCGCCGATGCGGATATGTTCCGTTTGTGCGACGTCCACAATATTCCCTACGCGACCAACATCGCCACCGGAGAAGTGCTGATTCACGGGTTGGAGCGCGGCGATCTTGATTGGAGAAATATTGTGAATCCCAAATAAACAACGGCTTTGAACGGGAAAACGTGCGAAAGCATCCTTACAGAGAAGGTCGGCAGCTGAGAAGACCAGGAAATGATTTCGGACGTGCGACACCCGCGAGCCTGCAAAGTGAACTTTCAGTAGCTTTGCACGTACTCCTGCGTTAAAGGATGGAGGGGCTTTTGCCCGAAACAAGGTGGTACCGCGTAAGCTTTCGGCTTTCGTCCTTGATGAGGACGGAAGCCTTTTATTTTTATGAAGGAGACTGACTATGGCTGTTATTACCAACGCCCCGCGCGGAACGCAGGATGTGCTTCCCGCGCAAAGCTACAAATGGAAGCACATCGAGGAAGTTGCCAAAAAAATTTCCGCATTGTACGGATTTAAAGAGATCCGCTTCCCTACCTTTGAACACACCGAGCTGTTTCAACGCTCCGTCGGTGACACGACCGATGTGGTGCAAAAAGAAATGTACACCTTCAATGATAAGGGCGACCGTTCGATCACTCTTCGTCCCGAAGGTACGGCAGGTGTCGTGCGAACTGTAATTGAGCACGGACTGCTTAACGAAGCCTTGCCGCTGAAGGTTTTTTACCTGATTTCCTGCTTCCGCTATGAAAAGCCGCAGGCAGGCAGATTGCGTGAATTTCATCAATTCGGCGCAGAAATGTTCGGGTCTGCGTCTCCTGATGCCGACGCGCAGCTCATCGCCATGATCCACAACATTTTTGATTTTCTCGGAATCAAAAACCTATCCTTGGAGATCAATTCCATCGGCTGCCCGACCTGCCGCAAAAAATATCACGAGGCTCTGACCGCTTATTTCAAAGCGCACATTGACGAGCTTTGCGAAACCTGCAAAAGCCGTCTGGAAAAGAATCCCATGCGTATTCTTGACTGCAAAAGTCCGGTTTGTTCGGCACTCGCCAAGGACGCTCCGAAAATCACCGACTATCTGTGCGAGGAGTGTCAAACCCATTTTGACAGCGTGAAAAAGCGGTTGGAGCTTTCCGGAATTTCCTACACGGTCAATCCGCGCATTGTCCGCGGTCTGGATTATTACACCAAAACCGTGTTTGAATTTGTCTCCGATAACATCGGCGCACAGGGCACCGTGTGCGGCGGCGGACGCTATGACGGGCTGGTTGCCCAAATGGGCGGACAACCGACTCCCGCGCTCGGCTTCGCCATGGGACTCGAACGCCTCATTCTGCTCATGGATGCCTGCGGATGCGAATACAAGCCCGAACCGACCTGTGATCTCTACATTGCTTCTATCGGCGAAGCCGCCTCGCTCAAAGCGTTTGAAATGGTTTCCAAATTGCGCACTGAAGGACTGTACGCCGAAAACGATGTCATTGGCAGAAGCGTGAAAGCACAAATGAAATATGCCGACAAAATCGGTGCGAAATTTTCCTTGGTGCTCGGTGATGACGAAATTCTCAACAACCGTGCCAAACTCAAGAACATGGCAACCGGTGAAACTGTCGGAATCTCGTTGGACGAGGATTTATCCCAACGTTTTTTGGACGCTCAGATTGATGATACAATGACTTCCATTATGGATCTTTTAGAAGGAGGAAATATTCATGGTTGACACAATGAACGGTCTCAGACGCACGCACTACTGCACAGAGGTTTCCGATGCGGACATCGGAAAAGAAGTGGTGGTCTGCGGGTTTACGCAGAAAACCAGAAACCTCGGCAACCTGCTTTTCATTGACCTGCGCGACCGCAGCGGTATTTTGCAATTGGCGTTTGACGACTCCACCGATAAATCCCTTTTTGAAAAAGCGGAAACCGTGCGTACCGAATTTGTCCTGATGGCAAAAGGCGTGGTGCGGCAGAGAGAATCCGTCAATCACGAGATCAAAACCGGAAATATTGAAGTACTGGTTTCCGATCTCCGCATTCTCTCCAAGGCTCAGACCACTCCGTTTGAAATTTCCGACAAAGCCGCTGTGAAGGACGAGCTGCGTCTGAAATATCGTTATCTGGATCTGCGCCGTCCGCAATTGCAAAAGAACCTGATCATGCGGCACGAAATTGCCCGCGTGACCCGTCAGTATTTCTATGAGAACGGTTTTCTGGAAATTGAAACTCCGATGATGATCCGTTCCACGCCAGAGGGCGCCCGCGACTATCTGGTTCCTTCCCGTGTCCATCCCGGCAGCTTCTACGCCCTGCCCCAATCTCCGCAAATCTACAAGCAGTTGCTCATGATTGCCGGCTATGACCGCTATATTCAGCTCGCCCGCTGCTTCCGCGACGAGGATCTGCGCGCCGACCGTCAGCCTGAGTTCACGCAGATCGACCTGGAAATGAGTTTTGTGGACGTTGACGACATCATGAAAATGATCGAAGGCTTTGTACAGCGTCTGTTCAAAGAAATCCTCAATGTCACCCTCCCCGAAGCTCTTCCCCGCATGACCTACCGTGAAGCCATGGAAACCTACGGTTCCGACAAGCCCGACACCCGTTTTGACATGAAGATTCAGGATCTGTCCGACCTTGTGAAAAACTGCGGATTTTCCGTATTTACCGACGCTGTGAACAATCACGGCAGTGTGCGTGCGATTGTGGCGAAAAATGCGGCAGACAAGCTGACGCGGAAGGAAATTGATAAACTGACCGAATTTGTCCGCGGCATCGGTGCCAAAGGACTGGCATTTATCCGTTGGATTGACGAAACTCCCATTTGCTCGTTTGCAAAATTCATGACAGAAGATGAAATGCACGCCATCACCGAAAGATTGCACATGGAAAAAGGCGATGTGGCTCTGATCGTCGCCGACAAGGATCGTGTGACATTGCCCACGCTCGGCGCTCTGCGTCTGAAGGTCGGCAAACAGTTAGACATCATCCCCGCCGGCTTCAATCTTCTGTGGATTACCGAATTTCCGTTCTTTGAATGGGACGAAGAATCCCAGACATGGCTTGCCATGCACCACCCGTTCACCATGCCGCTTGACGAATGCCTGCCTTTTCTGGACAGCGATCCGGAAAAAGTGCGCGCCAAAGCGTACGATTTGGTTGCCAACGGCTTGGAACTTTGCAGCGGTTCGATTCGTATTACCGATCCGGAATTGCAGAAAAAAATGTTTGAATCCCTCGGTCTGACCGATGAAGAGATTCAGACAAAATTCGGCTTCCTTGTGGATGCCTACATGTATGCCGCGCCTCCGCACGGCGGCGCCGGCATCGGATTGGATCGTCTGGCCATGCTTATGTGCGATGCGGACAGTCTCCGCGATGTCATTGCCTTCCCGAAGGTGCAAAACGCCAGCGAATTGATGAGCGCTTGCCCCTCGCCTGTCGATCAAAAGAGCTTGGATGATTTGTCCATTGCCGTAATTGAAAAGAAAGCGGAATAATGTAAAACAGGGCGTCTTTCGGACGCCTTGTTTTATTTTGGCATCCATAAAATATATAAAATTTCTTATGTGATATTGACACATTTTATAAAAAAGTGCTAATATTAGAGTGCAGCTATTTTTCATAAAAGCATTGATATCTGCAATAAGTTTAATATGGTTTTAATCACAGCTTGACTTTCTGAATTTACCTTCAGTAACGTACTGCAGGTTAAAATGATGCTTCACAATCGGAAATAATGGCATATTGTAAAATGAACGTTCATTGTTAAATTAACGTAAGGAGGGGTATCTTCATGGCAGAAGATAAAAAGGAAAATACGGGCGGTTTTTTAGAAGACATTTGTAATTCAATCGCAATCAGAAATGCGGTAGAGGCCAGCCGTGACAAAAACGGAAAGGTGGACAAATGGAAGGCGCTGGGAATCTGCACCGGGTTTGGTCATACATCTCCTCAAGAAATGACAACACTTGTCGAATTTCTCTCAAGAGAGGGCGCATTTGATGATGATAATAGCCCCACTTCTTGTGATGATTAAGATGATTATGTACCTTTATATTCATATCCAACCGGTTATATCGATGAAAAAGAATAAGAACAAAAAAGCATAGCATCGCTTTTGATTTCAAAATACTTATTGTTAGTGCGATAGTGTCTATTCTTTTCAATTTTTACTTAATGGGTGTATTTGCCGATATTGGAGCCGGTGTGCTAAGCGTCATTTGTCTAATCATGAACGGATTGATTATTTGGGCGATTTGTACCACCATAAATCAAAAAACGAAGAGCTTGATCAACTGGAAAATAGATATGCCGAAACAATGGAAAGGCTGGAAGATACAAAAGAAATGCTCGAAAGAGATTGCGGAATTACGGAAAAGGAGTTTGAAGAACTGAAGAATTATGCCGACACAGCAAATTTGTATACGGCAAAAAGTTTGGTATTCGATAAAGCAGAAAAGCTCTTTAATAAAATCGACGGGGAATGCGATAAGAATACTTCATCTCATTGGGAAATAATCAATACTCTTTTGAGTTTTATACTTTTTTTTGCGATTGATGAGTGTCCAATCATGCTGAAACAAAAAGTAGAGGCTTTTGATTATGCAAAGGAAAAGCGCTATTTTAAAAGTGATTTTTCGGGACATACGTTGTTTTGGGAAGAACGCAAAGGTTTAAAAGAAGTATTGAAAACCGGATTGGACAATCTCTATTTTACAATCACAGCAGCCGCTTACAAGAATAACCAACAGGATGCGCTTACAGATTTCACAAAAACATTGTGCTCAATGATGTTTTTGCTTGGGGAAGACTATGATAAACATTTTTCTACGATACCACTTAGTGCAAACGGAGTACGCATCATCGTGGAAACAGCGCGAAAATCTGATCAAAAAGTCAATGAAGAACAATCACAAAGCTAAGCAGCATAGTTTTATCGATAAACGATTCTGTCCAATGCCGTGATTGAAAAGAAGCGGAATAATGTAAAACAGGGCGTCTTTCGGACGCCTTTTTTTACCCTCTTAAATCTTGTCATCTGTTGAAAATCTTGTCAATCTTGTTTGAAAACCCCCTCAAGATATTGACATGATTTGTAAAATATGCTAACATCAAAGTGCAATCATTCCCCTTAAGGACATGCGGAGCGGTTATTCTCTCTATAACCGTTCTGCACGTTTTTAAGAAATCTTTTCCCATGAATTCAAAAGGAGGATTCAGATGACACGAATGAAATCCCTTCTCGGCGCTTTGCTCGCGGTCAGTATGATTTTCACATTCGCCGCCTGCGACAAGACTCCGGGAAACACTACAAGCAATAATTCGGGCACCTCCGCAACATCCGACAAGGGTGTTCGCTATGATGCGAACGGAGATCTGCTCTACAAGCCGGAAGATGTCGGCGCATTGGATAATCCGATCGTCCATGGCATCATTGCTCCGCCGCCGGATGACGAATGGTATGCACAGGAGATCAAATGGCGTGAGGACGCTTACGATTTGGAGTACGACTATGACACTGCTCCCTGGACCGAGCGCGAGATGAAATGGATCGCCTCCTATGTTTCCGGCACACCTTATGATATCATTACTTACATCAACTATCCGACAACCGTGGTGAAAGGCTTGGTTCAGCCTTTGGATGACATTCTGCCGCTTGACGATTCCCGCTATTTTAACAAAAAGTACAGCTGGAAAGGCAAAACCTACGGCGTAAACCCCATCGCTACCGGCGATAATTTTTACGATGTAGGCGAGGTTCACGGCGTATGGTTCAACCAGGATCTTTTTGATGACTACGGACTGACTTCTCCTGTGGATCTGTGGGAAAACGGTCAGTGGGATTTTGATCATTTCATTGACGCCGCAAAAGCACTGACGGTAGACAGCGATAAGGACGGAAAAACCGACATCTACGGTTGGACCACCTGGTACAGAAGCTGGTTCACTGCTGCCAATGGCACACAGGCAATCACCATGAATGACAACGGTATCTCGTTGACATGGACCGATCCGGCCTTTATACATGCAATGGAATATTACAACAAGGCGCAGCCTTATTTCGGAAGCAACACCAGCTTTGAAGCCGGCACGGCGGCAATGTACATTGAGCGTGTCCAGTGCGCCCGCACCTTCCTTGATGGTGAAACCTTGAACTTTACTGCTGATTGGGTTCCGCTTCCCAAGGGACCGGACGGCGAAGGTTATCTCGGATCCGTTTCCACCGGTACCTGGACTTCCTGCATCGGCAGCGGTGCAAAGAATATCGAAGGTGCCAAGGTCTTCATTTGCGCGGACATCTGCCGCTTTGACTATGTCCCGGTTGACGGTTCCACCAAAATGATGAACGTGACCGACGAGATCGTCGAACGCGCAAAGACCTGCGACGGTAAATTCATTTCCGATCTGTATCGTAGCATCGGCTCTTTGAATGCGAAGATGTACAACGTACTTGATGCCATTCCGAAGGACGGCGTTGTTGCTACGCTGGAAAAATACACCAACGTGTTCCAGGCAGAAATCGACACACTGATGGCTGAAAAAGAGTACAAAGAACAGGGCGAGTTCAAAGCCCCGAACCTCGACTTTGAAGACGGAGCTATTACTCTGAAAGAAGTTTATGAGGGAACGCTGAGCATTACCGAAGATCCCGCAGAAGTCATCAGCGGTTCTAAATCTCTGAAGATTCAGCTCAAAGCCGACAATGAATACGGACCGGTTGCAGTTACTACACCGGAAACTACCTGCCTGCCCTTCGGCGGTCAGTATAAACTGACATTGAAAGCAAAAGCAGTCGGCGGAAAGGCTACTGAACAGAACACCTTGCTGGTTTCCTTCCGTCCGTATGAATCCCTGGAGACCAAGGATACTTCCGTCTCCGTTGGCGGTTTCAATCCGATTGATTTGACCTCCGGTGAGGTTGTGGAATTCGAGTGTATGATCAATGTCAATGACTATTACGATGATCTGGAACTCTTCATTATCGGAAACACCGATGAAGCTGCTCCTGATCTGGCACTGATTATCGACGATATCAAAATCGAAAAAATTGGCTGATTATAAGCCAAAAAGCAGGATGCGGTTTCAAACCGCATCCTGCTTTTTTATAACAACTTTTGAATATTTTTGATTAGAGCATCGGCAAATTTTTCAAAACCCTCGTCATTTGGGTGCAGATAACCATCACGGAAAAAGGCGGTATCCTTTGGGACAAAATCTATGCCGTCAATAAAATGCAATTGTCTATATCCCGCGGACACTTTGTGAAGAACATCCGCAACCGTTGAAAAGTCTCCGAGTTTGTGATTTTCAGCACAATCCGCGCGCCAAATCGGTGAAATTACCACAACAGGCGTATTGGGATAATTCTTAACCAAATTCTCAAAAAAACTTTCACATCTTTCTTTAAACGGTTGATACTCTGACCCTCTCCATTCATTTGTGCCATAAGCGACAGTTACAAGATCCGGAGATGAAATATTTCCTTTCACCGTCGCAAGAGCCGGAAGAAAAATCGATCCCCCGATGCCTTTATTGATTCCATCCGCATCAAGCTGATCCGTTAATTTTGAAGCATAAGAAGCTGAAGATTTTCCGGCATCATAGCCTTGCGTAATCGAATCGCCATACATAAGGATTTTTCTTTTTTTGACAACCGGAACGACCGATGCTCCGTCATCCACCTCAATTTCCCTAATCATCCCCTGCACTGACCAAGGAAAATATATACAGATTTTCTTGGCACCGATTCCGAGAAAAAAGGTCTGTTCACGGTCGCTTAACGGGTATTCGGGATAAGGAAACAATGGGTCTGCATCAAAGTTTTTTATTTGCCCGATCAATTGTCCGTTGACGCAAACATCAAACGAATAAAAATTTCTTCTTTCGGGATTTGCTTTTTCGGTGCACACCGCCACGCGTAAGTATCTGCTATCGGTTTCGAACTCAAGACGCACGCCCGCCGTTGCAAAGCTTTTATCCATTCCGTAATTCAAAGCGTGTCTTTCATCCTTTGAAAATCTCGAAAAAATCACTCGTGTTTCTTGTGCTTCAATATATTCCACGCCAAAAGCCAATTTTTGGATAATATCATATGAAATCTTCACTCTTTTCCTCCTTGGTATGGAACCCGATCCACAAGATAGCGAAATGCACTCGGAATGGCACATTGCTCATGAATCTGTCGGGCGGTTTTCCATGTAAACATCGGACTGCGGTCATAGGTGACGATACGATAGCATTTCATACGCCACTCTATATGTGTGAAAACATGACGAGTACTTCCCAAAGGTTCCAATGCCTCCACTTTGACACCGTTTTGGAGCAGCCATTCAATCAACGGTTCAACCTCTGTCCCCGGAATGTTCACAAACTCCCACATATCTGCCAAAAGCCCCTTTTGCGGAGAACATAGTAATTTCCGCACTCAATCAGTGCCACGGTCATTTCCTTGATTTCGCGTTCGCTCCGTGCACTGTGCACCGGGAAATCCTGTTCTCCTCCCTGTGCATGAGCAAGGCAAAGCCCGTTCCATGGGCACCGGTCACAAAGCGGTTGCGTGTTCGGCAAGCAAACCACTTCGCCCAATTCCATCAGTCCTTCGGTCAGTTCCCCTGCCGCCGTTCCGCTCGGATAAACCTCCCGCAGGCTTTGTGTGACTTCATTCAGTGTTTTCGTCCTTGTAATATCATGGTCACACGCAAAAAGGCGCATAATTACCCGCAAAACGTTGCCGTCTACCGCGGGTTCCGGTTGCCCACAAGCGATAGACGCGATTGCTCCTGCGGTATATGCGCCGATTCCGGGAAGTTTTCGTAGGTCAGCGACGTTATCCGGAATCACCCCATTAAAATCGGACATAATCATTCTTGCACTCAACCGAAGATTGCGGACTCGACTGTAATATCCAAGACCTTGCCAAAGCTTCATCAAGCGTTCTTCTTCAACTTCCGCCAACGCTTTTACATCGGGAAATTCTTTTATAAAGCACTCGTAATACGGAATCACCGTCTCTATCCGCGTCTGCTGAAGCATGATTTCCGAAATCCACACCAGATACGGCGACGGATTATCACGCCAAGGTAATTCACGTTTATGCGATGGATACCATATCAGAAGTTTCTCAATGGCTTCTTTCAAAAGTTCGGTGTTCATATTTTTCCTCCGCAATTTGTTTCAACACAGCTCATTCGCAGCCTCTTTACAAAACAAACCTACTCGACATCTTTCCTCTCAAAAGCAGACAGACAAAAAACCGCTTAAAAACGACAGTTTTTAAGCGGTTTGGTGGAGCATAGGGGACTTGAACCCCTGACCCCAACACTGCCAGTGTTGTGCGCTCCCAGCTGCGCTAATGCCCCAAATAAATTTTTACGATGTGTGTTAAAACATATACAATTTTGCAAGCGGCTCACGCGAAGATTATCGCATGAGCACACTTACTGTATGGTGGAGACGGAGGGGCTCGAACCCACGACCTTACGGATGTGAACCGTACGCTCTAACCAGCTGAGCTACGCCTCCATATAAAATTGTATTTCCTATCTGTAAAGCAGCATTGGTGTGCCCGACTGGAGTCGAACCAGCGGCCTTCAGAGTCGGAGTCTGACGCTCTATCCAGCTGAGCTACGGACACGCGGATATTGCTACTTAAAAATCCGTGGGGTTGGTTGGACATACAGATTATGCCCAACCAACGACGGGATTAATCGTAAGTAACCTTACTTCAGCTCGATCTTAGCGCCTGCTTCTTCAATCTTAGCTTTCAGCTCTTCAGCCTCAGCCTTAGCAGCAGCCTCTTTGATGGTCTTCGGAGCATTGTCAACCAGTTCTTTTGCTTCCTTCAGACCCAGACCGGTCGCTTCTTTGACAGCCTTAATAACAGCCATCTTGTTTGCACCGACTTCAGCCAGGACAACATCAAACTCGGTTTTCTCCTCAGCAGCCGGAGCAGCAGCGCCAGCAGCAGCAACAGCAACAGGAGCAGCAGCGGATACGCCGAATTCCTCTTCAATTGCCTTTACCAATTCGCTCAATTCCAGAACGGTAAGAGCTTTTACATCTTCAACCAATTTCAAAACTTTCTCAGAAGCCATGATTTGTTACCTCCAATATTTTTAGTTTATGAAGCCTTACGCTTCTTCTACGGGTGCGCCCTGCTTCTCCGCAACAGCGTTAATTGCACGGGCAAATCCGGAAATGGTAGCCTGCAAGCCACCGAGTACCATAGCAACCAGTACTTCTTTGGACGGAAGTTTTCCGATTGCTGTCAGTTTCGCTGCATCCATGATTTCGTCACCGACGAAACCGGTTTTGATGTTGAAAGAAGAATCCTTATGATCATCGATGAATTTAGAAATGATTCTTGCCGGAGCAACTTCGTCCGACGAAAGAGCCACTGCCGTGGTGCCTTCCAGAGCCGGAACCAAAGCCTCATGACCGGTCTCTTTTACAGCGAATTTCAGCAAGGTATTCTTAACAACAAAGTAATCAACGCCAGCTTCACGAAGATCTTTACGGAGCTTCGTATCATCGGCAACGTTAATGCCTTTGTAATCCACAATCACGCAAGATGCGGCATTGGAAAATTTATTCGTCAAATCAGCGACGATTTCCTTTTTGGATTGCAATACTTTTTCACTTGGCAAAACGATTCACCTCCCGGGTAGTAATAACGAAAAATGCTCTTTCTGCGATTCCGCCGCAGAAAGAGCATAAAACTTCTCAGCTTATGCACATTCCTCGGCAGGCAAGGCAGACGCCTTTTTAAACATTCGCACCTGCTGTCTTTGAAATGACAGCTTAATTATTATATCATCTTGATTTCGATTTGTCAAGAGATATTTTGAAATTACATGGAAATATATTTTGCGGTGTTGATCTTGATGCCGGGGCCCATCGTCGGGGTGACCACGCAGGACTTGATATACTGTCCCTTGGAAGCCGCCGGTTTTGCCTTTACGATTGCATTAAGCAGCGTGTCGAAGTTCTCGACCAGCTTCTCGGAACCGAAGGATGCTTTTCCGATCGGGCAGTGAATGATATTCGTCTTATCCAGACGATACTCAATCTTACCGGCTTTTGCCTCTGTGACAGCACGGGCAACATCCGGAGTAACCGTTCCTGCCTTCGGGTTCGGCATCAATCCGCGCGGACCGAGTACTTTACCGAGACGACCGACCACGCCCATCATATCCGGGCTTGCGATGACAACGTCAAAATCCATGAAGCCTTCGTTCTGGATTTTTGCGACATATTCTTCACCGCCGGCATAGTCTGCACCTGCATCCAGTGCCGCCTGAACCTTATCGCCCTTCGCAAAAACCATAACTTTGACCGATTTACCGGTTCCATTGGGCAGAACAACTGCACCGCGAACCTGCTGATCAGCGTGACGGGAATCAACGCCGAGTCTGATGTGCGCCTCAATTGTTTCGTCAAACTTTGCCTTGGAAGTCTTTACGCAAAGGTCAAGCGCTTCGTTGGTTTCATAAAATTTGGTACGGTCAACAATTTTGGTGCTATCCAAATACTTTTTACCGTGTTTCATTATCGTTCCTCCTATTTGAGTGGTATATAACGGATATTTCCTCCCACCCGAGAGCCTTTCTCTCAGTCGACAACTTCAACGCCCATGCTGCGTGCGGTTCCTGCAACCATGCTCATGGCTGTCTCTACGCAAGAAGCATTCAGATCGGGCATTTTCATCTCGGCGATTTGTTTCAGCTGCTCTCTGGTAATCTTCGCTACCTTCGTCTTGTTCGGCGTTCCGGAACCGCTTTCGATCTTGCATGCTTTCTTGATCAGTACGGCTGCCGGAGGCGTCTTGGTGACAAAAGTAAAGGAACGATCGGCATAAACGGTAATTACGACCGGGATAATCAATCCCATCTCGTTTTTAGTACGTTCATTGAATTCCTTTGTGAATGCCATGATGTTTACGCCATGCTGTCCGAGTGCCGGTCCAACAGGCGGTGCCGGCGTTGCTTTACCTGCCGGAATCTGGAGCTTAATAAAGCCTGTAACTTTCTGAGCCATTATCTGCACCTCCAAAATTTTGTGGTCAATGGCGGAACCCTTTGGGCTCCTCCCACAAGCAAATCCGAAAGCTCAACTCGGAATTGCCTTTCCGCGGTTACGCGGACCTCTAAACACCTACTCAGCCAACCGTACCTGTCCCAATTCCAGATCCACAGAGGTATCTCTGCCGAACATGGACACGGAAACCGTGACTCGGTTGTTTTCGGTATCAATACTCTCCACCGTGCCGTTAAATCCGTTCAAAGGACCGGCGATGATGGAAACCGTATTACCGACAGAATAGTTGACCTCAACCTTCTGTCCTACTGCGTCATTTTCTTCGCGTTCGACGCCCAGGGAAGCAATTTCTTCTTCGGTCAACGGTTCGGGCTCGTTATCCGCTCCCACAAATCCGGTCACGCCGCGGATATTCCGCACCGCATACCATGACTCGTCCGTCATGACCATTTTTACCAGTACATATCCCGGGAAAAGTTTGCGCTCCACTTCACGCAGCTTATTGTCCGGACCGACCTCGCTGACTTTCTCCGTCGGAATTTTCACCGCGTGGATCAAATCATGCAATTTTCGGTTCTCGACAACTTTTTCGATATTCGTCGCCACTTTATTCTCATATGCAGAATAAGTGTGTACGACATACCACTTAGCGGTTTCAGCCATAAGCTACCTCCCGTTGATCAGGCTTTAGCAGCTATCAGGGAAACAACCGCAGCGAGAATTGCATCGAGAGCCCAAATGAACAAGCCGATGACGATGATAGCGGCGATAACAATCAAAGTATTGTTAATAACCTGCTTTTTCGACGGCCATACGATCTTTTTGAACTCACTCTTCAAATCCCGAAAGAGGCGCGCTATGCCGGAAGTGAACTTTTTGAAGCCTTTAGCCTCACTATTTCCTTCTGCCATATTCTTTCCGCCTTCCCTTACTTCGTTTCCTTGTGAAGTGTGTGCTTCCTGCAGAAACGACAATATTTGTTCATTTCGAGTCTGTCAGGATCGTTTTTCTTGTTCTTCATCGTGTTGTAATTACGCTGTTTGCACTCAGAGCAAGCCAAGGTAATCTTAACCCTCATGTGTCGGCACCTCCTATAATTTTGCCTCCCTCATAAAAGTCGCGTTCAAGACGCAAAAAAATAAACCCTTTTAGAGGTATGACTATTATACCGCATCTCCCGGCAAATGTCAACAGTTTTTTTCATATTTCCGAAAACGCACGTAAAAGCAAGCGCAGACTCTCGTCACACTTGCTTTTACACGGTTATCCGTTTTCTTTATTTTCTTTTATTTTTCAGAACGACTACTGCCGTCACCGCCGCTGCGACAACCACAGCCGCGACCAGCCATATCCACCAGGTGCTTTTCTTTTCCGGATTGACGTCTACATGAATGACCGAATTGGTTTCGGACGTATTGGTTTCCTCCGAGCTTGTATCGGACTGCGCGATTTCGGACTCGTACTGCGATTTATAATCCGTTTCATCGCTTGCAGTTGCACTGAAATCATCCGAAACGGTATAGTAATCGCTGGCGTACTCTTCCTCTTTTACATCATATTCCTTGGTTTCATACAGATGGATCCACTGTTCGGAGTCTACCATACGGTACTCCGTAGCCTCGCTGTCATATCCCATGACGGCGACTTTAATCTCCAGTTTAATTTTTCCCGCTGCCTTCGGAGTGATCGGAATTTCATAAGCAAAATCGTCATTTTCCTTGATTTTTCCGACACTTACATTCCCGTTCACATCCCGAACCTCGGCAACCACCGTCCGCAGACCGTGGAAAAGAACGCCGTCTGCCTCGATGTCCTCCGTGTCAACATCCGTAAGCGGAGTTTTGACCGAAAGAATATAGGTTCTTCCGATTTCAAATGTTTCGGTATTGAAGCTGTACTCAATATCTTCTTTAAAAATTTTATCATATGCATTGGCAAAGACAGCGACCGATGCCGTGACCAGCAAAACCAACGCCAGAATCACAGAAAAAATCCTTTTCATTATATAGCCTCCTGTTGTTTACTCTTTTTTCCTATTGTACAACGTTTATCATTAAATGTCAACCGTTGTGTCTTGTCAAAAGCAGAAAGATATGGTATAATCCGGTCGGTGATGTAAATGGTCAAGTTTGAAAACGACTGGGATTCTTTGTTGGAAAATGAGTTCAAAAAGGATTACTACCTCAAACTGCGCGAATTTTTGAAAAACGAATACCGCACGCAGACGGTCTATCCCGATATGCACGACATTTTCAATGCGCTGAAATATACTGCGTACCGTGATGTGAAAGTGGTCATTCTCGGACAGGATCCCTATCATGGAGCGGGACAGGCGCACGGACTGTGCTTTTCGGTAAAAAAAGGTGTGGAACCGCCGCCGTCGCTCAAAAATATCTACAAGGAAATTGACAACGAGCTTCACGTGGGCATTCCCACACACGGCGAATTGACCAAATGGGCCCGTGAGGGTGTGCTGCTGCTCAACACCGTGCTGACCGTGCGCGAAGGCCGTCCGAACAGTCACCGCGATCAAGGCTGGGAAATTTTCACAGATCATGTGATCTCTCTTCTGAACGAACGTGAAAAGCCGATTGTTTTCCTGCTTTGGGGTGCCAACGCACGGGCAAAACAAAAGTTGATTACCAATCCAGTCCATCTCATCCTTTCCTGTGCACATCCGAGTCCGTTGTCCGCTTACAACGGTTTTTTCGGCTGCGGACATTTTCTAAAAACCAACGAATTTTTAACTGCGCACCATGAAACACCCATTGATTGGAAAATCGATTGACAAACGGGACAGCCGATCGGCTGCCCCGTTCTTTCTTTAATTCTGATGATTTTTGCGATATGCAAGGTAGTTTTCGAGAATGACCGTTGCCGCCACGGCGTCAACCACATTTTTCCGCTTTTTCCCCCGCACATCGACCGTATTCAGTATCTGATGCGCCGTAACCGTAGTTGCCCGTTCGTCCCACAGTTTTACCGGCACGCCGACGGATTCTCCGAGTTTTTGCGCAAACTCCTCACACAGCACGGCGCGATCTCCGACCGTACCGTTCATATTGATCGGGTGTCCGACCACAATTTCTCCGACACCGTGTTCTTTCGCGGCATCGGTCACTTTCGCAAGGACTTCTTCCATGGAGGTGCTGTGAATCACTCCCGCAGGAGACGCCAGAAATTCCGTGCGGTCGCAAACGGCAAGTCCCGTCCGCGCATCGCCGAAATCGACAGCCAGAATTTTCACACTCATTCCTCCTCGCAGATCATAACACGATCCACCGAACCGTCCTGTGCAATATACACCCGAACGATTTCTTCATGCGATGTCGGAAGGTTTTTCCCGATATAATCCGGACGGATGGGCAGCTCCCGGTGTCCGCGGTCGATCAAAACCGCCAATTGAATATCCTTCGGTCTTCCCCGGCTCATGATCGCGTCGATTGCCGCACGGCAGGTGCGCCCGGTATAGAGCACGTCATCCACCAGCACCACCCGTTTATCGGCAACGGAAAAATCAATTTCACTGTGATCGGTGTCCGATTTTTTATCGTCACGAAACGGGGTAATATCCAACACCCCGACATTCACGGGCTTTCCTTCTACCTCAGAAATCTTTTTTGCCAGCGCTTTGGCGAGATAGGCGCCCTTCGTCAGAATCCCGACCAGGCACAGATTCTCCGTTCCCTTATTCCGCTCCAAAATTTCATACGATATCCGCGCCACCGCACGTGCCGCCGCTTTGGAATCTAAAATTTCCGTTTTTTCTCTCATATCGTATTCCTCCTTAAAACAACGTCATCTGACAGGTGTCTGGCAATTGGTTGAATACACCGGCATTACGAAGCAATTCCATCACACTTTTGGAAACGCCCGAACGCTCTGCCACATCTTCCACGGAGATATATTCCCCGCGCTTCCCGGACTCCTCCAAAGCAATCGCCGCCGCTTCGCCGAGACCTTTCAGGGCATTAAACGGAATTCGGATTTTTCCGTCCTCGATGGAATATTTCAGTGCCTTGGACTTGTACAGATCCACCGGCAAAAACTCGATTTTGCGCGAAAGGATTTCATTGACCACCTGAAGGATGCTGTACTGATCCGATTCTTTCTTGCTGCGCTCGTTTCCCTTCGCCTTCAGTTCATACATCTTCTGGCGAACGGCATTCAGACCGGCAATGGCGCTTTCGGGATCGAAATCCTCGCCGCGCACCGTCAAGAACGCCGCGTAATACTCCACCGGACGATGCACCTTATACCATCCGAGGCGGATGGCAGCAATAACGTACGCCGCCGCGTGGGCTTTCGGGAACATATATTTAATCTTCAGACAGCTTTCGATATACCATTCTTCCACATTGTGTTCGCGCATGGCGGAAAAATGTTCCTCGGTCAGCAGTTTCGGTGCCTTACCTTTACGGGTAATCTCCATGATCTTGAACGCCATGGACGGATCAAGTCCCTTATAGATCAGGGTGGTCATGATGCTGTCACGCGTTCCGATAACCTGCGAAATCGTGCAGGTGCCGTTTTTGATCAGATCCTGTGCATTGTTCAGCCACACATCCGTACCGTGAGACAGACCGGAAATCTGCAAAAGGTCGGAAAACGTCTTGGGCTGGGAATCAATCAGCATCTGACGCACAAAGGTGGTTCCCATTTCGGGGATTGTCAGTGTACCGGTTTCGCAGTCGATTTCTTCCGCGGTCACGCCCAAAGCCTTCGGCGAAGTGAACAGGCTCATCACTTCCGGATCACTGAGGGAAACATCCAATACGGGAATTCCGCTCAGATCCTCCAAATGCTTATAGAGCGTCGGCACATCGTGTCCGAGAATATCAAGCTTCAGAATGGTATCATGCAATTTGTGGAAGTCGAAGTGCGTGGTGATGACGCCGGATTCGTCACTGTCTGCGGGATGCTGAACCGGCGTGAAGTCGTACACCTCATAGTCGTTCGGAATGACGACCATGCCGCCCGGATGCTGTCCTGTCGTTCGTTTAACATCCGTACACCCTTTGGCAAGGCGCAAAATCTCCGCTTTCGGGAGCGTTTTCCCCGTTTCCTCCAGATATTTCAGTACCAGACCGTATGCCGTTTTTTCCGCCACGGTAGAAATCGTACCGGCTTTGAACACGTGGCTGGCACCGAAAAGCTGTTCGGTATAGCGATGAGCGTTTGACTGATATTCGCCTGAAAAGTTCAGGTCGATATCCGGTGCCTTATCGCCGTTAAATCCGAGAAAGGTTTCAAACGGAATATCATGACCGTCGCGGTTGTAATCCGTGCCGCAAACCGGGCATTTTTTCGGCGGAAGGTCAAAGCCGGAGCCGATGCTTCCGTCGGTAATAAACTCGCTGTGTTTGCATTTCGGGCAGACGTAATGCGGTTTCAGCGGGTTGACTTCGGAAATTCCCGCCATCGTGGCGACAAACGACGATCCCACCGATCCACGGGAACCGACGAGATACCCATGCGCCACGCTGTCCCAAACCAACTTCTGCGCAATGATATACAGCACGGCGAATCCGTGCTTGATAATGGAATCCAATTCTTTTTTCAAGCGGTCATGGACGATGGAAGGCAGCGGATCGCCGTAAATCTCATGGGCTTTGTCCCATGTGATTCGCTGCAGATCCTCCTCCGCGCCTTCAATGGTCGGCGTATATGTACCGTCGGGAATCGGTTTGATAAAATCAATGCTGTCTGCGATTTTCGACGGATTTTCTATCACCACGGCGCGTGCTTTTTCCTCGCCGAGATACGAAAACTCCTCCAGCATTTCATCGGTGGTTTTCAAATAGAGCGGTGCCTGATGCGCAGCATCGGAGAATCCTTGTCCCGTCATCAGAACTTCACGGTAAATGGCATCACCTGCATTAAGAAAATGCACGTCACCGGTGGCTACCACCGGCAGACCCATTTCCTCGCCCAAACGGACAATTTCTCGGTTATAATCCCGCAGAACCTCGTCGTTCGGAACGCTTCCGTCGCGCACCATGAATTCATTGTTTCCCAGCGGCTGGATTTCAAGATAATCGTAAAACTCCGCGATTTGCCGCACATAATCGTCCGGTTTTCCCTCGCGGATTGCCTGAAAAAGCTCGCCCTGCTCGCATGCGCTGCCGATCAGCAGTCCCTCGCGGTGCTTGAGTATTTCACTGCGCATGGTAAGCGGCTTTTTATGGAAATTCTCCGTATGCGCTTTGGAAACAAGCTTGTACAGATTTTTCAGTCCCACCTGATTTTTCACCAGAATAATCATATGAAATGGTCGGCGTTTTTTTAGGTTGTTTTCCAGAATGTTGTTGATGTCCTTGATGTTCTGAATTTTGCGGTTTTCGCGCAATTCCTCGGACATTTTAATGAAACAGTCGGCAAGAATACGGGCATCGTCACACGCACGGTGATGATTAAAATCGCTGAGCTTGAGATGCTTGACCAACGTGTCCAGTTTGTAGTTTTTGATATTCGGATAGAGGGTTTTCGCCATCGGGATCGTGTCAAAATATGTAAAATCAAACGTCTTTCCGGTTCTGGCGGCGCAAACACGCAGGAAGCCGGCATCAAACTGTGCATTGTGCGCAATCAGCACATCCGAGCCGCAAAACGCCATAAACTGCTCCAGTGCTTCTTTTTCCGAGGGAGCATCTTTGACCATTTCGTCGGTAATTCCCGTCAGTTCCGAAACACGGGGCGGGATTTTCTTTTCGGGGTTTACAAAGGTATTGAAGGTCTCTTTGACTGCAAAGTTTTTAATCTTTACAGCGCCGATTTCGGTAATACGGTCTCTTTTTGCGTCAAGTCCCGTCGTTTCCAGATCGAACCCCACAAATTCGTCCTTGAAATCTGCCGTCTGTTCGCCGAAAACCGCCTGTGCCGGTGCGACATCATCGATATAATAGGCTTCCCCGCCGTACAGAATCTTGAAATCCGTGCCGTTCTTTTTGTTCAGATCGGCAACCGTGGTCGCCGCGTCAGGAAACGCCTGGAGGTTTCCGTGGTCGGTGATTGCCACCGCCTTATGTCCCCATTTATATGCCTGTTTGATCAGGTCCTCCACGGAAACCACCGCGTCCATGGCGGACATTTTGGTATGCGCGTGCAATTCGATGCGCTTGTCCCCCTCATGGGCATCCAAGCGGGGAATGCGGGAAACAAAGGCGATATCGTACGGTTTGATATTGAGTCCTTTGTCATAATTGTCATAGCGTACATCTCCGCGCACCAGCACGGTTTTTCCGACCTTCAGCTTTTCATAAGCCTCGGCTTTGTTCTTGTCTACGATCGCTTTGATGGTATGCGAACTGGTATAGTCGGTGAAAAAGATCGTATAAATCGTCTTGGTTCCGTCCCGCGTGTCGTGAGAATCCACCGAAAAAATATCTCCCCACATGGTGACGCCCTTGCGTTCTTCGGCAACGTGAATCATGGGCACAGGAGGGGTTTTTATCGTCTTTCCGACGCACTGCTCATAGCTTTTCAGGTCAATGGGCAGGTCGGCTGTGTCAAATGCAGGCTTTTCCTCTGCGGGAATCGGTTCTTCCCACGGCAAAGGCGGCGTCGGTGCCTCCTTTTTTTCTGCTGCGGGAACCGTTTTCTCTTTCGGCGGTTCCTGCGGCGCGGGTACGGGTTCGAGAACAAAACGCGGTGCCGAGGACATCACCGCATCAAATGCGGCAGGATCCTCCAAGGAAAGCGTACCCTCAAACGTGACATTCAAATGAGCGTGAAATTTTTCTTCCAAAAAGCGTTTCAACTGAACCTCAAAGCCCGAGCGCGTCAGAATCTCGTAACCGCCGCGTTTGAGTCCGATTTTCAGTTCCTCCCCTGTCAGAGAAAACTGCGCATCGTCCAAAAAGCCGGTGATAACCGCCGTTGTCCGCTTCAATTCATGAATAATCTCCGGCATGAATTCGCAGGAAAACGAAGCATCAAACACGGGATCGACCAAAAATGTCAATCGTAATTCCTGCGAAACCGCCTTTTCCAATCTATGCAGGACAGAAAAGGGCACAAAGGAAGAAAACTCCACCTTCATAGAAGCGCAGTTTTTTTCTCTGATCAGCTGCAGTCCGAGAATATGCCCGTCCGGAACCGCCGTCAGAGCATCTTCCGAAAGGCAAACCGAGAGGTAAGATTTAAAATCGTTCACTGTGTTTTCGCTTTCCTCTATATTTTTTCAATTTCTTCCATCAGCACATCCAACAGTTGTGTTTCCGGAACTTTTCGCAAAATTTCTCCTTTGCGGAAAATCAATCCGCATCCGTCTCCTCCGGCAACGCCGAGATCGGCTTCCCGCGCCTCTCCGGGACCGTTCACCACGCACCCCATCACGGCAACGGTGATATCTTTCGGACAGTCCGCCAATTTTTCCTCCACCGCATTTGCCAACGAAATCAGATCGATCTTCGTTCTTCCGCAGGTCGGGCAGGAAACGATGTTCACGGCAGGTTTTCCGAGTCCCAAAGCACGCAGAATCCGTTTACCTGTAAGTACCTCGCGGACGGGATCCGCCGTCAGCGACACGCGGATAGTATCTCCTATGCCATCCAGCAGCAGTGCGCCGATTCCGATAGAGGATTTAACGATTCCCATGGACTCCGTCCCCGCTTCCGTGACACCGAGGTGCAGCGGGTACGGGCAATCCTCACTGAGCAGCCGATACGCTTCCACCGTGCGGCGCACATCGGAAGACTTGATAGAAATGACAATATCTTCAAAATCAAATTTTTCCAGTAAACGGGCATGATACTTCGCACTTTCCACCAGCGCCTGTGCGGTAGGTGCGCCATATTTTTGCAGAATATGCTTTTCCAGTGAACCGGAATTGACACCGATACGAATCGGAATCTGCCGTTGTTTACACGCCCGGGCAACCTGTCCGACCCGATCATCGTCTCCGATATTTCCCGGATTGATGCGGATCTTATCTACCCCATGCTCGGCGCACGCCAGCGCAATGCGGTAATCAAAATGGATATCGGCGACGATCGGAACCGAAACCTCTTTTTTCAGTGCATCAATGACAGACACCGACTCAAGATCCGGCACCGTGGTGCGGATGATTTCACAGCCTGCTGCCTGCAGCTCAAGTGCTTGTGCCACGCAGACGGAAACATCGTGCGGGTCGCGATTGAGCATCGACTGCACGGCAATCGGATGTCCGCCGCCGATGCTCAGATTTCCCACTTTCACTTCGCGTGTTTTTTTCATAGCGTTACCTCACGATCAGCATCCACAGATCCTTAAACGTCACAATAATCATCAGCAGAATCAGGGCGATAAAGCCGATGGCATGAATCATTCCTTCGTATTTTGCGGGGATCGGGCGGCGAATGATCAACTGAATCAGCAAAAAGAGCAGACGTCCGCCGTCCAGCGCGGGAATCGGAAGAAGATTGAAAATTCCGAGGTTGATGGTGATAAATGCCAGAATGTTCAGCAGATAATCAAATCCCATTCCTGCCGCCTCACCGATGACTTCTCCGACACCGACAAATCCCGAAATTTTATTCAGTTGGAAATTTCGCACCAGATCCACCAGGGAGACCCAAATGGATTTTCCGATCACGATGCTTTCATAAAACGACTGGCGAAGGACGCTGAAAAACGATTTTTGAATTCCGTAAACCTTAAAATCCACCACAAAGCTCTTGTAATCCGTATCGGTTTTTTCGTCGTGCTTGACGGTATAATCAAACGTCACCCCGTGCAGTGTTACCTTCTGTCCGCCGCGCAGCACTTCCATATCCACAATCAGATCGTCATCGCGCTGCAATTCAAAGACAATGTCGCTGTCAATATGGATGCGGCGGTTATTGATCTTCAAAATCGTATCATCCACTTGAAGTCCGGTTTGCTGTGTTCTTGCGTTTTCGCTGAACTGTGCAATTTTCGTGGAGGAAATGGCACGGGAATACAGGCAAATGGTAAGGCAAACCACCAAAAAGCCGAGAATCAGATTCATCAGCGCTCCCGCAGAGACAATCAGAATTCTCTGCCAGATCGGTCGATTCGGAAACGCACGGGGATTCTCGCTTTCTCCGTCTTCTCCCTCCATCTGGCAATACCCGCCGATCGGCAGCAGGCGCAGGCTGTACTTCGTTTCGCCTTTCGTGAAAGAAAAAATCTTCGGTCCCATGCCGAGGGCAAACTCGTTGACCTGCACATGGCAGAGCTTGGCACAGAGAAAATGCCCGAACTCATGAATAAAAATCACAATACCGAAGATGATGACGGTTGAAAGTATAGTCAACAAAAGGCTCATGCAGTATTCCTCACATCACAGAATCGACAAACGCTCTCGCGGCGGCGTCTGTCCGATAAATATCTTCCATAGTATATTCCGTTCGGTCGTCTTTTATTTCTTCCAGCGAACGAAGAACGATTTTTCCGATATCGGGAAAACCGATTTTCCCCTTCAGAAAAAGCTCTACGGCGCGTTCGTTGGCACCGTTGACGACCGTGGGATAAAGCCCGCCCAGAGAAATTGCCCGCCGGCAGGCCTTCAGGCAGCAAAAAGTTTCCTCATCCGGACGGTAAAAAGTCAGTTTCCCGACATCCGTAAGCGAAAGCTCCGCCACAGGACAGGGATAACGGTTGGGATAGGTCAGCGCGTACTGAATCGGTATCCGCATATCAGGTACTCCCAGCTGTCCGATTACAGAATGATCTTCGTATTCAATCAGCGAATGAATCACGCTTTCCCGATGCACCACCACTTCCACATCTTCGGCTTTCACGCCGAAAAGCCGGATGGCTTCGATCAGTTCCAAGCCCTTATTCATCAAAGTGGCACTGTCGATCGTGATTTTTGCCCCCATTTTCCAATTCGGATGCTTCAGTGCGTCGGAAACGGTCACGCCGTTGAGTTCCTCTTTGGTTTTTCCGAAAAACGGTCCGCCGGAAGCGGTCAGCAGAATTTTTTTCAGGCGGTTTCCCGCACTTCCCTGCAAGCACTGGAAAATAGCGGAATGTTCGCTGTCCACGGGAAGAATCTTCACCCCATGCCGTTTTGCCGCTTCCATTACAAGTTCACCGCCGGTCACCAGGGTTTCTTTGTTGGCAAGCGCGACATCTTTTCCCGCTTCAATCGCGCACATCGTGGGGCGCAGACCGCGCATCCCCACCAAAGCATTCAGCACAATGTCATTTTCTTCGCGGGAAGCGACTTCACACACCGCCTCCATACCGCACAGCACCTCGACCGAAGTGTCTTTCAGCCGTTGTTTGAGGTCGCGGCAGGCATCGGCATCCGTCATAACCGCAAAATCCGGCAAGAACTCCCGCGCCTGTTTTTCCAACAGATCGACGCTTGTATTTGCCGTAAGCGCCGTTACGCGGTATCTTAGGCGGCGGATGACATCCAAAGACTGCGTTCCGATGGAGCCGGTTGAACCGAGCAGAGCGATTTTTTTCATTTTCTCACCTGATTATCTGTACGAATTGCAGCAGCAGAAAAAGCGCCGGCGCTGTGAACAGCACGCTGTCAAAACGATCCAGCACACCGCCGTGACCGGGCATGATGTTGCCGTAATCCTTGATTCCGTAATGCCGTTTGATTGCGGAAAACGTCAGATCACCCAACATTCCGAGCACAGACAGCACCAAAGCGACCGCAGAAAGCAGCAGAATATCGGCACGCGGCGGGATGCCGTTTGCCTGCGCATAGGCATTATATCCGAATCCGAGCGACACCACAATCAGCACACATCCGATCACTCCGCCGATTGCGCCCTCCACTGTCTTATGCGGGCTGACCTTCGGCGCCATTTTATGCTTACCGAACGCTCTTCCCGAAAAATAAGCAAAGGTATCTGTCAGCCAAGCGGTGCAGAAAATCAAAAAAATATAAAACACGCGAACCGAAAGACCGGCTTGCATATTGCGGACGCAAACAAAAACGGAAAAATCCGACCCGATCAGCAGTGACGAGCACAGCGCAACGGCATATTCCGCATAATCTGCGCTTTCGTGGAATTTCAGCATCAAAAACAGCCCTGCAAAAACAAACGCCACACCGATCAGAAGTGTCCAGCGTTCATCCGGCAAAAACGAAGCAAACGGCAGAAGCCCCGCAAAAATCGGATAGATCATATAAAAAGGCTTGAATTTTTTAACCCCCGCCGCCTTCAGCAGCTCCGCTGTCCCGATGGCGGAAACGATTCCCAGCATCAGATTGAACACCGGGGTTTCAAACAGCAGCATGGTTCCGAAAAGAAGCAGCAAACCGACAATTGCCGTGATGATTCTTGTTTTCATTCCGTCTCTCTCCTCACGCCCCGTACCGACGATTTCTTTTTTTATACTCTTCAAGAACGGCGACAAAATCCTTTTCCTTGAAGTCGGGCCAAAGCGTATTCATATAAATAAACTCCGAATAGGCACACTGCCAAAGAAGAAAGTTTGACAGCCGGTACTCGCCGCTCGGACGCACGATGACATCGGGATCCGGTGCCGGGTAACTGTACATCTCCCGGGACAAGGTTTCTTCGGTGACTTTTTCTCCGCGGGCAAGGCAGCGGTTGCACGCGTGCACGATTTCTTCCCGTCCGCCGTAATTGACCGCCAGAAACACCACCAGATCCGTGCGTTCCTTGGTGTCTTCCTCCAGTTCCCGCATCTGCTGCTGCATATCCTCAGCCAGCACAGAGCGATCGCCGATAAAAATCAGCCGCTGACGGGTGTTTTTCGTCTCGGTGAACGCACGCTTCAGGTAATCCCTGAAAAGGTTCATAATGCCGCTGACTTCCTCGTTGCTTCGTTTCCAGTTCTCCGTGGAAAATGCATAAAAGGTAACATAACGAATGCCATATTTCAGGCAATAATCACACACATCCTCGAACACTTTCGCGCCCGCTTTATGTCCCGCTTGCCGCGGCAAACCGCGTTTCTTTGCCCAACGACCGTTTCCGTCCATGATAAAGGCAATATGGCTCGGACGGTTCTCATTGAAATCATTCATGGAATTCCTCCGTTGATTTTAAATCATCCTATGCCGCCGATTCGGTGACATAGGATCATTTAAAATCATCCGTCGGAACGGGATTCCCGTTCCGACGGGATATTTTCGTCAGATAGACATGATTTCTTTTTCTTTTTCGGCAACCATTCCGTCGATGGTTTTTCCGTATTTATCCGTCAGATCCTGCACGTCCTTCTCGGCGGATTTCAGGTCGTCCTCGGTCATGATTCCTTCCTTTTTGTCCGCTTTGAACTTTTCCAGTCCGTCGCGGCGAACGGAGCGGATTGCCACCTTGGCATCCTCGCCGAGTTTCCGGATTTCCTTGCAGATTTCCTTACGGCGATCCTCGGTCAGCGGCGGGAACGCCAGACGGATCACACTGCCGTCATTGTTCGGATTGATGCCGATGTCCGAAGCAAGAATTGCCTTTTCGATCGATTTCAGCGTAGAACGATCCCACGGCTGGATGACCAGCACGCGCGCTTCGGAAACCGAAACCGCCGCCATCTGGTTGATTTTCGTCGGTGTTCCGTAGTAATCCACCGTGATCCGATCCAGCACAGCGGGATTCGCACGTCCGGCACGGATAGCCGCAAAATCGTTGGACAAAACATTGATGGTCTTGGTCATTTTCTCGTCAATCGGTTTGTAAATGTCTTTCATATCTTATGCCTCCTTGACAATAGTTCCGATATTTTCGCCTTCCAGCGCCCGGACGATATTGTCCGGATCCTGCAGGCTGAACACCAGCAAAGACAGATGATTGTCCTTGCACATAGAAGCTGCCGTGCTGTCCATGACAGCCAGCCCGCGGCTGAGCACCTCGGAAAACGTCAGCGAATCAAAACGCTTTGCCTCGGGAAATTTGTGCGGATCGCAGTCGTAAACACCGTCCACCATGGTCGCTTTGAAAATGATATCGGCATTGATTTCCGCTGCACGCAGCGTTGCCGCCGTATCCGTGGAGAAAAACGGATTTCCCGTTCCGCAGCCGAAGATCACCACATTGCCGTCCTCCAGATGCTTTACCGCCGCATCTCTGGTGAAGGTTTCCGCAAAAGCGGGCATATCCAGCGACGTCATCACCTTTGCGGGAACACCGAGCTGCTCCAGTGTATCCTGCAGCGCCAGCGAATTGATGACCGTAGCGAGCATTCCCATATGATCCGCACGGGTTCGCTCCATCGTTCCGCCGGAACGTCCGCGCCAGAAATTGCCGCCGCCGACCACGATTGCCACCTGCGTACCGAGTGCCGTGCATTTCTTTATACTTTCGCAGATCCGAGTGACAACATCAAAATCAAAACCGGATTTCAGATCTCCGGAAAGCGCTTCGCCGCTCAGTTTCAGCAAAATTCTTTTATACTTTACAGCCAAAATATTTCCTCCTGCCCCTCTAAACTATCAGTTTCTATTTTACACTATCTGCGAAAATATGTAAAGGGGTGTCCGGAAATTTTTTGAAAATTGAAATTCCGGACTTTCCTCTTGTATTTGTGAAAAAAATGTTGTATACTAATTCAATATAGGTTCTTATGACATTCCTATCAACAGGAGGTACTGTCGTGAACAGTCACATTCTGGATCAAATCGAAAAAATGCTCCCCACTCTTTCCAAAAGCCAGAAACGAATTGCCGATTTTGTCACGAGTCATTATGAAAAAGCCTCGTTTATGACCGCCTCGGCACTCGGTGAAGCGGTGAACACCAGTGAATCGACCGTGGTACGCTTTGCCACACTTTTGGGGTTTGAGGGGTATCCCGAATTCAAACAGGCTTTACAGGAAATTGCCAAAAACAAACTGACGGCGGTTCAGCGCATGGAAATCACCTCCCAGCACTGGAGCGAACAAAATCTTCTGGACAGCGTACTTACCTCCGACATCGAAAAAATCCGCATTACGCTTGATGAAATCGATCGGGAGGCGTTCGGCAAAGCCGTGGATCGGATCACTGCCGCTCACCGTATTTATATTATCGGTGTTCGCAGTTCATCCTCCCTTGCCCGTTTTCTTTCGTTTTATTTTAATCATATTTTCGAAAACGTCTATCTGATCGAAACCACCAGTGCCAGCGAAATGTTTGAACGCATCATGCGTATCGAAAAAGGCGATGTGATGATCGGAATCAGCTTTCCGCGGTATTCCTCGCGAATTTCCAAGGCGTTTTCCTATGCCAAGGATCGCGGTGCCACCGTCATCGCCCTGACCGACAGCAACGCGTCTCCGATTGCCGAAAACGCCGATATCGCCCTGCTTGCCAAAAGCGACATGGCTTCTTTCGTGGATTCTCTCGTTGCCCCGCTCAGTCTGATCAACGCACTTATTGTTGCCGTGGGAATGAAAAAACAGCAAGAAGTCACTCAATCGCTGAACACGCTGGAGCGAATCTGGCAGGAATATGACGTATATCAGGATTTGGGGAAAAAATCATGAATTCCTATGATCTTTTAATTATCGGTGCGGGTCCCGCGGGGTGCATGGCGGCAATTACCGCCGCCGAAAACGGGAAGCGTGTACTGTTATTGGACAAAAACGAAAAAATCGGACGAAAATTGCTGATCACCGGAAAGGGTCGCTGCAACGTCACCAACAACTGCGATGTGCGCGAATTTATCCGCCATGTACGAACCAATCCCCGTTTTCTTTACAGTGCACTTTCGGCGTTCACCCCCGACGACACCATTGCTTTTTTTGAAAATGCCGGCGTGCCTTTGAAAACAGAACGCGGAAACCGTGTGTTTCCCGTCTCAGACAAAGCATCCGACATTGTGGACGCTTTGTACCGCAAGCTCCGATCTCCCAAAATCACCCGCAAAACGGCAGCGGTCGAACGCATTCTCTGCGAGGACGGCAACGCTGTCGGAGTAACTGCCGACGGCGAAAATTTCTTTGCTGAAAATGTCCTTCTGGCAACCGGAGGGAAAAGTTATCCTCTGACCGGCTCCGACGGCAGCGGTTACCGTCTTGCGCAGCAGCTCGGTCACACCGTCGTGCCGCTTCAGCCTTCGCTGATTCCCATCGTTGCCAAAAACAGTTGGTGCAAAGAATTACAGGGACTGTCCCTGAAAAACGTGACCCTTACATTGACAAAAAAAGGGGCTGCCAAGCCCGTATTCTCCGAACTCGGCGAAATGCTGTTTACTCATTTCGGAATTTCCGGACCTTTGGTTTTAAGCGCCAGCTCCTGCATGAATATTCGCGAGCTTCCGGAATATCGTATAGAGATCGACCTGAAGCCCGCACTGAGCGAAAAACAGCTGGACGACCGCCTGCTTCGCGATTTTCAGAAATACCTCAACCGTGATTTGTCCAACGCCCTTCACGATCTGCTTCCGCAAAAAATGATTCCCGTGATTTTGTCCCTCTCGGGGCTTTCTCACGATCTGAAGGTGAATCAGATTACCAAAGAACAGCGCGCCGCGTTGGCAGAAAATCTCAAGCATCTCGCCATCATTCCCGCCGCCTTTCGTCCCATTGAGGAAGCCATCGTGACTGCCGGCGGAATTGATGTGAACGAAGTGGATCCCCGCACCATGCAGTCCAAAAAAATCGGTCATCTGCTGTTTGCCGGGGAAATTCTGGACGTAGATGCCTTCACGGGCGGTTACAATCTCCAGATTGCGTTCTCCACCGGGTTTCTTGCCGCCAACCATTTATAATAGGAGGAATTCTTATGTTTGCCGTTGCTATTGACGGTCCTGCCGGCGCGGGAAAAAGCACGATTGCCCGTACCGTCGCCGAAAAACTGGGATACATTTATGTGGACACCGGGGCATTGTACCGCACGGTAGGCTATCATGCACACGTACTCGGTGTTGATCCAAAAAACGAACCGTCCGTGCTGCAAACGCTTTCTTCGGCAAAAATCCGTCTGCGTCACATCGACGGTCAACAGCGCGTGTTCCTCAATGAAAAGGATGTTTCGGATCTGATCCGCACCCCGGAGATTTCCATGGCAGCGTCCGCCGTTTCCGCGTATCCTGCCGTGCGGAAATTTCTTTTCGGTCTGCAGCAGACGATTGCCGCCGAAAACAATGTGGTGATGGACGGACGGGACATCGGAACCGTAGTTCTTCCCCGCGCCGATGTGAAAATTTTTCTCACCGCTTCTCCCGAAGAACGTGCCAGACGCCGTTTTCTTGAGCTGAAGGAAAAAGGCGTTTCCTACGAGGAAGTCCTGCACGATGTCAAGCAACGGGATCTTCAGGACACTACCCGTGCCGTTTCCCCCCTGCGCCGCGCCGATGATGCGGTACTGCTGGACACCACAAATCTGAATTTTGACGAATCCGTTCAGGCGGTTCTCAATCTTATACATAAGGCGGGCTGAAAATGTTCTATTATTTTGCCAGAGGCATTGCGCGGTTTGTTTTTCATCTTTTCTATAAAATCGAATACATCGGGAAGGACAACATCCCCGAAGGCGGCGGCTATATCGTCGCTGCCAATCACCGCAGTCTTGCCGATCCCGTTTTTATCGGACTTGCCTTCCGTGAACGCCTGTATTACATGGCAAAAAAGGAGCTGTTCGTCTTTCCGCTGAAATATCTGTTTCGCGCGCTCGGCGCTTTTCCCGTGGATCGCGGTGCCGGTGACACCGGCGCTTTGACGGTTGCGGAGGACATTGTGCGGGAGAAGAAAATTCTCGGAATTTTTCCTCAGGGCAAACGCGCAAAAAACAACGAACCCCTGAAACCGAAGTCCGGTGTTGCCGTGATTGCCAAAGTGACAAAGGCGGACATTCTGCCGGTCAACATTTCCTTTTCGGGAAGGCTGCATTTCCGTTCGCGTGTTTGCGTGTCTTTCGGTACGCTCATCCCCTATGCCGATCTGGGAATTGACGAGGAGCACATTGCCACCGTCAAAAACGCCAGCCGGCTGATTATGGACAGAATCAACGAATTGGACCCGATGCAGAGGTGACTTCATGAAAATTCTGACTGCTGAAAGCGCCGGCTTCTGCTTCGGTGTCAACCGCGCGGTGCAGATGGCTGCCGATCTCGCGGACAGCGGAGAAAAGCTCTGCACGCTCGGTCCCATTATCCACAACGAATATGTCGTGAACTCTTTGAAAGCCCGCGGGGTGTTTCCCGTGGATTCGCTGAACGATGTTCCCGAAGGTTATTCGGTGGTCATTCGGTCTCACGGGGTCGGTCAGGACGTTTATGACGAGCTATCCCGCCGCAAAATGGTGTTTCACGATGCCACCTGTCCGTTTGTTTCCAAAATTCATCGCATTGTCTCCGAACAATCCGCGCAGGGACTTCCCGTTTTCATCTGCGGAGACGCAAAGCATCCGGAGGTCATCGGCATTTGCCGCCATGTTTCGGGAGAAGTTCACGTCGTTTCCGGACTGTCGGAGTTGGAAGAGCAACTGCACTTATTGCAATATTCCACAGATGCAGTATTCTGTTTAGCCGCACAAACGACATTTAATACAAAAGAGTGGAATTCCTGCACTTTTTTTCTGAAAAAGTACTATACAAAAGCAAAAATCTTTGATACAATATGTAATGCAACTGCGATTCGCCAAAAAGAAGCAGTTGATTTGTCGAAAAAATGTGATATAATAGTTATTATCGGCGGTAAGCACAGCTCCAATACAAAAAAGCTGGAAGAAATCTGCCGCCCTTACACGCGAACGCTTTTGATTGAAAACGCTTCCGAATTGGACTTTTCAGCGTTTCGCGGCGTTTCTGTGATTGGTGTCACTGCCGGTGCATCGACGCCGGCTGATATAATTAAGGAGGTACAAAAAATGATGAATGAAAATTTGCTTGCGGAGGGCTCCTCATTTGAAGAAATGCTGGATCAGTCTTTCAAGAGTATATATAACGGGGAGAAGGTTAATGCCTTAGTTGTCAGCGTACAGCCCAACGAAGTAATCGTTGATGTCGGAACAAAACACACCGGTTATGTATCTCTCAGCGAACTGACCGATGATCCCAATGCAAAAATTGAGGACCTGGTTAAAGTCGGCGACCATCTGGATCTCGTTGTCCTGCGCGTCAACGATGTCGAAGGCACCGTTACCCTGTCCAAGAAGCGTCTGGAAGCAGAAGCAGGCTATGAAGAAATTGCCGAAGCTGCCGGAACCGACAAAGTCTTTGAAGGCGTGGTTGTTGACGTCGTCAAGGGCGGTGTCCTGGCTCTTGCCAAAGGTGTAAAGGTCTTTATCCCCGCTTCTCTGGCAACCCTGTCCCGCGTGGAGGATCTCTCCACCCTGCTCAAGCAGCCGATCCGCTTCAAGGTGCTGGAAGTCAACCGAGCCAAGAGACGTGCCCTCGGTTCTGCCAAGGCTGTCCTGATCGCTGAAAAGAAAGAAAAAGAAGCGGCATTCTGGGAGAATGTCGAAGTCGGCAAGATCTACACCGGAACCGTCAAATCCCTGACCAGTTACGGCGCCTTTGTTGATCTTGGCGGTGTAGACGGCATGGTTCACATTTCCGAACTTTCCTGGAAGAGAATCAAGAAACCGTCCGATGTGGTGAAGGTCGGCGATGTGGTTGAAGTTTACGTCAAAGACATTGACCGCGAGAACAAGAAGATTTCTCTCGGATACAAGAAGAACGAGGACAATCCGTGGGAAATCCTCAAGTCCAAATATGCAGTAGGCGATGTTTGCAAGGCGAAGATCATTTCCATGACCACCTTCGGTGCTTTTGCCGAAGTGATCCCGGGCATCGACGGTTTGATTCACATTTCTCAGATTTCCAACGAGAGAATCGCAAAACCGCAGGATGTACTTAAAGTCGGTCAGGAAGTAGATGTCAAGATCACCGAGCTAGATTTTGACAAAAAGCGTGTCAGCCTCTCCATGAAGGCTCTGCTTGAAGATGCGTCCGCTGAGGACGCTGCTCCTTCGGAAACGACAGAAGCCGAATAAAAATCATGAGAGCGGTTGTAAACAACCGCTCTCTTTTTTTGAAAGAAGGATCCGCATGTATTATAAACTGAACGTAGCAGGGCTTACGCGTGATCTTCCCCTTTGCAAAGTAACCGATGATCTGTACATCGGCGCCTTTGTCATTTTCGGCGATGTGGAGCTCACGGTCAACTGCGCCCGTGATCTTTTAAAAATCGCACCGGAACATGACATTATGATCACGGCAGAATCCAAGGGAATTCCGTTGGTTTACGAAATGGCGAGACAGTCCGGTGAGAACAATTACCTGATTGCCCGCAAAGCCCCGAAGCTCTATATGAAAAACGTGTTTTCGACGGAAGTCACTTCGATTACCACCGCCAAAAAGCAAACACTGTACATCGACAGTGAAGACATGGAGCGTATGCGCGGCAAACGCGTGCTGATCATTGATGACGTCATCAGCACCGGCGAATCGCTGCGCGCCGTGGAAAAACTGGTCAAGCAAGCGGGCGGAAATATCGTCGGACGCATGGCAATTCTTGCCGAAGGCGACGCCAAGTACCGCGATGATATCCAGTACCTTTCCTACCTTCCGCTCTTTAACGGAGACGGCACCGAAAAAAAAGTTTAATTGTTTTTACAGCAAAACCGCTTGCGTCGGGCTTTACCTGCCACAAGCGGTTTTTTATTGGACGGATGTTTTTTTGTTTTTTTCAAAAAATAAATTCTAACCGTGCAACCAAACTCCGAAAAAGTTGTCTGTTTTAGTGATGGCACTTTGAGGAAAGGAGAAAACGTATGGACGACAAGGCAATTGTCGAACTGTATTGGCAGCGAAACGAACAGGCCATCAAGCAAACCGCTGACAAATACGGATCTTATTGTATGAAAATTTCGCTGAATATTTTGCAAGACCGCATGGACAGCGAAGAAAACGTCAACGATGCGTATATGCAGACGTGGAAGGCTCTTCCGCCGAACCGTCCGCAGTCGCTCATGGCTTTTCTCGGAAAGCTGACACGAAATCTGGCATTGAACAGATACAAAGCAAACCACGCACAAAAACGTGCTGCCGATGAATTTGCCGTTTCACTTGAGGAACTGAGTGATTGCACGCCGACAAAAGTGTCCGTGGATGATGAAGTACAGATCGGCGAAATGAGTCGCATCATCAGCCGTTTTCTGCATACGGAAAACGAAGACGCCCGACGTGTGTTCGTCTGCCGCTATTTTTACAGCGACTCCATTGAACACATTGCTTCCCGGTTCGGATACAGCCAAAGCAAGATCAAATCGATGCTGATGCGGACCCGCAATCGGTTACGTGTATGTCTGGAAAAGGAGGGGTATTATGCGGAATGAAGTGATGGCGCGTGCCATCGGAGGCATTGATGATGACCTGATCGTTTCTGCTTACGAGGCAGCTCCCCGCCGCCGTGTTTGGCGTGTGTATGTCGCCGCTGCCGCCGCCTGCCTGCTGTTGATGCTCGGCACGTGGCAAGTATTCCGTGAAATCGGAAATATCGACGTTTTTCTTTACGGAAACCCGCTCTCCGAACAGGCAGTTCCGATTGAAACGCTGGCAGTGCACACCGATCCCCGCGCAATATCGGATTGTCTGAAAATTCCGCTGACGATGAGTTTCCACGGTGAACAAACACTCTTTACGGAAAACGGAAGATGTGAGGTGTATTCTTCAGAAACGAACGCGCTCTTGTTTTCCGGAAATTCCGTAACCATCAATGATCATATGACGGTACAATGGGTATTGCAGGATCCGGATCCCGCGGAGACCTATGTTCTGCACATAGGCAGCCACTCGACCCTTTCGCTTTCTTATGATACCGACAGCCGTCAATGGCGCATTTCTAAAAAATAATGTTTGTGAGGTTTTTATTTATGAAAAAAACAATGACTGCCCTTCTTGCCGCACTTATGGTGCTCAGCTTTGCATCCTGCAACAACAGCAATTCCACTTCTTCCGGTTCTTCCTCCGGTTCGTCCCAAGTTTCTTCTCAGGAACCTGCTTCCTCCGAAGAAAGCAAAGCAGAATCCACGATTAAGGATTCCTTGGCACTGTTGGAAGGCGTATGGAACAACTTCAAGGAAGACGACAAATTCCCGATTGTCGGCGGTGATATGACCGAAGGAAATATGAAAGACGGCGCTCCCGGCTACTACGGCGTTGAGAATGCTTCCGAGCTTGACCGTCAGCTTGGATTCCCGCAGGCAGACGCAGACAAAATTGACGGTGCCGCTTCCATTTTCCACATGATGAACCTGAACACCTTCACCTGCGGCGCTTTCCATGTGAAAGACACTTCGGACATTGATTCTCTGACCACTGCTCTGAAGGATAACATCATGAAACGCCAGTGGGTGTGCGGCTTCCCGGACAAGCTGGTGGTCGTTTCCGTGGATGACTACATCGTTTCGTTCTTCGGCGCGGAAGATCTGGTCAACGCGTTCAGAGATCAGTTGACCGCCACCTATTCTTCTGCCAAGGTCGCTGTTGACAGCCCGATCGAATAAAACTTTTTGATCATGGAGTAAAACGATGTTATTTTCAAGTATTCCCTTTCTCTACTATTTTCTCCCTTGCGTTCTGATTGTTTATCTGATCGCGCCGAAGGCACTGAAAAACAGCGTTTTACTCCTTTTCAGTTTGTTTTTCTACGCCTGGGGAGAACCAAAATTCTTGATTTTCATGCTTCTTTCCATCGCGCAGGGATATATTTTCGGAATTCTGATTGAAAAATACCGTGGGCGCAAAGCATCCAAAGTCTTTTTGATTCTTTCCGTCGCTTTCAGTCTTCTGCTGTTGGGATACTGCAAATACGCAGACTTTTTGATCAGCTCTTTTAATGCGGTGACCGGATTGTCCGTGCCGCTTTTGAAAATCGCACTTCCGATCGGCATCAGCTTCTACACGTTCCAGATCCTCAGTTATGTGGTGGATGTGTATCGCGGAGAAGTTCCCGCGCAAAAAAATCTCATCAATCTCGCGGCATACATTGCGATGTTCCAGCAACTGATTGCCGGTCCGATCGTGCGTTATTCCGACATTGCCCTGCAGCTGAACAACCGCAGTCACACCGCGGAAAAAACCGCTCAGGGAATCCGACGGTTTGTCATCGGTCTGGGAAAGAAAATGCTGCTCGCCAACGTGCTTGCGGAGCTTGTGAACACGTTCAAGGCATCCGATGAAAAAACGGTATTCTTTTTTTGGCTTTATGCCATCGCTTACACTCTGCACATTTATTTTGACTTTTCGGGATACAGCGACATGGCAATCGGTCTCGGGCTGATTTTCGGATTTCGCTTTTCCGAAAACTTCAATTACCCTTACATTTCCGCCAGCATCACCGAATTCTGGCGACGGTGGCACATTTCGCTCGGAAGCTGGTTTCGGGATTACCTCTACATTCCGCTCGGTGGAAACCGCGTCAGCCGCCCGCGCTGGTTGTTCAACATCCTGATTGTCTGGATGGCAACGGGGCTGTGGCACGGCGCAGCGTGGAATTTTGTAATCTGGGGACTGATGTTCGCCGTACTGCTTATGGTTGAAAAGCTATGGCTTTTGAAGCCGCTTCAAAAAATGAAATTTTTCAACCATCTTTATGTTCTGTTTTTTGTCGTGCTCAGCTTTGTGATTTTTGACGCCGCAAGTCTTTCCGACGGCTTTTACTCATTGAAAGCTATGTTCGGCGGAGCGGGACTGAATTTTATCGGTGCCGAAAGTCTGTACTATTTCAAGAGTTATGCCGTCGTTCTGCTGATTGCCGTCATCGGTGCCACCCCCCTCCCGAAAAAGCTCGTGGACACCCTGGCGAAAAAAAACATCGGAACTGCGGTTCTCGTTGTTGCCGAACCGCTGGCGCTTGTCGGAATCCTTGCTGTCTGTACTGCCTTTTTGATTGACGGTTCCTTCAATCCGTTTTTGTATTTCCGCTTTTAGGAGGTGCCTATGACTACACGAGTGAAAAACATTGCCGTCATTGCGGCAGCCGCGTTATTTCTGTTCGGGTTTTCTGTCGGCAATCTTCTGAAGCCGCACACCGAAGAATCCGTCAGCGAACGGCGTCAGCTTCTCTCCTTCCCCGCGCTCAGCACGGAGACTGTGATGAACGGAAAGTTTATGTCCGATTTTGACAAATACACGCTGGATCAGTTCCCGATGCGTGATGCTTTCCGATCGTTAAAAGCCATGACCTCGCTGTATCTTTTCCGGCAAAAGGACAACAACGGCATTTACGTGGAAAACGGGTGGATCGCCAAGACGGAGTACCCGATGGACGAGGATTCGATCCGCTATGCGACCGACCGCTTTCAAACCATCTATGAACGGTATTTCGCTTCGCTGGATGTTCCGGTCTATGTGTCGGTGATTCCGGACAAAAACTATTTTACGGCACAAGACGGCAAACACCTGTCCATGGATTACGATGCCTTTTTCTCGCAGGTGAAAACCGCCATGCCTTACGCTTCCTACATTGACATTGCACCGCTCCTTGAGTTGCCCGACTACTACGCCACCGATACGCACTGGCGTCAGGAGAAGATTGTCGATGTCGCCGAATACGTAGCAGCGCAAATGGGCGTCAACCTGTCGTCCTCCTACACACAAAAAGAAATTGACGAGCCGTTTTATGGGGTATACTACGGGCAAGCCGCCCTGCCGCTGAAGCCGGAACGTATATCCTACCTGACCAACGAAGTCCTGGAAAAATGCACGGTCTACGACTATGAAACCCAGTCCGAACTTCCGGTCTACAATATGGACAAACTCGACGGTTTCGATCTTTACGAAATTTTTCTTTCGGGATCCAAATCTCTGCTCACGATTGAAAATCCTTCCGCATCTACCGACCGAGAACTGATTCTGTTTCGTGACTCTTTCGGAAGCAGTTTTGCCCCCCTGCTGGTTGACGGGTATGCCAAGATTACTTTGGTGGACATCCGTTACATTTCTCCGTTGATGCTGAACAGATTTCTGACTTTCAACGAAAAGCAGGACGTGTTGTTTCTGTACAGCACAACGGTACTCAACAACAGCATTACCTTTAAGTAAAAAAGAACACAGCCCGCTGATGCGGGCTGTGTTCTTTTTACTGTTAAAGCTCTTTTGCCTGTTTGAGCCAAAGCTCGGCGGAAGCGTCGCTCGGCATACGCCAATCTCCGCGCGGAGAGAGGCAGATGCTTCCGATTTTCACCCCGTCCGGCAAACAGCTGCGTTTGAACTGCTGCGTGAAAAAGCGGCGATAAAAATTGATCAGCCATTTCTTGACGGTTGCTCGATCGAAATCCTCGGCAAACGCTTTGCAGGCAAGGGTAAAGATTTTTTTCGGGGAAAATCCGTACCGCAGCATATAATACAAAAAGAAATCATGCAGCGCATACGGACCGACGATCTCCTCCGTCTGCTGAGCAATCTGCCCTTTCTCATCGGGCGGCAGCAGTTCGGGGCTGATCGGCGTATCCAGAATATCCTTGAGTACGGCACTGCTGTTTTTAAAGAACTCACATTTCATGATGCTGTCGATCATCCAACGCACCAGCGTTTTCGGAATCCCCGCATTGACACCGTACATACTCATGTGATCGGCATTGTACGTACACCACCCAAGTGCCAATTCGCTCAGGTCGCCGGTACCGACAACGAATCCGCCGATTTTTCCCG
>ERZ808246.296-NODE-296-length-44660-cov-5.451384_pt1 | contig 44660 bp, 47 predicted proteins | sample MGYA00521083_ERZ808246 | MGnify/ENA primary metagenome ERZ808246 (study PRJEB31516, sample SAMN03275577) | gut metagenome | biome: mammalia-associated habitat; material: feces | host: Papio cynocephalus | place: Kenya | collected 2012-07-07 ... | reverse complement strand
TACGATACACCTTACCAAAGATTTTTGTTGCACTTGACTTGACAATCTATCGGGGGCGATGCCCTCATCGCCCCGAAACGATATTCCATGCAGTGTGCACTCGGGACGATGAAAGGCATCGTCCCCTACCGCAAATTGCAAACATACAGAAAAATCACAGGCGTTTCGGCAGGAGCAAGCCCCTGCCCTACGGTGTGCTATTTGTTCGCTGCGGGCATTTTTAACATTCCCGATTATTCAAATTCCGCAATCAAATCATTCATATCATACATTCCGGCGGGTTTGCCTTTCATAAACTTTGCCGCTTTTAATGCGCCCACGGCAAACACCTCTTTGCTCGCCGCATGGTGCGTAAGCTCGATTACTTCATCGTTTCCGGCGAAAATAACCTCATGGTCGCCCACGATTGTACCGCCTCTGACGGAGGAAATGCCTATTTCCGTTCCCTTTCTTTTTCTTCTTACCGAATGGCGGTCGTACACGTACTCCGCAGGATAGGACAGCGTTTCGTCTATTGCGTCCGCTATGGCTATCGCCGTTCCCGAGGGTGCGTCTATCTTCTGATTATGATGTCTTTCAACTATTTCAATATCAAAATTGCCCTCCAAAAGCTTTGCCGCCTTTTGCGCAAGGGATATAAGCAAATTTATTCCCAAACTCATATTTGCCGAGAAAAATACGGGAATTTCCTCCGACGCCGCCTTAAATTCTTCCTTCTGCGCGGCGCTGAAACCGGTTGTGGCAAGAATTACGGGCAGTTTACGTTTTTTGCAATATTCAAGCACTCCCGTAAGGCTTGACGGGTGCGAAAAATCAATCAGCACATCTGCCTCACCCGTGTATTCTTCGGGTGCTTTGAACACGGGGTATGCGTTGTTTATCTTATTGTTTATATCTATTCCGGCGCAGATGCGTGTGCTTTCGTCCTCCTCGGCGAGCCTCGATATTACCTGCCCCATTTTTCCGTTACAGCCGTTCATTATTATGTTTATCATACACAATTCCTCCTTTGTTCAGCCGATAAGCATTTTTCCTATATCGGTCACATCTCCGGCGCCCATTGTAAAGATTATATCTCCCTTTTCGGCATGCGCCTTTACGTAGTCCGCTATTTCCTTAAAATCGTCCATATAAACGGCGTCCACACCGTTTTTCTTTATATCCTCCGTAAGGTTTTCGGGTTTTGTAACTCCGTCAAACACCTCACGTGCCGCATAAATATGCGTTACTATAAGCCTGTCCGCATCGCCGAACGCATTGACAAACTCATTCCACAGCGTTCTCGTCCTCGAATACGTATGCGGCTGAAATATGCACCATATCCTGTTATGCGGAAAAGCCGCCGCCGCTTTAAGTGTTGCCTTTATTTCGGTCGGGTGATGCGCATAATCGTCAATAACCACAGCATCGCCGCAGAAGCCTTTCTTTTCAAAGCGTCTGTGCGCTCCTTTAAAGCCCTCCGCTCCCTTTGCCGCAATTTCCGGATCAACTCCGGCAAGTGCGCAGACAGCCACAGCCGCAATGGCATTTAGCACATTATGCTCGCCCGGCACTTTAAGGCTTATATGGCACTGCTTTTCGCCGTTTTTATACACGTCAAACGAGGGATAGCCTGCATGATATTCGATATTTTTCGGGTAATAGTCATTCGTTTCGCTCATTCCGTAGGTGATAATATCAAGCTCCGCACCGTCAAGCGCAAGGCGCACATTCTTATCATCACCCATGGCAACAACCGTTCCCACGCCCTTTGTAAGCTCCGCAAATTTGCGGAAGCTTTCACGTATTTCCTCAATTCCAGAGAAGAAATCGAGGTGATCCTCCTCGATATTCGTTATAAGCGCAACGGTCGGATAAAATTTTAAAAAGCTGTTTGTGTACTCACACGCCTCGGTAACGAAATATCCCGAGTTTCCGCACCGTATGTTTCCGCCGATAAGATCAAGCACGCCGCCCACGCTTATTGTCGGGTCAAGTCCCGCATAAATGAGTGCGTGCGCCAAAATTGATGTGGTGGTTGTTTTTCCGTGCGTACCGCTCACGCCTACGGCAAAATGATAATTCTTCATTATCGCACCCAAAAACTCCGCACGGTCGATAAGGCGTATGCCAAGCTCTTTCGCACGCTGCATTTCGGGATTGTCCGCCTTAACTGCGGCGGTATGTACGGCAAGCACCGCACCGTCAACATTTTCCGCCTTGTGCCCTATATGCACCGTAGCGCCCATTTCCGCAAGCTTTTTTGTTATTTCGCTCTCGCTCCTGTCCGAGCCGCTGACTTCGTACCCGTCCTTAAGAGCAATCTGTGCCAGTCCGCTCATACTTATTCCGCCGATTCCGATAAAATGTATGTGCGCACCCTTTTCAATATCAGACAAACTAAAACGTTCCATCTCCAAAACCCCTTCATTCGGTCTATTTGCAATTTTAATACTATTAATTATATACCTATATATCGAAAAAAGAAACACAAAATACCTATTTTTAACAACCTCCACAAGTTTTTAATTTTTTTTATATGGTTTTTAACAAAAATGCACAAACCCCTTGACAACAGCAAAATTTTTTGGTAAAATATTTTTATAACGTTATAGCATCACTGGAAAGACTTCATATTACATAATTCCTTGGGGCGGAAGGTGGTGAATAACTTGGAAATTACTGATATCCGAGTAAAAAGAGTTTCAACAGACAACAAGATGAAAGCAGTAGTATCCGTTACTTTCGACAATGCTTTTGTTGTTCATGATATTAAAGTCATTGAAGGACAAGACAAATTGTTTACGGCTATGCCGAGCAGAAGAACTCCTGAAGGAGAATATAAAGACATTGCTCATCCTATCAACAAAGAAATGCGCATTAGTATGGAGCAGCAAATACTCGACAAGTATAAAGAAACACCGGAAGAATACGTTGAAGAATAAATAGAGGTTTTTTAAACCTCTATTTATTTTTTTCTTCACAAATCGCAAAATGTGTGGTATAATAGTGCATATGGTTTAAGGAGGCGGTAATATGCCGAGAAATGAAGAAGAAAAGCAGGGGCTTACTCTGCTGGGAAATAAAAAGACAGCCTATGCCGACACGTACAGTCCCGAAGTGCTTGAAACTTTTATAAACAAGCACCCCGGCAACGATTACATGGTTACGTTCGACTGCCCCGAGTTTACATCGCTCTGCCCCATAACGGGTCAGCCCGATTTTGCACGCATACGGATAAATTATATCCCCAACGAAAGAATGGTGGAGTCAAAATCGTTAAAGCTGTATCTGTTCAGCTTCAGAAATCAGGGCGATTTCCACGAGGACTGCATAAACATCATAATGAAAGACTTGGTAAAGCTTATGCAGCCGAAGTATCTTGAGGTAAAGGGCGTGTTCACACCCAGAGGCGGAATATCGATATTCCCGTTCGCAAATTACGGCGAAAAGGGTACAAAGTACGAAAAAATAGCGGAGGAGCGGTTATTTAACCAGCTCTCATCGGAGGTTTAAAAAATGAGAAAAGCATTGGTAGTATTGAGCGGCGGTCAGGACAGCACAACGTGTATGTTCTGGGCAATAGACAAATTCGGAAAGGAAAACGTTTCGGCGGTAGGCTTTGACTACGGTCAGCGCCACAAGACGGAGCTTGACTGCGCAAAAAAGATTTGTGCGGACGCAGGTATTCCGTTTGAGGTGATAGAAACGCCGATAATAAATCAGCTTTCCGCAAATTCGCTCACAAGAGCGGATATTCCCGTAGAGGAGAAAAAGCCGGAGGGCGCTCCCCCCAACACATTCGTTGAGGGAAGAAATCTGCTGTTTTTAAGCTATGCGGCAATATACGCAAAAACCCACGGCATAAGCGATCTTGTTACGGGTGTATGCGAAACGGATTTTTCGGGTTATCCCGACTGCCGTGACATTTTTGTGAAATCGCTTAACGTAACGCTTAATCTTGCAATGGATTACACGTTTGTTATACACACTCCGCTTATGTGGATTGACAAAGCCGAAACCTGGAAAATGGCTGATGACCTCGGAGTTCTCGATATTATTTACAACGAAACTCTCACCTGCTACAACGGAATTAAGGGCGAGGGCTGCGGTCACTGTCCGTCATGTTTTTTGCGTAAGCGTGGCTTTGACGAATATATGAAGATGAAGGAGCAAAACAATGTACAAGGTTAAAAAACGCATTGAAATAAGTGCGGCGCACAGACTGACGCTCGATTATGATTCAAAATGCTCCAATCTGCACGGTCACAACTGGATAATAGACGTATATCTCGAAAGCAATGAGCTTGACAATAACGGCATGGTAATGGATTTTACGCACATAAAGCGTGAAATCCAAGATAAATTCGACCACAAGGTTATAAACGACGTTGTGGATTTTAACCCGACTGCGGAAAATCTCGCAAAATATATATGCGATGTGCTTGCGCCGTTTTGTTACCGTGTGGACGTTCAGGAAAGCATCGACAACGTTGCAAGCTATATCAAGGACGGAAGATAAAAATGAAAGTAACCGAAATTTTTGACAGTATTGACGGCGAGGGAATACGCACGGGGCAGCCGTGTACGTTTATACGTCTTGCGGGCTGTAATCTGCGCTGTTCCTACTGCGACACACTATATTCGCTTTTCGGCGAGGACGAGCCGTGCGAATACACCGAAATGAGCACATATGAAATCTTAAAAGCCGTAAATCCGCTGTACAAGCGTGTAACGCTTACGGGCGGCGAGCCGCTGTTCCACAAAGATGCGGAAAAGCTCGTAACCGCTCTCATTGATGAAAATATAGAAGTAAATATCGAAACCAACGGCGCAGTCGATATTACGGAATTTTCAAAGAAAATTCCGAAATCGGACAAGCTGTTTTACACGATAGACTATAAGCTGCCGTCAAGCGGCATGAGCGATAAGATGATTTGGGAAAACTATCTGTCGCTTACCCCCCGTGACGTTATAAAATACGTTGTCGGGTCGGAGGAGGACGTTCGGCTTATGATTAAGCTGACGGCAAAGCTTAAAAAGCATTACAAAGAAATGCCGCACATATTTATAGGTGCGGTCTACGGTATGTATGACGCACAAAAGCTTGTCGATACAATACTTCACGAACCTGTTTTGTGTGACGCAAGATTTCAGGTGCAGCTGCACAAAATAATCTGGGACGCACAAAAGAGGGGCGTTTAATTCGGAAAGGAACGGACAAATAATGAAACCTGAATTTGACAGTGAAAAAATAAAGCAAGCGGTTGTAATGTTTCTCGAAGCGCTGGGCGACGACCCCAAACGTGAGGGATTAAAGGAAACTCCCGACCGTGTTGCAAGAATGTGCAATGAAGTGTTTGAGGGTATGCGCTATACAAACGACGAAATAGCGCATATGTTCGACAAATGCTTTGAAGATGTGCAGTCACGTGACCTCGTGCTTGTAAAGGATATAGAGTGTTTCAGCCGCTGTGAGCACCATATTGCGCTTATGTACAATATGAAATGCCACGTTGCGTATATCCCCAACGGCAAAGTTATAGGACTTTCCAAAATAGCACGCATATGCGATATGGTATGCAAGCGCTTGCAGCTGCAGGAGCGCATATGTTCCGACATTGCGGAAATAATGCAGAAAGTGTGCAATACGGAGGACGTTATCGTAATAGTAGAGGGCGAACACAGCTGTATGACGGCACGAGGAATAAAATCACGCGGTGCAAAAACACGCACAAGCGCAATACGCGGTTTGTTTGACACGGATTACGAATTGCGTAACGAAGTGTATCAGTTGTTAAAATAGCGCATATCGGCTTGCTCAAAATTTAAATTGTAGGGGACGATGCCTTTCATCGTCCCGAGCAGGAAACCGAACAATGCCCCAAATCAAACGCACACCGTAGGGCAGGGGCTTGCTCCTGCCGAAAATGCACATTAAACAGGACATTGTTTAGGGTCGATGTGGGCATCGACCCCTACTGATTACGGTTGCAATTATTACATTAACACAAAAACACCCCTCCGAATAATTCGGAGGGGTGTTTTACTATCAGCCTTTTCTTACACTTTCAAATTCAGCAATTATTTCATCACTCGGCTTTTTGGTAAGCAAGCTTACAACCACTATGATAATAATACCGACCAGGAATGCCGGTAAAAGCTCATACACGCCGAAAATTCCGCCGATAGGCTTTACAAGGTATTTCCACACGAATACCATTATACCGCCGGCAGCCATGCCCGATATTGCACCGGGGAGCGTTGTACGCTTCCAGAACAGCGAGCATATGATAAGCGGACCGAATCCGGCTCCGAAGCCTGCCCATGCGAACGAAACGATACCGAACACCGAGCTTTCGGGGTTTCTTGCTATGATTATTCCGAGGATTGCAATTATAACTACCGTAAGTCTTGCGGCAAGCATACTCTGCTTTGTTGTCAATTTAAGACCGAACTTTTCCTGTAAAATGTTCTGCGATACGCTTGATGATGCCGCCAAAAGCTGTGAATCGGCAGTTGACATTGTACTTGCCAGTATTCCCGAAAGAACAAGTCCTGCAATAAGCGCCGGGAATATACCGTGCTTTGAGAGCAGGTCGGCAATGCGGATTATTACCGTTTCGGTATCTGCATTTGCAAGAGATGCAATAATTCCCTGCTCGCTCAATGCTCTTCCCGAAACGCCTATACCTACGGCTACCGCCATAGCTATAACAACCCATATCGACGCAACACGTCTTGAAAGCTTAAGATTTTTTTCATCGTTTATTGCCATAAATCTCAAAAGAATATGCGGCATACCGAAATATCCCAAGCCCCATGAAACCGTTGTGATTATATGCAGAAGATTATATGCCGTGCTTTCTCCCGTTTCGGGCACATATGACTGTGTGAGCGACAAAAATCCCGGGAGCGAGCGAACATTCGCAGCTATGCCCTCCGTTCCGCCTGCCGTTACGGCGGCGAAAATAAGGATTGCAAAGATTGCCGCAGTCATTATTATGCTCTGTATAAAGTCGGTTATCGACGCCGCAAGGAAGCCTCCGGCAGCGGTATATCCGACAATTACTATAGCCGAAACTATCATTGCTCCGACATAGTTTATACCGAACAATGACGAGAACAGCTTTCCGCAAGCGGCAAATCCCGACGCTGTATACGGAATAAAGAACACTATAATTATAATTGCCGCTATTAATGACAATATATTTTTCTTATCATGAAAACGCTTTGAGAAAAACTCCGGAATTGTTATTGCGTCCAGTCTGTGCGTATAACGGCGGAGTCTTCTTGATGTGAAAAGCCAATTGAAATATGTACCGAGCGCAAGACCTATAATAGTCCAGCCGACATCCGCAAGACCCGACAGATACGCCAGTCCGGGGAGTCCCAAAAGCAGGTATCCCGACATATCGGACGCCTCCGCACTCATAGCCGTTACGAGCGGACCCAATGTTCTGCCGCCCAGATAAAAGTCCGAAGTCGAATTATTTTTCTTTGTAAAATACACGCCGACAAACAGCATACCTATAAGATAAACCACAATTGTCAGCATAATGCATACTGTTGATGAGTTAATCATTTGTGTACCGTTCCTTTCCGTGCCAATGGCACAAGCATAAGGCTTTCTGAAGCCTTCCCCCTTTTTATACTTTAACAAATAAATCCCACAGCCACGCTGTGGGATCTGTTTGTTGCCGGAAATATTTTATCTCTTTGATAATTTAATATTCCCACTTAATCACACTGTTTGACCGTTTTGTGTATCACTTGTATATCGTTCAGTTTTTATGTTATCTAATTTTATCTACATTCAACCCTTGTTCATAGCATCTTTTTTTGTTTCACCTACAAATTCATAAAATCTTTTAGGACTGATATAGTATGAAAATTTTTCACCACTCATCTTGACGGCAGCACCAAAAGGAAGAGTTTTCTGTTGCAAACCCATTCTGACAAACTGCTGTGATTTTCCCATGATTTTTGCTGCTTCCTGAATTGTGATTTTTCCATAGGATTTATTATCTTTTAGAATTTCATAATATATTTGTTCCAAAATATCTTCGGGGGTTAAACCTGTTGCCACTTCAATAATAGTTTTCATTTTTTCAGGAATTTCAACATTTATCATTTTATCCATCAGAAACACCCCTATCATTACAATTTGATTATACCATAAATTCAAATATTTTTCAAGTAGAGTTGAAATACAATAAAAAATCACCGACCTACAAACATAATTGTTCATAAATCGGTGATTTTTGTATGCATCAGGTATAAACCCCCTCTGCAACAATTTCAAGTTGTTCAGCAACTTTTTCAGTGATTGTATCAACAACACCATCAATGTCAAGGTCAGAATTGATATTGTTTTCATTATGAAATTCAACCTTTAATTCAGCAGTTGTGAATCTGTTAATTGCATCTCTTTCTGCAATATCTCTTAAATACTTTAATTCTTCATCAGTGCAGTCAAGCTTTTCAGCAGCCTTTCCTGCCTTATCCGCTGCATCTTTTGCACCATCTGCACCATCAGCAGTGTTACCTGCAATATCATTTAAAGCATTTTGAATATCTTCTGTTACACCAAGATTTGAAAGTTTATTTTCAACACCTTCACCGAAACTATAACCTGCCTTTGCAGCATCACCAAGATTGATATAATCAAGCTTTGGTGCTTCCCAATAATTATCAGGTTTATCACCAAGCCAATCCTGCATTCCTGCCTGAATATTTGCAACTGTTCCTTCAAAGCCTGCTGCAAAATCCTGTCCTGCTTGATTTCCTGCATTATAAGCATCGGAAATACTTCCAATATCCATTCTGCTTATGCTGAATGTTGTTGGTGCTGTCGGTTTTGATAAATTACTTCTTGCAGCTGCAACAGCATTTCCTGCACCATGATATGATACAGTGCTCAACTTACTTACTGAACCAATGTTTATACCAGGTATTTTGTTTAACACACTGATAATTGAATTTATTGCACCGATTGCTGTATTCGCAGCACCTATAAACGCATTTGCAATTGATGAAGCAGCTGCATCAAATGAATTTGCAGCACCTTGTGCAACATTAAAAGCTGCATCAGCTATGTTATATAGCACTGTTTGAACCGCATAAACACATTGATTCCAACCATTCACAATCGCTTCAATTCCTGCAACAAAAAAGTTATATACCGCAGCAACAATGTTGTGAATGATTTGACAAAACGCATACCACGCACCCACAATCACACCGATTGCAGCACCGTTACCTTGAACTATTGCCAAGCAGAAATTTAAAAACGCATTTACAATGTTTACAACAAATGCTTTGAACGCATATTCAGGATTTTTCCATACATTCACAAAAAATTCAATGAATGCAGAAATTATGTTCCACCAATAAGCAATACAATTGAATAAATAAGCACCTATTGTTGCAAGCGTACCCATGATGATTCCAGTTGCACTGATTTGTGTATCACAAATATTATTGATTACCGCTATAACAATATAAAACAATGCTATAATTGCAATTATCAAAAGTATTATCCATGTTAAAGGGCAAGCATATAACGCAGCGTTAAATGCAAGCTGTGCTGATGTCATACCTGTTGTAGCAACCATTTCTTCTGTTATAGCTGCACCGTGCATAACAGCGGAAATTGCAGCTGCTTTCTTTAAGAAATTACTGATACCTTGAACAATGTTGTTTGCTATCAGTGCAGCATTATATGCTATAACAGCAGCTGTAATTGCACCCACTATTGGGGCAATTATTGACCAGTGTTCAGCAATAAATGAACCGATTTGAACAGCAATATTAAACACATTTGTTAAAGCGTTTGCTAAAACTGATAGTGCTGACATAGCACCATTCACAAACTGTGTAAATGCTTTGCTATTTGCTATTTGGTTCAGCTTCTGCAAAATCGGCTGAAATGTCATCAAAGCCTGATTTTGAATTGAAGTCCAAATTTGTCCGAATGTTTTCGGCATTGATTCAAACTTTGCATTTGTTTCATCAGCAGCAGACAACAACGCATTTTTCACAACGCTTGCTGACAATTGCCCTTCCTGTGCCATTGCACGAATTTGACCGATTGGAACATCAAGATATTTTGCAATAGCCTGAATGATTGTCGGTGCTTGTTCAAACACTGAATTTAATTCTTCACCACGCAAAACACCTGAACCCATTGCCTGTGTCAACTGAAGCATTGCAGCACTTATACCTTCAGCAGATGTTCCTGCAATGGTAAACTGCTTATTAAGCTGTTCTGAAAAAGCAATAAGTTCTGCATTGCTGTTAAAAGCATCCGCTGCCATTATACCCATTTTAGAAACGGCATCAGCAGTTGCTTGATATGAACCTCTTGACCGTTCAGCAGCTGCATAAATCATTTGCTGCAACTGTTCTGTGGTCTGAAGTCCGTCATTCATCATGTTCAGTCTTGCAGTTGTTTGTGTCAAGGTGTCAGAAATATCAATTGCTTTTTTCGCCGTTTGAAATGTGGCATAAGCAGCAATTGCACTTTTCAAGGTTGACATCAACCCATTGGTTGCATTTGTGCTTTCCTGAACCTCTCTTGTAAACTCACCCTGGGCATTTGTGTTATCTCTGATATATGCTTCAGTGTTGTTTACAGTTGCAGAAAGTCTTTGATATGCTGAATTTGCAGAAGAAACATCCATATTTTCAACTGCTGTATTCAGTTCATTTTGTTCACCAATCATTTGATGAAGTTGACTTCTTAACTGCTCTAATTGAGCATTTGCAGAATCACTTCCAACATTCAATGGGTTATTTTCTATCTGTTGAACTTTTGCCCTGATTGCTTCAATTTTACCTTGTAATGTGTTAAGGTCAGCAACCATGTTATCAGGAAACAAATCTGTGTTTTGTGCCTGTTGTGTGATTTGCTGCTGTGTTCCATACAACTGTTGCATATACGAATTTAAAGATTGAATTTCTTGTTCGTATCGTTCAGCACCGCTTGTGGAAAACACATCAAAGTTATTTGAAGTCCATGTTGGTTGTGCAGGTTCAGGTGATTGCGGTGTTGTGGGAATATTTTCATTAACTCCAACATCTACATTTTGACCGCTTAACTGCTTTAAAGCAGCTTCAGCAGCATTTATACTTTCTTTTGCTGCATCAAGACTTGAAGTGTCAACATCAATGTCAACAGTTGCATTATTTAATTCATTAGCAATATCAATTGTTGACTGTATAGCATTAGTTATGTTCATCAAAGGCTGTGACATTTTATCCTGAAGTTCTATTGTCGAACTTATTTTGCTCATACTATTTCACCCCCTTTCATGCTGAAATGTGTTATAATATCCGCATATACGGTTATTATTTAATCAAATCTTCCATTTGTTTTAATGATAAATCATGAATTTTTAAAACATCATCTTCTGTGCAATTTAAGTGTTTTGCTATACTTTCAATTGACTTATGTTCAAAATATATCTGTTTGATAATTTCCTGATTAGCCTTTGGAATTTGCTTTAAAATGTCAAAAATTTTATTGATTTCATCAACCTGTTCATTATATGCTTGTGCGAATTTTTCACGCAAATCCGCTGTTTTCTGAATAGTTTTATTGCAAGTTTCGATACTTTTCATATAACTTTCATTCAAAAGCAGCAATTTTTTTGTGTTATATAAATTTGTTCGTATATCCATAATATTATACCCTCATACATTCTTGATAGTTTAATTTGATTTTTTGCGTTGCCTGCTCTAATTCTATATGTTTTAAAGCAATAAATTCTGTACCTGATATGCGTGTGTTTTTAAATTTTGATACACCCCAGTGATATGAAAAATCAGAATCATAGCCATAGAAAGTTGCAGCTTCTTTAATTTTATTACTTTTTTTCAATTCTTTTAAGGCTCTTTTTTTCAACTCACCAATTCTTGCATTGGAAACATTGAATAAATCAGAAAAATATTCTTGTGTTTTTCTGTCTTTATAAATTCCTGTTATAATTTCCGAACTGTGTTTATCAAGTTTATTGACAGCATCCCAAATACTTTGATTCAGTTGTTCGGCTGTTAATTTATCAACAACATCATTTTCAATGTTTTTTTCATCTGCAATAGTATCTTCAAGTGTAAATTCTTCAGTACCTGGGATTGTGGCATTTAAACTTTTACATTCTTCAGAATAAATTATTTGCTTTATTTCTGTCAGTTTTGCCTTACCGATTTTAAGATTTGTTCTAATTTGTTCATCATTGGGATATTCACAATTTTCTTCATAGTATTTCTTTTTATAACTATGAAATTTATGTATCAGTCGCAAAATGTGAATCGGTATTCTTTTTACAGAACCATTATTAAAACAATATCTTTGCATTTGTGCCTGGATTTTATATGCAGCATAAGTTGTAAAACAACATTCTTTTTTCGTATCAAAAGAATATGCTGCATTCATTAATGCAAAATATGCTTCTTGCATCAAATCTTCAATATCAACTTTTTTTGAATAAGGTAAAGCAAGTTGATGAATAAAACCTTTGTTCTGTTCGTACAGCAATCCCAAATTATTTTGTTCATTATTATGGGATTGTATCAGTTGAACCAGTTCTTCATTTGTCACAGGCTTCACCACCATTTCTGAATATTTAGTATATTAAATTTCCTGAACTACTGGTGCAGCCATATCTTTTACAATCTCTGTAATTGCATTACCGATGCTTATAATGTCATTTTCATCCGATACTTCCGAATAACCATCCTGTTTTATCACAAATCTTTGATTGTTAATAATAAAATATTCGCCATCAACTTTTGGAAGCAAGAAAAGGGTTTCGGCAATGCTTTCAGCATCATTGAACAAATTCAGTAAACTTCTTATTCTGTTTGTTGTTCCAAATGTTTTTTCAAAGGAACATTCACCATGAGCATTTATAAAATTTGTTGTACCCACTTGTTTTTCAACTATATCAGAGAATAAATCCATCTGTTCAAAATCGTTTATAAACGGTTTTAAAATTTTATAAGCTTTTTCATCTGATATTTTATCCCCTTCAAGTTTTAAAAATTGAAGTGCATTATTTATTTTAACAGCATAATCGGATGGTTTTTTTGATGTTGTGTCGAGAAAGGGAAGAACTTCAGATTTTGTTTCTGAAATAATCGCTTTCAGCTTCTGATTTAGCACAATATCAACTTTGTGTGATTCGGCAATAACAGAATCCAGTTCATTCTGAATTGCGGTCTGTATATGTTCAGCTGTATATATACTTATTGTACTGGGAGTTTGCCAATGATTAACTACTTCCTGCATACTTTTTCTGCACTGTTCATCATTGGTTCGGTGTGATGTAATAACATCGGTAAGTTTTTCATTTAAGTTTATATTCATTTTTAAATACCACCTTTCAAATAAATGGGTTGTTCAATTTATGCAAATTAAATTCCGACAATTTTAAATTTATATTTGCATAGATTTCTTTAATTTGATTGTTATATTTTTTATTTATACTTTGTACTGTTGCAGTTTTTTCTTCAGGTAATAATTCAATATGTATTCTTCCGAATGTTCGGTATTTTGCAACAGAAGCAGAATGAATCTCCCTGCTTTTTAAAAGTTGCAATTTAAGAATTTTATCAAGTTCATCCTGAACATATTTATGAATTGTGTGCATCATATACTTCCTTCAAACTGTTATTTAACATTTTTTTGAATGTTCTTAAATAAGCATCAGCTTTTTTATCAATAAGCCTTAAATCCTTCATATCCAAAATAGCCAACAGTTCAAATAATTCCTTAAAAGCCTGTTCACTTTCTTTTACGCTGTCTAAATACACCGTTAATGCTGCCTGCATATTCCTTAGAGGTTCTTCTGCTTTTGATTTATAAATTTCAAAAATTTTTGTTGCAAGCGAAAGTTTTTCCTTAAAATTGGGATGTTTTTTGTACTCTTTTTCATAGGCAATAAGAGTTTTTTTCATTTCATTAAAAGTCTTGTCTTTTTCCATGATTTTTCATTCCTTTCATGACAGAATCCATGATTTAATGCTGAACAAATTATCAGGTGCATAAATTATGAACAGCATTAAATCAATGTATTCTTTGGTTTTTGTGTGTCACTTGTATGACACGGGTGTTTTTTGAGCATTGCAGCTGATTGAATCAGGTGAATATATTCATAAACCGCAGTACCCGTTGAGAAGTAAATTTTTAGAGGGTAATTCTTTAAAGATTACAATTATATTATACCACATTATGCTCACTTAGTCAATTACTATGTATTATACCACATATAGTGTTTTATGTATATAAGATAGCGCTATATATTGATATTTTTCGAAATTTTACACACAAAAAAGCACCCTTGAAAATTAACTTTCAAAAGTGCTTTTAATCATTTAATTTTTGTTTTTCGTAATACTCACAAGGTTTCCCATCATAGTAAACTTCAGATGGTTTTTGTTTTCCGCTTGCTCTATCAAAAATCATGCAATATGATTTTTCAGGCAAGTCCGCAAAAGGTGGTTCACCATGCGAAAACATACAAGTTTTACAATACTTTGGGTTTATTTGTTTACACCCCAAACCAAAATAATCTTGTTGTAAATTACTTTTATTCTGTTCTGCCAATGATAATCACCAACCTTTATTATAACATTTATATTATATCATTTATTGCTTTCCTTTGCAACTGTTCCATTTTTGGTTTTAATCATGTTGTAGTATATTCTTCGAACAGTATCAGGTGTTAAATCCAGTCTATCCGCAATTGTTTCATATTTGCAGCCTGAATTGATGCAAGCATTATATATAAATTCATTACGCTGTGTAATATCTTTGAATGGGTTAGCTTTTTTATTAAAATAAAACTGTCTGCCCTTGAATTTGTCCATACATTTCTGAAATAAATCATCACCGATTACAGAACAAAGTTCTTCTGCTGTTATTTGCTTTGGCATTTTAAATCAATCCTTTCTTCTTTAGGTTCAACATAAAGGTACAACTTCAAATCTTTTAAGTTGAACCCCTCAAACCTCTTGTTTTATCGGCATTTTTCACACCTATCGGTTCAAGGGTTCAACTTCCTGCTTATATTACTATTATATATTTATTTTTAATTATTCTTTTAGCAGGTTTAACACTTTATCATTAAAGAAGTTAAAATTAAGTTGAACCATCTTGAACCGCATCTAAAAAAATATAGTATTTATCAGGCTTTGCAGCGGTTCAACTTAATTTATTTTATCTTGAACTAATATCGTAATATTCCAGTATCAAACGGATAAAAATATCGTTTTAATTTTTCCAAACTAAGGCTTAAAAAAATGTTTTTTCCGTTTACAATACTTTTTACTGTTTTAGGATTCCAAGCCTTCTGATACAATATTGATTGAAACCGCATATTTTCCAGTGCTTGCATTATAGCAAGATTTTTGTTCCATTTATCTATGTGTTTACCTTTGGGTTTGGGGTGTTTTTTATAGTCAAACGGATATTCAAAAGAGCCTATACCACAATTCATTGCAAACCGTTCCATTTTATATTGCAAATAAACATAACCGCCTTTGGTGGTATTCTGAATCCCTTCATAAGGATTTACAGAAGTGCAATGAACGCATTTAAAATTTTCTGTATTATCAAGATAAAGTTTATATGCACTTTTACCGCAGCAGGGGCATATAAAGAAAGTTCTTTCACCCTTACCAACTTGAACTTTTTTTAAATTTACAGTTTGAATATGTTCAGCACGCTTAATTTTTATTCGGCTATGACCTTCATCAATCAATTTCTGAACCTGTTTAATTGTTATGTACATTTCCATATGCCCCCATATATACGCATAATAAATTTAAAACCCTAAATTTATTATATAACTTTCATTTCACTGCAATCCACATGAATAATATCGCTTTCACTTCTGCCCCTGCAATTACCGTATACTTCAAATTGATTCCGTCTAACAGCCAGTATCGGATATTCATGGATTTTTTGACAGTAAGGGCATACAATCCATAAATATGTATGATTCCATGCAAAAGGTTTTACTGTCGGGATTTCACCATAAGGCACTGATTTTGTTCGTGGGTCGATATAAAAGTTATTTCTGCCGTTTTTGTTAATCAGAATAACATCTGTTAGATATATTGGATTTTGTGATTTTACTTGTGAAATATTCATTTTTTTCTTCCTTTCAATTGTGTGGGGTAACAGAGTAACACTTCTTTCTTATTCTCTATATATTTTATTATTTTACTGTAATAACATTGGTTATATAAAAAAAATAATTTATATAATGAGTTGAAACAAACCGTTACTATCTGCTACTATTTGAAAAATGTGTAGTATATCAGTGCTTACCAAGGTAACACAAAAATTTTATTACTGTTACCTATTCATTATTAATCTGCTACTTTTACATATATCCTTTGGTTTTTACCCTGAATTTTTTTCTGCTTTGTTTCCAAATTCAGCATTTTACAAATTTGTCTTGAAAACTCTATTTTTGAAAAAGGTTTTTGAATACCGTTTGAAATACAAAATTCATTGTATTTTTTGTAAATATCATTAACGGTATTATTTTCAACGGTCGAACCTTCCGCTTCATATTCTTTAACAAATGCAAAAATGTTGTTATTGTTGATTTCAAAATCGTTCAATTCTTTTTGAACTTGTTCAGATTTTGTATATGAGTTATTTCTTAAAACCCTTTTTAAACCGTCAATTGCAATTTTAATTAAATATTCCATTGCTGACTGTTGCCGTAAATCACGCTTAATATTTGGGTTATAATCAGAATCTTCATGTGAAAATTTTGCTTCAAATGGTATAATGACAAGCCTTCTTAATATTGCATAACTATCTTTTGCACTACCCAAACGAGGGATATTATTTGCACTGAACATCATCTTTGCATAATTGTTAAATTCAAATGGTCTTTCACCTTTTCTTTGAACCTGGATTCTTTCCCCGGTAACCAACTTCTTGAAAACCGCTGCATTTGAAATATATTCGGAATCAATATCATCGCCGATATTTGCAAGTTTACCGCATATTTCAGCATTTTGAAATTTTTCTGAAAGTTCTTTTAAATCTAATGATGAAATGTTATATTCACCCAACATATTTTTTATCATATCCAGTAATGTTGATTTACCATTTGCACCCGCACCTGTTAAAATAAAAGCCTTACCGCCTGCAAGCGTATTTTCTCTATACAAGCATGAACCCACCATTTCTTCAAGTAATGCCCTGATTTTTTCATCATTGTAAGCAATTTTGTTCAATGTTTTATCTGTTAATTCATCATATGCCTGTGGGTTATAATCCCAATCAATTCTGTTTGTAATGATGTGTTCAGGGGTTAAGGGTGTAAAACTGTCATCATACACATTTAAAATTCCATTTCTGAATGCAATCAAATGTGCTTCGGTTGCAGGTGTGTTTTCCCTTATCATAACATCAAGATAATCAAGAACTTCTTTTCTTTTTGCTCTGTTAAGCTGTGGAATGTGTTTAATCATTTCACCTTCTATATCAGATTGACCGCTGATATAAATTCCATCCTGGTACATATGCAGCTGATTATTTATCCTGATTATGTGATGATTGTTCTTCATGTAGGTTGCAAACCTATCAAACAAAAAGGTTGTACCTTTATAAAAAACAGGTTTTTGAAAAGCATCATCACGCAAAATCACTTCAAGTTCTTCATCTGACAATGGTTCTTGCAATACAAACTGATTTATAATTCTAATTGTTTCCCTTGATTCTTCAACGGAAAAATCATTGCTTTGCAATGTCAATATGTAGTTGAAAAGTTCTTGATTTCTGCCATCACCTGCTTTCATTTTTAAAAATTCAGCGTTGGTTTTTATCGGAAAAAGCCATTTTGGAATTTCCTGATATTCTTGACCTTCTTCAATATCCCATTCAATAAATCTTTCCTTGTTATTGAATTTCAGAATTTCATATGAATTTTTAAACCCTGATTTAATATCCGCAGTAAATCCACAAGCCAGTGTGCAGTGTGTAAAGCACTTATCAATTTTACTGTTTTTAAACAAGAAGTGCCTTCCCCTGGTTGTCTGATATACTCTGCAATTCAGTTGAAAATGTTCAACAATATTCATAAGCATTTCAGATTGTTCAGAATCATCAATATCAACCAATATTGCATCCGCAGCAAGTATTCCTGCATATTCAGGAAGTGATTGAACCTGTTCCAAAGTTCTTAAATTATCAGTATTTTTATATTTGTCGATTGCATTTTTATCTTTGGTTCTGATATATCCTTTATATAATACTTGTTCTGTCATTTGCCGATTCACCGCCTTTATTTAAAATATGGAAGTGCTTCAGCAATCCAATTTTCCAAAGGTATTTTCACAACTGCTGTGAAATACTCTGATTTTTTCATGTTGTGTTTTTCAAGCAACCTGTTAAGAATAACATTATAAATTTGATAAGCGGAAACACCGATTTCTTTATATGTCTTTTGTGTTAATTTTTCCATAATTCTTTTGTATTCAAGTAGGCGATTACAAAAATCAATTGTATGCGAATACTGAACATAATTATCAAAAACCAAGTTATCATCATGACATACATTCAACTGCTTTAAAAACTCATTACAACAAAAAATGTCAAACCCTGTTGTTAATGGGTGAATAAATTCCACATCGTTTGTAATAACAAGAATATTAGGCTTGTGATTGACAGGAACTAATGCCACATGAATTACTTCGTTTGGATTGATTTCTTCTAAAATACTTAATTTCATCTTATTACCCTTCCTTTTATAATTATTGATTGCTTTCTGAATCCTTGTTTAACTGATTAGAAGTTGCAGCTTCTGTTTCAAAGAATAGTTCTTGAACGGAACTATTTAATTCGTCAGCTATTTTTTTCATAATTGTAATACTGGGGTTGTTTGCTTTACCATTCTCAATATACATCATGTATTGCGGTGTAATGCCAACAGCTTTCGCTAATTCTTTTTGTTTAATACCCATCGTAATTCTTTTAATCTTGATTTTTGTAACCATATTGTCAACTCCTTTTTCAGAAATAACCATGCTGGTTATTTATATAATAATTATATCACCAATTCGGTTATTTGTCAAGGATTTTTAGAAAATATATTGACAATTCGGTTATTTTTTGCTATACTATTTTTGAAAGGTGGTGAAAATGTGATTGGAAACAAAATAAAGGAAATGAGAAAATTAAAAAAATTATCTCAATCAGAATTAGGAAAATTGATTGGAACAACTGGTGCTTCTATTATGCGGTATGAAAAAGGTCAAAGAGAACCCAACAAGGAAACTGTTGAAAAATTAGCAAAAGCATTGAATGTTTCACCTTCTGAACTATTGGGGTGGGGTATGTATGAAGAAAATATAAATAATGAATGCGAATTTATGAGATATTTAAAATCTATCGGATATTCATACAAAACTGAAACACCTAAAATTTTAGAAAGTCATATTGAAAATATGATTGATGATAATGGTAATGTTGTCGGCCAAGATACTGTTATTGATGATGAAATGTGCAATATTATTTTATCAATAAATGGTGTTGATACAATATTTACAAAAGAAGAATTTGACGAATTACAAGAAAAAAGCAAAGAAAACATTGAAGGTGCAATATTGCTGCAAAATCATAAAAACAAAAAAGAACCAAGTTCTGCTGCAACAGATAATGGTTCATAGTAAAAAGAATCCCGATGCTGCAACATCAGGATTCAGAAAGCAACCAAATCAATAAATGAAAGCGGTCAAGCAATCAAAGATGAAATGGTACATTTATATTATATCATTTCTTCTTTGAATTGTCAATCAGAAAGGAAGAATTTGATATGAAATTACCAAACGGATATGGTTCTGTATATAAACTATCAGGGAACAGAAGAAAACCCTGGGCAATAAGAAAAACATTATCATGGGATATTGATGAAGAAGGAAATAAATTAAAACGAAAATATCAATATATCGGTTATTATGCAACAAGAGAAGAAGCATTAAAAGCGTTAGCAGATTATAATTCAAATCCTTATGATATAAAAAGCGATATTACATTTGCTGAAGTTTATAACAAATGGTCAGACAGAAAATTTGAAAAAATTAGCAGGTCAAATATTAATGGTTATCAAGCGTCATATAAGCTTTGTACAGCAATTGCAAATATGAAATTTTCCGATATTAAATTATCACATTTGCAGGGTGTTGTAGATTCTTCAGGTCGAAACTACCCAACACTAAAAAAGTTAAGAATCCTTTTTAATCAACTTTTTGATTATGCGGTACAGAATGAAATTGTTGGAAAAGATAAGCATATAGTGGAATATATTGATATAGGTAAACCACAAAAGAGTGATAAGCATTACCGCTTTACTGATGCAGAAATAAAAACAATGTGGTTATGGTCTAAAAATAATGAATATATCCAACTTATTTTAATGCTTATTTATTCAGGTGTTCGCCCAGGCGAATTATTTAAAGTTAAAAAATGTAATGTGAATCTTGAAGAAAAATCATTCTTTATTGAAAAAGGTAAAAATGATAATGCCGTTCGAAAAGTACCGATACACAAGAAAACATTGCCGTATTTTAAATATTGGATGGAAAAAGGTGATTCCGAATATCTTATCACACAATTAAACGGAAGGGAATTTAGATTTGATACCAATCATGGGCAATACACAGAAACCTATTGGAAACCTTTACTTTTGGATATGGGCATATTAAACTACACAAATGATAAAGGCGAATTGAAGGAGCATACACCCGATGATACAAGACACACTTTCACAACTATGTGGAAAGAAAAGAAACTTGATGAAGCTATGCGAAGAAAAATACAAGGGCATTCTGGTAAAGGAATAGGTGAAATTGTTTACACTCATTTTGAATTTGAACAGCTTTGCAATGAATTAAATAAGTTGTAATTACAAAACAGCAGGATTCTTAATCAAAATTCCTGCTGTTTTTATACATTGATTTGTGTATCACTTGTATATCGTTTGTGTACCACCAATAAAATCCGATGTATTCTTATATGGTCTAAAAACTGAACAAATCCCCAAAACACAGGGTTTTGAGGATTTGAAAATTGAACTTTCTTATCTCTTTGAGAACTGCGGAGCACGACGAGCTGCTTTCAAGCCGTACTTCTTTCTTTCCTTCATTCTTGAATCTCTTGTAAGGAAGCCTGCCGACTTAAGGTCTGCTCTGTATGCTTCCGTGTCAACCTCCAAGAGAGCTCTTGAGATACCGTGACGGATAGCGCCTGCCTGACCTGTGAAGCCGCCGCCCTGTACGTTTACAAGTACGTCGAACTTATCGCCCGTCTTTGTAACCTCTAACGGCTGACGTACAATAAGCTTTAATGTTTCAAGACCGAAATATTCGTCTATTGTTCTTCCGTTTATTGTGATGTTTCCGTTGCCGGGAACTAAACGAACTCTTGCAACAGAAGACTTTCTTCTGCCTGTACCGTAGTATTGTTCTTTAGCCATTTCTTAAATCCTCCCCTTACTTTATTTCGCCTGTCCAAGCAATAGGCTTCTGTGCTTCCTGCTTATGTTCCGCACCCTGATAAACGTGAAGTCTTGTTCCCGCTTTTCTGCCGAGTGTGTTGTTCGGGAGCATACCGTTTACAGCATAGCTCATAGCCTTTTCGGGGTTTTCAGCCATTAACTTGTCATAACGGATTTCCTTTATGCCGCCTACCCAGCCGGTGTGATAATAACGTACCTTCTGGCTAAGCTTGTTTCCCGTAAGGACAGCCTTTTCAGCATTGATTATGATAACGTGATCACCGCAGTCAACGTTCGGTGTGTATGTGGGTAAGTGCTTACCTCTCAATATGCTTGCCGCAACCGCTGCCACACGTCCGAGCGGCTTATCTGCTGCATCAATGATATACCATTTTCTTTCAACATCATTTGGTTTCTGCAAATAACTTGAATTCATAGTTTTTTCCTCCTATACAGTTTGTATTAACGACCGATCATCGGTCAACGTTAAGTATTTTACTATGTTCTTTGAAAAAAGTCAATACTATTTTCAAAAAAAGTTTATATTTTCTTTGAGAACTCTTTTAATCGCCGTTTTTCTTCGTTTTACTCCTGTTTTCTAACTTTTCATTTTAAAAAATATTGACAAACACAATTTCATATGTTATATTTTACAAAGAAAGCATTTCTAATTTGTAGGAGAGAGCAAATATGGAAGAAAATTTAAAAAGCAAACTTTGCAGATGTCATCATATACCTCCCAATTCTTCTTTCAAAGTGGGGGAAATATATAATTGGAATTACATGATTGATGGGGTAACAGTTTGTGATAATTCCGGCAAAGAGTTTGCCTTTGGCGAAATAACTTTTTTATATTATTTTACAAAGATTAAGGAGCTGTAACAAGATACAGCTCCTTTTTTATCAAAATCTGAAATCACGTTTTCCGTGTTCTATTTCCTCAAGGTTTTCCTCGCATATTCTGCGGACTTTATCATTTGGGATATTCTTTAATTCCTCCGCAATTACCTTTTCGCCGTTCTTTTTCGTTTCGGGCGAGGCGTAATCCATAAGATATTCCTTAAGCGTCATAAGCGCATTCGGCTGGCAGCAGTTCTGTATTGCGCCCGACTTTGCGAGCGGCATAAACCTGTCGCCTGTTCTGCCCTCTCTGTAACAGGCGGTGCAGAACGACGGAATATATCCGAGTTCCAGAAGCCAGTTTAATACCTCGTCAAGCGTTCTTGTGTCGCTTCTGTCAAACTGTGCGGTGTTTTCTTCGGGTTTTTCGGGAGTTACATATCCGCCGACAGACGTTGACGATGCGCCGCTTATCTGTGAAATTCCCACCTCAAGCGCCGCTTTTCTGTTCTTTTCGCTCTCACGTGTCGAAACTATCATTCCCGTATACGGCACTGCAAGACGTATGATTGCAACGATTTTGAGCCATTTTTCATCGGGAACGGCATTTTTGAAGTTTTCGGGGTCAATATCGTCCGCCGGGCAAATTCTCGGCACGCTTATTGTATGCGGACCCACTCCAAATCTCGCTTCGAGATGCTCCGCATGCATAAGTATTCCGCACAGCTCATACGGATATGTGTCAAGTCCGAACAGTACGCCCAGACCCACATCGTCTATGCCTGCCTCCTGCGCTCTGTCCATAGCCTCCGTATGCCAGTTATAATCGTGTTTCGGGCCTGCCGGGTGCAGTACCTCGTAATTTTCCTTGTGATATGTTTCCTGGAATAGTATATATGTACCTATTCCCGCATCTTTAAGCTTTTTGTAATCCTCGACGGTGGTTGCGGCAATATTTACGTTTACACGTCTTATTGCGCCGTTTTTGTGCTTTACCGAATATATGGTCTTTATACACTCAAGAATGTATTCGAGCGGATTGTTTACGGGATCCTCGCCGGCTTCGAGCGCAAGGCGCTTGTGTCCCATATCCTGCAGGGCAATCGTTTCGTTTCTTACGTCCTCCTGCGACAGCTTTTTACGGCAGATATTCTTGTTTTTTACGTGATACGGACAGTACACGCATGAATTTATGCAGTAATTTGAAAGATACAGCGGTGCAAAGAATACTATTCTTCTGCCGTATATCTTCTGCTTGATTTCACGGGCAAGGTCGAACATTTCTTTATTGAGTTCTTCGTCCTCGCACGCCAAAAGCACCGACGCCTCACGATGCGTAAGCCCTTTGTATTCGCCCGCCTTTTTTATGATTGATTTGATAAGTTCCTTATTGTTTTTGTTCTCCTGTGCGTATTTTAAGGTGTCTAAGATTTCCTCGTGATTGATAAACTCGTCCGCAACGGTTGATTTCGGATCGTATTTGTACATAATTTTCTCCCCTTCTTGACAAACTGCAATTTTTTCTATAAAATAAGACAAAGAGGTGTTAATTATGGAAACAAGAATTGCTTTAATAGGAATAATCGTGGAGGACTTGAACTCCACCGAAAAAATAAACGAAATACTGCACGAATATGCGCAGTACATAGTAGGCAGAATGGGACTGCCGTACAAGCAGAGAAACGTATCCATAATATCGGTTGTGGTTGACGCTCCTCAAAATGAAATATCTGCCCTGTCCGGAAAACTCGGTATGGTACCGGGTGTAAACAGTAAGGTGCAGTTTACTAAAGCATAATCTTGCTGCTCGGATAATAACCCTCGCCGTCAGATAATATAATTATACCATATTTTATGCAGATGTCAATAACAATCTCGGGCGAAAGTATAAGGAGACGATCGAAAAAAAGATGCGGAAAAATCCGCATCTTTTTTTATTACTTAAATCTGTATTCCGTTGTTGTATCGTATACTTCGCCTTTTTTAAGAACGGGAGTCGGGAAATGACCGATATTTATCGCATTGGGGAAGCCCTGCGTTTCAAGGCAGAATGCATGGTGCATACCGTACACGACGTTATCCTTGCTTGGGATTTCCTCTACATAGTTTCCCGAATAAAGCTGCATACCGCACTCGTTTGTGTATACCTCCATCGTAATGCCTGTTTTTGCGCTGTGTGCCTCTGCTGCCTTGCGGTAGCCTCTGCCGTTTATTGCAAAGTTATGGTCATAACCGAGATATGTGTCCATCATACCGAAATCCGATTTAATATCCTTACCTATCGGCTTTGCTTCTCTGAAATCAAACGGAGTGCCGTCCACCTTCAAAACCTCGCCCGTCGGTATGCAGTGAACATCACCTGCTGTGTAGAAATCCGAATTTATCTGCAATGTCTGATCGTAAACCGTACCGCTGTTATGTCCCGAAAGATTGAAATAGCTGTGGTTTGTGAAATTGCATATCGTGTCTGCGTCCGACTTTGCCTTATAGTTGATCATAAGCGCATTGTTCTTTGTAAGCGTATATGTAACGGTCACGTCCATAGTTCCGGGATAACCCTCGTCGCCGTCGGGCGATGTGATTGAAAGAACGATTGAAGGCTCGTCTGCACTGTCGTTTTCGATAACGTCCCAGACTTTTTTGTTAAAACCTTTGAAACCGCCGTGCAGATTATGTCCCTTTTTGTTCAAGCCGAGCTGATACTTTTTGCCGTTAAGCTCAAATTTTCCCTCTCTTATTCTGTTTGCATTTCTGCCGACAAGCGCACCGAAATAGCCGTCACGTTCCTCATATTGCTCCAATGTTTCGTGACCGAGAACAACGTCCGTCTTTGCGCCGTCCTTTGTCACAACAAGCCTTCTGATAACGCCGCCGTAGCTTAAAATCTCTGCCGACAAGCCGTTTTGGTTATCCATTTCATAAGCGAAAACCTGCTCGCCGTCTTTTGTTGTACCGAATAATCTCTTTGAAATTGACATTGTGTGCCTCCTCATTCTTTACCTAATATCTCCAAAGCTTCCTCCAAAGGATTTCCCGTTGAATCGAGCCAATGTATACGTTCGTCACGGCGGAACCACGTAAGCTGCCGCTTTGCGTACCGCCTTGAGCTTTGCTTTATAAGCTCAACGGCGTCCTCATACGAACACTCGCCGTTAAAAAAATCTATAAGCTCCTTATAGCCTATCGCTTTCATTGAATTGAGCGCTTTTGTATAACCCATATCGACAAGGCGCTTTACCTCGTCCGAAAGACCGTCACGGAGCATTATATCCACTCTTTTGTTTATTCTCTCGTACAGTACCTCCCTGTCCCACTTTATGCAGAACATTACGGCGCTGTATCTGCCCTCCGCCTGCTTTGTCATCTCCTGATGTGCGGAGATTGTTTCGCCTGTCAGGCGGTAAAACTCTATCGCACGTATCACACGCCGGACATTGTTCGGGTGTAACCTTTCTGCGCTTACGGGATCAACCTCCCTTAAAAGCTCCAGAAGTGCCTCATTTCCGTTTTCATCGGCGTATTTTTGCAATTCTGACCGCATTTCATAGTCAGTTTCGGTTTCGCCGAACGTTACGTCATTCACAACAGAATTGATGTATAAACCCGTGCCGCCGCACATAACAGGCATTTTCCCACGTGCCGCAATATCGGAAATTACGCTGTGCGCTATATCGGTATAATCGGCAACGCTGAACTCTGCGTCCGGCTCAAGGAAATCTATAAGGTGATGCTTTACCTCGCTTTGCTCCTCCGCCGTAGGCTTTGCCGAGCCTATATCCATATACTTGTATATCTGCATACTGTCAGCCGATACAATCTCGCCGCCGACCGCTTTTGCAATGTCTATCGCAAGCCGTGTTTTTCCCGATGCGGTAGGTCCCGCAACTACTATCAAAGGCTGTTTTTTCATACTATTCGCTTAAATTCCTTTTCCAGTTCTTTTTTGCTCATTGTAATTATTATCGGTCTGCCATGCGGACACGTATTTATGTTTTCAAGCCTTAAAACACGCTTTACAAGGTTTTTCATTTCCTCCGTGCCGAGCCGCATATTTGCCTTGATTGCGGACTTGCACGCTATACTGTACATTATACACTGCTTTTTTTCAAATATCAACTCTTTTTTCAAATTTTCCGCCTGAGTCAACAGTTCACGCATACAGTCCTCAACCTCGCCCAGCTCGATACTTCCGGGAACGGCACGTATTATTATTGTTTCCTCGCCGAAAATGTCCGACTCAAAGCCCATTTCGTTGAACAGTTCCGCATTGTCCGAAAATGTTTCCATTTCTCTGCCGTCAAGCGTCATAATAACAGGCTCTATAAGCATTTGCGGAGTCATACGCTTTTCCTCTATTTCGCTTTTAAGCTCCTCGTATTTCAAACGCTCGTGTGCCGCATGCTGGTCGACTATCAGCATTTCGTCACCTTTTTCGGCTATTATATACGTGTCGAACACCTGTCCTACTATCTCGAAATACTCATCGGCAAATACATTGGTTTCTTTCGGTATCTCCTGCGGCTTTTCCTCCTCTTTGGGAGTTTCCATTTTGAGCGGCATATCGTTGATTTTTAAAATATCCGCATATTTTTCCTTCATATCCTCCGCCGGCTCGGATTTGGGCGCAGACGGCATAAACGGATTTTCGTACGGATTATACAGCGGCGTTTCGGGGCGCTTTGTCATACTTTTGGGTATGGACGGCTCCGGCGTGAACGCAATTTGTTCCTTGGGAACATCCTTTTTGAAAATTTTGGGTTTGGGCAATTCCTCGTTTTCCTCACGCTCGATTTTGGGGACGTTCGGGATTGCGTAAAGTGCATTTTTAACGCCGTAATACACCGTATTATACACCTCACGCTCGTTTGAGAACTTGACCTCAAGCTTTGTCGGGTGTACGTTTATATCCACCGCTTCGGGGTTTATTTCAATATTCAGAACCGCAAACGGGAACTTTCCTATCATTATCTGATTTTTGTACGCCTCCTCGAGCGCACGTATCATCAGCGGACTTTTTATGTAACGCTTATTCACGAAAAAGCTCTGGTGCGTGCGCTTTGCGGTCGACGCCGTGCCTTTTCCGATAAGTCCGCTTATTTTCATACCGCTGTTTTCATATTCCACCTCTAAGGTGTTTTTTGCGTAATCCTTGCCGTAAACGGTGTATACGGCATTATTAAGGTTGTTGTCGCCTGCCGAAAACAGCTTTTCCTTGCCGTTTACGATAAGGCGGAACGATATTTCGGGGTGTGCGAATATGAGCCTTGAAACAACGTCCGTTATATATCCTGCCTCTGTGGAGTCTTTTTTCAAAAATTTGAGCCTTGCCGGAGTGTTGTAGAACAAATCCTCAACTATTATGGTTGTGCCGTTCGGCGTGCCTGCGTCCTCGGACGAAAGAATTTCACCGCCCGTACAGGTTACGCAAACGCCCATATCGTCCGACTCACGCTTTGTATAAAGGCTCACCTTTGAAACGGCGCCGATACTCGACAGCGCCTCGCCTCGGAAACCAAGCGTATAGATTGCGTCAAGGTCGCTTTCGGACTGTATTTTACTTGTTGCGTGGCGCAGAAAGCATATCTTTGCATCATCGGCACTCATTCCGCTTCCGTTGTCGCTCACACGCATATACGTTGTACCGCCGTCCTTTATCTCGATTGTTATCATATACGAGCCGGCGTCTATACTGTTTTCCGCAAGCTCCTTTATAACGCTTGCAGGTCTTTCAACGACTTCGCCTGCGGCGATTTTATTTGAAATTTCCGTATCCAGCAGATGAATTTTTCCCATATTGCGTTCCTTTCCTAAATTTCCTTTGCTTTTTCCGACAGTTTATAAAGCATATTGAGCGCCTCAATCGGAGTAAAGGTTGTGACGTCCGTTTCTTTCAAAATATTTGCAATTTCAGCCGCAGCCGTATCGGCAAAGCCTATTTGATTGCTTGTATCTTCTTCTTTTTTATCGTTCTTATATGCCGAGCTTATCTCGTCCGACTCGACTTTTTTAAGTATTTCCTTTGCTCTCGATATAACCTCTTTCGGAAGTCCGGCAAGCGCCGCAACCTCAACACCGTAGCTGTCGTCCGTACCGCCACGGATTATTTTTCTTAAAAACGTTATGTCATCGCCGCGCTTTTTGACGGCAACGCAGTAATTTTTAACGCCGTCGGTTTTTCCCTCAAGTCCCGTAAGTTCATGATAATGCGTTGCAAAAAGCGTTTTTGCGCCTATTTTCTTTTTGCTTAGAATGTATTCCGCAACCGCCCACGCAATCGAAAGTCCGTCAAACGTGCTTGTACCTCTGCCTATTTCGTCAAGGATTATAAGGCTGTTTTTCGTGGCGTGCTTTAAAATATTGCTGACCTCGTTCATTTCGAGCATAAACGTACTCTGCCCCGACGCAATATCGTCCGACGCTCCCACTCTTGTGAAAATCCTGTCCACAATACCGATTTTTGCGCTCTTTGCAGGAACAAAGCTGCCCATCTGCGCCATAAGCGTTATTACGGCAACCTGGCGCATATACGTTGATTTACCTGCCATATTCGGACCCGTAAGCATAATCATACGGTTTTCGTCGCAGTCAAGCAATGTATCGTTCGGAACGAACATAGAGTTTTTCGACATCTTCTCCACAACAGGGTGTCTGCCCTCTTTTATGTCGATAACGCCGCTGTCCGACACGGACGGCATACAGAAGTTTCCTCTGCTTGCCGATTCCGCAAGCGAATACAATGCGTCCGTAACGGAAATTATATCCGCCGCCTTTCTTAAGCGGTCTATCTCGCCCACCACGCTTTTGCGCACCTGATCGAAAAGATAGCTTTCAAGGTTTAGTATCTTTTCCGATGCTCCGAGTATTGTATTTTCCAGCTCCTTGAGCTCCGGAGTTATGTAGCGCTCGCAGTTTGTAAGCGTTTGTTTTCTTATATAATCCTCCGGGACAAGGTCTTTATACGAATTTGTTATTTCTATATAATAACCGAACACTTTGTTAAAGCCCGTTTTGAGTTTCGGTATGCCCGTTCTCTCACGCTCACGCTGTTCAAGCTCATGCAGCCACATACCGCCGTTTTCCTTTGCACGGCGCAGCTTGTCCAGTTCCTCGTTAAAGCCGTCGTTTATTATATTGCCGTCCTTTAAAAGCGGCGACGGACTTTCCTTTATTGCACGCTCCAGTAAATCACGCACGTCCTCCAACAAATCGAAATTACTTGACATTTCCGCCAAAATAGGCGATTTTGTGCCTTTAAGCGCATATTCGAGTGCAGGGAGTTCGATAAGCGTTTCACGCAGTGACGCCATATCCTTAGGCGTTGCCGAGCCGAGCGAAAGACGGCTGATTATTCTCGATATGTCATACGTTCTTGACAGCACCTCGCTGAGCTCGCCGCGGAGCATCATATTTTCGTAAAGCTCCTTTACGGAGTAAAGGCGCTTATTGATTGCGTCCGCACTTATGAGCGGACGTTCCGCCCACTGCTTTAAAAGCCTTGCACCCATAGATGTGTTTGTGCGATCCAAAACCCATAGTATCGAACCGCGCTTTGCACGGTCACGCATGGTTTCCGTAACCTCAAGGTTACGGCGTGTTGCGGCGTCAAGCTCCATATACTGATTAACGCTGTAAACCGTCAGCTTATTAAGATAATCTATGCTTGTTTTCTGCGCATATTCAAGATAATTGAGCATTGCGCCGACAGCTTTTACGGCATTGGGACTGCCGCCGAGATTAAGCTCGGAAATATCCTTTCCGAACTGCTTTGAAACCTTTTCTTCGGCATTACCCTCAAAAAAGCTGTCATTTTTATCGTTAAGGCTCATATGAAAGCGCATATCGACATCGTTTGCCAAACTTTTTACCGCAAGCGAATTTGCCACGATTTCCTTAGGTGCAAACCGAGCCGTTTCGTTTAATATTTCGTCCTTTGTGCTGAGTTCGGCAGTGTATATCTCGCCCGTTGAAACGTCCGACACGGAAAATCCCAATTTTCCGTCCGTTCCCGTGAAAATCACCGCAAGGTAGTTATTTGTTTTTTCGTCAAGCAGTTCCTCGTCAACAACCGTTCCCGGCGTCACCACACGCACCACTTCACGCTTGACCATTCCCTTTGCAAGTTTCGGATCCTCCGTCTGCTCGCATATGGCAACCTTGTAGCCTTTGTCGATAAGGCGTGAAATATACACCGACGCCGCATGGTACGGCACGCCGCACATGGGCGCACGCTCCGCAAGACCGCAATCCTTTCCCGTGAGCGTAAGCTCCAGCTCACGTGATACCTCTACGGCGTCCTCGAAAAACATTTCGTAAAAGTCGCCCAGGCGGTAAAAAAGTATGCTGTCCGGGTATTCTTCTTTTGTTTTGAGATAATGCTGCATCATCGGTGACAGCTGTTCGTTTGCCATTTTCGGAAATTCTCCTTTGTGAAATTTTGTGGGTCGATGAAGGCATCGACCCCTACGTTGGGGGGAGGGCGATGCGTGCATCGCATACGCAGTCTGTAGGGGTTGATGCCCTCATCAACCCGAATCGCCGTCCGTGCATTATGCAATTTTGCGGTAGGGGACGATGCCTTTCATCGTCCCGAATACGAAATTATATGCGTTTTACGAATTTTTATCAGTGACAGCCGCCGCAGGTACTGCAATCATGCGTACAATTGGGGTCCTCGCCCGTAATATAATAATTCAAAATCTGATTTACCTGCTGCACAAGCTGATCAAAATCCCTTTTTGCTTCGATATAGTCACGTATAATCTCCGATTTTTCGCACATTTCCGCAAATGCACGGTTATTTGCCTCGATAGCGTCCTCCTTGGACATTTTTCCGTTATGCATATCACGTGCGAGATTCATTCTGTTCAGATTAAATTCCTTTAAAAGTTCCGACGCTTCCTCGTCCGCCTGCTGTTTTGCCTCAAGTTCCTTTGCCTTTTTCATCAGCTCCGACGATTGTATCAATTCTCCGAGTTCTCTTGTTTTTTCAAATATTTCAGTCATTTTGTGTTTTCCTTTCTTTATTCCGCCAAAGAGCCGTTCAGGCTCCACGTGTGCGATTGCGTTATTTTTACCTTTACATATTTTCCGATAAGCGACTTATCGCCACGGAAATTAACTATTTTCGAGCTTTCGCATCTTCCCGAAAGCATATTTTCATCATTTTTGCTCACGCCGTCCACAAGCACAGTTTCAATCCGTCCGACATATGCGTCGTTTTTGCGCTTTGAGATTTCGTTTTGCACCTCCAAAAGGCGATTGAAATTTTTGTGTATTTCCTCATCGGTAAGTACAAAATCCAGTTTTGCCGCCGGCGTTCCTTCACGCTTTGAGTAGATAAACGAAAAGATATTGTCAAACTCCACACGGCGCAGAACGTCGAGCGTTTCCTCAAAGTCCTCGTTAGTTTCGGTGGGAAATCCAACTATAACGTCCGTCGAGAGCGAAATATCGGGTATTTCACGCTTTACCTTTTCTATTTTTTCAAGATACTGCGCCTTGGTATACTTTCTGTTCATTTCCTTAAGCACTCTGTCCGAGCCTGCCTGGAACGGCAGATGAAGCTGATTGCACACCTTGTCGCAGTCACGTATCGTTTGTATAAGCTTATCGCTCAAATCCTTGGGGTGCGACGTCATAAAACGTATGCGCCGAACTCCCTCTATATCGTTCACCATACGCATAAGATCCGAAAAATCAACGTCACGCTCCAAATCCTTGCCGTATGAATTTACGTTCTGTCCCAAAAGCGATATTTCCGTACAGCCGTCCTCAACAAGCTTTCTCACCTCCGAAAGCACCGCCTCCGGCTCTCTGCTGCGCTCACGCCCTCTGACATACGGCACAATACAGTATGAGCAGAAATTGTTACAGCCATACATAACGCTTACCCATGCTTTTTCTTTTGTGTCACGCAATATCGGAATGTCCTCCGCAATGGCTCCTGCGCTGTCCTCTATATCGACAACGGTCTTTTTCCTGTGCATAGCCTCGTAAAGCAGCTGGGGCATTTTATACAGAGCGTGCGTTCCGAAGATAAGGTCTACCTGCGGATGCACCTTTTTTATCTTCTCCGTTATATGCTTCTGCTGTACCATACAGCCGCATATGCCGATTACCATATTGCGGCGCTGTTCCTTTATGTGCTTTAAAATTCCCAGTCTGCCGAAAACCTTTTGTTCGGCATTTTCCCTTACGGCGCAGGTATTGTATATTACAACGTCCGCTTTTTCGGGATCGTCCGTAAACTCAAATCCTGCCTCGCTCAGCATTCCACGTATGCGCTCGGTATCGTTCTCGTTTTGCTGACAGCCGTAGGTCTCCGTAAGCGCAAGCCGAACTCTGCCGTTTTTTGCGGCAAAATTTCCGTTATCCTCACGGAGTTTCATTATATAGCTCTTTTGTTCTTTTATCTGTTCTTCCGTTATTTCAACCGCCATAATTTACCTCAAAAAACATAATCAACAACACGGCGCTCGCTAACGTTCGGGCGCACGTAGTCTCTGCCGACCGCAACGTGATCGGGGTGATTCTGGTACTTTTCCAAATCCTCTTTTGTGTCAAACACCGTTTCAAGCACAATGTCGGACGCCGCATCGGTTGTATTGAAATTTATTCCGACACGTATATCTCTTAAAAAATCTATTTTTCCCTTCAGCGCCTCGAGATTTTCCTTGATTGCATTCATTTTCTCGGCTTTATCGGGAGTATCGTTCATTCTCCATACCACAATATGCTTTATCATAATATGTCTGTCCTTTCTTTTAATCACATAATACAGACAAACCGTTCGGCGGTTTGTCTGCTTTGTTCTTGGGAGTTTGAGGTGCTAACCTCTATTTTAAATCATTTCCGGCGACAGGTGCGGCGGAAATGGCTTAAAATCAAAAGTTTCAGATTTTGATATTCAAAATCCAATCAACGGAACTTTTGATTTTTTCATACAGTAGTTTTGAAAAAAGTGATATATCACTTTTTTCGCCTGTCGACAGACAGGCTTATTATATATTATAACATTATTTTATATTTTTTTCAAGAATAATTGTTTTTATTTTAAAGGCGTGGTATAATATACGGAGAAACAATAATTTCCGGGGAGGATTTACCATGAAAAAAGCAATAAAGACGCTTGCCTTAACGGGCGGAATACTGTGTGCCGTAAAGGGTCTTGACAACCGTCTTGAGGTGACGCACTACAACATTTCCTCGCCCAAAATACCAAAAAATTTTGACGGGTTCAAAATATTGCAGATTTCCGATTACCACTGCGACGCAATCCCGGGGATTGTGAGCGAGACGCACTGCGAAATGCCCGACATTATCGTATCAACCGGCGACCTTGCAGATGATGACGGCAGTTATGAGCCTGCGATACGTCTGTGCGAACAGCTTTTGAAGATTGCGCCCGTGTATGCGGTAAACGGAAACCACGACGTATGGCGTGCGGATTACGAAAAATTCGACCGTGAGCTTACGGACACGGGAGTAAGAACGCTGCACAACGAGCGCATACAGCTTGAAATCGGCGGCGACAGAATAGGCTTATGCGGCATTGACGATCCGGTTTCAAACGACGATAAAAAATTCGGCAGAGGGATTGAAAAATCACTGTCGCAAATACCGCCGTATCAGGGATATGACATTTTGCTTTTCCACCGTGCCAATATGTTTGATATGATAAAACAGCACGGTTTTGACCTTGTGCTTGCAGGGCATATGCACGGCGGACAGATACGTCTGCCGTGCGGACGGGGCGTTGTTGCGCCGAAATCGGCATGGACGGGAAAGGCGTCGATGTTTTTCCCGAAATATGTGGGCGGACATTACAGATACGGCAAGACGGAAATGATTGTAAGCCGCGGTTTGGGGAACCCGATGATAATCCCACGCCTTTTCAACCGTCCCGAAATAACGGTTATAACATTAAGGCACGGTGACGGATATGATAAGTGAGAGCGATTTGTTTTTGCCGGTTAAAACGCTTTTTGAAAATCTCGGCTACAGCGTGAACGCCGAGGTAAAGGACTGCGACGTTACCGCCGTAAAGGACGGCGGACTTGTGATTACGGAGCTTAAGAAAAATCTTTCCGTTACGCTCCTTGCGCAAGGGTTAAAGCGTCAGAAAACGGGCGCTGTTACATACATTGCCGTTCCGAAACCGAAAAACTATTCAAAAAAGAAATTTCGTGACACGCTTTTTGTGATACAAAAGCTGGAGCTGGGGCTGATATTTGTAAACCTCAAGGGCGCTCATTCATACGCCGAGATAATATGCGACCCGACCCCGTTTTCACCGCCGAGAGCGAACAAAACGAAATTCAAAAGCATTATGCGTGAAATAGACGGGCGGAGCATAGATATGAACACCGGCGGTGTGACCGGCAGAAAAATTGCCACCGCATACACCGAAAAATGCATACATATCGCCTGTATTCTCGATATGTACGGCGAGCTTTCGCCCAAACAGATTCGTGAATACGGCGGCAGTGACGACTGCGGACGGATATTGTATTTTAATGCGTTCGGCTGGTTTTCGCACGAGCGCAAAGGCGTTTATTCGATAAACGACGTCGGCAGACGGGGGTTAATGGAATATCCCGAACTTGAGCAGTATTACACGGAAATGCTGATGCAAAAGAAGATATAACAAAACCGAGCCTTTATAAGGCTCGGTTTTGTTATGTTTTCGCATTAGGGACGATGAGGGCATCGTCCCCTACAATTTTTATTTTCATATTCGGCAGAAACATGCCTACGGCGTGCATTTTCGCAATCCGCAGGGGTTGATGCCCTCATCAACCCGAAACGCCATTTGTGTATTATGCAGTTTCGCATTTAGGGACGATGTTGGGCATCGTCCCCTACCGCAAAATTGTATGCATTTTTCTTTTCGGCAGAAACAATCCCCCTGCCCTGCGGTTTTCACAATCCGTAGGGGTTGATGCCCTCATCAACCCGAAACGCCGTTTGTGTATTATGCGGTTTTATATTTACAGTTCCTTATGCTTATCAAAAAACTTTTTCGTTTCGGACGCTACAACGCCGCTCAATGCGAACAGTGCTATAAGGTTCGGGAACGCCATAAGTCCGTTGAATATATCCGCAACGCCCCAAACGATGGACACCGTCAGGTACGGACCTACAAATACAGCCGCAATATACAGCCATTTAAACACTTTAACGGCTGTCATATTTCCGTTTGTGAGATATTCAAGACATCTTTCCGAATAGTAATCCCAGCCGAGAATGGTTGTGAATGCGAAGAACGCAAGACACATCATAAGCAGAAATGCCGATACCTGCGATGGGAACGGAAGTCCGTTCTGCCATGCATAGCTCGTTATCTTAACGCCCTCGAATACGTCGGGGACATACTGTGCCTGTGCATTTGTTATTACAATCGAAAGACCTGTCATTGTACATATAACGATAGTATCTATAAACGTACCCGTCATTGTAACAAGACCCTGTCTTACCGGTTCTTTTGTCTGTGCCGCTGCTGCCGCTATGGGAGCGGAACCGAGACCTGCCTCATTTGAGAAAATTCCTCGTCCGATACCCTTCTGCATAGCAAGCTTTATCGTGATACCTGCCGCAGCACCGAATACGGCTTTGGGCATAAATGCACTCTTTACAACAAGAACAACAGCCGCCGGAAGCGCTTTTATATTAAGAATAATAATGAGAAGTGCAATTATAACATATGTTACTGACATAAACGGAACAACGATTTCCGAAACCTTTGCAATTCTCTTGATACCGCCGATTACAACAAGCGCCGTGCATATTGTAACCACAAGACCGCCTATAACGGTTGCCCATGAATATGAGTGCTGACCCAAAGTAAACGCAATATGTACCGACTGAGGATCGAAGAAATCCTGTACGGCGGTTGTGATACCGTTTATCTGAGTGATTGTTCCGATACCCATAATACCTGCGAGCGTTCCGAATATTGCAAACAGCTTTGCAAGCCACTTCCATTTCGGACCCATACCTTTTTCTATGTAGTAGAACGGACCTCCCAGAAAACGTCCGTTTTCCTTTTCTTCACGGAACTTAACCGCAAGAAGTCCCTCGGCATATTTTGTTGCCATACCGAAAAACGCCGCAAATATCATCCAGAAAAGCGCTCCCGGACCGCCGGCACATATAGCCGTTGCAACACCTACGATGTTTCCCGTTCCTATGGTTGCGGAAAGAGCCGTACACAGTGCGCCGAAGCTTGTTACTTCGCCTACACCGTCCTCCTCGTTCTTGACCATAAACTTCAAAGCTTTAGGTAAATGCTTTACTTGCAAAAATCTTACTCTTACCGTAAGATATATTCCCACTGCAAGAATAAGCACAATAAGGGGCGTCCCCCACACATACCCGTCGACCTTGTCGACAATTTTACTCAGTTGTTCCATTCAACTGTCCTCCTTAAAATTTTTTCTTACCCCAAAAGGGCTTTCTCCCTGTATGAACTTCCGTTCAAAAAAATAAAGCCGTATAATCGGCTTTGAAGAATTTAAGGATGGCTTTTTTTCTGCCCTGTCCTTTTGCCTGAGAGATACAAAATACATAAGTATTTCTTACACCTTCGGCGCCCGGTTTTACCCGAAACTCTCCAGAGTCCGTATAAATACCAAATTATTATATCATACTTTTCGCCAAATTTCAATATTTTTTTATAATTTTTTTGTAAAAAATTATAAAAAGCGTGCCGATACCGTACACCGACACGCTTTTTTGCGTTAAAGTTCAATTAATAATTCCTTATTTTTTTCGAGCGGATAGCATTTATCGTTCCAAATGAGAGTTCCGCCGTCCGTTTCGGAAACGACCGAAAGCTTTTCGTCCGAAAGGTAAACCGATACGTATCCGTCCCCGGCATAAACCTTTCCGTCTATAAATCCGAAGCCGTCCTTGTTCGGCTTAACCTCAAAGGTTTTATAGCCGGGCGAGGTAGGATATACTCCGAGGTAATACCGTCCCAAAAGATATATCGGCGACGCACCCCATGCATGGCACAGCGATTTGCCGTACTTATTGCCGTACATCGCATAATGCTCTGCACCCGAAAGCCGCGGATTAAACTCCTCCCATACGGTTGTAGCGCCAAGCTCCGCCATACCCTTCCAATATGACTTGAACATATTTTCAATATATCCGTATTTTCCGAGCATACCCATTACGTCAAGCTCATACCCCTCAAAATACGGCGTTGTTATCTGCGGTATTTCGGGGTTATTTATAACGTTTTCAAAAATGCTTTTTGTCTGCTCCTCAGTTGCGATACCGTACATAACGGCGAATATGTTTGCGTGGCGTGTGATGCTGTCCGTTCCGTTTTCATAGCTTTCACGGAATGCGCCCTTACTCTCGCACCAGTAATATTCATTTATTTTTTTGACAAGCTCCTCTGCCGTATCGGCATACTTTCTGCCGTCATCTCCGACAATATCCGCCAGCTTTGCCATCGTCCTGTTTGCGGCAATCCACAGCATCTGCTCGGCGCAGATTGCGCCCTCTTTCTCCATTTCCGCCCAGTCGATAAATATCCAGTCGCCCTCTTTTCCCGTTATAAATCCGTCCTTATTGGCGTCCTTTGCGCAATAATCCATAAGCGACACGGCACGGGGATAAATAAATCTGATAAACTCATCATTCCCGTATTCGAGATAATAATCGTAAAGCGCAATTATCCAGTAAAAGCTGTAATCGGTTATGGTATTTATATGCTCCCTTACGGGGTCTTTTCCGCGTAAGCCGATAAGACTGCGCTCGACAATGCCCTTGTCGGCATAGAGATAGTTACAGAATTTGAACGCCTGATACGCATCTCCGCACCACAGCCAGCGATCACGCTTAATCGCCTCCATAAGCACCTCACGGCACGTAAGGCTCAGCGTATATGCGCACATTTCCCATATTCTGTTTACGTCATCATCATCGCATTTAAAAGAACCTTTCCGCTCCAGCGGCAGATACTCAGCATCGGCTTTTACAACGGCATTTTTTGCACCCGTTATAAAAATAAACCTGAACGCACGCTGACGGAGCCTGTACTCCTCCGCACCGTCCACATCCTCAAACAAAATGGAATACTCCGTATCCAGAGCCTCCTCTTTTGACTCGCCGTAGCTTATGTGCAGTTTATCGGCAGTGTTTACACCGCTTATGTTCAGAAAGCCGAAAATTTCCTTTCCGAAATCAAACAGCACACCGCCGCTTAACTCCTCTTTGAAAACAGGCACAGCTTCTTTATATGCAAATATGAAATTTTCGGGATTTTTACTCGGTGAATCGTACTGTTCCTCACAGCCGACAGGTATTTTCTTTGAATTTTCCACCGTGTACCAGCTGCTGTCCGTTGCGCAGACATCGCTTTCCAGATACGCCGACGGCAGACCGCTTGTGTTCATAACACGTATGCAAAAGTTATGCGCTCCTGCGGAAACGGAAATATTTTTATCCGACATATACCTTTTGCCGTCAATCATTATATAACCCTTGCCGTTTAAATGCAGGTTTATATAACCGTCATTTTCCGTGGTTATTTCGTTATAAAATGTAACCGCACCCTCAACGGCGGATACTTTCCAAAACACGGGATAGTCCGCACCGTATTCCTGCCGCCGTGAGTTTACGAGGTTTGTGTGGAATATTTCGTAATCACCGTAATTCCATATCCAACAGCTATGCATTTTCTTCCTCCGTTATTTGTTTTTGTTATAAAGGATAATAAGTCCTTTCAAAAGCAAATCCTCATCAAGTATTATGTCACGGCGGCACAGCGGAACAACAATCCCGGCAAGTCCGCCAGTTGCGACAACGGTTGCTTTTGTGCCGAGCTCCTCCTCAATGCGTTCCGCCATTCCGTCAAGGCTTGCCGCCGTCGAATACAGAATACCGCTTTTCATTGCGTCTATCGTATTCGGACCGATTATGTTTTTTGGGGGATCAAAGCTTATCTTCGGGAGCTGCGCCGTTCTGCCGACAAGCGAATCGAGCGAGACCTTCATTCCCGGCATTATTGCTCCGCCGCGGTATTTACCGTCACTGTCTATCACCGAAAACGTGGTCGCCGTTCCCATATCTATTATAATAAGGGGGAGCGGATATTGGCTTATGCCTGCGACCGCGTCCACAACGAGATCGCTTCCGAGCTGAGCCGGATTATCCGTTCCTATGCAAAGTCCCGTTTTTATTCCCGGTCCGACAACCATAATTTTACCGTCCGTAAGCTTATGCACCGCCTCTTTTACGGTATTGGTAAGCGACGGCACAACGGACGATATAATACTTCCGTCAACACCGCCCATATCCTCGCCGTGCAGAGTGAAAATGTTTTTTATAAGTATGGCATACTCCGGCGCAGTTGCGGAATGATTGGTTGAAAGCCGTTCCGTAAATAGTATTTTATCACCGTCACAGCCGCCGATAACTATATTTGAATTCCCTATGTCTATTGCAAGTATCATTATGTTATTCTCCCTCAAACAATTGCCCGTGCTTTTCATAGCTTGATATTTTGGTGATTTTGTTTTCAGCGTCAACAAACACAACCTTGGGCGGATTTTCCTTTATTTCATCGGCGCACATCCCGGCATACGCCATAATTATGACCTTGTCCCCCACGTTTGCAAGCTTTGCGGCGGCGCCGTTTAAGCATATTACGCCGCTCCCCCGCTCGCCTGCTATGGTATAGGTTTCAAGTCGGTTTCCGTTGTTTACGTCCGCCACCTGGACTTTTTCGTACTCGTATATTCCCGCCGCCTCGAGAAGTTCCTCGTCAATCGTTATGCTTCCGACATAATCGACCTCCGCCTGCGTTACCGTGGCACGGTGTATCTTGCTTTTTAGCATTGTTATCTGCATTTTATATCAATTCCTTATTCCGTAATAAAATTATCGATAAGACGTGTCTTGCCGATATACACCGCTATTGCGCATAATATCGGTTTTTCAAGCGTTTTTACCTGCTGCATGGTGAGTGCGTCGACTATTTTCACGTAATCTATCTTTGCGAGCGGCTCTTTTTCTATTTCGGCTTTCATTGCCGAGGTTATTTTCTCTGCATTCATCTCTCCGCCGTCAGCCATTTTTTTGCCGAGCATTATACTTCTGGAAAGAACAAGCGCCGCCTTTCTTTCTTCTGCGCTTAAATACGTGTTTCTCGAGCTTTTGGCAAGTCCGTCCGCCTCACGCACTATCGGACAGCCGTGAACGCATATATCCATATTGAGGTCTTTTACCATACGCTTTATTATTGCAAGCTGCTGTGCGTCTTTCTGACCGAAATATGCGTTGTCGGGCGTTACGATATTAAACAGCTTTGTCACAACCGTACACACACCCCGAAAATGTATCGGACGGCTTAATCCGCACAGCTCCTGCGTAAGCACATCCATATCAACGTGCGTGCAGAACATATCGTCATACATTTCCTCCGGTTCGGGGTTGAATATTATATCTGCGCCGTGTTCCTCACACAATTTGCTGTCGTGGTTTATATCTCTCGGATAGCTTGCGAGGTCCTCATTGGGCGCAAACTGTATCGGATTTACAAAATCCGATACAACCGTTCTGTCATTATCCTTTACCGATGCGTCTATAAGGCTTGCGTGTCCCTCGTGAAGATAACCCATAGTGGGAACGAGTCCCACGCTTAAGCCCTGTTTTTTCCATTCTTTTACGATTTTTCGCACTTCATCTGCGGTCTTTATTATCTGCATTTTAAACTCCAATCTTACAAATCATAACGTTACAGTTTCTCTATTATTTCGGGCGCTATTTTAAACGTGTGCTCCTCCGACGGGAAAGCGCCCGATTTAACTTCGTTTATATATTCTTTAAAAGCGTTTTTCATAAGCTCGCCGGCATCGGCAAATTTCTTTGCGAATTTGGGTACAAATTCGCCGTACATTCCGAGCATATCCTGGTAAACAAGCACCTGTCCGTCACAGCCTGCTCCTGCTCCTATGCCGATTGTCGGTATTTTTACCGATTTCGTTATCTTTTCAGCCAAAAGCGCCGGTACACATTCAAGCACAACCGCAAACGCTCCGGCTTCCTCGACAATTTTTGCCTCCTCGATAAGCTGTCTTGCACGCTCCTCCGTTTTTCCCTGTACACGAAATCCGCCGAAAGCGTTTACCGACTGCGGAGTAAGACCTATATGCGCCATAACGGGGATTTGTGTGTCCGTTATCGCACGTATCTGCTCGCTTACGGCAGCGCCGCCCTCAAGCTTTACTGCGTGCGCACGCCCCTCCTTGATAAGTCTGCCTGCGTTCTTTACTGCGTCATAAACCGAGGTCTGGTATGACATAAAGGGCATATCGGCAATTACCATTGCGTTTTTTGCTCCTCTTGCCACCGCCTTGGTGTGGTGCAGCATATCCTCCATTGTAACGGAAAGCGTGTCCTCATAGCCGAGCATTACCATACCCAGCGAATCGCCGACAAGTATCATATTTACTCCTGCCTCGTCCTCCAGCCGTGCGGTGTAAAAGTCATAGGCGGTGAGCATAGATATTCTGTCGCCGTCGGCTTTCTGCTGCAATGCGGTCAAAACCGTATTTTTCATATAAATTCCTCCTTGTTACTATTCCCTGTTCGGGATACAATACATTTCGGATCCTGTCCAAAGTGTATTATAACATTATTCTTCCCGATTATCAACACTAAATTTAAAATGCCCGATTTGACATTTTAAAAGAAATTTAGTATAATGGGGTTGATACGATGTTTAGCCGCACTTATGCGGCGGAATGGAGAACAAAATGAAAAAGATAATTACAATGTTAATAACTGCGGCGATAGCCGTTACGGCGTCTGCGCCGTGCGCCTTTGCGGCAGAGAGCTGGCGTGACGCTTTTGTAACACGCCTTATGAAGCTTTTGTCTACGGACAATACATACTCGGAGGTTGTTCTTACCGACCTTGACAAGAACGGTATTCCCGAAGCGTTTGTACTGCGCACGGGCGTGAACGGCGGAATTTCGTCCGGATTTACTCTGGCGGGAAACACCGTTTCCGAAATAAACGTTCCCGGTAATGTTACGGGCGGATGTCTGACGGATATTTCCGTACATCAGAAAGAAGGACGGGATATTTTTGTCGGCAGAGAAATACCGAGATATTCCTCCGTTATCCGCTATTACAAAATCGAACTTGACGGCTATGACCTCATCTGCACAAAGATAAACAAAGAGGACATAAGCCCGTACCCGACAATTCCGTATGTGGATATGTACGGCAGAAACTTTATGTCAAATGGCATACCGAACAGAAATCTTATAAAGAAATTTATCGACAGCTACAACGGCGTAAACGTTCTTACCGCAAACAATTCGCAGGCAAGAGTTACCGTTGACGGAAACGAAGTTGACGTTTCGGGATTCTCCGTAAACGGAGCGAACTATTACAAAATACGTGATATTGCAATGGTACTGCGTACCACGGGCAGCCGATTCAATGTCAAATGGGACGCCGCAAAGGACGGTATTTCGATTGTGACGGGCGAAAAGTACGAAATAGTCGGCGGAGAGCTGGCGGAAAATTCGGGAACGGTAACGGACATTTACGAAAACCAATCGCCGATATTTGTTGACGGGGTTGAAACGGAAGTGGTTTCGTACGTTATAAACGAGGAAAACTATTTCAAGATACGTGACCTTGCCGATATGGCAGGCTTCGGCGTCGACTGGGACGCAGACACCGACACGGTGGTAATAACAACGAGATAAAAACAATAAAAAACAGCGGACAACCGCTGTTTTTTATTGTTTATCCCTTTTATACTCCGACGGGGAAATCTCCTCGAACTGGCGGAATGTTCTCGAAAAATAATGCACAGACGAAAATCCCAGCCGCTCCGAAATCTGCGAAATATTCAGCTTGCCTTCATCCATAAACCGCTTTGCCGCCTCGATTTTTCTGTAACGGCAATACTGTATCGGGCTCATACCCGTATAATCCCTAAACATTCGCTCCAGTGCGGATTTGCTGAGCATCGATTCTCCACACAAATCGTCTATCGTGAAAATATTGTCTATATGCTCGTCTATCCACTCCGTAAGCAGTACAATTCTTGCTTTCTGCTCATTTTCACGGATTGTCATTGATGAAGATATTCGGTTATCACAGCCGCCGCCCCGCAAAAGGTCAATCAACAAAATCTGCAGATAGCAATTTAGCATCTGCTCCGACGCATATTCCTCCGTTCCGGGCGGTGAAACCTTACGCTTTTGCAGCTTCCGATACCGTGCGTTTGCCAAATCCGTCGAATACGCCTTTTTCGCCTCACGTATAATTCCCACAAGCAGGGAACGCTCATATTCGTTTATATAAAAAGTACCGCCCGACAGCGCCTTTAACGCTTCGTTGTGACATTCAAACGAAACGACCACGACATTCGCCGCCTTAGCCCCGTGTACGTGCAAATCGTGAAATTCGTTGGGGGCAAACAGCGTAAGCTGATTTTGCCTTAAAACAAATTTTCGGTCGTCCGCTCTTGTAAGCACTTCGCCCTTATCAATATACATCAGCTCCCAAAAATCATGCTTCTCACCGCTGAATGAAAATGTTTTTCTGTACCCGTAATAATGCACCGTATATATTTTTTCTATAGTAACACTTGCCTCTGTTCTTGTTGGATAATAGTACATATATTCACCGCCGTTTGATAATTCATTATTAATTATATAATATTTTAAAAAAAATTACAAGCCGTTTTTTCGCAGTCTCATACGATGTTTGTCAAGGGGTTTTGTGAGATTTTTTTAAAAATTTTTCAACACCGCAGTAAACCGAGCTTTTGAAGCTGTTTTATATGCTCTGTTCCACTTTCCATTGTATAAAGGCGAGTAGTTTCGACAGATGAATGACCGAGTATATCGGCAAGCCTTACTATATCTTTCTGCAAAGAATAGAATGTCCGAGCAAACAAATGTCTGAAATTATGAGGGAATACCTTGTCTTTTGAAACTCCGGCACTTTCGCATAAATCTTTCAGCATTTTCCATATTGCACAGCGGTCAAGAGGTTTTCCATATTGCACAGCGGTCAAGAGGTTTGCCACTCCTTGTAATAAATACCGAGCCACTTTTTATATTTCGAGATTTAATATATCCTTTTAACATTTGACATAATTTTTTCGGTAAAAATATTTGTCTTATCTTTCCCTTGCAGTTAATGACCGCCTGTCCCTGCCTGACAGCTTCACAGGTTACATATTTTATCTCCGATACCCGTAAACCCGTGCTTGCCACTGTCTGCATTAAATAATATAATCGCTCATTCTTCTTGTCCTTTGCTGCAATCAAC
>ERZ808246.295-NODE-295-length-44706-cov-4.469172_pt1 | contig 44706 bp, 36 predicted proteins | sample MGYA00521083_ERZ808246 | MGnify/ENA primary metagenome ERZ808246 (study PRJEB31516, sample SAMN03275577) | gut metagenome | biome: mammalia-associated habitat; material: feces | host: Papio cynocephalus | place: Kenya | collected 2012-07-07 ... | reverse complement strand
TTTTCAACCAATACTATCTTGATGCGGTTGATGTCTTTCTTTGCCATATCCTTTCATGTGTTTCTTGGTTTACAAAGGTAAAAATTATCTTGGATAATCAAGAAAGACTACGGAAATAATTATTCAAGTTATTGCGTTTTACATCTATTTCCTAACAAAACAGGACTAATTCGATGTTTCACTATCACAATTCTGATATTTCCTGCTTGTTTCTCACTGATAATAAGTATCTTTGCTCCATCAGAGCTACCGCAAAATGGCACAAAGAAGAAGCGTGGTACGAGGTGATACGCGCAATAGCTGAATATCAAGAATTTGAACATTCTATGGATGGTCGGCTAAATGTTGAGTTGTCGTTCGTACCGATAAAAGTGCAAGTCGCTTGACTATTAGGGATGTGAAGATAGTGCATCGGAAAATGAACAGAATAAAGGAAGAGCAGCAAGTTGTGGAGCAGATGATACGTCTGTACTGTAGCAAGAAGGAGGGCAACAAAAGACTATGTCCCCCATGCACAGATTTGCTACAATACGCTACAACAAGACTGGAGCGCTGCAAGTTCGGCGAGAACAAGCCAACTTGTAAGAAGTGCCCGATCCACTGTTATCGCCCTCAGGAGCAAGAACAAATGCGCGAGGTGATGCGCTGGGCAGGCCCAAGAATGATTTGGTACCACCCAATTGCTGCTATCAAGCATATTATCAGAGAATTGTAACAAAAGGGGAAAGGGCATGAAACCGATAGAAACGCTCGTCTTTGATTATGGAGGTGTCATCGTGAACATCGATGATGCTTCTGTTGTTAAAGCCATGGAGAGCTTGGGCGTTACAGCCTTCAAGCGACTAATCCATGTTCGCAAGATCAATAGACTGATGCACCAATATATCAATGGTCTTGTGGCGGAGGCAGAAACATTGAAAGAGATGCTGAGTCTTTGCCGTACAGGCGTCTCAACCGAGGATATTGAGAAAGTCCTTGAAGAACTGTGTGGTAATCTGCCCGTGGAAAGGCTGGAGGCATTGGTCAAGCTTCGGAAGCGATATAAAGTCTATCTGCTGAGTAACATCAACGATACACTTTGGCAGAAATCGGCCAGTCTGATGAAGCGGCTTGGATATTCCACGGACGATTTGTTCGATGAAGTGTTCCTCTCATATGCCATGCGGAAAGAGAAGCCATCCATTGAAATCTATGAAGAGATGGCGAAAATTACAGGATTGAATCCTGCCACCACCCTCTATTTCGATGACCGTGTAGAGAATGCCAAAGCAGGAAGAATTTTCGGTTTCCAGAGCGTGTTGGTCAGGAGCAATCGTTTGGAGCAGCACCAGGAATGGCAAGAGATCATCAAGAATATAGTATGACAGAGTATAGATATGAATACATTTCATATTTGCCTCGCCTACTATATCCTTGCCGTCAACGCAGTTGCATTCATCGTGTATGACATTGACAAATATCTTGTAGCTGAGAAGCATTTGGCGGAAGACGGTAGCCCTGGCCTGTAGAAGGTGGAACTGATAGCCTTCGACCTTATTTCACCATGGCTATATCCAGATGGGCAACAAAGTCGGTGACGCTCTCTCTGATGGAAAGGCGTTGAAATAATCAAAACCACTCTGATCTGAAGTCCATGACCAAGGCGACCGGTGTCTCTTGCGTCTCAATTGGTGCCTGTGCTACGTCATTGCTCTACCATGACCACTCCGCCACGAGGCAGCAGATGGAGCGTGGCTGGCAGCCTGTCGCACGTTTCAAACAGCCAAGGTGCTGTCTTGTTGCCGCTGTCCTTGAACACATCGAAACATCCCTTCTTCACCTTGAGGCGCGACCAGTCGACTGTCACGTCGCGCCCTTGGTCAGTGCCGTTGATGGCCGCTATGTACCACTTGCCGTGGCTCTTGCGCGCCATGACCACGTAGTCGCCCGGATAACCGGCGATCAACTTGGTGTCTTGCCAGACACTGGGCAGTCGCGATAGGAAGTCTCTTACTTTCCCGGGTTGTGCCAGGAAGCTCTCGGGACGGTCAGCCAGATGCTGCAGGCCTGATTCAAACAGCACGGTCAGTGCCAGCTCATGGGCATGAGTGGTGATGTGAGGGTGCTGCGAGTCGGAGAAGGCGCAGGGCGTGTAGTCCATTGGCCCCACGACATTGCGTGTGAAAGGCAGAGTGGCATTGTGCTTGGCAGCCCTTGTCGTGAAAGACGATACATTGTTGTACCACTCGGCGCCATACACGCCCTCCGTAGAGAGCAGGTGAGGGTAGGTCTTTTGCCATCCTCTCGGTATGGTGGCACCATGGAAGTTGACCAGCAAGTGGTGCTTGGCCGCTGCCTCAAGCAGGTCGATGCAGTAGTCCATGTTCTTCTGTGTTTCGCCCGCGAAGAAGTCGATTTTCACACCTGCCACACCTACACGCTCACACCATGCAAACTCCTTCTCTCGATCCTCGGGCTTGTTGAGGCGAAACTTGGGGCCGGGGGCGCCGTCTATCCATCCCACCGACGAGTTGTACCATATCATGGGTTTCACGCCATGAGCCTTGGCATAGTTGATGGCGTCAAGCACAGTCATGCCATCCTTAAACTCATCCCACTCGGCATCGATGAGCACGTAGGGCAGTTGAAGGGCCACGGCCATGTCAACGTATTTCTTGATGATATTGAAGTCGTTGGATCCATGGTTGTAGGCCCAGTAGACCCATGACACCACGCCCGGTTTGATCCATTGTGTGTCTGACAGTTTGCATGGGTCAGACACGTCAGTAACCAACGTGGTCTCGACCACATCGGCCAGCGACCCGATAGCCACCACGCGCCAAGGGGTGTGCCAGGCGCCGGAGAGCGGCACCTCGTTGACATCGGGGCATACCTTGTACACGTTGTCATCCTTGTCGTTTCGCATGGACGATGCGCTCTGTCGTCTTTCGATGTTGGCTTCGGTGATCAGGGCAAACACGTCGTCGGCCTTTTGCAATAGGGCAGGGAAGCCCCAGTGACGCTTCTCGCTCTTGCCATCTGTGGCTTGTGGGTAGAAGCCCTCGGCACCATCGCTCCACTCCATAAACCATCGGCGTGTGCCCTTGCCGATGTTGATGTAGGAAAGTTCGTCCTTGAAGCGATCGTCGCTCAGTCCTGTCAACTCATATCGAAACGCCACGCCATTGTCGAAAACCCGCATCACCAGGTCCATAGGTGAGCCGTCAGCGTATTCGTATACAAAGCGGTACTCGCGGCCGCAGTTGTGGCAGTCGAGGCGTTTGCCAGACAACATGCGGTAATCGACATGGACTTTACCGCACTTGTCCATGCGCTTGTAGGTCGGCCCTCCGTCATGATGACGAGTGGTCACCCCATCCAGCGTCATGTCCATTACCTTGGTGTCTTCATAGTATACCTTGTAGATGCCGCCAGTGCGCTCTACGGCTAACTTGCCGTTGGGAGAAGTGACCTTCTGGGCACACGCCATTGTGGCACCAAGCAGAAAAAGGCTGACTGCACATAGTAATTGCTTCATATTATTTTATTGAATGAATAGATGATTGGTAGTCTTGTCCTTTTGGCAGGCAAGTGCTTGGCGCATATTACGTCAAGAACCATGCTGCCTTTCTTATGCAAAGATAATGCAAACCGAATGCAGAACATCAAGCTCGATTGAATGTTATGCTGAGGTGCAGCTTATCTTATGCAAAGATAATGCAAACCGAATGCAGAACATCAAGCTCGATTGAATGTTATGCTGAGGTGCAGCTTATCTTCTGCAAAGATAAAGTATATATGACAATAACCAGCATCTTTGTATGTGTTATTTTCGCCCGACCCTTCAATCGGTCAATATTGTCCCAAGCCATATCAATATTGTCCCATATTTGATCACCGCAATTGCTGTCGTAAATTGCCAAGTGGCTCCCTTTGGAAGAAGGTGGACGGTGTATATAAAAAGCAGCGTTTATTTTCGACGACGAAATGTTTTGGCCAAAATACGCGAAAATACGCTACTTTTCATATTTTATGGATAAACAGATGATTATAAGAGTTTGAATTTGATTACGCTTGAAAAGTAATACTTTTCGTCAAAGAATACCCTTTATTGCAAAATTACCCCATGCAAATAGCATCGCGACGAGGCAAAAATGCATTTTTCTCGCTCTATTTCATCCACTATCCGTGACAAACTCTTGCACCAAGAATCATGACAAAACACTCTTGTTAATGAACTAAAAGGGGTGCTCGTCTGTTGTCCACTCATCGTCAGAGTTGAGGTCAACATTGAAGTCTCCTTTGCTGTCTGCGTTCCGATTGAATAGGCGCCCCTTGTATAATGTAATCATGTTGCGCTGTATAGGCACGTTGGATATGTTTTCCTGAACCAGCACATTGTTCTTGCTATCATGCGTGGTGACCTGCAGGTTCAATCCTTTGTTGTCGGCTTTCGGAAATGTGTAAATATCGAATGTGGCAGGTTTACCAACCATATCAGAGGTGAGGTCAAAGCTGGCAACTTGCTTTGAGTTGACGCATCCTACACTTTTCATCGCATCCAATGTGGAACTGCCTCCTGTGTAATAGAAGCGGACCAATTTGGCTTCTCTTGTCACTGTGTCTGTGGTTTGCAAGCGCACCATGGCCACGAGGCGTTTCAGCTTGATGTGATAAGCGCTGTCATTTGTGACCGTAATAGTGTCGCCATACCCAAAGGTGTCTGTCACTTTACCTTTATTGGTAAAAGCCACCTTGCAGGGATCGGTCATCGTGGGATTTTCTTCGCTGCTATGTGCCAACACCACCAACTGGTATTGTCCTGGCTTCAGAGACAAATTGAAAGAGCCAAAGTTTCCTTCCGAGGATGTCTGATTGATTTGTTTCACGCGTTCACCACTTTGGTAAACGGCAAAATTAAGATGGGGGCATATTTTTCTGATATCCGTTCCGCGCGTGGCATCCGCAACGTCAAAAGGCACTTGCTCAAATTGGGTAATGTGGAACTGAAGTTTGACCCCGTCGCCCAAACCTTCTTCTTCGTCATCAAAGACTGCCTTTTGGCAAGAACAAAGAGACATGCCAATCAACGCAAACACAAGGAAGAATGTGATTTTTCTCATTTTAGTTTTTAGTTTTGTTTGCAAAGATACAGATTATTTTTTTCAATGCACCTTAAAAAGAACAAAACTTTGGCAAAAAAAAGAGGTGGTTCCAGTTATTGTGTCAGGATGCCTCATAGGTTATCTCCTAAAAGTGCATTTCGGAAATTGTCCCACAAAAGATTAAGGTGGATTCCATACACCGTTTGAAACAAAGCACATGTGCTTTGTTTCAAACGGTGTATGTTATAATGTGGTCTTTCACGAAGAGCAATGAGGGGCGAGCCTACTTAATGCCCCTTTGGTTAAGGGCAGCCGAATAGCGGCGGGCATTGTTCATGTGCTCTTGATAGGTCGTCGCAAAGTTGTGTGTGCCACTGAAATCCTCTTTGGCGCACATGTAGAGATAGTTGTGATGGGTCATATTGAGCACAGCGTCTATGCTAGCCACACTGGCTATGCGGATGGGCCCAGGGGGCAGCCCGGGATTGACGTACGTGTTGTATGGGCTATGCACATGCAGCATATCGTTGTAGATGCGCTTGAGTTCAAACCGCTTGAGAGCAAACTTGATGGTGGGGTCTGCTTGAAGGGGCATGCCTTGAGGATATTCAGCATTGCGAAGCATCAGGCGATTGTAGTACATGCCTGCGATCATGGGTTTCTCTTTGTCGTTGGCTGTCTCTTCATCCACAATGCTGGCGAGCGTTGCCACCTCAATGGGCGTGAGCTTCAATTCTTGTGCCTTGATGGTGCGGGTGTTGTTCCAGAAATGTTGGTTTTCCTTTTGCATGCGATTGAGCAATCCTCTTATTGACACATTCCAATAGATGTCGTATGTGTTGGGTATGAACAGGGCTGCCATCGTCATCGTGTCGTAACCATAAGCGTGACAGGTGTCTTCATTGGTCAGCGCACGCGCAATTGTCGCGCTGTCGAGCATGAGCTTGCCGCCCAATACACCGGCAAGGTCTTGCAAGGTGCGCACCGAGGGAATGGTCAGGTTGACGGGAGACTGCATTCCATTCTTGATGTGCCGGAAAGTCATGAAGGCACCCATGGACGGCGTGATGGCATAGCGACCCGTTCGCACGTGGTCGACCAAGTGGCTGTGGCGTGAGAGTATCTTGAAAGCGTGCATGCCATGCTGGTTGGCAACAGGTTGCAACTTGACAAGAATGGAGTCGTAGGTGTCATCGTTGTCCACGTAAATATAGCAGGTCTCACTCTTGCCCGTGAAGGATGTGAAAAAATAATAGTACCCGATGCCAAACAACACCAACAGGCAGATGGCGGCAGGGATGAGATACTTTTTCTTGCAATTGTTTTTCATCTGTTTTTGTCCTTGTAAAATCACGGTGCAAAGATACATGAATTGTGTGATTTTGCAAAACTTTTTTTCCGTATGTTTTATAATTTTAAATGGAAATATTTATCTTTGCAATATGAAGTTGAATTTCAGCATTAGGTATCGAACACCATTCGGACAGTCGATGCATGTTTGCGTCAGCTACATTGACACTGCTGGGCATACGCGGATGAACAATCTGCTGATGCGTACCGATGATGGCGACATATGGACTGCAGAGACGACGGGCATTGTCTTTGCTCACATCCCCATTCGCTTTCTCACTTATACCTATCAAGTGGAAGACGATGAAGGCAAAGTGATGCGGAAGGAGTGGGATGCTGTGCCGCGCCTGTTCTGCCTGGATGTGTCTCGAAAATACATCTTCCATGATATCTGGAGGGATTTGTCGCTGCAACACTACATCTATCCATTAAGTTCAGAGCGGGAAGTCCAGCCGGTCAGCTCCATGCCATGTTTCAATCGGAGCGTCATATTTCGCGTGTCCGCTCCGCAGGTGGGCGACGGCTTCTCTGTTGCCGTACTTGGCAGTGAACCTTCGCTGGGAGTGTGGAACGAGATGCGCTACCTTCCGATGCGCTATATAGGCGATGGTGACTGGATGTTAACGATCAACGCTTATGCAATGACGCTCCCCTTTGAGTTTAAGTATGTGGTGGTGAATGACACGACACATGATGTCGTGGAGTGGGAGAGTGGCGAGAACCGTAAGGCTGAGGTAATCAGACTGGAGGATGGTGAACAGCTCGTAGTCTACGGAGGTAATCTTCGCACTCAGTGCGAACTGGTTTATCGTGACGAGATGCTGAAAAGGGAAAGCAAATTGAAACATGAAATACGAGAGCTATATATTTGATCTCGATGGAACATTGCTGAATACGCTTGACGACTTGGCTGCAAGTTGCAACTACGCATTGCGCTCATGCGGTATGCAGGAACGAACCATCGATGAGGTAAGAAGATTTGTAGGGAACGGAGTGAAAAAACTGATGGAGCGTGCCATTCCGCAAGGACTTGGCAATCCTATGTTTGATGAATGCTATGCCACATTCCGCAAGCATTATTTGGAGCATAGCTTAGACACGACGCAGCCTTATCCTGGCATACCGGAAATGTTGGAGAGGCTCAAGCGCAATGGTGCCCAGTTGGCAGTGGTGAGCAATAAGTTTTATGCGGCAACCCAAGAGCTGGTCCGCCATTTCTTTGGCGAACAGGTAGAAGTGGCTATTGGCGAGCGCCCGGACATTAGAAAAAAGCCAGCGCCCGACACGGTCGTCGAAGCCCTGCGCCAACTGGACATGCCGCGTGAAACGGCAGTCTACATTGGTGACAGTGATGTGGATATTGACACGGCGCATAATTGTGGCATGCCTTGCATTAGTGTGTTGTGGGGATTCCGAAGCAAGGAATTTCTGCTGCAACATGGTGCTACGCGCCTGGTGACAAGTCCTTCTGAAATAGACTGAAACAAGTGTGAGCTGCGCTAATCCTATATGCTTGCGGACAGAACTTTACCCGCAAGCCTAAGCAAGAAAAAAGCCTTTCGCAATCATCATACTGCGAAAGGCTTTTTATATAATCGCAAGTTGTGCGGCAATGCTAAGACTGTAAACGTCTTGGGCTACTCTCGCAAATGCGACTTTTGTATAGCCTATTGCCTAAACTTGTCTTGTTCTTATCGGCTGATTACTCACCCTTGATGGCTGCAACTCCAGGAAGCACCTTGCCCTCAATAGCCTCGAGCATAGCGCCACCACCTGTTGAGACGTAGCTCACCTTGTCGGCCAGGCCAAACTTGTTGATGGCTGCAACAGAGTCGCCACCTCCGATGAGGGAATAAGCGCCGTTCTCCTGGGTAGCCTTTGCGACAGTCTTGGCGATCTCACCAGTTCCGTGGGCGAAGTTTTCGAACTCGAACACGCCAACAGGACCGTTCCACAGAATAGTCTTTGAATTCATGATGATTTCCTTCCAAGCGGCAATGCTCTCCTCAGAGGCGTCCATACCTTCCCAACCCTCGGGAATGTCGTAGATGGGGAATACTGAGCGGGGAGTGTCGTTGGAAAACTCGCGACCGCAAACTGTGGCGACAGAAAGGCTGAGGTTCACACCCTTCTTCTTGGCTTCCTCGATGACGTTAAGAGCCTCAGGCATCAGATCATCCTCATGCAGAGAGTTTCCGATGTTGCCTCCCTGAGCCTTGATGAAGGTGTAACCCATGCCACCGCCAATGATCAGGTTGTCAACCTTGTCAAGCAGATTCTTGATTACGCCCAGCTTAGAGCTCACCTTAGAACCACCGATGATGGCGGTGAAGGGATGCTGCGCGTTCTTCATGACGTTGTCAATGGCTTTGACTTCCTTCTCCATCAGATAACCCAACATCTTGGAGTCTGCGTTGAAGTAATCGGCAATGACAGCCGTAGAAGCGTGTCTGCGGTGAGCGGTGCCGAAGGCATCGTTGACATAGACGTCAGCGTAGCTTGCCAACTTTTGAGCGAACTTCTTCTGGCTCTCCTTCATGGCTTTCTTGGCCTCGTCAAACTCAGGCGTGCCCTTCTCTACACCGACGGGCTTGCCCTCTTCCTCAGGATAGAAACGCAGGTTCTCAAGCAACAGAGCCTCACCGGGCTTCAAGGAAGCTGCCTCCTGCTCGGCGTTACCGCAATCGGGAGCGAACTTCACCTCAACCCCCAACTTCTCTGAAACTTTGCCGACAATCTGCTTCAAACTGAGCTTCGGGTTGACCTTTCCTTTGGGCTTGCCCATATGGCTCATCATGATCACAGCGCCACCATCGGCCAAGATTTTCTTCAATGTGGGCAGGGCACCACGGATACGGGTGTCATCTGTCACGTTGCCATTCTCATCCAATGGCACATTGAAATCTACACGAACAATGGCCTTCTTGCCTGAAAAATTGAATTCGTCAATTGTCATTTTGTCTTATGTGTTAAATGAATAAATGTTTCTTATCGCACCGCAAAGATACTAAAAAGATGAGAGATGGGGAAAGCACAAGCGACATTTTTTACTTTTTTATCATAAGACGGCCTGTTTGCGGAACGCACCTTGCAGACGCCTTGCGGGTGTGCTTGCCTCATGAAGGCTATCCTTCATCCTCGTATTCTGTGTTGTCTGCGATTCCTGCCTCCCTGAGGGCTTCTTTCCGTTCACGGCACGTGCCGCATTTACCACAATGCTTTTCGCCACCTTTGTAGCAACTCCACGTCTCACTATAGTCGATGCCCAGCGCTTTCCCATGACGTGCAATGTCACTTTTGGAAATGTTGGTGTATGGGGCGAGGATGGTGACGTCCTCGAAAGTGCCGGCTTGGGCTGCACCTGACATGGCTCGGACAAATTCAGGCCGACAGTCGGGGTAGATGGTATGATCCCCACTGTGATTGGCCATCATGACATGCTTTAGATGATGGCTCTCGGCTATGCCAATGGCAATGCTTAGCATGATGCCGTTGCGAAAAGGGACTACCGTGGATTTCATGTTGTCCTCATTGTAGTTGCCTTCCGGAATGGCGTCGGCCCCTTCGAGAAGACTTGACTTGAAATACTTGGGCATGAACCCAAGGTCTATTGTGATATGTGGAATGCCTAAGCGCTTGCAGTGCAACTCGGCAAATGGAATTTCACGTTGGTTGTGGTTGCTGCCGTAATTGAAGCTGACACCCAACGCTATTCTGTCTTGAAACTCATAGAGCATGGTGATGGAATCCATGCCTCCACTGACAATGATTACAGAGTCTTTCATGATAGTATCTCAATGTTTTTTGATTTATCCGAACAAGCAGCGCAACGCTTCCTCGACTTTTCTGACGGGATGAAGTTGTATGTTATGCTTTTTCTTGTCTATTCCCTTCATGTTATAGGACGGGATGATCATGTGTGTGAAACCTAATTTCTCGGCTTCGGCTATTCGTTGCTCCATGCGGCTGATGGGGCGCACCTCACCGCTGAGCCCCACTTCGCCCGCCATGCACCAGCCTGTCTCGATGGGGGTGTCGACATTGCTCGAAAGAACTGCGGCTATGACACTCAGGTCCATTGCCATATCGGTCACACGCAGCCCACCCGCAATGTTGAGGAACACGTCTTTCTGGATGAGCTTGAAGCCGACTCGCTTCTCCAGGACGGCCAGCAGCATGTTGAGGCGCCGTTGGTCGAATCCTGTGGCAGAACGTTGCGGGGTGCCATAAGCGGCTGTCGACACCAGAGCTTGAGTCTCTACCATGAAGGGGCGAACGCCCTCTATGGCCGAAGAGATGGCTACGCCAGAAAGACCGTCGTGGTCTTCGGTAAGCAAGAGCTCTGAAGGGTTGGATACCTGTCTAAGCCCGTCTTGTCTCATTTCATAGATGCCTAATTCGGACGTGCTGCCAAATCGGTTTTTAATGCTGCGCAAGATGCGGTACATGTAATGCTGGTCGCCTTCAAACTGGATGACAGTGTCAACGATATGCTCAAGAATCTTTGGGCCGGCAAGAGTGCCTTCTTTATTAATGTGACCAATGAGAATGACGGGAACACCACTTGTCTTGGCAAATCGCAACAACGCGGCGGCACACTCTCGCACCTGCGTGACGCTGCCAGGCGAAGAATCTACTGTGTCAGTAGCGATGGTTTGGATGGAATCGACAATCAACAACTCGGGACGTAGCTCTTGAAGTTGGGAAAAGATGTTTTCAAGGGAAGTCTCACACAAGACGTAAATCTCTCCTCGTGGCATGTCGCTTGTGGAATCTGTGGGACGCAAGCGATCAGCTCTCATCTTAATTTGGTGGGAACTTTCCTCACCACTTACATATAGAATGTTACGCTCAGGCATGCCCAGAATGGTCTGCAAGGTTAGGGTGGATTTGCCAATGCCCGGCTCGCCACCCAGCAGAATGATGCTTCCTGGGACGATGCCGCCTCCTAAGACGCGGTTGAGCTCCTGGTCATGGGTGTCGATGCGGGGCTCATCCTCATGGGAAATGTCACGTAAGCGAACAGGATGGTTGATCCGAGCTTCATCTACAAGGGCTCCTTTTACTCCTTTCCTCACGGACATAGCCGCTTGTCGGGCGGTCGTGGTGCCGTAGTCTGCTGCTACCTTTATCTCCTTGAATGTTGACCATGCTCCGCACGAAGGGCATTTGCCCAACCATTTAGCGGATTCATATCCACACTGGGAACAGACAAACATAGTCTTGTCTTTTGCCATGTACGTTGATTATTTTTAGGCAAAAATACGATATTTTTTCAGTATTACAAAATTTTTATTCGTAACTTTGCAAATATGAATCACATAAAATTCTGTTTTCTGTTTGTGGCCTTTTCACTTCTTGTAGCATGTGGCCCAAGCACAGAAAGCCTGCAAAGGCAAAGCCGTGAAGAGCGAGCCGCACTTTTAAAGGCCGACTCGGCTGCCCTCAAGGTCGCCACCGTTCCGACGATGGACTGCCTGCCATTGTTTGTGGCGGCGGAAGACAGTAGCTTCAAGCAAGCTGGGGTTGATGTCAGGCTGCGCCTGTGCAATGCCCAGATGGACTGCGACACGCTGATTGCGGGGGGGCATGTGGAGGGTATGGTGTCGGACCTGGTTCGAACGGAAAGACTGAAGCGCTTAGGTACATCTTTAAAGTATGTGTCCGCCACGAACGCCAATTGGCAATTGATTAGCAATAGAGTAGCACGTGTGAAAAGTGTCTCACAACTCTCTGAAAAGATGATTGCAGTCACCCGCCATTCGGCAACGAGCTATTTGGCAGACTGGGCCATCCGAAAGGATAAGCCTAAGGGGGATGTCTTCAGAATTCAAATTAATGATGTGAAGATACGGCTGCGCATGTTGCTCAATAACGAGATGGATGCCATGTTGTTGCCGGAACCTCAGGCAACGACGGCTCGACTTTGGAAGAATCCTGTCTTGATGGATGCGGCAAGTCAGGATATACGGTTGGGCGTGATTGCTTTCCGCACCAAAGCTTTGGAAAGCAAGAAGCGTAAGGAGCAGTTGAAATTGTTTGTGAAAGTGTATAACCAAACGTGTGATTCCATCAATAAGAATGGGGTGAAGCATTATGCGCCGGTCATATCCAAATATATGGGAGCAGACGATAGAACCATACAGGCGCTCCCCAAAATGAATTACTTACATGTCTCCGCTCCTCGTCAGAAGGATATTGAGCGAGCTAAATGATGATTTTTACCTATGCAGATAATAAATGGCAACCAACGCCCCAGCGCAGCTGAGACGCTCAATAATATTTCAGAAATACAGGCGATACTTGTGCGTGACCAAAACTTTGGACAAGCAGTTCGCCTCGTTCGTGCCTTAATGGACGATATGCCCAATGCGCAGTTCCGAGGGCAACTGGAAGAGTTGGAGAATGATTACCAACTAATGTGTAACTTCCTGTTGAAGGGCTACAAGGATAGTCAACGCCCAATTCTTTATAAAAGTTTAGTACGGCGTTTGTCAACACTGTTGGGCAACATGGAGACAAACGTTAAACGGGTGGACGACTCCTACTTTTTATCGCTGGCAAGCACTGTACGATCTTCAGAATTGGATATTACAAGCATAGGACAACACTTGGTCAAGCATGTGCAAGATGTAGCCATGTTATCATTGGATGATGATAGCGTCAAAGAGTCACATTCCAATGTGCTCTTTGACACTCATTTCTCCTATATGCGAAAGTTATTCAACGCAATAATCGTGTCATACCAATGGACCTCAGAGCAGGCCCAAGACATGGCCAATTTGTTGGCGTCGCCTACAATAGATGTCGTTGACGCGCAAACTCTGGTCTCTGCAATATCTTTGGCTACACTCAACACGCCTGATCCCCAAAAAGTCATAGCATTGGTTCAGACCTATGTCAAGGCGGAAGATGAGCTAATCAGACAACGCGCCCTTGTGGGGTGGGTGTTTGCCATGGGCCAAGCAGACTATAGGCTTTTTCCGGAGGTTGAGCTGTCCATTGGCAACTTGCTGGACGGAGAAAGTGTCAGAAAAGAAATTCTGCAACTCGAAAAGCAGATAGTTTTATGCCAAAACGCCACGCAAGACCAAGAGACTTTGCGCAAAGATATCTTACCTTCTATCATGAAAAACCAGGATTTTGAAATGACGAGGTTTGGCATCAAGGAGAAGGAGGAGGATCCCATGGTGAATATCTTGCATCCAGACGCTGAAGACCAAAAGGTGGAAATGCTGGAGAGGAGCTTTCAAAGAATCTCAGACATGCAAAAGCATGGAGCAGACATTTACTTTGGAGGTTTTTCACAAATGAAACGCTTCTCTTTCTTTTATACGCTTTGCAACTGGTTTACACCTTTCTACATGGAACATCCGCAACTGCGTCATCTGTCACCGCAACTGAGGGAGTCTAATTTCATGCGTACCTTGATGTGCAAGGGGCCCTTCTGCGATTCAGATAAATACAGTTTTGCTTTGGGTATGTCGTCTGTGTTTGCCAACTTGCCTGAAAACATAAAAAGCATGATGGATAGGGGAGAGCTGCAGGGAGGCTTGGCTGAAGACGAAGGGCCAATACGTTCGCAAGCTTTTGTGAGAAGATCCTATTTGCAGGATTTATTCCGTTTCTTCAAATTGTGCGATGACCGTAACAAGTTTGCTAATCCATTCGATGACAGTAAGATTAAAAGATTTTGGGAAGTTCCAACATCAAGAAACAAAATGCTGGTGGAGATACGAAATCTGGAAGTTTTTCTGCTGAAACAGAAAAAGTATCAAGCCTTGAAAAATCTTCTTGCCACCCATTTTGACCAGGAGAATAGTGAAGACCTGCGTATACAGGCTTTGCTGGCTTACCACTACAAAAAGTATGACAAAGCGGAGCAAAGTTATCAACGTATCATTATGCGTAATCCCAATGACGAGCAGGCATTGGGCGGATTAGCACAAGCATGCTTTCATCAAGGTAAATTTGCTGATGCAGAGCGGCACTATGAGGCGTTGCTCAACCTTTTGCCTGACAACAAGAGTTATGCGCTCTATTTGGCTATCTCACAGATCAATTGCGGAAAACTGGAGAAAGCCGCAAAACTGTTGTTCAAACTCAACTACAATGATCCGGACAATCTCAATGTGAAGCGGGCTTTGGCATGGACTGAGTTGTGGATGAAGAATCTGCAGCATGCGCATAAGCTGTATAATGATATTTTGTCTGACGCAAGTCATGAGATGGCCGACTTGCTGAATGCAGGTTATTGTTGTTTCTTCGAAGGGCAATTGGAAAAGTCCATCCGCCTCATTGCAAATGGACTTGAGAAACAATTGAAAAAGAAGAGCAAAAAGGACTGTGTCTATGAACAGATTAGACTTGATAAAAAGATGTTTGACATGTATGGCATACCGGATGTGGACAGGATAATCTTGTGCGACCTTGTGCATCAATACTCTATTTCAAACCCCGACAAGCCTGAAGTTTTGTGAAGGTCGCGAAAAGAGAGTTTGAAAGGTGTCTATACACAGGAACCTAATTGAAAGACAATGTTTTCAATCTGAATGAGCCACTTTTCTTTATCACAGAAAACAAGAGAAGGGAATACATTTCTTTCTCTTCTCTTGTTTAGCGGAAGATGAGGGATTCAAACCCCCGATACCACAAAACGGGTATACCAGATTTCGAGTCTAGCGCATTCGATCACTCTGCCAATCTTCCTAAACGCATTGCAAAGTTAGCAAAAATGTTTTAGACCAGTAAATATTAGAGGAACAAATATCTGCAATTAACTTTCGTTAATGATGCGTCTATCTTCCATTTGGAGCAATTGCCTTATTGACGATGAGGAGTAAGTTAAGATGGAACACCAGTAACAGGTGCTACCCGCCAAATGTGAGGTTTTGCAAGCGCTTGCGAAGTTCTTCGGCTTTGTTCTTCCGAATGGACAGTACAATCTCACAGTCATTGTCAAAAGTTTGGGAAACAATAGTTGGTTTCATGTCCTTTACGATGCTCATTACACCATTCATCATGGGGTATGTGAAACGGTAGACTATTTGCTCTTTCACAAGTCGTGTAACTATCTTGCAGTGGTCAATGGCATCAGCTGCAGCTGTTCGATAAGCTACAATCAGCCCTCCTGTTCCCAAGTTGACACCTCCGTAATAACGAATGACACAGATGAGTACATTCGTCAAGTTATGAGAAGCTATTTGCCCCAGAATGGGCTTTCCCGCCGTGGAGGAGGGCTCACCATCATCGTTTGCCCGAAACTCCTTTCCTTCAGCCCCTATGACATAAGCATAGCAACAATGGCGTGCGTCGAAATATTTCTTTTGGTAATTTGCAATAATCGCTTTGGCTTGCTCCACCGAATCAACATGGTGGGCGTAGGCGAGGAATTTACTACGTTTTTCGCAGTAATATCCCTCGCCAATTGATATCTCATCTATAGTTTGGTACGAGTCCTTCATTTAAGTTTATGTACTACCAATCCTGAACGCAATTTCGGCTCAAACCAAGTAGCCTTGGGTGGCATAATCTTTCCACTGTCCGCAATGGTCATGATTTGCTCCATTGAGACAGGGTAAAGCGCTAATGCCCAACGCATTTCTCCACTATCAACGCGGCGACGCAACTCTTTCATCCCGCGCAATCCACCGATGAAATCAATCCGCTTGTCAGACCTTAAGTCTTTGATGCCCATTAATTTGTCAAGAATGAGTCGGCTGGAAATATCAACATCTAGTACACCAATGGGGTCTGTCTCATCATATGTCCCAGGTCGTGCTTCCAAACTGTACCACTCATGGTCAAGATATATGGAAAATTCATGGATATGTTGTGGCTTGTAGTCCTCGCTTCCCTTCTTCACGATTATAAAGTCGTGTTCAAGTGCTTTGATGAACGCTTCGGAAGTCATTCCGTTAAGGTCCTTCACCACACGGTTGTAATCAAGAATGGTCAGTTGCGAAGCGGGGAAACATACAGCCATAAAGTAATTGTACTCTTCATCACCTTTGTGGTTGAGGTTCAACCTGCGCTTCTCATCGCCCACAAGAGCTGCCGCGGCCGAACGATGATGACCGTCTGCGATGTAGAGTTTAGGCATCTTGTGAAATTCTTCTGTAATGAGATCCAAGTCTTCCTTGTCAGACACGACCCAAAACTGATGACGGAAACCGTCAATGGGAGCAACAAAGTCGTATTCTGGTTGCATGACAGAGTACTTCTTTAGCAATTTGTCAAGAACGGGGTTGTCAGGATAGGCGAAGAACACTGGTTCCATGTTCGCGTCACATGCCCTAACATGTTTCATTCGGTCTTCCTCTTTATCGCGTCGCGTCAGTTCATGCTTTTTGATGACTCCCGACATATAGTCATCCACAGAAGCTCCTACGACAAGTCCATACTGCGTTTTACCGTTCATGGTTTGCGCATAAATATAATAGTGAGCTTCCGTGTCCTGGATGAGCCAGCCCTTGTCTTGGAATTTTTGAAATTGCTTGGCTGCGCTCTCGTAGACGCATGCGTCATACTCGGAAACGCCTGGCGGGAAATTGATTTCCGGCTTGATAATGTGGTAAAGCGACATTTCGTTGTCGCCAGCTTCCTTGCGTGCCTCATCAGAGTCAAGAACATCATAGGGCCTCGACTCTATCTTCTCAACTAAGTTCTTGGGTGGCCGCAAGCCGCAAAAAGGTTTAACCGTAGCCATGGTAATAGAATTTAGGTAAGATAAAATGACTTTGCCCCCATTCACCCTTGTTCTTAGGTTGAAGGGGGCAAAGTTTCTTATGTTTTTATTTGTTTACGCGGAATTTCTCGTCACCTGTGGCAAAATAGGCAACGATTTGCTTTGCAGCGGCAATACCCGCATTGATGTTGGCCTCAGCCGTTTGCGCCCCCATCTTTTTGGGGGTTGAGAAATATCTGCCTTCAAACTTTTTGAAGTCCACATCAGCGTCAGGCTTAATGTCAGTGACATACTTCAAGTCTGTACGCTCACCAAGCAACTTCAGCAGTTCGGGTTCATTGATGACTTCCTTGCGTGCGGTGTTGACTACAATACCACCCTTTTTCATCTGGCCGACAACCTGATAGTTAATGCTCTGTCGTGTCTCTTCCGTTGCAGGGATATGCAACGACACGATGTCGCAAGTCTTGAATAAGTCGTCCTTGCTGTCGACACCATGAACGCCTTGGGCCTCAATCTTGTCTTTGGGGACGAATTCGTCAAAGGCATATACCTCCATGCCGAAGCCCTTTGCAATGCGAGCAACATTGCGTCCCACATTGCCAAAAGCGAGAATGCCCAGTTTCTTACCCTTCAACTCGCTTCCACTTTTTCCATTGTAGAAGTTGCGGACGGTATAGACCAACAGACCAAAGACAAGTTCTGCGACAGCATTTGAATTCTGGCCTGGCGTGTTCTCTACTACGACACCCTTCTGTTTGGCATAAGCCGTGTCGATGGAGTCGTAGCCCGCCCCGGCACGCACCACAATCTTAAGTTTTTTAGCTGCGTCAAGCACCTCTGGAGTGATCTTGTCAGATCTCACTATCATGGCGTCAGCATCAGCGACAGCATCCAGCAATTGGTGCTTGTCAGTGTAACTTTCAAGCAGCACCACATTGTGGCCTGCAGCTTCTGCTTCTTTCTTTATGCCTTCTACAGCGGCTGAAGCAAAGGGCTTCTCTGTAGCTACAAGTATTTTCATGAGAGAATGAAGTTTTATGGTTAATGTTCCGCCTCGAAATCCTTCATGGCTTTTACGAGAGCATTTACGCCTTCAATGGTTTGGGCGTTATAGCAACTTGCGCGGAAACCTCCTACGCTGCGATGTCCCTTGATACCGACCATGCCTCGTTCAGTCGCAAACTCCAGGAAAGGCTTCTCAAGCTCTTTGTACTCATCGTTCATCACAAAGCAGATATTCATGAGAGAACGGTCGGCCTCTGCCACTGTTCCTCGGAATAGCTTGTTGCGATCAATCTCTTCATAGACAATCTTCGCACGTTCGTGAGCCCGTCTGTCCATCTCCTTGACGCCGCCTTGCGCTTTGACCCAGCGCATGGTTTCAAGCAGAGAGTAGATTGGGACTACAGGAGGTGTGTTGAACATGGAACCCTTTTCCACATGTGTGCGGTAGTCAATCATTGTCGGAAGTTCACGTGGAGCCTTGCCAAGCATGTCGTCCTTAACAATCACAACTGTCACACCTGCCATAGACATATTCTTCTGCGCGCCCGCATAAATAGCGGTGTATTTTGACACATCCACGGGACGGCTCATGATGTCTGAACTCATGTCGGCAATCATGGGCACTGTAGCGTCCAGTTCCTTGCGGATCTCTGTACCGAAGATTGTGTTGTTGGTTGTGATATGGAGGTAGTCCAAGTCTGCTGGAACATCGAAATCATGAGGCAGGTAGGTGTAATTCTTGTCGGCAGAAGAAGCGACTTCTACTACCTCTCCAAAAAGTTTAGCCTCCTTCATAGCCTTCTTCGCCCACGTTCCTGTATTCAAATATCCTGCTTTTTTGATAAGAAAATTGGCGGGAATCTGCATGAACTGCAACGAAGCGCCACCACCGAGGAAAATCACAGAGTAACCTTCGGGGATGTCAAGCAACTCCTTGATGAGCGCTACAGCCTCATCCACCACAGGCTGGAAGTCCTTTGCTCGGTGACTTATTTCCATTAGGGAAAGACCGGAGCCGTTGAAATCCAGAATTTGTTTCGCTGTGTTCTCAATGACTTCACGCGGAAGCATTGAAGGACCTGCATTAAAATTGTACTTCTTCATCTCGTCAATTTATTTTTAGGATTAATAAAGTCTACGTTGTTTGTTTCAGATGCGAAGATACAGATATTATCTCAATAAAACAAATTTATAAGAGATATTTTCTCGCTGATTTGCTTTAATGTTGAAGTTACACTTTATCTTGCATGTTCATTCGTTCTCTATCCAAAAATTACGAAATTCAACGTATTTCTTCCACAATGGTACGAACTCCCTTGATTTTTTCGCCCGCCACACATTGTAACACTTTCTTTAGTTGCTTCCTGTCAATCGCTGCGTAAGCGTAATGATCTTTCACGTCGATACGTCCGATTTGCGATGATAGCAAGTTACCTTTCTTGCAAAGGAACCCCACTATATCTCCCTTTGATATTTTATCTTTTTTCCCTTTTCCGATGTACAATGTGGCCATGCGGGGTTGAGGGCAAAGGTGGGCGCCAGTCTCGGGAATTTCGCAGTCACTCACTATGGCATGCACATATTCTGGGACTCGTTCGTCAGGGGCAAGAAGGAAGTATGCCTGCCCGCTTTTGTCCCATCGGGCGGTTCTGCCAACCCGGTGAACATAGCTGTCTTCACTTTCAGGAAGGTGGTAATGGACAATATTTTGAATGTTAGGAATGTCCAAGCCGCGGCTTCCCAAGTCGGTGCTTACCATAATATTGGCTGATCCGTTGATAAATTTATACAGTGTGTCTTCTCTGCTTTTTTGGTCTAAGCCTCCATGGTAGGCGCTCAAGGTGAATCCTTGTTGTCGAAGGAAAGTCGCAGCGCGTTCAACCGACTCGCGATAGTTGACAAAAACAATGGTACTTTCTTGTCCAAACGATCGCAGGAGCTGAGCCAATGTCTCGAGTTTGTCCTTGTGAGGAGAGTGAACCACATAAACTTTCACACTCTCAGGAACCTGCTCTTGTTCAATCCGAAAGTCAAGATGTGCGGCGTGAGTAGCCATGTTGTCCATCTCTTCAGAGACGGTGGCGGAAAGGAGGATTTTCCTTGCCTGTCTTGGCATACGCTTGAGAAGGGCTTGCATCTCCTCACGGAAGCCCATCTCAAGACATTTGTCAAATTCATCAATGATAACATATTTGACATGAGAAACATCGAAGTTATCCTTGTCGATATGGTCATTGAGACGTCCGGGGGTACCGCAGATCACTTGTGGTTTCAATTGTCTTATGGCTCGATGCTCGTCCATCGTGGGGCGTCCGCCGTAACAGGCATACGAATGAAGTCCAGTTTTCATTCCTTCAAACACGTTGGTTGTCTGCAAAGCTAACTCTCGCCCAGGCACAATGATGATGGCTTGCACTTCATCTTGGTTTGGCTGGATTTTTTGCGATATTGGCAATAGGTATGCCAAGGTTTTTCCTGTTCCCGTAGGACTTAGTACAATCACATCGTCCTTGCCATTGAGAATGGCGTCAGCAGATGCTTCCTGCATGGCATTGAGCGATATACCCAATTTCTTTATAATGTCTTGGATGTTCATTTTTCCATCAATTTATCAATTTCGTCAAATTCTTTACCCATGTTCAGATTGAGGTAAATCGTATATAAAGGCAAAGCCCATTTGTCTTTTCTTTCAGGTCTCAGCGAGCGGTATTTCACGAGGTAGGGTAACGCATCCTTGTAAAATTGCAGGGTGGCATTGCGTTGCTTGGTCGGTTGGACTGTTTTGTCTAGTCCCACACCCATGTTGAATTTGGCCAATCCTGCGTTGAGCCATGCTTCCGGTAGGCTGTCGTTTTCATGGATCAAGCGCTGGCTGATATCAAAGCATTCTGCAAAGTTGCCCAGGTTAAGGAGAATCGTGCTTTTCGTCTGCCAAAAGATTTGCGAGGCTGAATCTGCTTCCAAAGCTTTGTCTGTGAGTGCCAGGGCTTTGTTCCATTGTCCAGTCTGCGAGTAGAAATCTATCAAGTGAGAATAGAAAAATAGAGAAAGCGGATATTTGTTAAATCCTTCCGTCAGCGTTTTAACATAGCGACTCGTGTCAGTGTCTCGCTTGTAAGTTTCTGCCAGATATTGCAACATCATCTCATAATGAGCCGTATCTTTCAAGGCTTGGTAAGTATGATGGAGCGTTTTTGGGCTATCTCCCATTTTGTAAGCGCTATAAACAGCCCAATAAGAAGCCTCAGGTATGTTGGCGTCTTTCTCGTCATAATGATAGGCCGCAAACAACGGCTGGCGAGCTGCGTCAATGTATTGGTTGAACAAGCGGTAGGCGTCGGCGTATTTTTTCTTGCGAATGAAATAGTGGCCACCGCTCAAAAGATTGGGGCGTAAGCGGTTGAGAAGTGCGGCATTTTCTTTTCTCATGGTCAGTTTGATGCGCCCCTTTTCATCTGGTTGTGCGTCAATAGAGTCAAAAGCCTCCATCTGCTGATACATTCTGGAAGCGATGTTGAACAAGTTGGCCGTATCATACTTCTGCTTCAGATAAATCTTCTCGTTGCCCTGATCGTATTGCTTTTTGAGGGCATCAAAGAGCACAGACCAAATTTTGGTGTTTCTCCGGTTGGCGGAATCTTTCAACAAGGAGCACATGGACTGCTCGGCATTTTCCAAATTGTTTCCCTTCTTGACGTTTTCTTTGGCAGTTGCGATTTGTTTTTTCTGTCCTGATGCAATCATCGGAAAGACACAGGAGCTAACCATAACAAAGAAGGCACACCATAAATGACTTGTCAAGATCTTATGTGCTGCCTTTCTGTTTGCGAAGCATTTACTTAGTGTTCCCATGGCTTTCTTTTCTGTTATTTTGTTTCTTTACTTCAGGCGCTATTTTCTCCGCCTTATCGTTCTCGCCCAAAAGTTTATAGACCAAGTACAGTGGAGTTGCCCAATCCACCTCTTTTAATAGTGGGTCATATAGCCTCACCTGTTCAAAATCCCTCTGTGCCTCCTGAAGTAGGAGACGGGGTGTAGTAGGGACTGATTCCGTCTTTGCAGAGGGGGCTTGCAACGTTTGCTGAGCTTTTGCGGTCAGGCATAAGCCTTTGTTGTAGATAGCCTCTACAAATGTGGTATCCAGTTCAATGGCTTTTGCATATGCTTTTATAGCATCGCTCCAGTTCTTTTTTCTCATTTTTGTCTCGCCCAACAAAGCCCACGCTTCTTTGCTACGGGGCTTTTTGTTAGTCTCGTCTTTGGCAAACTGTTCCATCTCACTCTCATGCCCTGGCAAAGAAAAATGCTCCAATAAGAGGCGCATGTAAGTCGAATTATGCGGTGCCTTGTCGTGCAGTTCAAGGAGCGCAAGAACGTACCGTGCGGAATCATTCGGAGTGACCATCAACTCTTTCATGCAACTGACTTTTACTTCTGCTGCATCCTTCGCGTATTCTACATCCCGTAGGGCTATGTCGGCGCAACGATCGGCCTCAGTGTAGTTTTTTGTTCCGTAATAGAGTAGCGAGAGATAGTATGCCACCTGTCCTTTATAGAGGTCTTTCCTTCCCTTGAATAGTTCACTTCCTGACAATGCGAGGTAAGTTTTTAGCACTTTGAGTGCTTCTTCGTTTCGGTGGTGACCATAGTAATACATACAAGCATCGATGAGGCGTGGTCTTAATGGGGCCAAACGTTTGCTATTGCCATGACGAAACTTTATGGTAACTTTACCTTTACTGTTGGGCAAGCGGTCATATTGGTCGCATTGCAACGCTACCTTTACAGCCTGTTCCAACGTATTATAGTAGGTGAACGTGTCTGTCGTGGCATCCAGTCTGGACAGCAGCGCGTCAACTTGCCTGTTCAGTGCCGCTGCACGCTCTTGCGCATTTTCTTCGGCACCGGCAGGTATGACGGAAGCCAATAGAATCAAAACGAGAAATGCTATTCGCAGCGTATTGATTGCCTTATGCTTGATCATGTCTACAAAGGGTTTGGATTAACACTTGACGGAGCTTATTCCAAATTGAAGATGCCTGAAGGCGTTTTGCGTTTGAGCACGTCCAACTTGAAGTCGGCTCCATGCTCGTTGCCGACCACGATGCCGTGGGCCCTCAGAACTTGCTTGACGGTCTTTTCTGCCAAGTCGGGGTGATTGTTCTCGTCGCTCAAATGGCATAACCACACATGGCGGAGGTTAGGTGTTGCGTTCTCGGCCAAGGCCAGTCCGCATTCCTCATTGCTCATGTGACCACCTGGGCTCAGGATGCGTCTTTTCAAATGTTGAGGATAGGGACCATTCAGAAGCATTTCCTTTTCGTAATCTGCCTCGATGACGAGATAATTGGCTTTGCTGATGTAGCTTTTCATCTCATCAGTGAGATGGCCGATGTCGGTCATCTGCACGAAGGTCCCCCCGCCATGCTCTATGCAGTAGCCCACATTGTCTACACTGTCATGTGGTACGCCAAAAGGTGTCACTGTGAAATCACCTAATTGGAAGGTCACCCCTTTTTGGACATATTTCACCCTTTCAGGGGCAATCTTATGCCTGACACACCAATTGTTATTGATGCCTACATGCACGCCTGGCGTTGACCACACAGGCAAATCTTTGTCTCTGCTTAAGCTCCCCACCGACTTTACGTGGTCAGCATGGTCGTGGGTGATGAGTATGTTTTTGACGTCAGATAGGTGCAACCCGAAGTCTTTAAACTGTCTTTTGAGTGCTCTAACACCAACGCCGGCATCTATCAGGAGTCCGTCATTCTCTGTAAACAGAAAACTGCAGTTGCCACTGCTCCCGCTGCCAAATGATATATAATGCAGCATTTTGATTTGAATTTTAGTACAAAGTTAGCTAAAAGAAAAGACATATTCAAGTTTTATTGTGCAAAAATCCTTAATGGGCTATATTCCACATAGTGCATCGTAGTCAAAAGTGATGTTTCGTCAATAGAAAAAATCAGGGAAATATTTGGTTCTCAACGTGGGAATCTATAACTTTGCACTGTTAGCTTTACGATTAGCGCATGGTACGACCTCCCTTTCCTGTCATTTTTTTGTCATTGGCCTTCTGGGCCACAGAGTTTTGCGTTTCCTGTTCTTCGTGTTCAGACGAGGAAGAACAACTGAAAACCAGTGTTGACTCTTTTTCGCAAGCTTACTTTGGATGGCGATTACTTAAAGCCATATCATACAGTGACGCATCGTCCGAACGGTGGCTACGTTTCGTAGCCTCGCAAATCACCCAAGACGATATTGATAGCTTAAGAGGCCAGGTGGGCAATGTAAGTTGTTCGCTGGGGAAAGTCCACGTCCTTAATGATAGCATGGCCATTGTGGATGTTCATGTGGCTAATTTCTTCCGAATGGATAATCTTGGCAGTATAAGTCGGGTTGACGAGGTGGTAACCTATGAGATACCCGTAGCGTTTCACAATGGGTTTTGGAAAGTGAGCCTGCTTGAAGTTCCAAAGCCGTCGAAAGACAATTAGCTGCCGCCACCTAATGGTAATCCTTAGACATGGGATTATGTATGAAGCGCTTCAAAGGCCTACTTTGTAGAGCTGGGCTCTAGATTGAGGTAGTATCCCAACTTATAAAGACTGAATGCCAACAGGTTGGGAGATTGAGAGGTAGCACATTTCAGTAAAGGCCTTTTGAGTATACGCAAAATGCTGGATGACAACCATTTCAGTTTGTATCTCTCGATCTTTTCGGAAAGATTCAACAGGGAGGAGTAACCTCGGAGCTCGTCACTGAAATTGCGTAATGTGCGCAAACCTTCTTCTGTTTTTTTGATAAATTCACCATTCGATTCGAAAGTGCTGAAGCATAGAGGATTGTCTATGTGAATGATTGGAACGCCACGAGCAAGCAGTTGTTTGCCAAACAGCACATCCTCATACCCATAATGTATGAAGCGTTCATCAAAGGGAATGGACAACATTACCTCACGTGGAATCATGAAATTGGAAGTGTGAAAATCCTGGTATGGATGAAGGCTGCGCAATGCTGCTGAGTGTTTTTTCTCTCCTTTCCGCTCATATACATAACGTAAATTGGAAGACTCGCCATCTCCTACACAATAGCCTCCATATGTCACAGAACCATAAACTCGTGCTTTCGCATATCGTTCAAGATAATGGGAATTTACAAGAGTCATGTCTGCGTCAATGAACAACAGGTAGTCTCCATGTGCCTGAGCGGCTAGGAAGTTGCGAATAGCCGCACGCCCTACGTTTTGGTCTCTTTTGACATAGCGGCAACCTGTAATGTTGTTGATTGATTGGTTGGACGCCACAACGGACGCGTCGGTTGAACCATCGTCTGCGACAATGATTTCACAGTTGGTCAGGCCCAAGCCTTGGGCTTGCAGGGCGAGGCCTTTGACAAGCTCATGACAATCATCGTTGAATGTGGGTATGAGTATGGATAGCATGGGCTAGCGAACTATGAAAGTTTTTCCTTCAAGTATTTGCCAGTGACGCTGTCTGCGCATCCGACAATATCTTCTGGCGTTCCTGCACACACCAAGCGGCCACCCCGGTCACCTCCATCAGGTCCCAAGTCGATTACCCAGTCCGCTTCCTTGATGATATCCATATTGTGCTCGATCACCAGTAGGCTGTGTCCGCGCTCTATGAGTGCGTTGAAAGCATGCAGCAGGCGGTTGATATCGTGGAAATGAAGTCCCGTAGTAGGCTCGTCGAAGATGAAGAGTGTGGGCTCTTGGCGTTCTTGGCCGATAAAATAAGCTAACTTCACACGTTGGTTTTCTCCTCCGGAGAGAGTAGACGAGCTCTGCCCGAGCTTAATATAACCCAATCCCACATCTTCCAGGGGTTGCAGCCGGGCAACTATTGTCTTTTGACCGTGGTCGGCAAAGAAGTTGATAGCTTCACTAACTGTCATGTTGAGCACATCGTTGATATTCTTGCCCTCATACCGCACATCAAGGATGTCCTGTTTAAAACGTTTCCCGTGACAAGCTTCACACTCCAATGTGAGATCGGCCATGAATTGCATCTCCACTGTGATGACACCAGCGCCCTTGCACTCTTCGCATCGGCCACCCTCGGCGTTAAATGAAAAATACTGGGCAGGAAATCCCATCTGCTTGGCCAGAGGCTGGTTGGCAAACAGGTCTCGAATGGCGTCATAGGCCTTTAGGTACGTGGCGGGATTGGAGCGCGTGCTCTTGCCAATCGGGTTTTGGTCAACAAATTCAACATGGTTCAGCAGTTGCCAGTCTCCACTGAGGGAAAGGTATTCGCCTGGCGCATCGGCCACTTCGTTCATGTGCCTTTTGAGGGCAGGGTAGAGAATGCCTTTCACCAAGCTTGACTTGCCTGATCCTGAAACGCCAGTGACAACGGTCAAAACGTTGAGCGGAAACTCCGCGTCAATACCGCAAAGGTTGTTCATACGGCATCCCTTGAGCAGTATGGAGTTGTTCCACTGTCGACGGGACGATGGTAACGCTATCTGCTCGCTTCCGGTCAGATACCTGATGGTGTGGCTTCTCGGAAATTCCTTCAGCAACTGCTCGTTCATTGCCTTGTCCTCACTTCCGCCTATCAGTTGTGGCAGGTGCCCCTCATACACAATTTCGCCGCCCTGTTCGCCAGCGTCTGGGCCTATGTCAATGAGCCAATCGGCTGCACGCATGATGTCTTCGTCATGTTCCACCACGATGACCGTATTGCCAATCTCTTGCAACTCCTTCAGCACGTGGATGAGCCTGGCTGTGTCGCGGCTGTGCAATCCTATGCTGGGCTCGTCGAGTATGTAAAGACTACCCACAAGCGATGATCCCAATGATGTGGTAAGGTTGATACGCTGGCTCTCGCCACCCGACAGGGTGTTGCTTCTGCGATTGAGCGTGAGGTAGCCCAAACCCACTCCGCAAAGAAATTTAAGGCGAGAGGTAATTTCCGTCAAGAGTCGTTTCGCAATCTCATGCTCATGGTCGGATAGCTGCAACTGCAAAAACCATTCATAGAGCTTACCAGCAGGCATCTGCACCAAGTCGGTGATGCTCCGCCCATCAATTTTTACCCATGAGGCCTCTTTTTTCAGTCGTGTCCCATGGCAGGCAGGACAGACGGTCTTGCCCCGGTATCGGCTGAGCATCACCCGATATTGTATCTTGTACTGGTTGTTTTTCACCATTTGGAAAAACGAGTCCACGCAAACAGCGTCTTCTTTCAAGCCCCCATCGGTTTTACGATCTGAGGGCAAGCCATGCCACAGCCAATCTTTCTCTTGGCTTGACAATTCCAAATAAGGTTTGAAAATAGAAAATTCTACCTGTTTGGCGCGCTTGCAAAATTCGTCTTTCCAAACCTGCATTTTTTCGCCATGCCAACACTGCACACATCCGTCATATACGGATAAGGTAGAGTTCGGAATGACCAACTTCTCATCTATTCCAATGATGCTTCCAAATCCTTCGCAAGTGGGGCACGCACCTAGTGGCGAATTGAATGAGAACATGTTCTCATTGGGCTCCTCAAACTTGATCCCATCTGCTTCGAAACGGGAAGAATAGTCATAGGAGATGCCTGAAGGAAGAAATACTAGGCGGCAAGCCCCATCGCCCTCATAAAGGGCTGTCTCAAGCGAATCCGTGAGGCGGGCAATGCTGTCCTTTTCGTGAGAGACGCTCATGCGGTCGATGACAAGATATGTTACGTCGGAGAGGCCTTTTATTTCTGTTTCGTCAGCCAAAAGATCTTCTATTCGGGTCACATCTCCCTTTACGACAACGCGCGTGTAACCTTCCTGGAGATACATCTCCAGTTGTTTGGCCATAGTACGCCCTTTAGGCACACGTAACGGTGCAAGTACCATAAATCGTGTACCATCAGCATAGCTGAAGGCTTGGTTGACGATGTCGTCTGCAGAATGTTTCTTAACTTCTTGCCCGGAAATAGGGGAGAAAGTGTGTCCAATGCGGGCATAGAGCAACTTCAGGTATTCGTATATTTCTGTGGAAGTGCCCACTGTTGAGCGCGGGTTGCGCGAAATGACTTTTTGCTCGATGGCAATGGCGGGGGGAAGACCTTTGATGAAATCGCATTCTGGCTTGTTCATCCTACCCAAAAACTGTCGTGCGTAACTGGACAGGCTTTCCACATAGCGTCGTTGCCCTTCGGCATAGAGCGTGTCGAAAGCAAGAGACGACTTGCCGGAGCCAGAAACTCCGGTAATGGTGATGAACTTGTTGCGCGGTATGTTCAGACTGATGTTTTTCAGGTTGTTCACACGCGCACCTTTTACCTCAATGCAATTGCTTTTCATGATTCAATGTTGATGTAGGGTGATGCAAACAAATAAACTTTGTGCAATTGGAGGAGCCGTCTATGCTGACATTTGCTATTTGGCGCCAACGGGGTTGTCACTTGGTGTCCCGTTGGCATTTGTAGTTAACCCAAATATTTGATAAGCAATTTGGAGTAGCCGCTCTCTCTGAGCTTTACGATGCTCTTCTCGCGAATTTGCCTGACACGCTCACGAGTGAGCCCTAATTGATCTCCGATCTCCTCAAGGCCTTTTTCGTTACAGCCTATTCCGAAACATTCGCGAACAATCGTAATCTCTCTGTCTTTCAGCACATTGCGCAACACCGTGTCAAGCTCATGAGACATGCTCTCATAGTCAACATGCTTGTCTGCACGACTGTCCTCGCCTGAGGCCAAGACGTCTGCCATACTATTGTCGTCGTCCTCCTGGAAAGGAGCGTCAATGCTCATGTGGTGGTTGTCAGCCTTGATGGTCTGGTCTAACTTCGTCTCGTCTATGTTTGTCAAGTCGGAAAGCTCATGCACCGACGGTCGGCGCTGGTTTTCCTGTTCAAACTTGGAAATTTCTGCGTTGATTTTCGATAACGCGCCTACCTGGTTGAGAGGCAATCTCACGATGCGACTCTGCTCGGCAATGGCTTGCAAGATGCTTTGGCGAATCCACCACACTGCATAAGAGATAAACTTAAATCCACGTGTCTCATCAAACTTCTCTGCAGCCTTGACCAGTCCAATATTACCTTCATCGATAAGGTCGGTGAGACCTAGGCCCTGATGCTGATATTGCTTGGCCACGGAAACGACAAAGCGCAAATTGGCTTTTACCAGCTTGTCCTTTGCGCGCTCGCCCTCACGTCCACCTTTCTTGATCTTTTGCGCAAGTTCTATCTCTTCTTCAACAGAGATCATAGGCACACGGCCTATCTCCACAAGATACTTGTCTAGCGCTTCGCCTGCGCGATTGGTGATACTTTTTTGAATTTTAAGTTGACGCATGATTTTAATTTATTTTTGTCTAATGCCGTTATTCTTACCCTGATGCCCTTGCATCAATGCAAAAAGGTTTGCAAAGGTACTAATTTTTTAGATGTCCCCCAAGTGATTTTTTATAAAATTTCGTGGAAATAATGAAAAATGTTTGTTGTTTGTTGGGAAGATGATACGAGATGTTGAAAATTTACGTTACCCAACGTTTCGGATTTAGATTTCAAGCTGTTTGAGCATGCACCGAAATATTCAAAGCTTTTTTGTGCTTTTTTACCCGTTCGTTCTAAATCCGTAACTTGAAGTATTATAAGTGGTAGCCGTCGTTGCTGAACTCACGTGCGCTGATTCCGATGCGCTGACCATCCTGTTGCTTGTTTCCTACCTGCGCCGCCTTCCCAATGGCATTTTCGAGGTTTGCCACTATTAAAGCTCGCCCGTAGACAACGCTCATCCCGAGTATACACCAAAAATGGCGCTTGCTTCACAGCAAGCGCCATTTACTCTCAATAGGCATTAGTCTTCTTTAAGGTAAAAAGATTGTATTCAGGATAACGATTGCAAAAGTACACATTATTTTCTTAATCACCAAAGTTTTCCCTTGATATTTTTAAATATTTTTTTAAAAAGCAATAGGAAATCTGTCTTTTACACCAATTTATATCTTTACCTTCAAAAACAACAAATTATGCCTGACACCTTCACTCTCACCTTCGTCCACACCATCTCCGGCACCCACTCCTCCGTTGCCTACACCACTAACATCTCTGAAGTAAGGAGGAGCACAACATCATCCTCCAACGGCTTCGGCATCGTCTCCACCTCAAACATCGCCCCTGCCTCCAAAGAGCGCATCGACCGCCTCCTTGCATTCCTCGAAAAGCTCCGCGACGACGCCCTCGCCATCGTCCTCACCATGCTCCCCGACGCTCACCACTGGACATCATCCCGACAGTACGACTACTTCGCCGCCACCATGTTTCCCACGCTCGACATCGTGACGAGCCTCGGCTACTCCGACCATATCTGGCAGCGTTACCAAGACCTCCACACCCAGCTCCTCACCATCGAGAATCGCCTCGCATCCGATTTCTTCAGCCACGAGCTGATGACCGCCCTCCGCACCCTCAACATCCTCTCGCAATGGGACATCTCCTCCGACTCCGCCCACTACCGCCGCATCTACCAGCGCATCGCCGCCATCGAGTTCTCCGTCCTCCGCATCGGCGAGTACCCCATGCCGAGCATCACCGACACCGTCAACATCATCCGCACCGCCAAGGGCAACCTCTTCTCCGAATGGAAACAATCCGACACCGCCAAACTCTTTGAAAACCATGGTTATAAAAATAAAAAACAGTCAAGTGGATATTTCTTCTAAAAAACGACTTCAAACGCTTGCTTGTTAAGAAAAAAGTGCTAACTTTGGCGCAAAATAAAAACCATAAAATCATTAGCTTATGAAGAAACTATTTTTCATCATCTTCCTCATGGTATTCTCGTTTGCGATAACTGCAAACGCCAAGAAGCCGAAAGAGAAAGTCGTTTGGCCAAAAGCTGTGCTGACACTCAAAGACGGTACAGTGCTTAACGGCTATTTGCAGAACGACATCCATTTCATGAAAAAGAACATCTATTTCAGTGAAACGCAAAACGGCAAGGATGTAAAATACAAAATTGTAGATATAAAATCCCTTGTAGTGGATAATGCACTCCAAGACGGCAAGCAGCGCACTTTCATTCTTAATGAAGATGACCCTAAATTCCCTTTTATGTCAACTGAAGTTTACAAGGGGAAACACGTCACTGGCTACATGGAGCCGTATGCTTTTGACAATACCACTACAAGCAGATCGTTTGGAGGCATCATGTCATCTAACACCTCTTATTTAGGGTGTAGGGCATATCACTACACGGTTGATGGCGGCAAACTTGTTTACTATTGGAACTTATTTGAAAGTGAAAAAATTAATGCCAAAAGGGAAAAGTATTCTCAAAAGAAACTGTTGAACAAGATAAGTAAGAAATTCAAGGACTATCCTGCTGTAGCAGAGGAAGTGGAAAAAAGAGGCCTTACTGCTGAGCAAATCCACGAGAACCCCACCATCCTTCTTGAAATTCTTGACAAGAGTCTGCAATAACTTCTTGTCTTTTTCCTCATACCAATGCTTCCGTACTTTCGCAGTATGGAAGCATTTTTCAATTTATCCCTCCCCACAGGTTGGCAATTCCTTTCTGACTGCCAACTCCAATATTTCTTCCGCCAGCTCTCACGCGACCTGCCCATGGAAGAAATCCTCACGCTCTGCCTGTTCAAGTGGGGCGACATCACCGTGCTCTGCCGTCTGTACAATGGCAACTATCTCGTAAGACAACGCCACAAGCCCAAACAGGAAGCGCAACTCACGCTCCGCCAAATCCATTCCGCCACTGCCTCCTTGGACTACCTCCGCTATTTTCCGCCGTCTCCCGTCCGCATCACGCACATCGGCAACGCCCAAGCCATTGACAAGGACTTCACAGAAGTGCCATTCTCGACGTTCCTTTCCTGCGACAACTATTACCAAGGTTTCCTCCACACCAAAAACGATGCCTTATTGAAAGACCTCGCCGCACTCCTGTACCCAAACGTAAAAAGGAAGCACCTCACCAAGCCATATCTCTATGGCTGCTTCTACTGGTTCGCCTCCCTCAAATGGTACTTTTCAGGTATGTTCCCTCACTTCCTCCAACCCATGCCCTCAGAGCCAACTAACCTCCTCGGCTCCTCACCGAACATCGGCGAAATCCTCCGTACCGCCATGAACGCCCAAATCCGCGCCCTCACCGGCGGCGACATCACCAAGGAGCAAGCCGTCCTCGCAATGGACACTTGGCGAGCACTCACCGAACTCGACGCCAAGGCCAAGGAAGCCGAAGACCTAAGACGCCAATCAAAATAGCCTCCAGCAGCTCACCCCCAAAAAATCCCCACGTCTTATCCGTTCTATCAGCCCTATGCGTCATAACAATAGCAAAAAATCAATGAAACAATCCTCCCTTTCTTGGAACGCCACCGCCTTCTTCCAATCCCTTACCTCCACCAACAAATTCGCCCAAGCCCATTCCTTCACCTTCGCCAAGGTTTCCGGCTTGGACGGCTTCGAGGAAGCCCTCCAGCAGCTCCAGTCCGCCACCGCCATCGTCGCCGTCTCCGACATCTCCCAAGGCTACATCGAGATGAACAACTCGCCCCACACTCGCCGCGTAAAGACAGTGTTCCTCGCCATGCGCCACGCCCTCGGCGACATGACCGCCCGACAAGCGTGCATGGACACCATGCGCGAACTCTTCCGCCAGTTCATGAGCAAACTCATCCTCGAAAAAACAAAGCAGGAGCAGCACAACATCTACCTCGACCCACGCATCGCCTTCCAGGAAATCGACCAGTATTTCTTCTCCGGCTGCGCGTGCGCCTACTTCCAAATTGCAGTTGACACCTACACCGACCTCCGCTATGACCCCACAGAATGGCAATGACCAACAGCAGCAAGAACGTGAGAAATTCGTTCTCGCCTTCAACGACACCATGCTCAAAATATGGAAGGAGCAAATGACCCTCCTCGGCGTTATCGACACCGGCCGACTGCTCCACAGTCCCAAGTCCCTCCCCGTAAGAGCCGACGGCAGATTTATCGAGTTAGGACTAAGCCAGACCTTTCTCGAATATGGCCTTTGGCAAAACTTCGGTACGGGTAAAGAGATTCCAAGAGGAAATCATGGCGACATCGGACGCGACCGCAAGCGCAAGAAAAAGCCGTGGTTCAGTCGCAAGTATTACGCCTCCGTCATGAACCTCCGCGACTTCCTCTCCGACAACATCGCCCACGAGTTCGTCGGCGTTGTCGCCCAAGCCCTCGATGACAAGTACGTCCGCTACAATCACTAATCCCCACGCCATATCCGCCCCATCTGTCCTAACTCTGTCTTTTTGATTATCCCCACAGCCCCATATCTTTGCAATAAAAAGCAAAGATATGGCAGTAGATACAAGCACTCTCACCCAACTCATCACCACCTTCAAGCAGGAGACTCGCGAGGAAACAGTCACCGTCGAAGTCCTCGGCTCCCTCCTCCAAAAGATTGTCGACCTCCTCGGCACCACCGCCCTCCAGTCGGACGTGGCTTCTCTCACCGCTTGGCGCACGCTTTTCGCCAAGCTCAACACCCTCGTCACCAACATCTCCATCGGCTCCGACGACCGCAACAGCATTTATCTCTCCCTCAGCAAGGGCAACGTCGCCACAGGTTCCGTCCAGTCGCAGCCCGACTCCCTCTGTATCCGCCAGGCCACCACCGAACGTGCCGGGGCAATGCGTGCGCAGCAGGTGCAGGACTTGAACAAGTGCAAGTCGGACATCTCCGCCATCAACACGTCCCTCAACTCCCTCAATACCTCGCTGTCCAAGTTGAACACGGAACTGATGCGCCATTCCCGCCAACTCACCACTGATGCCAACGCTCTCTCGTCCGTCGACACTTGGATCAAGCAGACTTCCACCACCATCAGCAGCCTCCAGTCGTCCATCCGCACTTTGCAGACCAATTTCAACACGTTTGCCTCAATGAAGTCCACCACAACAATCCATATCGAGTGCGACCCCAAGGAAAAGCAGCTCTTCATACAAGGTGCGTCCCAATTAGTAAAATCCGGCCTCCTGCCTGTCATCTTCCGCTACACCATCCGCACAAGCCGGCACGGACGAGACAAGAATGGCATCCGCGAGTATATGCCCAAACGCCGGGGCTGGCACCGCTTTTTCGACATCAAGAAGATACAGGTGAGGTCTGACAACACCATCGTATTCCGCGACGACTCGCCAAGCAACAAGGCAGGTGAACCCTCGAAATACGACACCTCCCCGGAGTTCCTTTTCTCCTATGTCCGTGTGAACAATATGCCCAACACACAAGAACCCCTCGCTGTCTTCGTCCCCTACGGCCAACGCCTATACAACGTCCTCGACACGCCACGGACATTCAAGTTCGCCATCGGATTCTACAAGGAAATATCCCAAAGCAAGACCTTCTCATTCAGCGACCTCCGCACAAACCTCGCCGTCTTCCGCGTCCGTGTGGAAGCCGAGAAAACCGGGGACAACAAAGTAAAAATGAGATACTACCTTTCACGATAGACAAAAAGGGGAAAAGCCTTGCAGAAACGGCATAAAAAAAGTGCAATGGCAACAACCGGCCACAGCACTTAAACTAATGGCTCCAAAGGCCACAAGTCGTATATCAATGGCTGTCCCTGGGAGGACTGCCACAGAATTGCCGCAAAGATACCACCTCCAATCCACTCCTCAAAAGACATCCAATCACCCCAATATAACATTAAACATTAAAATCATGAAACCCTCCACCAAAGAAACAATCCAGCACTGCTCCGCAGTAGCCATGCTCCTCGGCGGCTTCGCCCTCGCCGTCGCAGGTTTCATCGTACCGCCCACCGGTCAAATCCACGAGTCTGTCCTTGGCATCTTCGCCGAGTGTCTGATTTACGCCGGCTCCATCTTCGGTGTCACAATCTACATCCAGACAAAGTACTCCGAACTCCGTTCCTATCTCGACAACAAACTCAAAGACGAGGATCGCACCAAACACAAGTCCAAAGAATAGCCCAAGCCAAAGAATAGCCCAAGCAACAAAAGTCCCCAATACGTATCCGTCCCATCCGTCCTAACAATTCCCAATCATCATGCGTAAAATCACAAATATAATAGTCCATTGCTCCGCCACCCCCGAAGGCAAGTCCTTCACAGTCTCCGACATCGACCGCTGGCACCGCCAACGCGGTTTCGCCTCCATCGGCTACCACTACGTCGTCTACCTTGACGGCAGCATCCACACCGGCCGACCGCTCTCACAAGTGGGAGCGCACTGCCAGGGTCATAACATCAACAGCATCGGAGTATGCTACATCGGTGGCATGACCTCCGACAACAAGCGTCCCAAGGACACGCGCACGGCAGAGCAGAAGCTCGCCCTCATAGAGTTGCTGAAGCACCTCAAACAGCAATTTCCCCATGCCGCCATCCACGGCCACCGCGACTTCGCCGCTAAGGCGTGCCCGTCTTTCAACGCGACAAAGGAGTATGCCAACATCTAAAGTCCACCCTGCAAAGCAGCCTGTAATATACTGCTAATGCAGCCGACAGCAACGCTAAAGCCCAAAAACCAATGAGCAGACTCACAATTCTTATTCTTTGTGCATTTGTACTATCATGCAAGAGCACAAAGACAGCCACGTTCAACAATGAAAGTGAGCGCAGCGCCGCTGTGCAAGCACAATGGCGTTCCGCTCAAAATCTTTCATTCCGTGACATTCAGCGGCTCACCGCCCTTTCTTTCGATAGCTGCGCGTTCACCTTCGGGGTTCCGGGCAAGCCCGAAACCCCTCAAGGTGACGCTATCAGCTATCCATCGGGCAAGCCTAAAGGCAAGCCCCAAAAATCCAACAAGGCAAAGTCTTCCACATCCAAGGCTACGCCTTCAGCTAACGCCAAGTCTTCGCCTTCAATCTTTCCCCACGGCAAGCCGTCATCCATCAAACTCTACGGACTTCACCTCTCCCAAAAGGTCGAGGAAAAGTCCTCCATGTACCAGAGTGAGGCGGACAGCCTCGCCAAGGCGATGCAGTCCTCATACGACAAGTCGCAGGTCAGCACCAAGTCAAGGACTTCCGTCCCCTTCACGGCAAAGCTCGCTGTTGCCGTCCTCTTCCTCCTAATGGCAGCAGCCATCATCTACTTGATCCGTCGCGTCCGCTCCGCCAAGCGCACATCGTTCGGGAGCCGCCTGACTCCCCAGTAGACCGACGGCTCCGGCGGCGCATTGTTCGGCGGCGAGGACAAGCCACTTTGTGGCTAAGTGAAATCGTGTGTCGTTCCATTGCGTTCCGGCTCTTCGGTCTTCTGTTGCAAAAAGAGTATGCCACTTCCCATAATCCGTGCCGTCACTCTTTTCTCTGGAAGGGCCTCGGACACATCGCCGCAAGCGTCGACAAGTCCGATGCGTCTTTCAGAGAAAGTGCAAGCACACGAGCCACGGCAACGGGGGAAGCGACATACACTTTCCTACACGCCAGCCCGAAGCACCTACACTACATTCCACGCCCCACGATTTCACGGCTACGCCGGTCCTCGCCACCGAACAATGCGCCACCTCCGCCGTAGAGATTGCGACATCACCCAGCCGAAACGAGTTCGTCTGACCTCTGCCGCAATCTCCCCAAACCGAGAAACAGTCCCTGTTTCTCTCTTCCGCCATCAACACGCAAGCGTCATTGTTAATGTGCAAGCACACAGCTCCAAAGATGCAAGCATCCATACTTCAGCTACGCTCATTCTCTTTTCCACAACAGAATTGTCTATCTATTTATTTATAAAAGGTGAACAGTGTTGCACACCCTTCACCTTTCAGAGATAGCGGATAAGCCTCCGTTGCACTACGGCATATCCTTTCCGCTTGCAAGCAAGCCTGATGTTTTGGCATACGGCTTTGCCGTATCTATTGTCTTATGCCGTAAGGCAGTGGCTTCCTCCGCTTCCGTCCCCGTCCGCTACGTCCGCCACATCCTTCCGTCCAGAGTTTTGGTATGACAGGCACTCCGCTAACGCTCCGCACCCGTCATGGAGAAAGTCCAATCACCGCTGCGCGGACATCGGACTTTCAGTTGTCTGTCCGAAAGGGCATTGCGTTCCAATCCGTTCCATTACATTCCGGGTCGCCGGGTGGCTCTACGCGCCACTCGCCAACCCTCCATTCCATTGCACTCCTTTACACTCCACGCCCATTCGGGAAAAGCAGAAAGAAAGCAGTCGGACAAGCCGACAGCACTCTTTCTGCCAAAAGCGGTATGGCAGAGGCGATGGATAAAAAGGTAGTCCGCCTCTTATGTCGGGCAAGACCGACAGGCGGATTACCTTTTTATCCCTCACCACTGCCGCATTACCGCCCGATGGGTCGGGCGGCTCCCTTGGGGCAGTATGTAGGGCAGTGGTTAGTGTCTGCATCCCGAAAGTCCCCATATCAAGCCGAGACCCCTCGCTTTTTCTTTGGAGTTCGCTCTTTGCAGCCTTAAAAAGTGCCAAAGGGTCGCTTTTAGTCGGTCTGAAACCCCTCGCTTTTCGTCCTCGTATGCGTGTTCTTGGGTCGTATTCGCCTTATTCGTCCTATCAGCCTTATTTGTCATCCCGAAACCCTCGGTTCATTCTGTCATCGTGGAACTTGGCAAGCCTTATTTGCCGATAGCCAACTTGGAGGTCGCTTTCATCAGCGTGGAACTCGGAGCGCATCCGCATCCCTCGGCAACTTGGCAAGCCTTTCGTGCCTTTATGGAACTTGCAGTGTCATTTCTTCTTTGTCCGTAATGTCGGCTTTTTCGCCTTTTCTCGCAACTTGCCCATTTTTACGAGCGCAAGCAACCTGTTTCTTAACATTTGTTTACATATTCCGCTATGGTTGGGCGGTTGGAGTGGGTAGGGAGTACAGGGCGGTCGGGGGGTCTTTATCAAGACGGGTTAAGGGAAAATCCCTTAACAATCCCTTAACGGCTTGTGTGTCAAGCCTTTTTGTTTTCTATCACTTAAAAATCGTCGGTTTTCTTCGGATTTCAGTGTTCATTTTATAGTCAAACTCCCTTTATACACGTCTTTTGAGCGTCATTTGGAGTGTCGTATTTTTGCATATCATATTCACCTCAAAACTGAAAGACGTATGTCAAACATCAATACCAATGCAACCGTAACCCTTACTGTCAACGGAAAACAAGCCGAGGATATGCTCCTGAAACTCAAAAATCAGGCGGCGAACCTCGAAAAAGCCATTGAGAAAGCTGCGGCGGCAGGAAACAAGCAGCAGCTCACTAAACTCAAAAGGGAGTTGAAGGAAACCAACCGACAGATAGCCCAGATAGAGAGTGCCGCAAAGGGTGTCGAGGATGTGCTTTCCCGTCTTGATGAAACCTCACCCAAGGAACTCAACAGAACCCTCGCACAACTCAAACGGAACTTGAATGGCTTGGAGCGTGGCAGCGAGGAATGGAACCGCCAATGTGAGGCTATCAAGCGAGTAAAGGCGGAAATTGCCAAGGTCAATGGCGAGCTTCGCGACAATGAGAGCCTGTGGGAACGCATGAACCGAAAGCTTAACGATTGGCAGACGGCTCTTGCCGGCATCGCTGCTGCGATAACGGGCATCATCATGGCGGGACGCTCCGCAGTCAACGCCTTTGCGGATATGGACCAAGAAATGGCTAACGTCCGCAAATTTACGGGACTTTCGGCTTCGGAGGTGAAGGAACTCAACGAGGAGTTTCAGAAGATTGACACCCGAACTGCCCGTGAAGACTTGAACAAACTCGCACAGGAAGCCGGACGGCTCGGCAAGACCTCGCAGGAGGATGTCCTCGGCTTTGTCCGTGCCGCTGACCAAATCAATGTGGCTCTTGATGATTTGGGCGATGGCGCAACCCTCACATTGAGTAAGCTCACAAGCATCTTCGGTGACGAGGAACGCCTTGGCACGGAGAAGGCTCTTCTTGCCGTAGGTTCGGTGATTAATGAGTTGTCGCAGAACTGCACGGCATCGGCTCTATATCTCGCCAACTTTGCGCAGCGCATGGCTGGTGTGGGTGCCCAGGCGAAAATGACCATCCCCGAAATCATGGGATTTGCTGCCGTCTTGGATAGCCAGGGACAGGCGGTGGAGATGTCGGCTACTGCCGTGTCCAAGGTCATTATGGATATGTTCAAGGAGAACGACAAAATCATCAAGGCTACGGGATTGAACGCCAAGGAGTTCAACGAAACGCTCAAAAAGAGTACCAACGAGGGACTTCTTATGCTTCTCGACAGGCTTCATGAACTTGGCAACATTGACGTGTTGGCTCCTGTTTTCAAGGATATGGGAGAGAATGGAGCGAGGGCAGCACAGGTAATATCCGCTCTTGCAGGCAACCTCGACATGGTACGTTGGGAGCAGGAGGAAGCGGCCAAGGCTTTCAACGAGGGTATATCCGTTACCAACGAGTTTAACGTGCAGAACACCACAGTACAAGCCGGACTTGATAAAGCTCGAAAGGGCGTTACTGAAATGGCGGTCGCGCTCGGAGAGCAACTTCAGCCGATAATGAGCCATGTGATTTCTTCCACCACTTTGTTGTTGAAGTTCATGTCCACTTCCATATCGTTCATCAAGAACAACGCAACAAGCATCATCGCGCTGACTGCCGCTTTCGTGGCTTACAAAATTGCAGTCAATGCAAGCAATATCGCCTTCAAGGCACATTATGCGTGGCTTGTTGTTTCAAAGGCTGCTACTGCTGCATACAAAACAACAGTCGCTACCTTGCACGCGGCTCATTTGCTTCTGCAAATGGGCTTGGCAAAGCTGCAAGGCAATTGGGTACGTCAGTCATGGCTCATGTCTGACCTCAAAAAACAAAGTGCATACTTGGCTTCGGGATATGGTGCCATCGTTGCAGCAGCCATCCTTCTCGGCACGGCTCTTTATAAGTTGTATAAGCGCATGACCGAGGTAAGCCAGTCGGAGAAAGACCTGCAAGATATTAGAAAGCGAGGACAGGAGGGCATCATCGAGGAGAAGAACAAAATCAACGCCCTCATTGCAGTGGCGCGTGACGAAACGCAGTCGCTGAAGGATCGTCACACTGCCATTGACGCATTGAACAAAATCATCCCCAACTACAACGCCCAGCTTGACGACACCACGGGCAAGTACCGTGAGAACAAGAAGGCTCTTGACGATTACTTGAAATCGCTCACTCGAAAGTATGAGATTGAGGGTGCCAAGGACAAACTCAAAGAGATTGGAAAAGAGCGTGTTGACCTCAATCTGAAGAAACAGAAGCAGCAACAGATTGTGGAGTTGGATGAGCGCGAGGCACGCACTGAAACAGTCCTTCCCGGTCGCGAGGGAAAAGTGGTGCAGCTCGGTGTCAACTCATACAGGGCATCGAACAAGCGAGCACTTGAAAAGACCAACGAGAAACTTGCGGAGCTTGACCAGCGCGAGGCGAACATCATGGGCATCTACGGTGAGGACATCAAGAAAGATGCTCTCGGCGAGGTAAAGAAAGAGGAAAAGCAGGAACAACAGACGAATACGCCACCTCTTTCCACCACAACAGACAAGAAACATGACACGAAAAGTGAGGACGTACTGAAGCCGGAAAAGGACTGGCGCACACGCGAGCAAGCTCTCAACCGGATCGCATACGCCAAGGGTGAGAAGGACTACGAAGCCTACACTAACCGCATGACTGAAATCGACATCGAGTATAATGCCAAGGTCATGGCGAACGGCAAGGCTACACAGGAGCAGAAGTTGGAGGCGGAAGCGGCTTATTATGAAGCCAAGAAGAAGCTCACCGATGACAAGAATACGCAATCCGCCAAGGAGGAGAACGACTATTACAACGAATTGGTAGCCACCGAAAAGCAGCGGTTTGTCGATGGCAAGGTCGACCAAAAGACTTTTGACGATGCTCTCGAACTTATGGAGTTGGAGCACCTTCGCCGTTTGACCAAGGTCTACACGGAAGGCTCCAAGGAACAGCTTCAAGCGCAAAAGAACTACCAAAACAAACTCGTTGAAAACCAGAAGCGTAATCAGAAGACCATCGAGGACAGCGAGAAGAAGCACCAAAAGGAACTTGCCAAAATCAAGGAGGACTACTTCGGTGACAACAAGACCGAGAAAAAGGAGAAATATGACAAGGACTCTTCCGCTTTGGATGAAGTTTACGCCCAGGAGATAAAGGCTGCTGGCGACGATGCCGCAGAAAAGCTCCGCATTGAGGAAGCCTATCAAAAAGCCAAGGTCGCTCTCGCCAAGAAATATGGACAGGAGTACACCGACACGAGCAAGAACTTTCTCGAAACCATGACGGAGGACATGACGGAATGGCTCAACTCTGACCTCGGACAGGCGGTGCAAGGCTCGTTCGACACGCTCACTTCGGGCATGTCGTCCATCTTCTCGGGCATGACTTCGCTCATTCAGGCGGAGTTGGAGATACAGACTGCTGCCATCAACAAGCGGTATGATAAGGAGATTCGCAATGCCGAGGGCAACAACTATAAAGTAAAGAAGCTCGAAGAACAGAAGCAGAAGGATCTTGCCAAGAAAAAGAACGAGGCGAACAAGAAGATGTTTGCCATGCAGGTGATTCAAGCCGTGGCGCAGACTGCGCAAAATGCACTGTCGGCATACGGCTCCGCTGCCGCCATTCCTCTTGTCGGTTATATCCTCGCACCTGTCGCCGCTGCAATGGCTATCGCTGCAGGTGCCATTCAGATAGCGGCTATCAAGAAGCAACAACAGGCAAGTGAAAGCCAAGGATATGCCAAGGGCGGTTTTACGCCACAAGGAGGTAAATATGAGGAGGTCGGCATCGTCCATGCTGGGGAATGGGTCGCATCCCAAGAGATGCTTGCATCCCCAGTTGCACGTCCCATAATCAACGCCCTCGACTATGCGCAGCGGACTAACACCATCGGATCCTTACGAGCCGATGATGTTAGTCGGACGATTGCACCAACATCGTATATCGCACCGCAACAGACTCTACCTATTGTCGTGCAGCAGCAGTCCGACGGACTGGCCACTGCCGCCATCATCCAAAACACAAAGGCAATGAAGGACTATGCGAACACGATGAAGCAGTTGCAGCAGCGGTTGTCGGAGCCGTTTGTCACGGTGAACACGGTCACTGGTGACACCGGCATCAAGCAAGCGCAAGACGAGTATGACACACTAATCCGCAACAAAACACCAAAGAGCAGAAGAAAATAACTATGGAAATCATAATCAACGGCAAGCAAGCCTATCTGAAGAAGAACACGTCGTTTGACTTCATTTTCGAGAACCGCCTTTTTACGGGTTCGGACAGTTACACGCTCTCCATCACCTTTCCTCTGAAAGGTTGCGCCCGAAACATCGCCATCTTCGGACATATCCACCGCGCTGATGTCATCAAGTCAAAGGTGGTCTTTGACTGCGACATCCGTGACGGAGCCTTCTTCAAGTCCGGCTCCATCACCATCACGGAAATATCGGCAGTGGAGGTGAAGACGCAGTTCCTGGAAGGACGCAGTGAGCAGAACTTTGACGAGACGTTTGACGACATCTATCTCAACGAGCTGGATCTTGGCTACCCGACAACAAGGATAGGTCTGTCGGCATCGAACGCTCTGCAAGCGTACCCGACCAACAATTGGGTGCCGCTGCCGTGGGTGAACAACTATTCCGGAAACATACAGAATCCGTACACGGTAGGCAGCCATTATGTCACCGGCTTCGAGAATAGCTACGAGGAACACTCTTTCCAGCCATACCTATTATATATATTGAAGCGTATCTGCGACAAGCTGGGCTACACATACGATTTCACCGAGTTGGAAAAGTCCCAATACAGAACACTATTGATTTGCAACACGCTCCCTTCCGCTTGGGATGCATGGAACTTCGCCATCGCTCTTCCTCATTGGACGCTCACGGAGTTCTTCGAGGAGCTTGAAAATTTCCTTTTCGGGGAGTTCGACGTCAATCACAAGGCAAAGCGCATCGAGTTTCATTTCTCCAATGCGCTCGCCAAGGCTTCGGGCGAGGTGCTTATAGAAAAGGTGATTGACAGCTACACGGCAGAGGTCAGTCAGGAGGACGAGAGCAAGTATATGGCATCCTGCAATCTGAAGTATGCCGACAATGACGCTTTGCTCTGGGCATACTATTCCTGCGACTGGTTCATCCGTGCCAACAAGTCAAAGGCGATAGTGTATGACAAGATGATGGAGCTGGTGAAGGCTGCGGAACAGTTGAAGGTGAGCGGCGTGTACGAGGGTACGGGGCGTGACGGTAGGGGCTACAGTTGCTCGATGTGCCGTGGCTATCCGAGCGCGTCGGACGGCAACAGACTATTCTACTGCAAGGAGAACGACACTTATTTCGTGATGTACTGTTACAAGTCGGAGCTGTTCAAGTCGCAGTACGGCAAAAACTGGTACAAGTATTATAACCGATTGCTGCCTGTCAACCAGTTCGGAGAAAACTATGTCGGTGAGGATGCCGATGAGATTGAGCTGAAGATTGTCCCGGCATGGATTGACGGCACGGATGACAAGTACGGCAATGTGCTTTTCCTCGACTGCGGAGAGATGGGCAGCAGCGAGTCGTGGACGATTTCTGAAGACGAGAGCAGTAGCGGCAGTAGCAGCTCTTTTACGGGAGCTCGCACTGACAACAGTACGGCTTTCGGGCGAAGAAGCTACACTGACAGCAGCATCGACTACAACGCCGGCGACCTTGCGCAGGGTTATGCGAGCTATGCCATCGGCAAGGGCAACGAGAACAAGACGAGTGAATACTTCTCCGTCATATATGTAGGCTTTTGGGACGGGCAGACGCTCACGGCAGGGCATCAGCCACACCCGGTGGTTGACAAGGTGGAGGTGTGGGACAACTTTTCTTACTCTGTCTACAACAAGACCCTTCGGCTCAACGAGAGCACGGCAAGCGCAATGCGCAGCGTCATGCACAAGATTGACGGCAAGAAGAAGTACTCCTTCTCCTTCCTCTCCGACACGATACCGAGTCCGAGAGCACTCTTTTACATCATGGGGCAACGGTACATCTGCGAAAAAATAACTGCGACCTTCCATGAGTCGGGAAAGTCGCAGCTATTAAAGGGCGTTTTCTATCGTGTCATTGACGATTGAAAGCCGTGTCTTAGATGATTGACCGCTGCAAGGCGGTGGCGTGACGCTCGATTGTCGTGCGCAGGATCTTTGCGTAGATTTGCGTCGTCTTGATGTCTTGGTGTCCTAACATCCGCGCCACATTCTCAATAGGCACATCGTGCGCCAATGCCATCGAGGCGAATGAGTGCCGCGCCACGTGCACAATTTAAGTAAAAGTAACGAAAAGAGAAGATGAGAAGAATCAACTGCAAGTGGTTGAGAATGAGCAACATTTCTTAATTCTACCGAATAGCGACAACGCAAGACAGAGCAGGATATTGAGTTCTTTCAGTTACCAAACCGTTAGCGGTCAGTTACCGAAACCGACACTGCTAACGAAGTGAAAAGCAAATAGTTTGTCACCAGTGTTTGTTGCACAGTTCTGCACAACTTTCGATAGCGGAGAATGCTTACTGATTGATTATTTACCCCAGTTCGGGATAAGAGGTTTTGCAAAAGAGAAATATAAGGTCTTCAAA
>ERZ808246.294-NODE-294-length-44726-cov-3.571892_pt1 | contig 44726 bp, 54 predicted proteins | sample MGYA00521083_ERZ808246 | MGnify/ENA primary metagenome ERZ808246 (study PRJEB31516, sample SAMN03275577) | gut metagenome | biome: mammalia-associated habitat; material: feces | host: Papio cynocephalus | place: Kenya | collected 2012-07-07 ... | reverse complement strand
GTCAGATTTGTCTGGCATCCGTGATGCTCGCGAAAGCGTTCAGGATGCCAAAGACGATATTGAAATTGCGAATATTCAGAAGAAAATTGATCTTCTTAATAAAGAAAAAGATCTTCTGGATGATCAAATAGATGCTCTTAATGACAAAAAAGATGCGATTGAAGATTATTATGACACTTTGATTGATGAGACTGAAGCATATTATGATAATCTAATTACTCAGATTGAAGCTGCGTATGAAAAGCAAACAGAAAATCTAAATAATGCTAAAGAGAAACTAGACAAAATCAAGGAATATTTTTCTGATGCTCAATTGGCAGCACAAATCTCCGAAATGACTGGACAAAGCGTAAATTCTATATTAGATGCTTTCCAAAGTGGTGACGAAAAGTTCCTTGACAGCTTACAACTCCAATATGCAGAAGTAATTAAGGATATGATGTCTGATAATCAGACATTCCTTGATAGCTTTTCACAAGTATCTAATATTGATATGTCTGGAGTCACGGGTTTCCTTGAAAAGACTCAGGACGCATTCAAGGGGATTGAAAATACTAATTTCGATGTTGTAAAAGATGGAATTAAGAGCGTTGAAGAGGCGTTTGGTTCTCTTGATGACAAAATAGCTGTGTCAAATCTATTTGGAGCAAATTCGGATTTTGAAAAAACAGCAACAGAAGCTGCTGAAAAAGCGGGAACAACATTCACAAGCTCTTTGTCTAATTTCTTTGAATCTGATGAGAGTGCTTTTGGTGCAGGTAAAGAAGCTGCTAAAAAAGTTGCCGAGGGTATGACTTCTGATGGCGCAAAAACCGAAGTAGAATCTAAAGGTAAAGAAGTCGCTACTACTGCCGCAAATAGCGTTAAAACAGCTGCGACAAGTGATCCAGATGTACAAGCCGCGAACGAAGAAGCGGGTAAGGCCGTCACTTCCGGAGTCGGTAAAGGAATGGTATCTGATGATGCAAAAGCTGAAACCGATGCCAAAGGTAAAGAAGTGGCTACCGCCGCTGCGAACAGTGTTAAAACTGCCGCGATCAGCGATGCTGATGTCCAAGCTGCGAGCAAGGAAGCTGGTAAATCACTTACCACTAACATAATGTCTGGAGCTACCGAAGGTCTTTCTGATTCAGATTTTCAAGATAAACTTCAGGCATTTGTTGATGGCATAGCTCAAAAAATTCAAGAAGCATTTTCAAAATTAGATACTTCTAATCTTCTTGACTTCTCTTCTATGTTCAGCACTGTAGATGATGCATCTAAAGAAGGGCAATCGACTTCAAACATCTTTTCTCAGATGCTTCAGGATGTTCAAAATTTTGCAACTGAATTTGCAAATATTGACATCTCTCCTGTTGTTCAACAGTTTTCCGATCTTCGGGACGCAGTAGTGGAAACCTCTCAGGCAATTACTGGAGAAGGGGGTACTTCGTCCGGTTCTGATCAAACCACTGGAACTTCGACAGGTGGTAAATCTAAGAAAGGCGGCAAACAGTCATCTTCCTCCCAGTCTAACTCCGGCTCCGGCGGCAGTCTTGCAGACGCAATGCAAGCATTCGGGGACACTTCCAACGAGGTGCTTGGAGGAAGCGGCGAAGAAGGCGGTGATGATGAGGGATCTGGTGTTATCGGTCAATTCACAACGCTTAAAACCAAAGTCGAGGAGGTTGCTGCTACACTTGGTTCTGGAGATGAAACTGGTGGAGGCGGTAAATCCGGCGGTAAGTCCGGTGGGAAAGGAGCTGGAGCAGAGGAAAGCGGAACGCTTATTAGTGCTTTGCAAGCAGTCGGCGAAACTGCAATGGATGAAGAAATTGGTCTTCCAAAACAGATTGAAGAGTGGGGCAAAGTATCCGATGGTATTGGCCAGTGTATTGATGCTCTGAATGATTTCAAAAACGGCCTCAATGAACTTAAGAGTTTTACGATTACTGTTGAGTTTGCTTCTGAATTTGCAGAGGCGGCAGGAACTATGTCTAATGAAAGCGGCGCGGCTCACTTCCAAGGCACTGCGTTTGCTCGCGGTAATGCTGGATTACAGAGTGACCAGCGAGCACTTGTTGGCGAACAGGGGCCTGAAATGAAGATTTCTGGCAACAGATGGTCTTTGGTCGGAAAAAACGGCGCGGAATATGCGGATCTTAAAGCTGGAGATATTATCTTCAGCGCAGCTCAAACAAAAGAATTGATGAAACATGGAAAGCTTCATAGCCGTGGTCGAACCGTTGGTGGCAATGCATATGCTGATGGTACGCCACTTGGTAATGCAATTCGATTTGCGGGGTCGGATCACTCTTCTGCTCAACTTGCAGCTCTAGCGGCTAAACTGACAGGGACTATTGGAATAATGACCAGTGGGATTGACTCTATCGAACGTGCGGCCTCTGAGCTGACCAAGAATGTTTCAAATGTTACGAACAATTCAGCTAACCAAGAAACCAATGTATCTATTGGAGATATTTATCTACAAGGCGTAAACGATACTGATAGTCTAGCCAAAGCTATTAAGTCATATCTGCCCGGAGCAATGCTGCAACAACTTCACAAAACCTGATATAATAAATGCGGAGGTTGTTATGCCTCCGCACCTACTTATAGCTTGCACATAGTGCAAACCAATAGTATAATTAGGCCATAGCTAAAGGATATTCGAACGTCCTATGGCTACGCTTCAGAAGTTAATCAACACTATATGTTACTGTACTAATCAGCTATCCTCTACGTCAATAGGGGATAGCTGAACTACTTCTTTCTGCGACTACGAGTTTCATAAATACGCCAAAGCGTATCTAATACGATCTCGATGATTTTTAAAGCAATTGAGATATATGCTTCATTACTCATACGCGCCCCTTTCTACTTCTGGAAGCGCGGTCGCGGAGCTATCCCTTGTTGTGGTTCAATTTCTTTCAATATACTGTATATTTTGTAAATAAGCAACCATCCGAAGAGTGATTTCTTCGGGTGGTTTTTCTATGGAGAAAACAATGGCGAATGTAAACACCGAAGTTAGTCAAGGCTTACAAAACATCCGGGATACTTCGGATGCTACAGAAGCTATTGATGTCCTTTGCAGAGAAATTCTGCAAGCAATAAAAAGTAAAAATGAAATCGCAGGATATGATAAAACATTTCGATCTGTAATCACTGCGATTAACGGAACTAATCTTTTTACCATTATTGATACTGGAATTGAAATTCCAAATATTCCGGCCTATGTCGGTTCTCAAAAAATCAATATTGGTACAAATGTTTATGTAAAAATCCCAAGTGGAAATAGATCGAATATGTATATATGTAATGTTATTTCATAGGAGTTTTGTTATGTCCGATTTTAGTAAAAAAATTAAAGCAGCATCAATTCAATCAAATGCCGAAAATGAAATTGCTGTAAACACAATTGGCGTTGATGAAGCGGTGCAAAATAATTTACCAGATGGATTTACAAAGTCAGAAGCTAATGGGAATATTTGGTATGACAATTATTATGATACATCTTATTCAACCATAAGTGCGATCAATAAAACAGTGACCGTAGATCAATCTCAGGTGAATTTAACTCAAGAAGATAATTCGCAGTTTATTCCATTTAAAATGGCTCGTTATTATGATGGAATTGATCTGTCAAACATGTTAATCAGCATCCATTACGTTAATGCTGATGATAAAGACATGACTGTTCGCGCAGTTAATGTTTGCTACAGCGATAGCGAAATTCGTTTTGGATGGCTTGTTGATAAATATGCAACAAGTGTTGCCGGAAAATTAAGATTTGAAATTCTCATTACTGGTACAGTAAGCGGTCTTGATTATGTGGCTCGCACGCAAGAAAATGACTCTCTCACTGTTATAAAATCACTTTCTGGTAATGGTGCTGTTGAGCCTGATGGTGGTTGGGAAAATTACATCACGTTAGTTACTGGATATGTATCTCAGGCACAAAAAGCCGCACAAGAAGCCGCTGCGGCTGTAGATACAGTAAAGAGCGAATCATCAAAGGTACAAACAACGATTGAAAATGCGATTCCGACCGTTAAAAAAGAAGCAATTGAGAGCATTCAAACTGAGCTGGATGAGAAATACTATGATAAAGATACCGTAGATCAGAAAATCGCTGATATTGATATCACAGACCAGCTTCAATCTGTGCAGGAAGACATTGCGAGTACAAAGAAGGAGCTTCAAGGAAATATTGACAAGATCCATTCTGTGGATGATTTAAAAGCAAAGTATGTAGAAACCGACACGGATGGAACCGGGAAATTAACCTTGTATGACCTTCACAATGGAACTGAACATGAAATTGCATCTGTTGAGATAGATCATAATCCTACAGAAATATGGGAAACCGCATTAAAAGCAGAGGTCAACACAACAATTTCATCTACTGTTACTGAACAAATTTCTCCTGTTTCTGAAAAAGCCGATTCAAATGCAAAAAATATCTCAAAGCAAACAGTAGATATCTCTACAAACAAACAGAATATTTCAAACCTAACCAATGCCGTCAATGATCTTCAGAAAAAGATGGAGAACGTACAGGTAACGCAGCAATATACCTATGATGCTACCTATGGGAATGTAATATTAGATGGACAAGAACAGGAAACAAAAAATGTGTTCACACTGTACGAAATTGAGCACGAAGGAGAAACGAACGAATCAAAAACCGTTAAATCACAATTTGTGATCCAAGGTGGTGGCGGTGGTGGAGAAGAAAGTCAATCCACCATTACTATTGAACGTGTGACGGCTTCTCCATATGCAGTAACACCCGGAACAGATGTATTGATTAAATACAACTACTCTTCTACTGATAAACAAGGTGATACAGTTGATGGTATTGGCACGTGGAAAATCGGGTCAAAAATTCTATCTTCCGGAACGATCAATCAAGGTGAAAACACATTTGACGCTACAAAGTATTGTTCCATTGGTGAGCAGAAATTAACCCTTTCTGTTACAAATGATCTTGGTGCAGTGGCGCAAAAGTCATGGATTGTAAAGGTTGTCGAGGTTAGTATTTCAACAACATTCAATTCTTCCTATACTTATGAAGGGGCAGTTGATTTCCCATACACTCCTATTGGTGCAGTTGATAAGACTGTTTATTTGAAGATTGATGGGAAAAATCTGGCCGAGTTACCGATTAGTGCAGCTATTACCGGAACCCCGCAATCATATACGATCCCGGCCCAAACATACGGTTCTCACCTCGTAGAACTGTATATCAAGGCCACGGTGAACGACACAGAAATTGAACCGCCGCATATCTTTAAAGATATCATGTGGGTAAATGCGTCTTCTACTGATCCAATTATTCGATGCGACACTCAAAAAATCACCGCAAAACAATATGATACCACATCTATTGAATATACCGTATATAATCCGGCAACGGAAACGCCAGAAGTGAAGTTGTACGAAGATGGTAATCTGATCGAAACCAGAACGCTCTCCTCTTCTACCGATACGTGGATTTATAAATCTGCAAAAATTGGGACACATACATTGAAGATTGTATGCGAGACAGTTGAGAAAATTATCACCGTAGAAATCACCGATATTGGAATTACAATTAAGCCAGTAACGACAGGGCTTGCAATTGATTTTAATCCTGTTGGATATTCCAATTCAAGCGTAGATCGTCTGTGGAAGAATGACAAAGTTTCGATGACAGTTTCGGATAATTTCAACTGGAATACTGGTGGATACCAGACGGACACTAATGGAGATCAATATTTCTTAATCAAGGCCGGTACGAAGGCGTATATTCCATTTGATATGTTTTCTTTGGACGATGTATCGTCCGATCCGAAGCGAGATGGCCGAGAATTCAAGCTTGTATATAAAGTTAGTAATGTAAGAGACATTACAACCACGGTTGTGTCTTGTTTTGATGAGACAAGTGGACTTGGATTTAAAGTAAATGCACATGAAGCATATGTATATTCATCTTCTTCTAAACTGTATACGCCATTGGCCGAGGAAGATATTATCGAATATGAGTTTGATTTGACCAAATCTTCTTCTGAAGTGCCAATGGTTATGAGTTATGAAGATGGCTGTCCAGCAAGACCAATGATCTATAGTGACTCTGATTCGTTTGTTCATGATACCAAACAACAGATTGAGATTGGCTCTCCGGATGCAGATATTGCTATTTATAGGCTGAAAGTTTATACGAATGAATTGTCCGATAGAGAGATCTTGAATAACTTCATCGCTGATGCTCGGAATGCAGAGGAAATGATTAAGCGATATGAGCGAAATCAAATTTACAACGATTCTGGTGTACTTACACCTGAATCTGTTGCAACTGCTTGTCCGAATGTTCGCGTCTTTATTGTATCGGCACCATATTTTACAGATGACAAAAAGAATAAAGTTCAGAACACGACTGTACAATGTATCTTTAATGGTGGATCTGACTATAATACGGATAACTGGACGGCAACTGGAGCAGTTCATAATGGACAAGGAACATCTTCAAACTGGTATGGACTGGCTGGTAGAAACCTTGAATTTGATTTAAGAAAAGCGACCATTACTTATAATGATGGCACTGAAGGAACAACGGTGCAGCTCTCTCCCACTTCTGTTCCAACGAACTATTTAAACTTTAAAGCAAACATTGCTTCGTCCGAGAATGCGAATAACGCATTGTTCCAGAAGAGATTTGAGCGGTTCAGACCGTGGGAAACTCTTGCTGACAAGCGAGATGATAAAATTAAAAACTCTATGGAATTCTTTAATGCTGTAGTGTTTGTGCAGGAAACGAATGAAGATATCACCACACATAATGAATTTGGAGATACCAATGTTCATTTTTATGCAATTGGTAACATCGGTGATTCAAAGAAAACGGATGCATCTCGTGCATATGATCCGAATGATCCATATGAATTTACTTTGGAAATCACGGATTATGATAATGATTTGTCTGCATTCCCGGAAAATGTATATTTCAAAGTAACAGAACCAGTTGATGCTGATATTTCTACTTATTATGAATTAAGCAATGGAAACTATACAAAAACATCTGATCAAGCCATTGATACAAGTAAAACATATTATTTCAATGCGCTTGAAAAGGAACAATATGATGATTCCTATAACTATGACATGCGATATGGCACGGCAGATGCGGCAAGAGATGTTTGGCCTTCGTTCTATAAGATGGTGACTCGCTCACTACTTGGAGTAGACGGACAAGACGATGTATCACTTGTAAAAGCATGGAAAGAGGATTTTCAGAAATGGTTTAATCTGGATTCTGCTTTGTATTTCTATCTATTTACTCTTCGCTACACAATGGTAGATAACCGTGCAAAGAATACATTCTGGCATTATGCTAAAACTGGTAAATATGTAAAAGAAACCACTCCGAATGAAAAGTATAAAGACGATTATTATACTCTTGATGGAAGTGAATATAAATTGATTGATCCTGAAACATTCAATACCAGCGGTGTTTATTACCGCCCGGAGCGTAAGTTTGACTTCTGGGCATATGATATGGACACTGCTGAAGGCATAAAATGTTAGTGCCTTTAAAACCTTTTCTAATATACGGCAAAAACTCTTAATTGAGCAATGCCTACGAACCATATGGACGTACAACGACTAAACGAAAAGGGGCAAAATATTTTTGTTATGTAATAGTCTGAACTCGTAATATATTTCAAATACGAGAAAAATGGTCGGATGTAAAGACATTCTAGGAAGAACCATTTTCCCCTAAATTTTAGGGTGTAACATAATGTGACAACCGTGGCGAACTATCAATGAGTTACGGCGTAGAAGAATCGGATAAAGATAGTTCTGGTTCTTATTATTTCAGGGCAGCCAATTCTACATTCTTTACCAGAGTAGCGAAATACTTTGCAGATGATCTGACTGCGATGTACAACAAATTGGAAGCATGGAACGGAGAAAATCTTATTTCCGAATTTGATACTTGGCAGGAACAGTTCCCAGAAGAGTTGTGGCGCTTGGATTATGAACGCAAATATCTGCGTCCGTATATTGGTGATTCATTTAAACAGCAATACAGACCAAACAAAGACTATAAGGACGAGCAGTTCCTTCGCGACATGATGAGTGGTCGGAAGAAGTATCAGCGCCGTCAGTTTGAGCGCGATCAGGAAATCTATATGTCCTCTAAATTCCCAAGGACATCTGGATTTTCGAATTTTGTTCAAATGAGATGTTCCTCTCCTACTGGTGTTACTATTTCACCAAATTATACGATGCATATTACTCCGTACAGTAATATGTACATTAATGTAATGCAAGGGCAACAACTCGTAAGCCATGTTAGGGCAAAAGCAAATCAAGTATATGATATTGAGGTCGCGCCAGAAGATACGACAGCCATTGACTTTATTTATATCCACTGTGCAAACAGAATCAAAGACTTTGGCGATCTGTCGAGATTATATCTCTCCTACTGTGCAATTGGTTCTGCCACAAAACTTCAGAAATTAGAACTTGGTAGTGATGTATCTGGATATAACAATTCAGCACTTCCTTCAATTGGTATTGGCAACAATAGCCTTCTGGAAGAAATCAATCTTCATAATTTAACCTCATTGACTGGCTCAATTGATTTATCGGGATGCGGGCATTTGAAGAAATTTGATGCGAGAGGGACGGCGATTGGCGGCGTAACTTTTGCAAATGGTGGAGAAATTGAAACAGCGTATCTGCCAGAAACAATCTCTTCTATCGTAATGCGAAATTTGTCATATTTGGCGCATCTGAATCTGGCGAGCTATGATAATCTTCGGACTCTAGTTATTGAAAATTCTGAGATTGTCGGAAGTTATGCACTTGTTAATGCGGCAACAAAGTTGACAACTGCGCGATTGATTGGTATAAACTGGCCGGAATCATTGAACATCCAAAATAGTAGCATTTTACTTAGGTTATATGGGATTCGTGGACTTGATACTAATCTCTCGAATATAGCCAGAGCGGCACTGTCTGGATCTGTTTATACGGCTATTGTTAAGGAAAAAGATTTTAATGATTTCAAGACGGCTTGGCCTGATTTAGAGGTTCAATACGGATCTTTTATAAATCAGTATCCGATCACATTTGCAAATGCAGACGGTTCAACTCTTGAAGTGCAATGGGTAGATAAAGGTTCGATGCCCGAAGATCCAACCAAGAGAGCAACCGATCCGCTTGTTCCCACGCGAGAAAGTACTGTTAGTACAGATTATACATTTAATGGCTGGGATGAAAAGTTTGTAGCCGCGTTTGGACCGAAAACATATACGGCAACGTATACAGAGTCGGTTCGCAAATACACAATCAATTATGCAATTCGTGGACGCATAGACCAAACCACAGTTGCTCCATATGGATCTACGGTAGAGTATGAAAAGTCTACTCCCGTTTACACGGCAGAGGAAAGCGCTTATTCCTATTATTTGTTTAAGGGATGGGATAAGTCTGGATTTGTTAATGAGGATAAGACTATTAACGCGGTGTTTGACCACTTTGTGTATTCTGAAGGTGCGTTTGATGGCCTTAAGTCGGAAGATCTTACTCCTGTTCAATACTACGCACTGACAAAGCTCGGATCATCTGTTGTTTCAAAGGTGATCGACATAAAAGATCCACTCTCTTTCTCCCTAGGGGAAGATATATCTTATGACGATGTGGAATCAAAGGTATTGTTCGATTCAGAGCATGAATTTAACGGAACTGCCGATGCGGTTGTAGACACAAAAGTTGATCTCATTTCTGAGGACAAATCATGGGTTCTTGCTGTTGATTATAAACTAAAAGACAGTCAGTCTTCTGGTACGCTGTTTGAATGTTATCAAGGCAACAGCTCAACCGGATTCAGATTCGCTTATAGAAGTAAATCTCCTGTTCTGTCTTGGGGAAATGCAAGTTCTGTTGGTATGAATGTGACAAGAGATATCGTTGTGTTACGGCATATCAAAGGCGAAACAAAGTTGCATGTTTATAAGGGCAATATCCCGGCATCTGAATTGACATATACAACTCTGGACGCTACGAGAGCAAGTGTCGAAACTTCTCAAACACTTGTATTTGGTGGATCTATTGACTTCGGAGAAATAGATAATCCAATTAAGGCAACTGTATATTGGGCGAAGGTATGGTTTGATGATCTTGGAGATAAGAGCTGCCGTGAATTAGCTTCGTGGGTTCATGAAAAGATTGAATTGGAGGCCGCGGCATTCCGATACTACTATCTGTCCGATGGTAGTGGACGGTCAACCATCACATGGCTTGCATCCAAAGCATTGGAGGAAAAGATTGCGCTGAATGTCACTGGTACAAATACTGGAGGCTGGGCAAAAGCAAGCCTGAATACATTCTTGAACAATCGGTTTTACAACGCAATTCCTCTTGAATGGAAGCAATTGATTAAGTTGTGTAAAATTCCGTCTTCACTCGGAGATAAATCGAAAGAAATATCAAATTCCGATTGTTATATTGAGATTCCGGCTGCAATTGAGTTAACAAATGGTGATTATCAAATTGTTCGCGAACCGTACACGGGCGAGGGTGGCGTATTAGATGATCCGACAATCTCTTATATGACTGATGATAAAGCAAGAATTCGTAGACAGGCAGATGGAACTGCTGTAGATTATTATACGCGTTCTCCTCATGCTGATTACACGAATTATTATTGGTATATAGGTGAAGATGGAGCCATTACTAGCTACTATACTCCGTCCCAGTTGCGCGGAATTGTAATTGAATTATCGTTTTAATATTAGAGTGTCTGGTTAATTCCGGGCACTCTATTTATATAGAGGGAAAGTATGCACTATTACAAAATTATGAAAGACCAAAAGGTTGTCGATTTGTATTCTGGCGATAACTTCCGGTATGTAAAATATCAACCAAAGCATAAAATCCTCCTACTCTGCAATATATCAGAAGCAATGGGATTTCTTTCTGATTCAGATAAATGCTATCACTTAAACTCTCTTCTCCCATTTCCAGATAATTTATATCCAACAGTTGAGGCTGTTGAAATCACGGAAATCGAATACGAGCAGTTAAAGAAAAATATGTTTATGACATCTGATGAAATTCGAGAAGATCTTCTTGCTGAACTTATGGAAAGAGGGATGTTATGATGTCAAATTTAATACGTGCCTTGAAAAGAATGTATGATGACCCAGATTACAAAGCTGTAGATCAGAAAAAAATTCAGAGCTATCTGGATAAGGGAATGATTACACAAGAAGAGTATTCGTACATTATTGGAGACAAACATGAGTAATGTATATTTACTAAGAGATGACAATTCGGTGCAGCACACAGTTAAAAGCGCTGTTATGGAAAAATCATCCAATATAGAAACAATAAATTTTATTTGTGCAAAAGAATACAACGGATTAGATATGTCAACGTTCGATCTTGTTTTGACATATAAATTGCCAATTTCTAAAGCTGTCAAAATTGTTACATTGACACTTACAGATGCGAATTACAAAGATTCGTATCTACTTTATTCATTGCCTGTGACGGCTAAAACCATTACTAGTGAAGTTGGCGAAGTTGAATTGTCGCTCATGCAGGTTAAAATGGAGCTTAATGCTGATACGGGAGAACAGACGAAATATGTGCGTTCTTATAAAAATGCAGCACTCAATGTTCTTCCTGTTGAAAATTTCTTAACCATTGATGACAGCGGATTGAACCAGCTCGCTGAACTTTATCTGGCAAATAAGGCACAGATAGAAGCGCTAAAAACTGTGGCTGATACGATTTATTCAACCAAGGGCGATGATATAGTTATTGATTCTGATGAAAAGAAATTAAAGCTAACAAGCAATGGGGAAAAGATCGGCACTGGGGTTGATCTTGAGACATTGAGCGGCGAATTGGTTGAGTCTGGATCTATGTCTGATGGAAATATTAATATCATTAATATTTAATGGAGGATAATGATGGCAAATACTTATCCTTCTCATTCCCGGCTCGCATATGCAAATCGGGACGCTATTCAGGTCGCTATTGATGGCGGTAAACTTAATGCGAATGACATTGTATTTTGCAAAGATTCGCATCAAATGATTATTGTTCGCGATGATTTATCTTTATTTGAAGTCAAATCTAAATTATATGTATTCGATTCAGAGACAGAAGCACTAAATACTCTCAACACAGCGACTGACTCTTATCCCGGAATGGTTGTATCAATACTAAATTCTAAGGGAACTTATAGTGGTTATGTGGTAAATGGAGAAAAGGGGAATTTCACTGTTACTTCATTATCCGCTGTTGATTCAACCGGATTTGACTACGATCAAGCACTAAATCGTCCAATTATTAACCTATTGGGTGATCCATTTAATCCACCAGTTCTGACTGATATGACAGATGGATTATATAAAATCACTGGTTCGTATAAAATTGCCGCCTCTCTCCCAACTATTTATGCTACATCTTCTGGACATATTCTTTTAATTGAGACATATGAGAATGTGAAATACATCAAGCGTATTACAGCATATCGTATATACGATTATTCAATTCAGACAGATGGAACTGTGAAAAGCACACAAGTCGTTACTAAAGATTGGATTGACGAACAAGGGTATGCGACCGAGGAATATTTAGATACAAAATTAGCCGCGCTTGATGCCTTTACCAAAGAAGACGCTCAGAAATATATTGATGAGACGTTGGAAAGCAAAATTGACGGCAAATTAGATGAACAAATAAATAAAGTAATCAATGAACGTTTTACGTCCGCTTCGGACGAAGACATAAATAACTTATTTTAATTTTATACAAAGGAGAAAAACAAATGGCTGACACACAAATCAAGTACATTTCACTCGACAACCTGAAGGATTATGACAAGCTGATTAAGGGCAAAATTGATGCTGCCGATGCGAAGGCACTGAAAGTTGTTGCAATCAATGGAAATACCCTGAATTTCTACACAGAAGTCCCTCCGCTTAGCGATCCTGCTCCGACTCCGGCTTATTCTATTGAGCTTCCGGAAACAGACCTGAGTGATATTAATGCAAAACTTGCAGCTCTGATTGGAGATGATGCAAATAAGTCTGTTCGGACGATTGCGCTTGAAGAGCTGACGAAACAGCTTATTCCTGAAAATGCAAAAGAATCGTTAAACACCTTGCAGGAAATTTCAAGTTGGATCCAGTCTCATCCGGACGAAGCAGCCGCGATGAATAAGAACATCGCCGCTCTTCAGACTCTTGTTGGTACTATTCCGGAAGATGCAACTGCCAAAGATATTGTTAATTATATCAAGGAAGTAGTAAAAGCTGAAGAGACTCGTGCAACTGGTATTGAGGGAGAACTTCGTAAGGACGTAGATGCCATTAAGGGAGATTACTTAAAGGCATCTGATAAAACAGAACTTTCCGGTTTAGTTACGACAGAGACTCAGAGAGCTACCGATGTGGAGACGGCGCTTGGTGAGCGTCTAACTAAGGTTGAAGCTGCTACTGGCGCAATTGTTACTGCAACCGCGGACGATATTAAGGCTTTATTTGCATAATTTCTATTCAAATGATAATTAGAGGTTTGAAAAATGGCAGAGCAAAAGCTAATTGATCTGGTCAATCTTACAGACTATGATCTCTTAATCAAAAAATATGCCAATGATCTGGTAACGGATAACATCCAGATCAATACGACTGCCGTTTGGAATTCAAATGTTGATTATGTCCCGAAAGCTGGCGCGATAATTATTTACTCTGACGGGTCTGTAATTGATGGAGTGGCCGTCCCTAAACTTAAAGTTGGGGACGGTAACGCCCATCTGGTCGATTTGCCATTTTCTGATGTTGACATCAAAAACACAATTACACAGCATATCGAAAATAATACCGCGCATATTACTGCGCAAGAGCGCGAAAAGTGGAATAATCACGTATCAGTTTCCGTAGAAAACGAGTCTATGGTTTTTAAGAATTAGGGAATAACATATGAGTGATTTATCTAGTATTAAGCTCCCATCAGGAGCAACATATAATTTAAAAGACGCACAGGCTCGCGCTGATATCGCAAACCTGAAAAACTCTACCACGGGTGGAATGCACTGGGTCGGAGTATCTGTAACTGCACTTACGGATCATGAAACAACTTCTCCTATTACGATTAAGAGTGGAGAAACCACGGTTGAATACACCCAGAAATCCGGTGATGTTGTCGGCTATGGAGACAGCGAGTTCGTGTGGAGTGATGTTGAAGGAATGTGGCGCTATTTTGGCAATCTTGGTTCATTAAAAGCACTTGCATTCAAAGACAACGCATCCGGGTCTTATACCCCGGCTGGTTCCGTGAGCACATCGTTTACAGGAAAGAAAGCAACTATCAGTTCTTCCTTTACTCCGGCTGGAAATGTAACAGGTAGTGTAACTCCGGCTGGTGCAAATGCAGCATCATCTGTTACTATTACACCATCTACAACGAGTGTCTATCAGATGAATACAGTTGGATCAGTGACGGCTGGTTCTAAAGCAGCATGTACTCTTCCAGTCTTTTCCACAAGCGTTTCTGGCGAACAGCTTACGCTTGGTTGGAGTGCCGGATCGTTTACAGCCAATACACCTACGGCGGTTACTCTTCCAACGCGTGCAGAAGTCAAAAACGTGTGGAATGGTTATACAGCAGCTTCAGCGGCGGCACAAAAATTCACTGGTAGCGCGTCTACTATTTCTGCATCTTTTGCAGGAACGGCAGGAACAGCTACGGCGACTTATACGCCAGAGGGCACAACGAACAGCTCATTCACTGGCACGGCAGCAACAATTACTGTTAAATAATGTTTGGCTCCCGGAGATTTATCTTTCCGGGAGTTATTTATAATATGAGGAAATGAACATGGCTGATTTATCAAGTATTAAATTGCCAAATGGCAGTGCATATAATTTTAAAGATGCAACAGCCAGAAATTCTTTAAATAATAAAGCGGGAATTATTACCCTGACAAGTGAAAACTTAAATAATATAACTACCCCTGGATTTTATAGTGCGGCCGGTGGCAATACTGTAACGAATAAACCGTCCGGAATTGATAATTTTGGACTTGAAGTAATACATTGTGCAAGTGGGTCATATTATGTTCAGATTATATATAACACCAACGGAAATGTATCTTATAGGCGCTATTGTGATAACGGTACTTGGGGCGCTTGGTCGCAAGACCGCCTGACCGACAATAACACATGGCGTGGCATTCAAAACAATTTAACTTCCGACTCTACTACAGATTCTTTGTCAGCAGCGCAAGGTAAAGAATTAAAGCGACAGATCGACACAAAAACTTCAAATACTGGCACCTTGACTGGCATTAAAATGAATGGTGCAAGCAAGGGGACTTCTGGCGTTGTTGATCTTGGAAATGTTGTGACGAGTGTAGCAAGTAAGACTGGAGCCGTATCTCTCACCAAGGGAGATGTCGGGCTTGGAAATGTGGATAATACTGCTGATGCAAATAAGAGCGTAAAATACGCTACGAGTGCCGGGAGTGCAAACACAGCTTCATCGGCAAATAGTGCAACGAATTCTGTCAATTCTAAAGGGCTACAATTATTTACATCTAATAGACCGAGCAATGTAAATGTTAATACTGCAAATAATGATTATAGAGGGAAAGTAACATACGAAATAGCTACAAGTTCTACAACAACCGGAAAACCGCCAGCAGACGCACATATTCTTACATTTGGTTGGGATACGGATGCTGGGTGGGGATCGCAACTTGCAATAGGCGATACATCTAATCCAAGAATTTATGCGAGAGGAGCATCCGCGAATAATGGTACTTCTAATTGGGACTCTTCTTGGAAAACTGTAGCATATACAGATGATAAACCAGCTTCCGCTACCACCGCAGACAAGCTGGGTACCAATGCTGGGTCGGCCACGCAGCCAGTATATTTCTCCGGAGGCAAACCAGTTGCAACTACTTATACACTAGGAAAGTCTGTTCCTTCTAATGCGGTATTTACGGACAACAATACATGGAAAGCTAACACTGCATCTTCTGAAGGCTATGTAGCTTCCGGTTCTGGACAGGCCAACAAAGTCTGGAAAACAGACGGCAATGGTACTCCGGCATGGAGAAACGATGATAACACTACATACTCAGACTTTGGTGGCGCATCGTCCAGCGCGGCGGGATCACGTGGGCTAGTTCCGGCTCCTGCAAAAGGGGATCAGTCAAAGTTCCTCCGGGCAGATAAAACATGGCAAGCAATTAACATCCCGACTTCTCTTCCGGCGAACGGAGGTACGGCGAGTAATGTGTCGGGAACCATTGCTATCAATCATGGTGGTACAGGTGCAACAACTGCAAGCGCAGCGCGAAAAAATCTTGCAATGGCACCGATTTATGATGATTCAGAACCGACCGTAGATATTTATTCTGGGATGATCTGGGTAGGGGGGGGACTTGACGATGATAATCCTCCATATGAAACTGGGAAAGTTGATACCGTATTCTCATCTTCTAGTGTAAATCCAGTTCAAAATAAAATAATTACGAATAAATTCTCTTCTATAGATACGCAGATTAGTACGTTAAATAAGGATTTGACATCAGTAAATGGGAATATTTCGACCATAAACAACAATTTAACATCATTAAATGTTGATGGGACTATAAATTTATTAGCAACATCTACAACATTTAACAACGCTACTATAACAATTAATGAAGATATACGAAATTATAAGTATATAGCTGTGTATTTAATACAAGCATATGATTGGTGTGCTCTATGTGTTCCAACTTGGGCACCTTCTATTATGTCAAGGTATTCTTTTAGTTGCGGTAAACCACACAGTGGATATGGAGCACAAGGTAATATACAAATTTCTGTTGGAACAAATGTTTTTACAATATATATTGCTGAAGCATGGTGCGGTGGATGGACATTTTCAAGATGGGAAATATATGGAATTAATTAAATATACTTGTTTTATTTTAATTTCCCATATATTGTTATTTTCCCATCGGTGCTATTTACAGCCCCATTTCTAACGCTAATCCAATTTATAACCTTGCAATTTTGTATGTTTATCCACATACTTCCATTCCCTCCAGAATAGTAATAAGATCCAATTGAAAAACTTACATTGCTATCACTATTACTTGTTCCAATCTCTTCATATTTATATGAAGCAGAAAATCTCATTGTTAGATATGATCCAAAAAATCTAAATTCTTTATATTTTGATTCAAAAACAAGACCTATTTTTATATCCCCTAAATTGATCCACTCGTTCTTTGTTAAATTGTTGTATTATTTCCGACCATAAATATTCAAATTTAATACTCTTAGGCCTGTACTTGGAGAATAGTAATTTGACATTGTTATTTTTCGATTAAGAACATTAATCCATCCAGAGTAATAATCATTAGTCAAATAGAATACCGTACCAAGCGAATAGGAATATTGTGTAGAACAATTTAGATCGGCAGAGAGATATTCACTTGCACAACAAAGCTTATCGTACCAACCACAAATTAGAAAAGAAGTATAATCGGTTGGGAATGTGTAACTTGTGGAACTACTTAGATATACCCATTTACTATTCGATAGATTAGTTGTTACTGATGTCAAATCCTTATTTAATAGAGTAAATAATAATAAAATATATTTGAAATTTAGTACCTATAAGTAAAAATAAATATGCTAAATAAGGATTTAGGAACAAAACAAGTAGTTATTTCGAATGCCGGAGTTACCGTGCCAAATATCTTAAGAATAACAGGAACGTTTTTATGTTCTAAGCCGAACAATAAAAACATGATTTATTGTCAAATTAGCGGAGCGCAGCTACAGAATGGAGTTTCTACTACAGATTTTAAGTGGTTAAGTATGCCATCTATCGTGGGACCGCTTGCGAATGCATTCGGGTTTTCTTCGTATTCAGTTGACGAACAGAGAGTTCCAATTCAATTATCTTCCAGTGTTTTAAGCTCTGGAAATCTTGGCTATGGTCCATATGTTGAATTTTGGAATATTGATGGGACTTTATTTGCATGTCTTGGCCGATATTATACGACTGGTTATGATCCGGGTTTATGGCAAATGAGTATCATTAATAATGGCTATTATAGCTTTTCGTTTATTGCGGAAATGTGGTAATTATATTTTTCGCCACCCAATCCAATTATTATGTAATGTATTGACATATATTGGATGATCTGTAGAACTTCCAGTGTTTGGCCAATAAATGCAAATTGCAGCTCCTCTGCTGGGTGCCCATATTAAAGATAACACGATCACATTTGCTGATGGCAATCCCTGTGTAGAATATGTGGCATAATTTCCTTCAAAATGCCATATTCCAGATACTCTTTGCCAATCAGTATTTGTCGATGCAGTTTCCGATGCTCCTGCCCAATCGAGTTTACTAGCATATGGAACGACAGTTGTTCCATTTGTTATATTTCCTAAATCCTTATTTAACGTACTAATCTTTATAGAAAGGAATCTGCCAAATGGCAAAACCTATAATAAAAAAAATCGTTCCACCAGATGCCACAAAGCCATTTGATATAGCTTTTTGGTGGAACGGAGAACGTTCATATTATAATCGCGTGGTTATATATGATAATCAAACCAATACTAAGAAATATGATAATAAAGTAGAGACTTATAATCTCTATCAAACAATAGCAGCAAACTCTCTCACTAATGGTGGAGCGTGGGTTGCGCAAATATCTGTATTTCATAAAGATCCTAATAATACGTCACAGTTTATTGAATCTGAACTATCAGATAAATATGTATTTGTAACGCGCACGACTCCAGCGTTTTCATTTTCTGGGCTTGACGCGAACTCACAAAATAATGTTACTACATCATCTTACCAAGTATCTATTGCTTATGAGAGTAAAGAAAAGGAGCCAATTGAGTCATATATTTTCTATTTATATGACGCAAGTAAGAAATTTCTGTTTAATTCCGACCGCTTTACAGATCGTTATAATTTAACATATACATATCGTGGGTTAGATAATATGACAAATTATTATGTCCAGTGTCGAGCTATTACGCATAATGGGATTGAGCTGGATACTGGGCTTGTGTTGATTCATGTCAAATATGCAAATCCAAGTAATTACTCTCGTATTTATGCAACTCCCATTCCTGATCGTGGTTGCATTGAAATCGGAAGTAACTTAATTGTTATCGAATATACTGGAAATGACACATTTACATATAATGACAGTTTAATAAATCTGACTGACAAAAAACTTTATTATAACGAGGGTTGGATGATTCAGGATGATTTTACAATCATCTTAAAAATGAAATACATGGAGTATGGTCATTTGTTCACCATTTCTAATGGAATTAACGATATCAGTCTTTCTGCTCGTGTATATGCAGACGCAAAGACACGTTTTAAACTTAAAGTTACGAATGGAATGAATAATTACATTTTATATTCCAATGCAATTGACCTTAATTATGAAGACGATATTGTAGTTGGTATTCATCGTAAAGGGGATGTGTATGCTCTCAAAGTATTAACGGATAATTCAGAGGCTACTGGCGATTACTGGTGGGGAACCAATACTCCTGTTTCTGCCGCTGATTATGATAAGTGGATCGACACAAACGATAATCCTACGGTTGAAAAGAAGTACGATGATCTCATAGAAACAATTGGTGATGACGAACCGACCGGAACAAATAATGATATTTGGTTGTCAAAAACAACCTGAAAGGAGTAAGCTATGTTCTTTTGCGGATTAAACACCTGTGGTGGTGAGTTAGCTTGCGAGCTTACTCCCACCAAGGTTGATCAGCTCAATTATGTTGAGTTAGAAAATTCATATTTTGATGATCTCTATATGAGTAACAATCCAACTGTGCAATACGATATGACACTTCCAGAGGATTGGGATTGGAATACTGTTCTGTATGCAAAATTCAACGGCAATACATATGCTGGAAACATTGATACGGCGGTAAGTGAGTGTTCACATGTACTACTTAAACGCCGGAAACCAGATTCATTCCAGTGGCAGACAATTTATGTGCGCGAAATTCATAAGCGCGAGGATTTTGATGTAACATTCAATGACTATTCTGTTCGGGCATCCGGTGAAATGGAGTATGCGGCGGTTCCAATTTATAATGGGTTGGAACACAACTATTCCACCGTCACAGTCAAATCAGAATTTACACATATGTTCCTTATCAGTAAAGATACTGTATACGGAACAAATATTACAGATGGATTTTGTGATACAACGCGCAATATTCCGTCCCAAAATGTTGAATTATTAAATCAAAAGTATCCTATTTTTGTACGCAACTCTCAAGCCAATTATGATACTGGTGAGTGTAAGGGATGCTTTGTGAAACTTGTTGATAAGGATGGACAGTGTTCACTTGAAGCTTTTGACAGCGACCATGATTATGAGCGCGTAATGTATCAAAAAGAAGTTATGGACTTCATTTGTAATGGAGAGCCAAAGATATTAAAACTTCCCGATGGTCGTATGTGGCTTGTGCAAATTACACCAAATCCGACTGACCAAGCAGATACGGCCTATAATAATCGTTATATCTCTTTCCAGTGGGTTGAGATTGGTGATGTAAATTCTGAGGAAGATATGTATTATCTTGGCCTTTCCGACATTGATGAACAATGGTGGAATTACCGCTAATGGAGGGAAGTTATGGATTATGTAACACAAGATGATCTTCTGCTTGTCCTTCGACAATCAGCGGCTCCACAAGCTCCTCGTATTATATTGGAAGTAATAGATTCGGGCGGGGCAATTGTCGGTGAGATAGAAGGGCTTGTAAGCGGCAATGTATCAATCAACGCGGATTCTGATGTACGGAGAACTGGAAGCGTTGTGATTCAACCGACCAGAGTTCAAAACATTACATTAACAGAAAACAACCTTGTATGGATTGATAAAGATGTCCATATGAAAATTGGACTCTACAATGCTAGGGCAAAATTATATACATGGTATTCTATGGGATATTTCACATATACAAACACATCTATCAATTATGATGCAACCAATAATCAGCTCACGGTAAATCTGTCTGATTTCATGACGAAACTAGATGGCACAAAAAATGGTTCTCTCGGATACCTTACGATGACATTTCCCGCGAAACCCGGTGATTACGATTATTATGGGGGTAGTTCTGGCGGCAACGCGTATACATTGTCAATTGCGGGGTATCTTGGATATGATGCAACCAACGAAGGAGAACTAATCGGATTTTATGCCACTTCAAATAATCAGGCATCCCCCACAGTAAACATCAATGGTCTTGGTGCGATGCCAATTTTGAGTTATCGCACTATGGAAGGACTTGAAGCAGATCGCATACAGGCTGGACATGTAAATATTCTCCGAATTGAGACAACTCGTAAAGAAAATGTTGTAACAAAGAATGTATATTTTGACTCTTATTTAGATTCAGATCATACCCCAGAGCAAAAAACACCAAGTGTTATTCGCAATGTAATTTTGGAGGTTTTGAAGCAGTATACGCCATTTGTTGGAGACAATTATCGTGTAGATGACGTTGGAGCACCAAGGGCGTTCCCAAATTATTATGATGAATGGGAACAATACAGAAAAGATCAGGATGGTTTATGGAATACTGTTCCATACGACCAAGAATTTTCAGCCGGAACTTCTGTGTTGAATATACTTACCACATTTAGAGATTTGTACGCTGGTTATTTTGAAATGTTTTTTGAGCCAGACCACAACACTTTTATCTGTCAAATGATTCCAACATTCAAAAATGATGGGAATTTCATTGAGAACAGTTTTATACAGCGTGTTTTAATAAGTGAAAGTACAACAATGGATCTTAACACTGTACGGAACGTGTGTGAAGTCTGGGGACAAACATTTGAACCTGATTTTTATGGGACAGAAGTTTCTTATAGCGGAAACGTGTATTCATGCCACATCGAAGGCTATGATGATACTTATTATAATGGAGATATTATTGCTCTAAAGATTCCGGCAGTAAATACGGCGGCGGCTCCTGCGATTAACATTAATGGCTATGGCAATATTGGTATTTACAATGAAAGCACATATCAACAAATTGCGGCTGGTGATTTGTCAGAGGTCGGTACACATGTATTCAAAATTCAAAAGAAACACAATACTGACACTAATCAGGATGAGCTACGAGCGTTCCATCTTGGAATGTGGCAGGTACACGCGCTTAATGTATTAACTGATGGTACAAGTAGTTCACTAAACCATACATTTTCTGATGGTACGGTTTGTCAATTGTATAGTGCTGCTTATTTCAAGAAAAAATACAATGTTGGACGCGTTGATTTTGAAGTGGTGCCGCAATCCCCATTTACAATTCAGAAACTTGGAGAAATTCTTGACGTTAAAACTGGCGGGGATTATGAGAAAATTACCTCCGATGATGATGCGGCATATCGGGCTAAAATCGAAAACTATAAAAACTGCCGACTGACAGACAATATTTCTATTGTCACCGCTCTTCTTCCATTTCTGGATGTGAACAAAAAAATTTCATATAAACCGTATAATGATAATGAAGAACATGAGTATATTATCAAAAGTATATCTCATGATTTCGCCGGATTTACCTCTTCAATTACGCTTATGCGCTATTATGAGGAAACGGTATAAGGATTGAGAGGAAAATAAATGGCTTACGAAACAGAATATAGTAATTTCCCATCACAGGATATTACTTTGCATAATTTTAAGAATATAGACGATTCATCTGTTACTTACACGCTAGATGGACAACAGGTCACAACAACAGTTGATAAATTAATTGAACAAATCAATCAAATGCGGATTTCTTCTGTCACGGCTGATAAGATTGCCGCCGTTAATTTGATGAATGCTGTAAAAGACGCAATAAAACCGTACATGGTGGATGCTGAAACGTTTAACACATGGGAACAAGAGATATATAACACGCAGGTATATGCAAAAAACGTTCTTCAGTCTGTTCATTTTGATGAGACGGAACCTTCATGTCAGGAACAAGATGTGTGGATTGGGAAATGAGGTAGGTTATGGTTGACGTTACTTCAAAGTTCCCAGACAGTGTAGATGAACTGAATTATCATTCTGATGTCAATATTGCGCAAAAAGATGTTATGGATCAATATGAGAAATATATTCAGGCGCATAACTATAGTCAAGCATATGCATTAATCAAGAATTCCAATATCTTTGGTTGGTTTGCTGATTACTTTAATATGCTTGAGAATCGGATATATTCTACACAAGAATATTTATTATCAACAGGACGAAACAATCACCCGGATCAAGTTATGTTTGAATACGAAGAGCCGGAACAGTTTGTTGATCAAAATAAAACACGTGATTTGAAAGTTGGGGACCGATGGGTATCCCAACAATAAAGGAGAAATTATGGCTATTAACGAAACAATTTCAACAGGAAATAAATATCGTAGATTAAAAGACGCATCCACGAAATTGTGGCAGCGTCTTTCTTTTTGGACAAAGGCATCTGATGTAGAGTTCGATAATGGCGCTACGGCAGAGGCGAGTCTTGGGAATATTCAGGGTATCACGGATTCAGTGAACTCTAACTCTTCTACTGTGGCGGCTTCCGCAGCGGCAGTTAATACGTTAAATAGTAAATTAACGTCTTTTCAGACTGGGGTTGATACACTGTATAACCAGTATGTATCCAAAGGTGTTACCCCTTCTGGAAAGACACTAGCTGCAATTACAAGTGCTACAGACAGTTTGTATAATACGGCTTATGCGAATGGCAACAATGCCAGTGGCTCTAGCTTTAATCGCGAATACACAATTGTCCTGTCGGGTGGCAGCGTCAATAGTAGCGACGAATCAAACGGGGGCAAAGGCATCAGTATTGAAATAACCGTGAAATTCAACCCGTACACTGGCGCCATTTCGTGCTCCGGCGGTGCTTCTGCCGGCGCCCGCTGCTTCAGCTGTCTCGATGGATCGAAAATGTTCTGGACTTGGTCACAGAATGCATCGGCGAGGCTCGGATAATGTGGCACACAGAAAACCCTCCGGAATATCACAAGTGGTATCTATGCCGCGTAGACGGGAGAGAAATTCCACTGCTATGGGGGTTCTGTCCGGTCTGCGGCCATGGTCAATGGTATATGGATGCAGGGAAGCGGTACATTGTCATCGAAGAGCCTGTTGAATGGAAATGTGTCACGGATTATAAGCCACGATTTGATTATAAGTAATCTTGCTATACATTTATCGCATAACAAGTTACAGCAATTCGTTGAATTCCATTCGCAGAACTAAAATGTGCAATTCCAGTAGATGAATCAAAATCATGAAGTCCCATAAATCCTCCAACATTTGATTGAGCGGATGAATCTCCGGTTAAACAAAAAAAGCAGCTATAATTTAATACTTTTCCGATAGCATTTGGAAATTGTATCGTATAACGGTGCCTATATTGTCCATAATAATCTTCTTCTTTATTGGCCGAGCCACTACTTGTTGACACTGCATATTTTGCACTGTTCATTCCATTCGCATAAGCCGTATTATGTGAATTACAGCGCTAAATTTTAGTAGTGCAAAATCAGGCAGTATTTATATTAAATGTGAGACTGGAGATGCTGGTCAAGCTGGAGCAAAAGTTGTTATAACATCTAGTGCTGGAGCTATTATATTTAGTCAATATGTTGGTAACAGTGGGCTAAACACACGTACTGAAAGAACCTTCAACTTAACTTGGAATTAATTTCTAACCAAAAATTATATATGATCCACAATTGTATCGTTCATAAACAGTTGTTACGGATACTTGCCCAGCTCCTTTTACCGTTCCAACAATTGGCGTTCCTGTCAATGTAGCAGATGGATTATAGGTTGCGCTTGTATCATCTGTATGCATTTGTAAAAAGCCAAAACAAAATTTTATATTATTTATAAAAGAAACAGATGTTGGAATTGTAATATTTACTTCATCATATCGCCCACCATAACTATCAATCCACGTACCAATATAATACTGCAAACCACTACTAAAATTTAGCGCTGTATCGGCACCGTCCCTATTCACAAAATGGAGTTTAGAATCGCTTCCAACATAGACATTGATACGTCCATTCTCTGTATATCGAGCATTGGAAACACTAGTTATATTACTATTTAACATAGTAGTGAGTATTTTCTCCGTGCTAATATTTTTTGTGTATCAATTTCAAACTACGCAGAATAAATAAGCACGGAGGTATTTTATTATGGAGCGAATTATTAATGTGGTGTTATCTCAGATGACAGAACTTGGTGCAAAACAACTTCAAAAATTGGATGCGGTACTTCATCATGTGTTGAGTGAGTATGATTTTAAACCTCGTGAAACTGGTGTAACTGTACAATCCACAGAATGGATGAAAATGCTTGACATTTTCTTGGCGCGAAAAACTACAGATGGAAAAAGTGAGCGCACGATTGCTTTATATAAGGATCAATTGACTCACCTTCTGTCATACCTTAATAAGTCATGTCAGGATATAACTGAGAATGATTTATTTGCTTATTTGGCAATGTACAAGCAGGTTCGGCACGTATCTAATCGTTATTTGGACGACATAAGGCGTATTATGACTTCATTCTTTGGATGGTGCCATCGAAAAGGCTTTCTATCGAAGAATCCGGCGGCTGGACTTGATCCTATCAAATGTGAACAGGTGATTAAAAAGCCATTCACCGATGAAGAGCTTGAATTATTGCGAACAAATTGCGATACAGAACGCGAAATCGCGCTTGTTGATTTTTTATATGCAACAGGTGTAAGAGTGTCTGAGTTGGTCGCTTTAAATAAAAATGATGTAAACTTAGATACGTTGGAAGTGGTTGTAAATGGCAAGGGGAATAAAGAAAGACAAACATATTTAACTCGAACAGCAAGGCTTCATTTAAAAAAATATTTAGAATTAAGAGATGATGATTGTGAAGCCTTGTTTGTATCGAAACGTGCACCACATCAACGTATGACTGTTACTGGTGTACAAAATGTATTGCATAAAATTGGGGATAAATCTGGGGTGAAAAATACACATCCGCACCGATTTAGGAGAACTATGGCTACAAATGTTCTCAAAAAGGGAATGCCATTGGAAGAAGTGCGCACTCTTCTTGGGCATGTAAAGCTAGAAACAACGATGATTTATTGCACGGTTAGTCAAGAAAACGTGCAACATTCTCACGCGAAGTATATGTGCGCATGAAAACTAAATAGTAATATAGTGGTTTATATTGGAGGGGATGGTAAGATTCACTTCCGGAATGGTTCGGGTGCTGATACAGCATTAAATTTTAGCAGTTATTCTGAGGGGTATACCGCCGGATATAATGAAGGATATAATGCTGGACAAGCAGCTTCCGTAAAAACTGGAATCCTTGAGGCAGGTTTATATTTAGCAAATGAAGGAGCTTATGCTACGGCTGTGTTACGCAGAAGCGATGGCAGCGAAGTAAAAAGGGTGCGGTATGGAGCAAATGGTAGTTATGGCAGTGGAGGATCATGGTCAACCAGAGATACATTTACATGGAACTAATATTTTTTTGTAAAAGATTATTTTGCAAAAACAATAAAATTTGTTAAATTTCCATAAACACGATATGCCCCACCAGAAACTGCTTTGATTATATAAGTCGTACCAGAAACACTTGTAGAAACTTGTTCTGTTGCTGGGTTCCCATTTTGATTTATTGTAAAACTTAAATATCTTTCATCTGATCTTTGAATTAACGACCATCTAGCATTTGCGACAAAAGCATCCCAAGACGGAAAATAATTTCCAAAATTATATTGAGCAGTTAGCCCATCGCTTGAAACAGAAAATTGTTCGACATGCAATGTTTTATTGTTAAAATTTAGCGCTGTATCGGCACCGTCCCTATTCACGAAGTGGAGTTTAGAATCACTGCCAACATAGACGTTAATCCGGCCAGTCTGTGTAGTTATATTACTATTTAGTTATCAAATCATCATCTCAAACAATAAAGAATTATGCGCCAAGTGCGCAATTTATCATAAAAGGAGAAAATATATGGATCTTATTAGATTCGTTGGAACGACCGACTCCATGAAAGTCGATCTTTCGATTTCAAATAATCACGTTACAATTAATTCTGTTGTAATTCCTACAGATGAAGAATTGGCTCTTGGCTTCGAGATTGTAAATGAACATAACGGAGTCATCCAGGGCGATTACTCCGCTTACAAATATATATATAGAAAAGAGAAAACATATGTCATATTAACAACCGACCCTAAAGATGTTTATGTTGCGCCAACATATGTAACTCTTAATTATGTTTCAGAGGATGAAAATGGTACTGTGTCATTAAGTACAGAAACCGTTCAGAGCAATGCTGATAAAATTACTGTAAAGGGTAGCATTGCTTATCCCAATTACAATTATCAATTTGTAAACTGGACAAATTCAGCCGGAGAAGTTGTTGGAGAAGAAGAAAAGCTTACGCCAATCATTACGGCAGAATCAACAAATGATACATTTACTGCCCATTTTGAAGAAATTCCAGTGCCAGAGAAAACGCTTGATGAAACAAAGGCTGAAAAGAATGATGAAATCAATCAAGCATATAATGTTTCTTTAGCAACCGGGACATCTGCTACGCTTTCAGATGGATCTACGATCATGTTTGGAATTAATCAGGACTTTATTAATGATGCAATGGCGGCATTCAACTTAGCTTCTGCTCTCTATGGAACAGATGGAATTACAGTACCGTTTGAAATAAACAAAGTTTGTTATCAATATGCTCCTATTGATGTAATTTACATCTATATAGCAATGCAGCTTTATATTGTAGCAATGAAATCGTTAAGAAATGAGCTACTTGGCACAGTGTCTCGCGCAGAAGACAAAGATGTAGTGAAGAAGATCGCCTTCAACATTGACTCGCTTGATACAGAAGGAGCTGAAGGATATCAGGATTCTATGAAAGCTGGAGAAAACATGGTAAATGTATTAAAGGCTAAATTTGGAATCAATTCTCTTCCAACTTCTGAAGAGTAATTTTAATGTGGCAGTGAGGAATTACCTCCTGCCACTATTTTTATATGGAGGTTTCTCCAATGAACATATGGTCTATTTTGAAGCGTAAGCCAAAAACATTTCGGCAGTATACAAAGACATTCGTCACGGCAATTACTATTATTTCAGTAATTTGGATCAGCATCTCCTATCTCATGGGAATTTATGCACTTATGGCTTATGGAACGACTGATCTTCTATCCGATTTAAGTAAACAAGTATGTGTGACTATTCTTGGTGTATCATTGGGATATTTTCTAAAGAGTTATTTTGAAACTTACTCGGAAAAGAAACAGGATCTGGCAAAGGAAAAATTTGAAGCAGCTAAACAGGAATTTTCATCTGATGACGCTGTAGGATAAAAGGAGTTTTTTATGAATGATATGCTTTTTGATGTGATTCGAGTTGTTGTATTTTTACTTTTCTTATTTATATGTAAATATGCTCTTCCTCTTGCAAAGCAGTGGATTGAAGGTCGTATTTCACAAAATCAATACGAGCTAATTGTATCTGTAATTAATGAGGCCGTAAAAGCCGCAGAGCAGAAATTTAAAGATCAGCATGGACAAGGGGTGGAAAAGAAGTCTCAGGTCACAATATTTATCGAAGATTATTGTAAACAGCATGGGCTAGATGTTTCATCTGAACAGATTAGTCTCCTCATTGAGGCCGCTGTATATGCAATGAATATGGCGAAAGAAAGCCAGAAATAAGGTGCATTATGGGAAAAGTGGAAGTGCCGTCCGGTGGATGGAAACAAAAGCCGCTGATCCAACGTGTGGATATGATCAAACACATCGCTGGGGGCCGGATTATGACTGCTCTTCTTTTGTAATTACTGCTTTTTCCAATGCAGGTATCCCGCTTAAATCTAAAGGGGCTACTTACACTGGAAATTTAGCGCCGATATTACAATTATGCGGCTTCCAAAACATTACATCTTCCGTTAATAAAATAACAGGATCTGGATTAAAACGCGGAGATATTCTGCTTAACTCGGTTCATCATGTTGCAGTATATGTAGGAAATGGCAATGAAGTTGAAGCCTCTATAAACGAAAAACACAAAGCCACAGGCGGCAAATCCGGAGATCAAATTGGAAGCACATTTGGCAAGGGCGAAGTTCTTGTACGTAAGTATCGAAACTATCCATGGACAAGTATTTGGAGATACACAGAAGGTGCTGAAGCACATGTTGTAAGCACTCCAGAAGCCGTGACAGCGCCAACTGTGTTGTGGTATGGTAAAGTTACCGCATCATCATTAAACGTGCGTGAATATCCACATACAGAAGCTAAAATATTGGGTCAGCTAAAGCGTGATGAATTAGTTGCTGTAGAAGAAAATAGTCATTGGTATCGAGTTGGCGCAAATCAATGGGTGTGTGCGGATTACATACAGACTGGAGTTTCAGAGCATATTAGGCAACGCGGTATAGATGTTAGTGCATATCAAGGACAAGTTGATTGGAATGCAGTAAAAGCAGATGGGATTGATTTTGCTATTTTGCGTGGAGTAGAAAAGAGCGGAAATCTTGATGTTACTTTTGAACAAAATTATGCCAACGCCATTGCTGCCGGAGTAGAAATTAAGGGAGTATATCATTATCTTTATGCCCTAAATGAACAGCAAGCCATTGAAGCTGCGAATAATATGATATCTAAATTAAATGGGAAACAGCTCACAATTTGGCTCGATCTGGAATGGCAAAATCTAAGAAACACTAATCGTGTAACAGAAATTGCAAATGCTTATATCGACGCTTGTAAAGCACGCGGCTACGATATCGGAATCTATTCTAATCTTGACTGGTATAAGAACGTGTATTCTCCTGCTAAATTACACGTACAGAAATTTTGGATTGCTAGATATGCTACTTCTGGAGAATACAAAGAATCTCTGAAACCGAACGTAGGTGAGCTGATATGGCAATGGGGATCAAAGGGAAAAGTAAACGGAATAAATGGAATGGTCGATATGGATATATATTATGAAGGGAGTTCGCCGTCATCGGTGGTTACAGCTTCACAGCTAAATATTCGTAGTCTACCATGCACAACGGATCCGAATTGTAAAATCGTTGGTTCATTACATAAAGGCGATGCGGTAAGCGTGTTGCAAGATAGTCTGTGGTATAAAATTCAGACGCAATCAATCATCGGATGGTGCTCTTCCTCATACATAATTAAAAATGGGTGAGGGAGTTATTATGGATTTATTCAATGATATTGTTACATTATTAGAGGATAGACTTGGGTTCCACATTCCAAGCGTCATATTTTGGATCGTTTTGATCTTTGTAATTTTTGCATTAGTTAAACGTACATGGGTACACGATGTAGCTCCACTCATCAAAACAGTCCGTTCAATTAGTGAAAAAATTGACAAGGTTGACAAAATTGATGAACTCGAAAAAGAGCACAGCGCACTTCAGGAAGAATCTAGGGAAGCAGATATTCAGCTTGATGATAAAATCAAAGGTATGGATGCTAAATTAGATCGGTTAGCCGAAAAGCTAGACAAAAAGATTGAACGCGATGACGAAGTAAAGCGAGGAGAGCTGAAAGACCGTATTCGCCAAAGTTATGGTTATTATCATAATCGCGGATACATTACTTCAATGGAACTGGAAGCTCTCAAAGGTCTTATCAATTCTTATGAGAAATCTGGTGGGGCTAACAGTTTCGTTCACAGTGTTGTTGAACCAGAGATGTACACTTGGGAATGCCGTGATTGACGAATCTCAAAAATAGGTTATAATATATACATAACAAAGAGCTACCGTAGAGCAAGCGGTTCGCCTTGTTGACAGTTACATTTGATAAGTTACATCAAATTAGCAATCAATCACTTTGGGCGGTGGCGATTGCTTTTTTGATGCTTAAAATGACTAAACTTTTGAATCACCCAGTCTATGAACGTGATGATTGTCATCACAGAAGCAATAGTGCTGATGATTTCTAAGAATTTTCCTAGCACCTAATTCATTACCTTCCATTGAATCTCCTTCTTTTATGTGAGGGTTCCGACTGAAGTCGGGATGAAAGGCGAACCGCCTACCGTTTTGGTAGCCCAAAGTTATTTTATGTTAGGTTTGAAACTAAGTCAATCGTTTACAAAAATTAAGGGTAACGCAGAAATGCGTTACCCATTTTTTTACTTCATTTGTCGTGTTCTTTCAAAAATTCTCCAAACAATTTCTTTTCTGCAATTCTTCTGGCTTCAGCCGCTTCTTCGAGAGTGTTGAAAACGCCAAGATGGTACTGTTTTCTTTTAAAAGTTATTGCGGCCCTATATCTATTCCCATCATAATAACTTACCCCTTTAACTCCAGTCGAGTTGTTTTTATTAATTTCTCGACTTTTAATGCTACAGATACGTGTCCCGTCAATATCACCTTTGTGAGTTTCTGGTCTATATTGTTCTAATAATTGCAACCGTTTTTTATTTTCACATTCTGGACACTGTGTAGTTGTACCATTCAATATTCTATAAAGTCTTGCTGAAAACATTTTTCCACAAGATAAGCATTTACAATTCGCATAAACAAACCGTGCCTTCTCATCTTTTTTATTGTGGTCACAAGATACAACAATAAGGCTTTCATATTTCTTTCCTATATATTTTTTGACCTTGTTTTCTTGTCTTTTTCGTGTAGAACATGTGGGGCATCCACACTTTTTAGCTTGTTTTTGTGGTGCATACGTAGAAAATAAAGATCCACATATATTACATTGGAAAGTGTATTTGTAATAGCGCTTTTCAGTTGTCTCTCTTTTAAGAAGCGTAGCATTTCCAATTGTTTGCCCAATTGTGTATTTTTTCATTTTTATTTTCCAAACTTCTTTTGCAATAACAAATACAGCATCTTTTCTTCGTCTTCGGATAATGTGTTATTAGAATGCATTTGAGTTAACCCAAGAACTTCACTCGATGCCGTTTTGATTTCTTTTTGCGCATTCTCTGTGAGATGTGTATAAACATTCTCAACGTCAATGGATTTATGTCCCATACTTAATGCTGTTGCAATTGGATTTGCTCCCTTTGCATTATTTGCAATTGAATCATATGTGTGCCTACATGTATGAAGAGAACACCCAACTCTCTGCCCAGTTGGTGTTAAACGGACATCTCTATCTACTCCAATTCTATCACAAAAATCTTTTAAGCAAGTCTCCATAGAAGAATTTGTACGTTTTTTTCCTGTCCTTAATTGTGGATATAATAAATCTTCTGGATTGTTTTTGCATTTTTGTTTTGTTTGCTCCTGCATTGTTGTTACTAATTCCAATGCAAAATCGGTAAGGTATATTTTACGAGGTTCTGTATTTTTTGTCACTTTTGTGTAATACTCAATTCCTTCTTCTGGAACGTCCATATTTTTAAATCTAATAGCTTGTGCTTTTTCAATGAGGACGGTTCTTTTGTCAAAATCAATATCTTTATTTTTGATAACTTCAAATTCACCAGCACGCACCCCGGTTTCAATCATAAAAAGCATAATTATGACGATTTCTCCACCTGTTCCGGTCCGGTATGCATTGTAGAATTTTTGAATGTCATCGTTAGTCCAGATTTTTTTACGAGTGCGTTCCCGTTCCACCTGTTCCTCTTTGTATTCATCTATGACTTCTTTTTTTATTCCAATCTGTGCTAACTTTGCATAATTCATCTTGATTAACTTTTTTTCATATAGGTGTTCGCACAGATTAATTAGGACTTGTCTTGGGGTATTACATGATTTCTCTGCATAGTGTGAAAGCAAATCATTATAATAATCCTCAAACATTTTAGGTGTCAGCATATGAAGTTGCATTTTAGCAAGATCAGATCCCATAAACATCTTATGGATTGTTCGATAATAAGTATGATATGTGCTCGCAGTAATTCCAGATTGTCGAACGACCGATCTTAGGTACTCTTCCATGTATGCACCAAAAGTTTTTTTTCTATCTATTTTATCATCGTTCCCATGTGAGATTTCAATCTCCCAATGGTCACATGCAGCTTTAGCATTTGCCACTGCTTCCTCTTCAGTGTTTCCTCTTCTCTTGAATCTTTTGTATGTTAAAGTCTTCGGATTTAGGACGGAACTTTGGATAATTGCCTCATAGATGCCGGTTTCAAGCCGTTTGACAGTCCCTTCTCCATTCTTTCTTCTTTTGCCCATTAATTATCACCTTTCCCCTTCAAAACGCCAACTATCACTCTTTTTGGGCATACTATCACTTTTTGATTTCGAGGGCAAGTGTGGGTACGAATAGCTATCACTTTGTGTGATAACGCATTGATAACGAAACATAACGAACATGAAAAAAGCACATCTATTTTTGGTAGATGTGCTTAGAAATCACGGAAGAAAATGGGGTTGTTTTTGTTGATATTGCACTAATTTTTACTGGTGATCACAATTGACGACTACGCCGTGAATCGCCAAAAACCTTGAATTTTCAACGTTTTTTATGTTTTTAAAGGCTCCAAATTATCACATAATGTGATAATGCAATGTGCTGAAACATCACGAAAAATCACGAAACATCATTGGTGATTTATATTATCACATTTTTTCCTTTTATAAAAGTCAAGTACTTTTTTAGGTCATCCTTGGTCATGTAGATGGATCTACCGATTTTGGCCGCGTAACTCATCTGAAGTGCTCCGCTTAGGATCTTTCTCCCTTTCTGTTTCTCGCATCCAAAGATGGTGCAAATATCATTTAATCCAATCATTTTATCAATTTCTTCCATAATTATATACCATTTGAATCAAATCATTCTTCTTGCGGCGAGTCAAACGTTACGCGTCCGTTCTTCACGGCTTCTAAACGCTTTACTCGCTTCGCTACTCTAACACTCTTATTTTCTAGCTCACGCATTTTTTTAGTAACGATTGGCCCGCCACATATATTGCATGTCCCAGAGTAGTGTATGTAATCAATAACCTCGTCCATTCCATATATATCAGCGGCTTGTTTCAAATAATCCTTGTGCAATGTATATGGTGTTTTCTTTTGACATTTCGGACAAAATGCCAACCCGGTAAGGATCTTCGTCCGATCCTTTTTCTTCATCCGGTGGCTCATGCAACTCCCGTACTACCAAAACCGCCACGAGTTGGAGTGTCTAAATGATCCACTTCCTGAAACATGACGGAAGGCTGGTTTTTCTGAATCCGAAACTGACAAATCCGGTCATTGGTATTAATAGTAACTTCTCTTGTTGCGTACACGGGCATCATCCAAACATCATCATCGCCCGAAAAACTGTTGTCAATAATACCAATTCCATTGGCTTGAATCAGCCCATATCTTTTAAAAGTCGAACTACGAGGAGCGATGATTGCCTCATATCCATTCGGAATCTTCATACTCACGCCAAGATTAATCAGTGCAAAATCTCCGGCGTGCAAGTGTTTACGCTCCGCTGATCGAAGATCAATCCAGTCGCTCTTGCCATCAATATATCTCAGTTTTTCAATTTCTTGTGAATGATATTTAATTTGGATTGTTTTGTTAGTATCTGCATTTAAACCATCCATAATATGTCTATGTCCTTCAAATTCCATTTTCTTGTCCTTCCTTTCTGGGGCGCATTCCCCAAGTTCCTTCATACCCAATATCTTTTATTAATTTTTCAAGTGTTTTTCGCACTTTTTGATCCTTGTATTTTTCCATCGACAAAATAAAAATAATGCCGCCTTCATCTATGCATTTGCAGCCCTTCTCGCGAAGTTCTGTTATATACTCTTCTCTAGTTTTATTCTTCATAATGTTGAATTTATAGTCAGTGCTTGTTTACTTACGAGTTATTATCTTACGATTCACTAATTATTGAATCAATAGTATATCTATGAATACCCTTAATCCCACTAAGCAATCCGTGTTTCACAATTTCTTTTCTGAGATCTATTGGTTTATATCCAACAACATTCGCAGCAACGTTTAAATGATTTGCATCGCCTTTATTTTCTAGTTGATGGTCATGTCCATGAATATTCATACACCAATCTAATCCATATATTGGTTCATGTGAGAGCAGTATTTTGGGAGAAATAAAGATCGGTCCTTTATACACAACATCCCAAACAGTATTGTTTATGACTCTGCCGGTATCATGATTGCCAGTAATCAAAACAGTATGTAGTGGGAATTTTAATGCATCTTTCCCATACCAAAATTCCCATAATGCGTTTATATCTCCAACATCACCCAAACAAATAAACGTATCATCGAAATGAATTGTTGATTTTAGAATGTTTATCTGCTCTTCGGCTGAAATCCAATTACTATCCATGTATTTACAGTCTCGATCATTTAAGTGTAGATCAGATAGTATGTAAATTGATCCTCTTTGCGCCCAATCTCTAAATGGTTCGTATAGTTGCTCGATCATATTGTTTCCTCAGTTCTAATCCATCAATCATATCTTTAACAAAAATATATGTAGGCTTTGGATTATTGTGTGTGCGCCACGCATTTTCATACTTCACGTATTTATTGTAATCGTTCAGAATGCCGTTCCATGCTGGTGCGGTATCAATGTTAGGAGAATATTTTTCAATGCTAAACAATGCATTGATTATGTCATTTCCAAATATACTTTCATTGAAATTTTCGCCACATATAATATGCGAAGTTTCTGTTATCTTGATTCCATCATCATAGGAAATATAAAGAAACGCATCCTTTAACCAATGATTATCAAATACATTTGGTCTATAATAAATATTTTTGACTCCTTTAGTTTTAAGATACCCATGTTTCTTGTAATTATGCATTAAAACATACCATTCTGGGAGATCTGCCTGGGTTATTTTTGTTGGATAGCGAGAACCCCAGCCTGAATATAACCGATTATCTGGAAGAGAATATTTCGTTCCATCAAGTTTATATCCATCAATAGTGTAAAAGTTGGCTTTAAACTGAGAATTCTTCATTACAAACCTCCGCAGGGTGTTTAAGCCAATTGACAATATCTGAAATATATGTCTCATCTGATGTAAATTTTTTACCGATGATTCGTTCTACGGTATCAATGAGACTCATTCTACTATCATTTGTAGCTGTCATTTCCCCATAAATAATACTAGCAATATTTTCATCACACATTTTTGTTCGAAAAATATCTCCGTGAGTAATTGGAGCTGTAGACTTTTCATCGGTAAGCCAATTAGGATCCATATTATCTTCGAAATAGAATTTTTGAATTCGAGCGTCTTTACTGGCTGCATACTTTTGGAAAATTCCGGGTGTTGTCTCATCATCCGAATTGTCATCTGCAATTTCTTTTGGAATAACAACAATACATGGAATGTGTTTATGTTTCATGTCATCTTTGCAATATTCAGAATTGAAATCTCCATTACAAGGTTCGAGCACCATAGAATCAAACGGAAAGAACATGTCACGATGAGCGATTACAAATTCATCGTAAACCTCTCCGGCATTACATTCATATGGATAATCATCCCAGTCATCACCCCACCAATCCTGCAAATCATCATCTCCTAGATAAAATCGAACCGCATTACCTTTTCTCTTAAAATCAATAATTTTCATCAGGGACTTCCTTTCTTATGCTTTTAGCACCTTTATGGTGGTGCTGCTTTGGTTTTGTTTTGTATTTTTTTATCTTAGATTCAATCCATACGTCTGAATAGACATCTGGATATTCATCTTTGCTATGATTATTTGCCACAAAATTAGTTGTATATTCAAGAGCTTCTTGTTCATCATCTTTGGCTCTTTCTTCCAATTCGCGTTTAGAATTAGAATGTGGAAATGATCTCAAAAGTTCTTTTAGCTTTATCATCTTATTAGCCTTCTAATTTTTCATTTACTTCTTTCGCATATTTATACATTTTACTGATTTCATTGAAAACTTCTTGGTTTCCTGCCAAAATTTGTCTGAGAAGAAACTGGCACCGGTCATATTTTTCCTTTAGTTTCCATACTTCATACTGTAAATAAATAATGTATAGCATTACTACTATAAAAAGAAATATCTCAATATTGTTTAACGGCATTTTGTTTTCCCAATTTTTTTCAAAATATGTTTACTACAAAGTCTTCGCAGTACTTTAATGGAATTTTTATCAATTTTAGCTATGTACGTAGCTCTGTTGCCGTATTCCGTATAATATGTTGAATCAATGGAATCCTTATTGAGAACCACTGCCTGACTGAATACTTGTTCCTCAAGATCAATCAGTACTCGTAAATATACCACGGGCACATGCTGTTTGCCATTATAGAACATGACTGGATATAGTCGCATCCAACAGTCGAGTTCATAATTATAATGAAACCCTTCTTCTTCAAGCTGATGAACCGTACAAGTTTTATCCAGAACGTATTTCGTTTTGACCATATGACATCGCCTCCTTCACATAATAATTCTAAGAAAGAGTGATTTTGCGCACAAAAAAAATCGGAGCCGTTAAGCTCCGATCTAATAGTTCATATCTGTTGTTTTTGTGAAGCCAAATGTGAAACATCATACATTCAGTTCTATAATTTTTTGCGCGTCAAGTGTTCGCTTAACGTCAATGATACGCTGGTTGGACGAACCACGAAAAGCAAGTCGAAAATCTTTCTTTGCGGCTATGAACGGCCCATCAACAACAACATCACTGGCAAGAGCTGCTTGTTTCGCAGCTCCCGTCAGTTCTTCAAAGATATGGCCTGTATATATCCAGATCTTCTTTGTGGTGCCAAACTCAGCTCGAATATCTTGAATCAACCGATATACATCACCGGCATTCTGTTCACACAGTGGTTCGCCTCCGAGTATCGTTATGCGTTCGATATACGGCCTTCTAAGCAGGTTAAATAGCTCTGCTTTCACTTCATCAGTGAACAGTTTTCCCCCGCTAAAATCCCACGTAGAAGCGTTAAAACACCCTCCACAATGGATTTCACAGCCTTGAACAAAAAGAGAAATGCCTGTATTTAGTCCGTTGCAAATTTCACATTTTAAAATGTCTGCATATCTCATATATGCTTTACCCTCATTTTTACTTCTTGTTGCTTACCTTTATTAAAAGCTGTAGTATAATCGCCCGTTAAATCATTTTTCAAATGGACTATTTCTTGCTCCATAGAGCCATCGTGTTTAGTCTCTGCATTCAGATATAGGAAACATCAAAATCAAAAATATGCTTTCTTTTATTTTTTAGTCGGCTTCTAATATGCTCTGGATCAACTTGATATTTATTCCCAAGAAATCTAGCACAATCGGCCATTGACTCAAAATGCATAAATAAAAATTCACTCCAAATTTCAACAGGTTTCATCCTATTTTTTCTAGCGGCCTCTAAGTTTTGAGATCCATTTTTTGAGATCTTAGAATGATCTCTGTTTTTCATTTGTTCGCTTTTCGTAACATATCTTAAATTACGATAATCATTATTATGTGTATTTCGATCAATATGATCTATTTCACATCCGTCTGGACGATCACCTAACCAACATTCAGCTACAACAGAATGAATCATTATTCTTTTTATGTAAGAGTCTTTTGATCTACCGCCGATGTGTACAAATGTTGCATAATAACCATCTTTTGAATGATGCATATCTAATTTAATTTTAAGCTGTTTTTTTGATTTAATATTTCTAAAAATCGTCCCGTTTTCATTTACTTCATATAAATATTTTAACGATTTTATTTTTCTGAACTCAAGGTTTGAGTTATCACTCATCTCTTGATACCTCCATAGTTATTATTTTACTTCTGGCTCTTATTAGAATCCTGGCTATGGAAACCTCATATTGAGTTTACGATAGTTAAAGGGCATTTCCTTAGCGATCATTAGATAACCCTGTCACTCGTCTTAATCTCTGAATATTTTCTCCTCCACACATAGGACACCTGTCTCCAATCTCATCTGTATATCCACATGACATACACGTATCATTTGGAAGGTTGATCGCGAAGTAAGGAACATCATGATCCATTGCATAATTCACAATGGTTTCAAGTGCCTCTATATTATGCTTTGCAGTAGACGATATTTCTACATATGTGATACATCCTGATGAACTGTAACCAGTTAATTGAGATTCAATATTAATCTTTTCAAATGGATTCATTTTCTCCCACACTGGAATGTGCATAGAGTTTGTAAAGAATTCTTTGTCACTTACATTTGGAATTTCTCCGTATTTTTCTTTGAATTTCTTCATTGCAGTATATACTAAATTTTCTGCCTTTATTTGGACTATATTTTCATCGTATTTAACATACGAGGTTGCTCTTTCGCTTTCGCTACTCTACTTTACTTTATCAGATTTCGATAGTCTCTACACATTTATCGTTGTTTATTCCCTTATATATTATATTGTTTTTGAATATTGAAAATAAGTACCACTTTTTGTCCATTGTGGTTTGCAATATCTTTTACATTGGTCTGATATAACTTTACTACAAATTCCTGTTTTCCTTTCAGCTTCCCAAGTGTTCCAATATCTTCCTATTTCCTCATCTGTTTCAAAATTATATTGTATAATAATTGTTGGCGCTTGCAAATCTGCATCGCATTGAAATCTAAAATAATATGGTTTTCTAACTGGTTTTTTATATTTTGCTTGCCTTAATATTGTTGTCATTGGAGCACCAAATTTACGTTCGGCTTCTGAAGCACTACCATATCTGCCAATCTCTTCATTTGTATATGTATTAAATACAACTACTGGTTTCGATTGAGAGTCTTCATATCCGACCGCATTCACTAACAATCCATCATCAACAGCCTTTTGAGTGTTTTCTTTATAAGTTGTCCAGTATAAATTCTCAACCCTATTATCTGATTTAATATTGTTTTTATGTCCAACAATCGGATAAGCATTCGGATTTTCCAAAAATGCTTCTGCTACCAAAATATGGACTCTCCTTTGTCTGTTTTTGCAAGTAGTTTTCTCTTTATTAATAAAATATTTTATAGAACAATATACATACCCATTATGGTTATTTATATATTGATTATAAATAAAATATTCTCCGTAATGTTTGTGTTTTGCAATCTTACCATTTTTTAAATGGAATACTCTAGTTTCAATTCCATAGACATTTCCATTTGGATCTACCCAATTTAAAGAATTTGGAATTTCTCTAGCATCTTCTGGTAATTCTTTAATATATCTACCCATTCCCACTCCCATGGGAATAAACAACGAATTTAGCACGGTGTTGTCTTTTAGAGTTTCACCGTTTTAAGCAACTTTTTCAAGCCATGTTTCCATGACTGCCCCCACAGTAATATGTATGATACCCAGGGGTGAAGTAAACACCAAAGTTTAAATAATATTGATATCCATCTGGATCTGTATATAACTCATGCTTGAACTCATTACATCTTTGTTTATACAAATCTTCAATACGTTTTGCTAATTCCAGTCCTTTCTTTGTTGTATGATTTATTCCAATTAAAATTTGAAGAGACTCCGCAAGACCAACTTGTCCAATTGCAAGCGTTCCATGCTTCATTGCGCTCCTAATTCCTTCTTCTGGAACATATCCTTCCATAACTCCGTTTTCCCACATAAATTTTGCAGAAGATGGATTCTGAGAACAAATAAGTTGATATCTTTCAAATAAAATTTTCTTTGCATCATGAATCATATCATCAAGATGATTCATAAATTCATCAACAATTTGATCTTCTGAAGCATTTTCTCCATATTTTTCTTTTGCAAATTCTTTTGCTTCCATCGCAATAGTTGGAAGAATAATTGTAACTGGGGCAATATTTCCTCGCCCATCTTTTAGCTGTCCAAATCCATTCATATCCCAACCATTTGCAGTTCTACACACATTTTTTCTATTGTCACCAATAGTGCTGACTATATCTTCATCAATTTAATTAATGCCTTCCGCTTCAGACATGTGCTTATCTCATGTCTTACTCTGCTACATTCATCACAGATAGTCGATACACGTTCTCATTTGAGCTTCGCACGGACTCAACTTGGCAGTCCTATCCGTTAGCAGCTTTCGCCACACCCGTTAGCACGGTTCAAAAGGTTTTATATGAGCTAAGAACATTGTCTAAACCCATAGTGGAAAAATAAGTTTTTGGATCATTTTTATCATATCCGGCGTTACCACTCCAATCTACATTTGCATAATTTGGATATAAACGCTGAGATGTTGATTTTAATGCAAGTTTGAAAAGATCATAATTCGGATCTCTCGGTTCCCGATTTATTCCCTTTGCGCATTGAAATATTCCGCAAGGGAAAATTGGTGTTTTATGAAGCTTTCCAACTCCTTCAATGGAACAATCAAGCAGTGCTTTAATTACAAGTCTTCCTTCTGGAAGAATGCATGTTCCGTAATTGATTGAGGTAAAAGGCAACTGGTTTCCTGACCTACTTTGTAATGTATTAAGGTTATGATAAAGACCTTGCACTGCTTGATACAACTCTTTATTCGTCATATCATTTGCATACACATATGCATTTTTATATTTTTTATATAAATCATCTTCAATTGGTAATTCATTATTTTTAGAATTGACAATAGTGTTATATGAATCCTGCCATTCAGCATCATGTATGGTCACACAATATGTCATTCCATCAAGGTAATGTTTTCTAAATGATTTTCTAACATATGGGACCATTGTCCAATCTAAGTGGGTCGCACTTACTCCACCGAACTGCTGTAAACTTTGCAACTGAAAAATTACAGCAACGAGTTGAAAAGCTGTATTTATAGATTGCGCTGAGCGGACATCTGTTTGTCTTGTATTAAATCCATTTGCCAGAAGTTTATCAAACGGAACTGACAAACAATTGTGCATCCCTATTGCGTATGAATCTAAATCATGCGTATAAATTTCATTATTTAAGTGCCTTTCTTTCGCCAAATCAGACATCACATAATCTAACGCATATTTACGCATTAATTCAGAATTGGCTTCTCCTTTGCGTCCACCAAATGAATGTTCATCTACGTTCGCATTTTGATTTTGGACATTCGAGGCCATTAACTTTTCACCGACAATTTTCATGAACTTTGAATTCCGTTCACGGTCTAATGACCGGTGATTTCTGTAAATAATGTAAGTTCTGGCAACATCTTTCCGTCTGCTCGCCATCAGTTTATCTTCAACAAGATCCTGAATCTCTTCGACCTCAAAATCCTTGTTCAGACTTTCGATACTCGCAGCGATGTCTACAGCTTTGCGCCTCGCCTCCGGCGTGATTTCACCGTCCACATCATTAAATGCTTTAAGTACCGCCTGAACGATTTTTTCACGCTCAAACGATACTGTTCGGCCATCTCTTTTATGTACCATCATAGGCATTTCTCCTTTGTAAATTAACGCCACGTATTATGTGTAATACGTGGCAATATAGCTAATCGCTTGTTTCATTGCACCCTTTCCGGTAAAAATCTTGCTGATCTGCTCTGATTTCCAAGGATGAAGGTCAGGCGCAACCTCATCCTCGCAAAATCCAACAATTGGTTTCTGAGATATGTATGCATAAAAAATTTCATCATTGGTACTGGCAGAAGATTCTAAATCCTTCAAATTGACAAGTACAATGTCAGATTCACGTATGTTCCTCATGTCAAAACGCAGTGTCTCTTTCCCATCACACTTATAATCCGGATCAGCATTCCAAAACTCCGGTGGCATTGATACACAAATGTTATCAATATACTTTCCAAAATACTGGTACGCTTCCTTACGCCACTTAATCGCGTAGCGATCAGACCATTTATCCGCATCATTAATCATGGCACCGGCTAAAAAACATGTTTTAGAATCCATATCACTTCTTCTCCTTTTCCCAAAAATCAAAAATTTCTCGTGCTATGTTTTCAATGGGTTGATCCATATTTTCAACTTTAAAATCTACCAATCGATTCACAGCCGGAATTGAAAAATCTTTTTCATCGTGTTTTAAACGGCGTAGTGCTTCGGTGTACTCATCCCCACGATCAACTAACCTTTGCATACGGATTTCCATCGGAGAATCTATTAAGGCCACCCGGAAACTACACTGACCTGTTTTAGCAAGATCACAAACTCCCAATGGAGTTAGAATCACCACCGAATTATCCTGCAAATCGTCTAATGCTGTCCCGTAGTACCAATCACCAAATGCACTCTTGTAAACCTTCCACTCAACAAAAAAATTGGATTTAATTTTCGCCTGAAAATCAGATTTTGAGATGAAGTGATAATCAATGCCGTCCTTTTCAGTCGGGCGCGGCGGGCGTGTTGTATATGTTATTATTTTATGAAATTGATAGTTACGCACCAATTCTTTTGCTATCGTGTCTTTACCAGAAGCCGTTTTGCCGATCAAAATTAAAATCATTTCAATTCCCATCTACTAAACAAATCAACGAGATTTTTATCATCAGAATGTATATATACATATAATGCTTCATCCAATCGAAGGGCCGAGAGGCCCAATCGGGACTTTGCATCATAGATATCAAGTCCTCTTCCAATGTCTACATCACAATCCAGTTTTGATGCAACATTGTAAAACTCATTGACATCATTGATGTCCTTTAACATAATTCGAATTCGTTCCATTTATGTCCCCTCTTATCTTTAGCATCTTGTATATTCAGTTTCTTTGTATTCATTCATCCATTCATCGAATTTTTCTGCACATTCTGGACAAAGATCAATATGGGAAATTTTTATTGGGCCGTAAGTACCATATTCATACGTTCCGGTAGATTGATGATCAGTATTCTTACTCTTTTTTGAATTTAGATTATATGTTTTCCCACATCTATCACACTGTTTTACAGTCATCGAGAATCCCTCCTATCTATCCAATGATAAATAATTAAAATCAGCGCAAACGCTCCGCTGCCAATCACGGCATCAACAATTCCTTTTGCAATCCAAAATTTAAACTCTTCAATCATTTATTTTCAGTCCTCTTTTCCTTCAAAATTAATTTTAACTATTTCTCCGTTTTTAAGATTTTCTAACTATTTTGGAAGTAAAACATGCACTGGAAGAGTCCTAAAAAAGTTTTCTCCTAAAATTGCACATTTCCTTCCGTTAACTATTATCCTAATCATATATCCTTCTTCAAGATCATTCATATTGTCTTTATTTAATTCAATTACGTTCATTTTTTTGTTCTTCATCAACGCATTTATGTGACACCCAAGCCGAATATTTACAATCATCGCAAAAATAACCTCTTCCTCCTTGCAAGCCTGCACAATATAATCTAAGTTTTTTACCACACCGTGGACAATAACCATTGTTATAGGCTTTCTTTTCATCATGAATCATCATTATTTGAGCCAGAAGAAACGGAAAAACAAAACCGCAAATAAACCACAAATATTTCATGAATTTTTATCTCCTGTAATCAGTTCGGAGTAAGGAAGTGTTTTAACCCAATCCACAAAGACCGTGTTCCATTCATAAAGTTTGTGGTTCTTACGCTGTTCGTACATGTGCTTTAATTCTGAATAATTTGTACAAACAGTGCGCATCTGAAGAAACGATTCTGGAAGGATCATTTTAGCTTGACGCAATATTAAAGCCATGCCACGTGAATCTTTATATTCTTTAGAAAGCTGATATTGCGAGCGAAGCCAGTTTAGCTCTTCACAAGTTCTATCAATTGATTTTCGCGT
>ERZ808246.292-NODE-292-length-44845-cov-14.588904_pt1 | contig 44845 bp, 53 predicted proteins | sample MGYA00521083_ERZ808246 | MGnify/ENA primary metagenome ERZ808246 (study PRJEB31516, sample SAMN03275577) | gut metagenome | biome: mammalia-associated habitat; material: feces | host: Papio cynocephalus | place: Kenya | collected 2012-07-07 ... | reverse complement strand
CCAGAATTCCAAGCTCAGGGAGCTTCAGACCAAGCAGAACTACACGGACGTCATGCGGTATTTTACAGGTCTTGTGCGCTTTCTTATCAGCCGGAAAAAGCTTTTTGGAAGCGATGCGGAAATCATGGCGGCCCAGTTGTGCCTTCCTGTTACCGTGTGGATAAACCTATGCGACCGCGAGCCTGAACGCGAGGAAGAAATTGTCGCTCTGATTGAAAGGCACGTCCAAAGTTTTTTTAAGATTTACGGAAACAGGAAGTAAGAAAGGTTTTCAAAATGAGCAGAATTCTTGTATTGAACGGAAGCGTGCGCAGGGGCGGAAACACAGAGCTTCTTGTTCAGTCATTTGCTGAAGGCGCGCGGAAAAACAACAGCGTGGAAATTGTCTCGGCGGCGGACTTCAAGGTGAATCCGTGCATAGGCTGCAATTCGTGCTTTAAGCGCGAAGAAAACGCCTGCTTCCAGAACGACAGCATGAAGGAGATTTACCAAAAGCTCAAGGAAACGGACATCCTCGTGATTGCCTCGCCGGTTTATTTTTATGGAATAAGCGCGCAGCTTAAAGCCGTGATTGACCGCCTGCACACTCCGATGCGCAATTCGTTTCCGATAAAAAAACTCGCCCTGATTCTAGTGGGAGCGGCAACCCTGCCTGAAATGTTCGACGCAATCAAAGTGCAGTACAAGCTCGCCTTGAATTTCTTTGGTCTTGAGGACGCAGGAACAGTTCTTGTGCGCGGCGCAAAGGAAAAAGGCGAGGTGAAAAACACGGACGGGCTGAAAGACGCTTACAATCTCGGAAGCTCGATGTGAAAGTTGACAGAAATAAAAATTTAGGAATTTAGGAGAAACAAAAACATGACTGAAACAAAAAGCGACATCTGGGAAAAACTTTACAATGCGGCAAAAAAAGTGCAGAACGCGCGGACTGTCTCGCCTTTTATCGAGGCTGGAGGAGTTGCGGCTGCGGTTCTCACGAAAGGCGGAAACATCTACGTCGGCGTCTGCATCGACACGGCAAGCACGCTCGGAATGTGCGCGGAACGGAACGCGATTGCGAACATGATTACGAACGGAGAAAGCCAGATTGAAAAGCTGGTCGCCATAATGCCCGACGGAAAAGTGGGCTCTTCGTGCGGAGCGTGCCGCGAATACATGATGCAGCTCGACAAGGACAGCGGCGAAATCGAAATCCTCGTGGACTGCGAGACGCGGAAAACTATCCGCCTGAAGGAGCTGCTTCCCGACTGGTGGGGAAAATCCCGGTTTGAGGAAGAATGAAAAAGGAGAATACAATGGCTTTTGACTTCAAGAAGGAATACAAGGAATTTTATCTGCCAAAGGGCAAGCCGGAAATCGTGAATGTTCCGCGCATGAATTATGTTGCGGTCCGCGGCAAGGGAAACCCGAACGAAGAAGGCGGCGCGTACAAAGAGGCAATCGGCGTTTTGTATGCCGTGTCCTACACGCTCAAGATGAGCTACAAGAGCGACTACAGAATCGACGGATTCTTTGAATATGTCGTTCCTCCGCTTGAAGGATTCTGGTGGCAGGACGGAAGGTGCGGCGTGGGCTATTCGCGGAAGGAAGACTTCAACTGGATTTCGCTCATCAGGCTGCCTGATTTTGTCACGAAGGAAAATTTTGACTGGGCGGTAAAAACTGCGAGCCGCAAGAAAAACCTCGACTGCTCGGCTGCGGAATATCTTACGGTTGACGAGGGACTTTGCGTCCATATTATGCACACAGGAAGCTACGATGACGAGTCTGCGACAATTGCGCTGATGGATTCATTTCTGGCGCAGAACGGCTACGAAAACGACTTTGGCAAAAACCGCTTCCACCACGAAATCTATCTTTCCGATCCGAGAAAAAACTCCGCGGATAAATTGAAAACTGTAATCAGGCATCCGGTCAGGAAAATAAAATAAAGGACAAAAAATTGAAAAACACACTTGTAATTTACGTTCACGGAAAAGGCGGAAACGCTGATGAAGCTGAACATTACAAAAAACTTTTTGCAGACTGCGATGTTGTCGGATTTGACTACAAGTCAGAAACGCCTTGGGATTTTAAAAACAAATTTTTTAGTTGGGCAGAAGAAAAATTTTCTGAATACAAAAGCGTGATTCTTGTTGCGAATAGCATCGGCGCGTATTTTTCGATGAATGCGATTTCGCAAATTGACGCAGAAACTGACGACACAAACGGTAAAAACGAAATCACCGCAAAAATCAATAGGGCATTTTTTATCTCTCCAATTGTGAACATGGAAAAAATGATTTGCAACATGATGACTTGGACCGGCGTAACGGAAGCTCAGCTTGAGGAAAAGAAAATTGTCAGCACGAACTTCGGCGAAAATCTTTCGTGGGAATATCTGACCTACGTCCGCAAAAATCCGATTCAATGGAAGATTCCGACTGAAATTCTTTACGGCGAAAACGACAACCTAACTTTACTTGAAACCGTCTCGGAATTTGCGCGTGCCAACAACGCAAATCTTACCGTGATGAACGGCGGCGAGCACTGGTTCCACACGGATGAGCAGATGAAATTTTTGGACGGATGGATTGAAGCAAGATTAAATGAAACAAAATGATATTTTGGAAATTGAAAAATGAACTATAGGAGAGTCGCATGAAAATCATCGAATATTTTGCATCAAACAACAAGGTACACTGGCTTGATGAAATTGCAAAGGCTGACTGGGGTGTGGCAAAATTTCTGCACCAGTTTTTGAGCGAAGGCAAACTGAAAGAAACGGTCGGGGGTTCCGCGCTTGTTCCGCTTTTGACCGACGGCGAAAAACTTGTTTCATTCTGTACTCTTGCACCGCTCGACGACGTTCAGCCTACGGAACTTTCACCTTGGATTGGTTTTGTCTATACCGCGCCCGAATATCGCGACCACCATTACGCGGGCGAACTTTTAAAGTGGGCAGAAAACACCGCAACCACCATGGGGCACGAGGCGGTCTACATTTCAACAAACCACATCGGACTTTACGAAAAATACGGCTACGAATTTTTCAAGACGGCAAAATCAATTGATGGAGAGGAAACACGAATCTACCGCAAGAAACTTTCAAAAGACGGCGAGAAAAAACAATAGAAAGCAAAATGATTCTTAACACCGGCGCAAGAACAGACACAGTTCAATATTTTTCAAAATGGCTTTTAAAGTGCTTTGAGGAAGGTTTTGTCTATACGCGGAATCCGCTTTTTCCGAACAAGGTTACGTGCTATGAACTTTCGCCGGAAAAAATCGATGCGGTTCTTTTCTGTTCAAAAAACTACGCTCCGATTTTTCCGCGTATTCAGGAAATAACTTCAAAGTACAGGGCGTATTTTAATTACACAATCATCGCCTACGGAAAAGACATTGAGCCTGGAGTTCCGTCAATCGAGGACAGCGTAAAAACTTTGGCTGAGCTTTCAAAAATTGTGGGAAAAGAAAAAATCGCCTGGAGATATGACCCGGTTCTTCTTACACAAAAATATACGATAAAAAGGCATGCGCAGACATTCAGGTGGCTCTGCGAACAGCTTGCACCATACATTGACCGCTGCATTTTCAGTTTTGTTGAAATCTACAAGAAACTTCAGGTGAATATGCCAGAACTTATTCCACTTTCAGAAAACGACATGAACACTTTGGCGGAAATTTTAGGAAAAACTGCAAAAGAATTTGGAATCCGTATACAAACTTGCGGAACAAACGGAGATTTTTCAAGATTCGGAATTGAAAAATCAGGCTGCGCAACACTTGAGATTTTAGGAAGAGCAAACAACTGCGAATTCAGAAATCTTAAACATAAAGGTTTGCGAAATGGCTGCCATTGCATAGAAAGCCGCGACATCGGTGCTTACGACACTTGTCTGAACGGCTGCAAATATTGCTACGCGAATAAAAATCCACAAAAAGCATTTGAAAACTACAAATTCCACAACCCCGACTCTCCGATTCTTCTTGGAGAAATAAAACCGACCGATACAATAATCCAAGGAAACCAGCAGAGTTTTCTGAAAAAAGAATTTTTGCAAGGCGAACTTTTTTAATAAAGCAATTTTTTCAAAAAGATATATAATACTAAAATGAAGTTGAATAAAATCGGATTGGCCGCGTTTATTGTCATTGCTTTTTTTGTGCTCGTTATGCTTTTTGTTGTGTTTTTGCGTTTTAGAAACCGCTGTAAAATCAAAATTGACGGCAAAAACGGCGTTCAGGAATCTTTTTTTCTTGATATTGGCGGAATGAAGCAATACGTTCAGATTCGCGGAGAAAACGTTGAAAATCCTGTTATGATTTTTGTTCACGGGGGACCGGCAAGTCCAATGGGATACGTTTCCGCCTATTACCAAAAGGAGCTTGAATCCGCCCTTACGATAATCAATTACGACCAGCGGGGTTGCGGCAGAACTTATTATGCGAACGGCTGCGATTCTGAATGTAATATCGATTTGCTCGTAAGCGACCTTGACGCTATCGTTGAATATGCAAAAAAACGCTTTGGAAAAAACAAGGTGATTATTGCGGCTCATTCTTGGGGAACTGTGATTGGCAGCATTTACGTGCAAAAAAATCCGCAAAATGTAAGTTGTTATGTCGGCATAAGTCAGATTACAAATCTTTACAAAAATAAACTGAATGTCGCTCGAACAGCACTTGAAAAAGATGAAATCAAGGGAACTAAAGACGAAAAAGAACTTTCGGCAGTAATCGAACGGATGGAAAAAGTCAAAAATTATGATGACATGTCGATTTCTGATCTTAGCCGGCTTGTTGCAATTTCTAAAAAGTATCTTGCCGGCAAAGGCGACTATTCCGTTTGCCAAAAAGATGCTCAAATCTATTACGAAAAAATTACCGCCCCGGACAAAGCCTTTTATTGGATTGAAAACGCAGGACACAGTATGTTCATGGATTCCCCAAATCGGTATTGCGAGGTTATAAAAGAGATTTTGGGAAAATTAAAATATTCGGAATAAATATTTTTTGCAGAGGAAAAACAATGAAAAAAATCTTGATTACTGGCGGAACAACTTTTGTAAGCAAATATGCTGCCTCTTATTTTTGCGAACGCAGTTACGAAGTTTTTGTTCTGAACAGAAACACAAAAAAGCAAGTTAGCGGCGTAACTTTGATTGAAGGCGACCGGCACAATTTGGGCGGCAAACTGAAAAATCTGCACTTTGACGTTGTGGCAGACATCACCGCTTACAACGCACAGGACATAATCGATTTAACGGATTTGCTTGGTTCGTTTGACCAATATATAATGGTAAGTTCCAGTGCGGTTTATCCGGAAGACGGAACGCAACCTTTTATTGAAGAATGTGAAAGAAAGCCGAACAAGTTTTGGGGAAAATACGGAACTGACAAAATCGAAGCTGAAAACGCACTTTTGCAAAAAGTTCACGACGCGTACATTTTGCGACCGCCGTATCTTTATGGGGCGATGAACAACGTTTACCGCGAGGCATTTGTTTTTGACTGTGCAAGGCTCGACCGCCCATTTTATCTTCCGGGCGACGGCAGCATGAAACTTCACTTTTTTCACGTAAAAGATTTGTGCCGCATTATCGAAAAAATAATCGAGACAAAGCCTGCCGAACACATTCTGAACGTTGGAAATGAGCAGCCAGTTTCGATAAAAGATTGGGTTACACTTTGCTACAAGTGCCTTTCAAAAACGCCGGTCTTTGTTGAAGTCAGCAAAAAAATTGAGCAACGAAATTATTTTTGCTTTTACGATTACGAATATTTGCTTGACGTGAAAAAGCAAAAGCCGCTTTTGTCAAAAACAATTGCGCTTGAAGAAGGACTAAAAGAAGCTGCCGACTGGTATTTTGCAAACGAGCAGGAAGTCCGCAAAAAGGATTATTTGAAATATATCGATGAAAAATTACAGGAGAACTTATGAACCCGTTTTCAGTTGACCCGAATACGACTCCGCGGGCGCAGGCTTTTGAGCTTTGGATGAACGCACCCAATCCGATGGTCACTTTTTTCAAGACGCTGGACGTTTCGCCGCTTGTAAGGCTGAGCCACCGCCGCAAACTCAAATTCAATATGCTTTTGTGCTGGTGCGTGGGAAAAGCCGCCAGCGGGGTGAAGGAATTTTTTCTGCTTCCAGTGGGCAGAGAGCTTTTTAAGTACGATTCGCTTGCCGTGAACACAATTGTTAAGAACAAAACCGGCGAGGTAAGCTCGTGCGATGTGCCGTTCAATGACGACATCCAAAAATTCAACCGCGACTACCTTGAGCTGACAAGCGAGGTTGCCCAAACTTGCCGGAATCACGACCTTGCGCAGAGCATGGTGATTGGAACTTCCGCCATAATCGACACGGAAATTGACGGCGCGGTGGGCATGAACAGCGGAATCTTCAACAATCCGTTTATAATCTGGGGAAAATACCGCCGCCGCTTTTTCAGGACAACGCTCACCGTCTCGTTCCAGTTCCACCACACTCAGATGGACGGAGCGCACGCCGGAAAATTCCTTGAGCTTTTGCAGAGGAACATCAGAAGCGTAAAAAAGGAGTTTGGAAAAGTTGGATAAAGATGATAAACTAGCATTGCAAAATCAAAGTTTATAGAGAGGTTGCTTTGAAAAGAAACGATTTAATGGCAGGAAGTTTTTGCGCTCTTGGCTGTGAAATACTATATGGGCTAAGCTACATCTTTACAAAGCAGGCGACATTGGAAGCAAGCGCGCTGTCATTACTCGGATGGCGTTTTCTTCTTGCATTCATAATCATGAGCATATTAGCTAGCGTAGGAATTATAAAAATCAATCTAAAAAACAAAAACAAAAAACCACTTTTATTGATTGCGCTATTAAGTCCTGTTATCTACTTCATTGGAGAAACATTTGGCATCTGCAACACCACTGCATCAGAAAGCGGAACTTTTCTTGCATGTATTCCAATCGCCTCTTTGGTTGCTTCGACAGTAATCTTAAAAAAGAAACCAACAAAGCAGCAGACTTTCGGAATCTTGCTTACACTCGCTGGAGTTTTGGTGACAGTTTTTGCACTTGGCGCATCTTCCAGTTTTTCGTTTGTCGGATATACATTTTTGCTGATAGCAGTGATTTCTTATGCTTTGTATTGTGTCTTCGTTGAAAAATCAGACAGCTACACTGAAGAGGAAATCACTTATGCGATGCTTGCACTAGGTTCGATTGTATTTGTAATTCTTGCAATAATTGAAGCATTGAATAAAAAAGCGCTCAACCAGCTTGTCGCTATGCCGTTCAGAAACAGAGCATTTCTTATAGCGGTACTTTATCAGGGAATCGGCTGTTCTGTTTTTGCGTTTTTTTTGTCAAATGTAGCTATTTCCAAAATCGGCGTCAATCGAACATCTTCATTCATTGGTGTTGCTACTGTAGTTTCTATTGCTGCAGGTGCAGTTTTTCTGCATGAAAACTTTACAGCATGGCAAATCGCAGGAGTAGCTATAATTATAGCAGGCGTATACATTGCAAACAGCAGGAAGATGTCAGAAGAGTGAAAAAGGAGTTCAGAAAGAACGGGCGATAAAATGGATGCTTTCGTTTTGTTTTCTGTGTCATTTCCGCACTTGTTATGTGTCATTGCCCGGCTTGCTATGCTGTCATTTCCTTGCCACGACACAGGAATCTGTTTTTATATGCAAGATTCTCCAGTCAAGCCGAAGGATGACAAACAATTTCCCTCTCCGATAATAACACCCCCCCCTCGTCTGACACGGCGTCTTTTTCTTTTATAATCTGCATTTTCTATGCTATAATTACGTCGGAGCTGCTTTCAAAATAGGACATTAAAAAAATCACTTCTGTAAACTGACCTTGAAGTGTTATACTATTTATGGAGGTCGTTATGGAAAATGTGGCATATTTGAATAATAAAGGCGACTTAATTCAGTTCAAATACGGAAACACAAAAATCCGCTTTAAAGGACCTTACAGCCTTGAGCGGATTGAACAGATTAAAGAATGGGATAACGGCTATCTTGTAGTTTCCGCAAAATATTCTCATTCAAATGAAACTGTAGAAGATTACATAGACTTAATTCCTATTCTCGAAAACTTATATATAAAGCCAGAAAACTTTCTGCAGCCAATAAAAGAGGTAAAGCTAGATTATGCCGCAAGATGAAATTGAAAAAAGCGCAGCAGGGGCAAGAAATCTTTTCCGCTGTGCAAGAAACTAAGCAATCAGCCTTGATAAATCACCCCTGTTCTAGTCCTCATACTTCACGCCAAAGTAATTCAAACTTTCTTTCATGGCGTCCTGAGCCGTTAGGCAGGTGTCTTTTAGATAGCCCCGCTCGTCTTTCCATTCTTTGATTCCTCTGCAATAGAATATCTTTAATTCTTCAGTGATGATGAACGGAACTATGTTATGCTTAAGACATTCTTTTAACATAATCAGTCTCCCGACACGGCCGTTGCCGTCCTGAAATGGGTGAACTGATTCAAAGCGGACGTGGAAATCAAGAATATCATCAAAAGTGATTTCCGGTTTTGCGTTATATTCTTCAAGCAATGATTTTATTTCCTTAGCGACATTTTCTGGCTTTGTGGTTTCAATTCCGCCAACCTCATTTTCCAGCATTTTGTAGTCGCCTGTTTTGAACCAGGATTTCTGTGAATCCGTTGTGCCTGTTTTAAGTATGTAATGAAGCTGTTTAATGAAACTTTCTGAAAGCTTAGAATTTGCGCCTTCGATAATCAAATCAATACAGCGGAAGTGGTTTACGGTTTCTATGATGTCATCGACTTTTACTGCATCATCTGTAATGCCAAGAGTTTTTGTCTCAAAAATATAGCGGGTCTGGTCATGAGTGAGTTTTGAGCCTTCGATATGATTTGAATTATATGTAAGGTCAATCTGAATTTTATGGTAAATACCGCCTTTTAAGCAGGTCTCTTTTTCTCTTTTCAAAACTGATAAAAGACTGTTTTCATTTTTTATATGACGAGCCTTGCGGTCCGGTTTTTCAGCATTTGCCGGAATCTTCCAGGTCTTGCCTTCTAAAAAAGCGCCCGGAATTCTGCCCTGTGAGCAGTAATTTCTTGCGCTTCGCCCGCTTAAATTCCAGATTTTTGCGGCCTCTTCAACTGAAATATATTCTGTCTTTGCCATAGGAAAGATTATACCACGTTATCGGCAAAATATAAAACGTTTATGCATATATTTTTCTTGCTTTATTTTGCCGATAGATTGGTTTTATTGCCGGCTTACTGCGTAAACTTTATATATGTACAGTAGTAATAAAATGTGCTATAATTTTTTATTGGAAGTGCCTGATTTCTAAGGCGGCGTCTCCCGAACTCAAACCAGCTTGCTGGAATCTGAACAAGGGAGGACTTGCGTATGACTTTAGAGCTTGTTTTGGCAACGGCAACAATTATAAGTTGCATTGCTACTGTTGCAAGTACAGTTATCGCAACTCTCTCTTACCTTAAAAATAAGAAGAGTTAAAAAGTAAAGCCGCCCTTATAGTTTTCGAAGCTAGGACGGCTTTGTACCAAACTAGTGGAGACGACCGACGGAAATCGGGCATTTCCTTTCTTTCAATATACTACAGAAAAATGCTTACGTCAAACAGTTATGAGATTAATCCAGCATGATTGCAAAATCATCCCCCTCACTTGACAACCTATCATTCGGTAGGATATATTTGCAGTACCATTTTCAAGGAGCCCAAAATGAAAAACAGCGCGCTGGTCGTGATTGACCTTCAGAATGACATCACAAAAAATTACAGGGAAATAATCGCTCGTGTGAATCAGGCGATTGACTGGGCGACGGCAGGCGGAATGCACGTTGTCTATATCCAGAACCATAACCTTTCCGCCGGAACAAGGACGTTCAAGCCGGGAACGCATGGTGCTGAACTTGTGCCTGAAATGAAAATTGTTTCCGGCCACATTTTCACAAAGACAAAAAGCAACGCCTTGACAAGCGAGGATTTTTTCGCCTTCATTCAGGAGAACGCAATCACGGAATTTTTTATTGCCGGAGCGGATGCGACTGCCTGCGTAAAATCCACATGCTTCAACATGACAAAAAACGGCTACACCGTCCACGTCCTTTCCGACTGCATCACAAGCTACAACAAAAGCAAGATTCCCGAAATGCTCGCCTACTACGAAAGCAAAGGCTGCGATGTAAGAGATTTTGACGAGATGTGTAAATCTGAAATGTGAAAAAAACAAACAAAAAAAAGTAAGATAAAAATAGCTGGAAATGGCATTGCTTTTTAAAAGGAGAAAGACACACATGAAAATCATTGAATATTTTACATCGAACGATAAGGCTCACTGGCTTGAGGAAATCGCGAAGGCTGACTGGGGCGCGGCGAAATTTCTTCACCAGCTTTTGAGCGAGGGCAAGCTGAAGGAAACGCTCGGGGATTCCGCGCTTGTTCCGCTTCTGACCGACGGAGAAAAACTTGTTTCGTTCTGCACTTTTGCGCCGCTCGATGACGTTCAGCCCACGGAACTTTCGCCTTGGATTGGCTTTGTCTACACTTCACCAGAATACCGCGGACACCGTTACGCAGGCGAGCTTTTGAACTGGGCGGAAAGCGTTGCAACCGTCATGGGGCGCGAGGCGGTCTACATTTCAACTGACCACACGGGGCTTTACGAAAAATACGGCTACGCTTTTTTTAAGACGGCAAAATCGGTCGGCGGAGAGGAGACGCGGATTTACCGCAAGGAACTTTCCGCAGACAGCGAGGAAAAACAGAAGCGGCTTGAAAACGGCGGACGCTGGAAGGCCCAAGTCGTGGCTGCGGCGAAACAGGGCGTTGACATGACGGCAATCTGCGGACTTTCGTGCGCCCACTGCTTTTTAGGCGAATGGTGCGGAGGCTGCCGCTCGCCTTTCAACTGCTGCTCGTTCGGCACGATGTTTCCCGGCGGAAAATGCCCGAACGTAAAATGCTGCGGGGAAAAAAATCTTGACGGCTGCTTTGACTGCCCGGAACTTGAAAAGTGCGAAAAAGGATTCTACACGCCAAGCAACGACGGAGCCGCCGCAAGCAAGGCGCAGGCAATCTTTATCCACAGGCACGGAAAAGAATCACACCGAAAAGCCCTCGACAATCTGCACAAAAAATACGAGTTCCAGAAAATGCAGGAAATCCTCGGGCAGAATGTGGTAGAAGGAATTCGAATTTTGGAAGAGAATTTGTAGGAAACTGAACGGCGTGGTTCTAATGTCATTGCCGTGCTTGACACGGCAATCTCTGTATTGTGAATGAGATTATCAATCGAGTTTCTTTCAGAAACATCGCAGAGTCAAGCCCGATAATGACAACACAGGGGAAAGTGGCTGAAAAAAGCTTAGGGCATGGAAGCCCGAAGTTCCAGAGCAACCGAAGGTTGCGGCGGAATGAGCGTGAGCGAAGGCTGGAACGCCCGACCTGCCGCAAGGCAGGGAAGCCCCTGAAAAAAAAGAAAGGAAGGTAAACAAATGAAAAACTTGATTGCATTTTGCGGACTGGACTGCGAATCCTGCGAGGCCAGAAAAGCGACTGTCGAAAACAATTCGGAGCTGCGAAAAAAAGTTGCATCTGAATGGTCAAAGCTGAACGGCGTTGAAATCACTGCGCAAATGATAAACTGCGACGGCTGCCGCATAGACGGACGGAAAACTCCGTTCTGCGATTCGCTTTGCCCTATCCGGCAATGCGCGCTCGGCAAAAAAGTGAGCACCTGCGGCGACTGCGCGGAAATGGAAAGCTGCGAAAAAGTCGCGATGATTCACAAAAACAATCAGTGCGCAAAAGACAATCTGCTTGCGCAGTGAAAAGCGGAGAAAAGAGGGTAAAAAAATGGCGACAACAAAAGAATACATTGATTTTGTGTGCGAGCAGATTGAACGCTACGGCGAAGTGCGCAGCCGCAAGATGTTCGGCGAATACATGGCGTACCTGAACGAAAAGCCGGTTCTTCTTGTGTGCGACAACACGGTTTTTGTGAAAAAGCTTCCGGAAACAGAGCCGGTTATGAAAGAGTTCAGCGCGGAATGCGGTTTTCCCTACGACGGTGCGAAGGAGCATTTTATCCTCGACATTGAAAACCGAGAGCTTTTAGACAAGGTTATTCCGATTTTGGAAAAAGTCACGCCAGTTCCGAAGAAGAGAAAGAAATAAATTGATTTTATGCAAAATTTTACGTATAATTTTCTGTAATTAATTACAGAATGCTTTTTATAATGGAGGCGAATTATGGTGACTTTTGCAAGAAATGAAATTGTGTCGTGCAGCCAGTTCGTAAGGAACTTCGCGACTTTTCTGAAACAGCTGACGGAGTCAAAGCAGGAAAAAATTGCAATCATAAAAAACAACGAGATGCAGGCCGTGATGATTCCTGTTGAGGAATATGAAAAGCTGAAATCAATAGAAGAAATTGCCGAGCGAAAAAAGATTTTTGACACGGTTCAAAGGCGCAGCAAAACACCGGAATCGGAATATATTTCTTATGACGAGGCGATGAAACAGGCTGGTTTCTGATGGAAAAAATGCTATGAAATAAAATTTCATCCGGCCGCACTAAAAGAATTTTGCGCTCTTGACGGAAGCGTGAAAATTCTTGTCAAAAAGCAGTTGGACAAACTCAAGGCTGAACCTTTTCTTGGAGAAGAACTTGGAAATAAGAACGGCTACAATCTTTCTGTTTAACTTTTGATGAAATCGCACAAATTACTGGAGTGCCGTTAGACCATTCGTTCCTGACTTACAAAAAGGAACTTGAAGAGTTTGGCTGGAAAGCCAGTAAAATCTCGATGAAAAACAAGAGCGTTTTGTTTGAAAAAATCGCAAATTAAGCGGAACTGTAATTTCGAGGAAAATCGTGTTATAATGAACAAAACGGAGGCAAAAATGTCTTATGAAACAGTTTTGGAACAGATAAAATCTGCCCCAGCGGAATGTCTTGATGAAATTTCCGTTGTAATCGGAAATATTGTTGAGCAGTACAAAAAAAATTATTATTCAGGCAAAGAAAATTTTGTTTTTGACAGCCTCATTAAGCACACTGACAGGGCAAATCATGCGGACGAACATATAAGGGAACTTCGTGACAATGACAGATTCTAAATTCTATCTTGATACAGCACCTTTTATTTATTATCTGGAAAAAAGCGATTTGTATTTTGAAAAAATCCGCCGTCTCTTTATGTCCTGCTACAGCAAAAATATTCCGCTTGTAACTTCTGCCGTGACGATTGAAGAGTATTGTGTTTATCCGCTTGCTCACGATGACAAAGATTCCGTAACTGCGTTCAATACATTTTTGGACGGAATGGGAATTGATATAATTCCAGTCGATAAGCAAATTGCTTTTGAGGCCGCAAAAATCCGCTCGCTATATGCAGGATTTAAAGCTCTGGATGCAATTCATTTGGCGACAGCAAAAATTTCAGGTTGTTCAAAATTTATAACTAATGACAAGCAGCTTAAACAAATAAAGGACATTGAGGTTTTGACAATGGACACTCTTTCTGTTTTTTATCTTTAATGATGAATTCTGATTTCTATAGAATCATACGTAACATAAAACAAGAAATTGAAAAAGCGAAATGAACAAAAAAAGTGAAAACGGAAAAAGGTGAATCTATGAAAATTCTAGTTACTTACGGAACCCAGTACGGTTCGGCAATGCATTATGCGCAAACTTTTGCAAAACTGACGGAAGCCAAAATTCTTCCGTACAACGAAATCAAGTCCGTTTGCGGTTATGACTGCGTAATCCACTTTGGCGCGCTTTACGCGGGCGGCACTTTGGGACTGAAGAAGGTCGCCTCTCTTCTTTCCGAAAAGACGGAATTCATCATTGTGACGGTCGGACTTGCGGATGTTCAGGACGAGAAGAACACGAACCACATCAGGCGTTCCATTCAACGCCAGATTCCAAAGAAAATTTGGGACAGGGCGAAAATCTACCATCTGCGCGGAGCAATCGACTATGAGAAACTGAATTTCAAGCACAGGACGATGATGGCTCTGCTTTATGCGAAAGCCAAAAATCTTCCGGAAGAAAAGAAAGACGCCGAAACGCGGGCAATGATTGAAACCTACGGAAAACGAGTCAGCTTTGTGGACGATGACTCTTTGCGAAAACTTGCCGACACGATTTATGTCGATCTGCATGATTTTTCAAAAACTGAAACCTTGAATTAGATGAGGAAAACTTATGCCAGTCTGGAATCCCTGGCGCGGATGTAAAAAATGCAGCGAAGGCTGCGAGCACTGCTACATTCACAAGGGCGACGCGAAAAGAGGCGTGAACACAGGCGAAATCGTCAGAACAAAGGATTTTTACAAGCCGGTTGAAAAGCTCAAAAACGGCAGCTACAAAATGAAGCCGGGTCTTGTGTATATGTGCTTTACCACCGACTTTCTGATTGAAGAAGCCGACGAGTGGCGTGATGAATGCTGGCGAATGATAAAAGAACGCTCGGACTGCAATTTTCTCTTTTTGACAAAACGGATTGAACGCTTTGCGCAATGCATTCCAAGCGGCTGGGCGGACGGCTGGGAAAACGTCACTGTCTGCTGCACGGTTGAAAACCAGCGCAATGCGGACAAAAAACTTTCGTTGTTCAGCTCGCTTCCGATTAAGCACAAGGGAATCACCGCCCAGCCGCTGATTGAACGCGTGGACTTGGAACGCTACCTGAACGGCGTAGAATTTGTTGTCGTTGGAGGAGAGTCTGACAGGAACGCAAGAGTCCTCGACTACAGCTGGGTGCTCGACCTCCGCGAACAGTGTATCCGGCAGAACGTGGACTTTGAATTCCGCCAATGCGGAACGCACTTTTTAAAGGACGGCAAGCTGTACAATCTTCAGACAAAAATCCTCTGCAGCCAGGCGCGCCGTGCCGGAATCAACTGGAAACGCGAGCAAGCGGAAAGCCAGATGTGAACAAGAGCGTTTTGTTCGAGAAAGCCGAGTAAATAAAAAGAGGTGAAAAAATGCTGAAAACACAAAGACTGATATTGCGAAAATGGACGCAAGCCGACGCGGAAAGCCTGTTTGAATACGCAAAAAATCCCGAAGTGGGACCTGCTGCAGGCTGGCCGCCGCACAAAAGCGTAGAAGAAAGCAAGAACATAATCAAAAACGTGCTTAACGGAGCGGAATGTTATGCCTTATGCGAAAAGGAAAAGAACATCGCAATCGGTTCGGTGGAACTAAAGCTCAACGGACACACCGACATGACAGAGCGCGACGACGAATGTGAGCTTGGCTACTGGCTTGCGCAGCCGTTTTGGGGAAGAGGCTATATGCCCGAAGCCGCCGGCGAACTTTTGCGGCGCGCATTTGAGGAACTCAGCATGACAACCGTCTGGTGCGGCTATTACGACGGAAACCAAAAATCAAAGCGCGTGCAGGAAAAACTGGGATTCGTCTTTCACCATACCTGCGACGAACTGCCTGTTCCCTTTTTGAATGAAGTGCGCGTCGGACACACAACCGTAATGACAAAAGAGCATTGGGAGAAAATTTATAAATGAGTTCAAATCTTATTCAGGGAAATTGCTGACCGAGTTTGCTTCACAAACGTCGCGCGTCAAGTACGACAATGACACGGCGTTTTATGTCATTTCCGCACTTGATGCGGGAATCTATCACACTGTTTACAAGTAGTAGATTATCGGGTCAAGCCCGATAATGACAGAGAAAGGAAGCCCATGATGACAAAACACAATGTCATTCCTGTGCCACGACACAGAAATCTCTGGTTGCCGTTTGTGCAAGGTATGGCTGGTGGTGATGCGGAAAATTCTGCCTTATAATTTTTGAACCGGCTCATGCGGTCAGTTTTTTTTGTTGCCGCGCCGGAATTTTTCAGATGTATTGGAGGTGCGGATATGTCTTTGGCAGAAAAAATCGCGTGTTTGAGAAAGAGGAATCTTATGTCGCAGGAGGAGATTTCTGAGCGGCTGGGCGTTTCGCGTCAGGCTGTGTCCAAGTGGGAGGCATCTGAATCCGTGCCCGACATCTCAAATCTTGTTCGGCTTTCAGCTCTGTTCGGTGTTTCGGTGGATTTTATGGTGAAGGACGGCTGCGGAACGGCGGAAACTGAAATGATGGGCAGAACGACTTTTTCTGATTCCGCAGAAACAAGGGAATTTCTGTGCCGGGCAAAGCGTGCCACCTACGCCGGAAAAGGAAGCGAGATTCAGCCGTGCCGAAAGAATTCACACGACCTTTTTTATTCGGAGGACTTGAGTGCGGAGTTCGGAACTCTTGAATATTACGACACGTATCTGGGCGGAAAGAATTTTTCAGGCGAGGAAGCTCTGTGGAAGGACGGAATTCCGTTCTGGGCTATGAACTACTGCGGACGTGTGCTCGACGAGTCATTTTCAGGCGACTTTCTGAAAAGCGCGCTCCATGCAGTTGAACCGCAGCTGCCTTTCCGAGGACCGGAATTCTTCCGCGACGGAGACAGGACATACGTCTGCAAGGTTTGCGGCGGATTTGAATGGTTCAGCGGAAACGAGGCGATTTTCCACGGAGCAAGGAAAGTGTATGAATGCGTTTTCCACGGCGGAATAGTAAGATAGCTTAGGGATTGGAGTGGCACGCCGAAGGCGTGTTCCGAAGCGAAGCGGAGGAATGGAGGCGAAAGTCGTAACCACGCAAAGCCCGTCCTGCCATAAGGCAGGGAAGCCCCGGAAAAATAAAAAAAATTGGAGGAAAAAATGGACGAACCTTTACTTCTTACACCGCAGCTTGTTCAAAAGGATTTGGATGCGCTCGGAAAATACAAGACATGCGACGTTGACCGCTTGATTCGCGGCTATGTAAAGAAAAATGCGGACGCTTCCCTGCTCCGTCCTCACGTTTTGGCTCAGCAGCAGTTCCACAGGATTTATTTTTACGTGAGCCTTGAGCAGATAAAGGACGTGAACGCGCGGATGGCATTTATCCACGGAAGCCTGCTTTTTTCGGACTGGTGGCACACGGACGAACTGATTGGGTTTGTTGCGGATTTGGACTTTGAGGCGGCCATGAAATACGCGGCGGAATACGTAAAATCCGAAGAGCCTTTTGTGCGCCGCTGGGGCTACGTGCTTTTTATCTCCCGGCTGGGACGGGGACACGCGGAAAGTCTTTTGCCGCTGATGAAAAATGACGGCCACTACTACGTTCAGATGGGCGAAGCCTGGCTGATTGCAGAGCTTGCCGTAACCGAGCCGGGAAACGTGTATGAATGGATGAGGACTTGCGGACTTGACTACAAAATCTGCGGAAAGGCGGTTCAGAAAATCTGCGACTCATTCCGCATTTCACAGGACTGGAAAGAAAAGTTCAAGGCTCTGCGGGCGGATTTGAAAGAAAAGTGAACGTATTTTTGTGTTATGAAATAATTTCACGGCTTGCCCAACGCACTTTTAGCTCATTCGAAAACTTTTACGTGCTGCCCAATGCGTTTTCAACTTGTGCGAAAATCTTTACGGCAGGAACTGACGTAATTTCTAGTCATGCGAATTTTTCTTGCACTGCCCCATATAAGTGCTATGGAAATTTTATTGCAAACTGTGTATAGTGGTTTTATGCAAAGCGCAGCACACCCTTTTGTAAAATGGGCAGGCGGAAAAACTCAGCTCTTGCCGGAAATCAGAAAACACTATCCTCAAGAAATCAAAAAATACTGCGAGCCGTTTGTCGGCGGAGGCGCAGTTTTGTTCGATGTGCTTCAAAAATGCCGTCCGGAAGAAGTGCTTGTAAATGATGTGAATGCTGAACTGATAAACACATATTCGCAGATAAAAAGTGATTGCAATCTTTTGATAGAACAGCTTTCCGAACTCCAGCAGAAATATAAAAGTCAGACTTTGGAAAAAAATAAAATTCTTTTTTACGAAAAACGCCTTCGCTACAACGAATTAAAACTAAGCAAAAACGACGCTGAAAATCTTGAAAAAGCCGCGCTTTTTATTTTTTTGAACAAAACCTGCTTCAACGGACTTTACCGCGTGAACAAAAAAGGCGAATTCAATGTGCCGTTCAACAATGCAAAAAATCCGCTGATTTGCGATGACGAAAATTTGAAAATATGTTCAAAACTTTTACAAAACGTCCAGATGAAAACCGGCGATTATTCCGACTGTAAATATTTTATTGATTCGGAAACTTTTGTTTATCTCGACCCGCCGTATCGTCCGCTTACACAGACGGCAGCTTTCACATCATATTCAGAAAATCAGTTTTCAGAAAAAGACCAGATTGAACTCGGAAAATTCATCACCGAAATTTCCACAAAAGGCGCAAAAGTTCTTGCAAGCAACTCCGACCCAAAAAACACGAACGAGAACGACAATTTTTTCGATGAATTGTATTCAAATTTTTCAATCGAAAGAATCTCAGCTTCAAGAATGATAAATTCAAACGCAAAAAAACGCGGAGCAATCAGTGAGCTTTTAATAAGCAACATTGCATCGGTTTTCTAGGAGAGAATAAAAATGAAATACAGATTTACTGCAGAAGAACTTTTTAATCTTCCTGAATACAAACAGATTTTTATTTCAGAAATCGGTAATCCCGACGATGATGATTATGCAAAAAGTAAATTCAAGAAAGACATTGCTAAAACAAGGAATTATAAAGATGATATTTTTTATCATGCCACCGGTGGAACTTCAGAAATTGGAGTTGGCAAAGGTTTATACCTTGGAAAAGATAAAAATGCTGTTCATAACTTTTATAATGGCGAAGGAGAATTTGGAGATGAAGTTGAAATTTATCAAGGCAGTCCGAATTTTATAGATTTAACAGAACCAAACAAATTTGAAGAATTTGAAAAAGAAGCAATTGCAAAATATGGAAAATCATCAGATAAAAACTATTTGAACAAAAACACATTAAGACTTGGCTTTGATGGAATTCGCTATTTCGATCCATGCACAACCGGCGAAGAATTTGTCTTATTTAATGTAGATAAAGTAAAAATGATTTCAAAGAAAAAGCGGAAAAAAGAGGATTTGTCAAAGTTTTTTAATTGATTAAGAGGGGTTTTATGAATCGAAATTTCACAGAATGGCTTTCAACTTTTCGAGACAGCATTGCAACTTATTCCTATTATATCGATTTTGAAAAAGTTTACGGAAATGTTGAAAATGTAAAAATCGAACTGAATATTTTAAATTCTCTGATTGGCTCAAAGACAATTGAAAAAGACTTTGAAAATATTCTTGAAAAATATCCAGAAACATTGAAGTGCATTCCGATTCTTCTTGCTGTCCGCAATTCTGAAATTTCAGTTTCCGATGAAAACGGAAGCTTGGTTTTTGATTTTGCAGATTCAAAGCAGACTGTTTCTGAATATTCTGACTTTATGAAAAAATCCGGACTCTTTGAACTTCTGCAGAATCATCTTGTGAACAATCTTGTTGATTATGTTACAGGCGTTGAAACCGGGCTTGATTCAAACGGCAGAAAAAATCGCGGCGGTCATCTTATGGAAGACTTGGTTGAAAACTACATAAAAAAAGCCGGATTTGAGAAAGACAAGAATTATTTTAAGGAAATGTACATCCATGAAATTACGGAAAAGTGGAATGTTGATTTGTCCGCAATCTCAAATCAGGGCAAAATGGAAAAACGGTTCGATTTTGTTGTAAAGACCGAAAACCAGATTTATGTTGTTGAAACGAACTTTTACGGAAGCGGTGGTTCGAAACTGAATGAAACAGCAAGAAGCTACAAAACTTTATCAGGCGAAATTGACACTATTGACGGTGTAACTTTTGTCTGGTTCACGGACGGAAACGGCTGGCAAAGCGCACGCCACAATCTGGAAGAAACATTCGATGTGATGGAAAATATCTATTGCATAAAAGACATGGAAAACGGCGTGATTGGGAAAGTGTTTAAGTAGGAGGAGAAGCTTATGACACCTAAAATGGCAAATTCAATAACCGTGAGGAAGAAAATGCTACAGTATTCTAATGAAAACAATATTTTAATTTGTTCTGATGTATTTGAAGGCTTGCAGGCTGTTCAAAATGAGTCAGTAGACTTAATTTTTATTGATCCTCCATATAATATTGGGAAAAAATTTGATAACACTTTTGACAAATGGAGTTCTGATGAAGACTATTTAAACTGGTGCTACAAATGGATTGATATTTGCATTGACAAGCTAAAAAAAACTGGTTCAATGTACATAATGACTTCTACGCAATTTATGCCATATTTTGATATTTATATTCGGTCAAAAATGACGATTCTTTCACGTATAGTTTGGAACTATGACAGTTCAGGCGTTCAGGCAAAAAATTACTATGGTTCTATGTACGAGCCTATTTTGTTCTGCGTAAAAGACAAGAAGAATTATTGTTTCAATCCAGATAATATTTTAGTTGAGGCTAAATCGGGTGCACAAAGACATTTAATTGATTATAGAAAAGCAATCCCTGCTCCATATAATTCAAAGAAGGTTCCGGGAAATGTTTGGAACTTTCCGAGAGTTCGCTACAGAATGGATGAATATGAAAATCATCCGACGCAAAAACCTGTGGCATTGCTTGAAAGAATTATAAAGGCATCGTCAAATAAGGGAGATACAGTTTTAGATCCGTTTTCTGGCACTTTTACGACTTCTTTTGTTGCTGATTCATTAGGCAGAAAATCAATCGGAATTGATATTTCGGAAGAATATTTTAAAATCGGTCTAAGACGGGTTTTGCGAATGACTGACTACAATGGAGAGTCTTTGGAAAAAGAACCGAAATCATACCAGCGGAAAAATATTAAAATTACAAATGAAACAATGCCATTGTTTGCATAAATTATGGAGAGAAGATGACAGAGCATGAATTCACAAACACAATAATTGACATAATCGAAGTTGAACTCAAAATTGACGGAAAAGAACTTCTTCAGATTTCGCCTTTGCTTGAATATATAAACATAAAAACACGTTCTGCAAACCGCGGTTCTAAATCGCGGGGAAGTTTTGCGAATTTATATGCAATTTATGTTCTTGTAGAAGATTATATAAAAATTGTTTTTGACAAGAAACAAGATTACGGAAAATATGCAGGCGCAGTTTTTTCTGATTTGTTTGAAAGACAACGTCAGCTTCCTTTCGGCGAAAAACTACAAAATCATGCATTGAATCATCGCCTTAACGAGGAATTTCACAAATATTTTCCTACGGTTCAAGAGCCAGTTATTATTCGTGATATTTCCACAAGCCGATATTGGATAAATATAAATTTATTGAAAATAAAAATTGCTGGAAAAATATATGACATTAGCAAAACAATTATTAAGATTATAAATGCGTATATTAATGCAAAGAAAAATGCTTTTGAAAAATTTATCAACTCTTGCGAAGAACTGCAAAAAATATCATCAACTGATTCAGAAAAAATATTTTCTTTTTTGTCAAATTTGCTTGAACCTAATGTCGATGCAAGGCTATTTGAAATTGTAAGTTTTGCGATTTTAAAATATTTTTATTGGGAGAAAAAAATATTTTGGGGCTATGACAGAATAAATCTTACAGAAGAAAATTTAAAACTTTATAAAACTGGCAGAACAAACGCAAATGACGGTGGAATAGATTTTGTAATGAAACCGCTTGGCAATTTTTTTCAAGTGACAGAAACTTTGGATGTGAAAAAATATTTTTTGGATATTGATAAACTGGAGCATTACCCTGTTAAATTTGTAATAAAAACAAATAAATCAGTGGAAGAAATCTTAAATCAAATTAGAGAAAATGCAATTAAGCAGTATGGAATAGAAACGATTGTAGGGCATTATATGAATTCAATCGATGAAGTCATAAATATCCCAATGTTGATTTTATACTTAAATGAAATCAACAAAAATAAAAAACTTAATAAAGTTCTTGAAGAAATTATTTTGCAAAGTAAAGTTGAATTTAATTACGAAGAAGATGGACTTTAAATGCTCCATTCTTTCTACAAATCCCCGAACCGTGACTTTACTCTTCTTCAAGGCGACTGCTTTGAGCTTTTGAATCAGTTTGATTTCAAGTTTGATATGATTTTCGCAGACCCGCCTTATTTTCTTTCAAATGGGGGAATCTCTGTCCAGTCCGGGAAGCAGGTAAGCGTGAACAAGGGCGACTGGGACAAATCCCAAGGCTTTGAAAAGGACAACGACTTTAACCGAAGTTGGCTTTCTGCCTGCCGCTCGCATTTGAAGGACGACGGCACAATCTGGATTTCGGGCACTTACCACAACATTTTTTCGGTTGCGCAGATGCTGAACGAGCTGGACTTCCGCATTTTGAACTGCGTCACCTGGGCAAAGACGAATCCGCCGCCGAACCTTTCTTGCCGGTTTTTCACTCATTCGACGGAATTTATTCTGTGGGCAAGAAAAAGCAAAAAAGTTCCGCATTATTTCAACTACGAGCTGATGAAGGAAATCAACGGAGGAACTCAGATGCGCGACCTGTGGAGTCTGCCTGCAATCGCGAAGTGGGAAAAATCCTGCGGAAAGCACCCGACCCAAAAGCCGCTTCCGCTCCTTGCGCGTATTATCCTTGCCTCCACAAAAGAAAACGCCTGGATTTTAGACCCATTCACCGGAAGTTCCACAACGGGAATCGCCGCCTCTCTTTTAAAACGCCGTTTTTTGGGAATCGACCGCGAGACAGAATTTCTGGAGCTTTCAAAAGCGCGCCGCGAAGAAATAGAAAATCCGCAGATTCGGCAGAGCTACCGCGAGAAAATCTTGAAATATTCAGACAAACCTATCCACAGAATTGCAGAGTTTTGCGAGATTCACGAGGACGAGCCGTATTTTGGCGTGGACTTGCCGTTTTGATTTTCTAATTTTCCGGCACATATTTTGCCTCTCAAAACAAAAAATCAGTGTATAATAGAAAAATGAACACTTTGAAAATCGCCCTTTTGCAGATAATGCCGGGCAATAATATTGAAGAAAACAGACGGATTGGCGAGGAGGCTTGCCGGAAAGCGAAACTTCTGGACGCGGACATCGCGCTTTTTCCTGAGATGTGGAGCTGCGGCTACAGTTTTCCGGAAAATCCGGCGGAGCTTGAAGAGCTTGCGGTAAGCGCGGACGGCGAATTTGTTTCGTTCTTCGGAAATCTTGCCGCGGAACTTGAGATGGCGGTGGGAATCACTTTTTTGGAAAAGCACAGCCCGCAGCCGCGGAACACGCTCCGTCTTTTTGACCGGCACGGAAAATCCGTCCTCACTTACGCTAAAGTCCACACCTGCGACTTTGGCGATGAAAAAGTTCTTTGCGCCGGAGATGATTTTTACGTGTGCGAGCTTGACACAAAAAACGGCGTTGTGAAAACCGGCGCGATGATTTGCTACGACCGAGAATTCCCGGAAAGCGCGCGGATTTTGATGCTCAAAGGCGCGGAAGTGATTCTTGTTCCGAACGCCTGCCCCATGGAAATCAACCGCCTTTCCCAGCTGCGTGCAAGAACCTACGAAAATATGTGCGCCATTGCGACCGCGAACTACCCCGGCGGAAAGCCCGACTGCAACGGACATTCTTCCGCATTCGACGGAATTGCGTACCGCCCCAAGGATTCACTCTCCCGCGACACGCTTGTTGTTGAAGCCGGCGAAAGCGAAGGAATCTACATCGCGAACATCAACCTTGACGAACTTCGGGACTACAGAAGCCGCGAAGTTCACGGAAACGCCTACCGCCACCCGAAAAAATATTCGCTTCTCACAAAAGAAGAAATCCGCGAACCGTTCATAAGGGAAGATTACAGGGGATAAGGAAGGCTGATTTGTCTTTTTCTTAAAGTGAGATTGCTAACCGAATTTGCTTTGCAAACGTCGCGTGTCGAAGCACGGCAATGACAGATTGGCTATGCACTGTAACGACAGAAGAGTCTGTGCCCGGCAATGACAAATTTGTATTATGTCATTCCCTTGCTTGACAAGGGAATCTCTACATTATAACACTAAGTTTTTAACCTTTACATATATACAGTAGTAATAAAATATGCTATAATTGTTTTATTGGAAGTGCCTGATTTCCAAGGCGGCGTCTCCCGAACTCAAACCAGCTAGCTGGAATCTTGAAAGCCGGGAGGACTTGCGTATGACTTTAGAACTTGTTTTGGCAGTATCGGCAATTATCAATTGCATCGCTGCTGTTGCAAGTGCAGTTATCGCAACCCTTTCTTACCTTAAAAATAAGAAGAGTTAAAAAATAAAGCCGCCCAGTCTTGACCCTCTGTGGCGGCTTCATGCTAAAAACAGTGGAGACGACCGACAGAAATCGGGCATTTCCTTTATTTCAATATACTACAGAAAAACGCATTAGTCAAATAATTCCGCTGTTGGATTGGAAAACATAGTTTAGGAATTTGCATACCTGTCGGTATGCCGAGAGTTTTCTTGTTAAAACTCGGTTATTTTACGTGTGCGCTCACGCGCACGTCCTAAGCTAAGGCTTAGGGCATGGAGCACCTGCGAAGCAGTCCACCGCAAGCGAGCGGAAACCGCAGGTTGGAGCGAGTGCGGAGGATGAGCGGATAGCGAAGTGCGGAACGCCCGACGGCGGAGGCGGAGTGAAACGAAGCCGCAGACGGAAGCCCCAGAAAAAACTGAAAGAAAGGCAATCCGCTATTGACCAAATCTAACACAATTAGTTTAATATGCGAAAATATTCGGGAGAAATAAAATGAAAATTCTTGTAATCAACTGCAGCCCGGTAAAAAACGGTGCGACGGCAGAAATTGTGAAGCTGGTTTCTGATTTTGTGGAAAAGGAAATGAGGTCCGCTCGGTCTGCATTGACGACTACGAGATAAAATTGTGCCGGGGCTGCCGGAAATGCCACGAAACCGCGGAATGCTCAATTTTGGACGACACAAAAAAGCTGATGGCGGAATACGAATGGGCGGACAAAATAGTCTCAGTTTCGCCGTCGTACTGGGCGGACATTCCGGGCCAGTTCAAGGTTTTTATCGACAGATGCACTCCCTGGTGCAACACTCACGAGCCGCACGCGAAAATCTCAGGCGGCAAAAAAGGCTACACAATCGCGCTCAGAACAGGTCCTTCAATGCCGGAATGTGAAAAAATAATCGGCAGCATCGAGCATTTCTACGGACATCTTGAAATCGAAGCGAGCGGAAAACTCGGACTTTGCAAAGTTGAACACAAGGAAGATGTCGCGGCACGGACGGAGGAAATACAGGAATTCTGCGAGGGGATTTGCCGCAACTGAAAAAACTAAAACAACCACAAATGAGGCATTATGAAAATTGAACACGTTGCACTTTATGTGAAAGATTTGGAAGGCGCGCGGAACTTTTTTGAAAAATATTTTGGCGCAAAATCGGGCGCTCTTTATCACAACAGGACATCCGGCTTCAAGTCGTATTTTCTGGCTTTTGACGGCGGAGCAAGGCTTGAGATTATGACGCGTCCGGAAATTCAGGACGTTGAGAAAAATCCTTTGAGCGCAGGCTACGCCCATGTCGCCTTCAGCGTGGGAAGCAAAGCGGCAGTTGACGCTCTTACAGAAAAACTGAAAGTGGACGGCTACAAAGTAGCGGGCGGCCCTAGAACAACCGGCGACGGCTACTACGAAAGCTGCATTGCCGGAATCGAAGGAAACATGGTTGAAATCACCGAATGAAAAGGAAAGAAAAATGAACTCCACCACAACCACACAAGACAAATATCACGAAATCAAACAACGGCTTCTTCTGCTTGCGGAAAAACACGCGAAAATAAAGGCGGTTGTCGCAATCGGCTCGTCAACAAGAAGCAGCATTCCTGCGGACGAATATTCCGACCTCGACCTTATAATCGCGACTGACGACACGGACTCCTGGCTTTACGGAAATCTTCCGGCACAGCTTGGCGATGTGAAAGTTTCGTTTGTCGAGCCGACTCTCGGCGGCGGAATGGAGCGGCGTGTTCTGTACGGCGGCTATCTTGATGTGGACATGATTGTTTTTACGGCAGAGCAGTTTTTGAACGCGGTGAACGACGGAAATGCAAGCTGTGTGATGAACAGAGGCTATGCCGTGCTGCACGACAGAATCGGGGCGGCGGAACTTTTGAAGCAAAAAATCAATTTGGAGATTCACAAGAGTGATTTTTCTGAAGGCGAATTCCAGAATCTTGCGAGCAACTTTTATTTTCACACGGTATGGTCAGCGAAAAAACTTCTGCGCGGCGAGCTTTGGTCTGCAAAAATATGCCTAGACTCGTACCTGAAAAATCTTCTGCTCAAAGTGCTTGAAGTCCAGACCGCAGCAAAAAATCACGCTGACGTCTGGCACGACGGAAGATTTCTTGACCGCTGGGCTGACGAAGAAATCCGTGCGGAACTGAAAAACTGCTTTGCCCGTTACGACAAAGCCGACATGAAAAACGCGCTTAAATCGACTCACAGGCTTTTTGCCAGAACCGCAAAAGAAACCGCCGCGCTAAAAAACTTCGCGTACCCGGACGAAGCGGAAAAGTTTTCAAAAGAATTTCTGGAAGAAAAGTTGTAGAATAATTTACGGCGACTTGCACAAGAATGATATAAAACCGGCAATGACATAAGAATGTAAGTGCGGTCATTAAGCGTGCCGAATGTCGAGTTGCGACGAAACACGAAATGACCGTTTGGCAATAAGTGGGCATTTCGACTGGCTCAATGTCCAGGAAAAAACGGGTGGTAACAAAAAATTACCGCCCGGCTAGAATGAAATTTGTTACCTTGCGTTGCAGACTACGCGGAAGCCATAGATGTCACCGCGGATGAACTGGTTGCATCCGTACCGGTTGCCAACCAGCGCGAAGTCGGCATTGTTGCCCCAAGACCCGCCACGCTGACAGCGGTTGGAACCCGAATCCAAGCCAGTGCTTGGGGTGTCGCTTGATATGCTTCCATACCTGTCCCAGCACCATTCCCATACGTTTCCGCTCATGTCGTAAAGTCCGTAGGCGTTTGCCTTTTTGGTCTTTACATCCCTTGTTCCTTTATCGCTCATATTGCCTGTGTACCAGGCTACTTCATCTATGGTGTCGCTTCCGGCATAAGTGTAGTTTTCGCCGCCACGCGCAGCCCATTCCCATTCTGCCTCTGTCGGCAGGCGGTAGCCTTCTGCTTCAAAGTTGCACGTTGCGGCATTCCATGTGCTGTCGTATGAAGTCGGAACTGTTCCCCATTTGCTTGGGTCTGTTTCTCCTCCGATTGCATAGCAAGGTTCAAAGCCTTCTTTCATAGAAAGCTTGTTGCAGTATACAAGCGCGTCATACCAGCTGATACTGTTCACAGGGTTGTTTTTTACATTATCATCGCCTGTAAGATTGTTTCCGTCCTTGTCGTAAGCTTTGGCTCCGCTTGGGTCGCTTCCCATAACAGCCTTGTATTCTCCGCGTGTTACCTCATGGTCGCTCATGTAGAACGAGGCGATTTCAAGACTGCGTCCGCTTACGAATACTTTTGATTCTGGAGTCCAAGTTTCTGTTCCGGCAATTGAAGCGGCAGGGATTACAACAAATCCTTCAGGAATTTTTGAATCCGCAGCAATATTCACTTTTTTCGTCTGTTCAATGCTTTTATTTCCAGGCGCATCAACGGTAACAATAAAATACTTGTAATATGCCTTGCTTGAATCAATTCCTTCAAAAACTTTGGTCTGAACGCCTTTTGCAACTGTTACAATTTCCGACTTTTCAGAATCTGCTGTTCCGTCGTTTGAAACAAAACAGATTTCAACATGGTCAAAGTCCTCGTCGTCCGGATCTTTCCATGTCAGCGTAACAGAAGTTTTTCCGGCTGAAACTTCGGCGTTTAATTCCGAAACAAGTTTTGGCGCAGTAAAATCAAAGTTTGATATTTCAATTTGTTTTGTTTCCTCGCGTCCGTCGCTGTCGATTGCGGCAACTGTGTAAGTTCCGTTCGCAGTTTCGTCTGCGGCTGTTATTTCAAAAGTCCATTTCTTGTTGTCAGAACCGTCCTTTACGGCAGCTGTCGCAGAAGAATCGGCAAGCAGCTTTGAGGCGACCTCGCTTCCGTTTTTCTTGTACACAACTTTATTCACGCTCTGCGCCGCTGTTGTAATATTCGCGGTTACGGTAATAGCCGTGTTGCTCTTTGCCTCCGGAACGCTCAAGTCAATCTTCATCGTCTCTTTTGAATCTACCGCAAGCGGCGTAGTTTTTACAGATACGCCTTCACTTTTGTTTCCGCTTATGTCCATTGTTTTTACGGTGAACGTGTATTCTGTGCCGTTTGCAAGATTTTTCACGATGCAGCCTTCCAGTTTTTTCGCCACAACCATGCTGTTTTCCCCAAGCGCCGCGGAACGACCTGCACTTTCTGTTTTCCAGCTTACTTCAAATCCGTAAATGTCCTCGTCGGCTGCGTCTTTCCAGGTGAGCAAAACCGAAGAATCCTTTGGCGTGGCCGCAAGCTCCGTTACGTTTGCAGGAATTGTCGAATCCGGCTTTTTTTCCACTTCAACATACTCAGTGTTTGTTTCCGCCTTGCAGCTAAATAACGCAAGCGCAAAAACCGATGCCATTGAGAACAAAATAGCTTTTAAAGATTTTTTCATAGCTTTCTCCCATAAAAAGTCAATAAGGAAAGTGGCAATAAATTGCCATAACAAATTCCGATTTGACTTTTCAAAAATGAATAAATAAAAAAAGACCGTCAGCCCTAAGCGCAATTTTTTACGCTCGGACGCAACGGTCTTTTAATAACTTAATAAATTGTATAAAAGAGAGAATTTTCTACTGTTCTGTTCTGTTCTGTTCTGTTCTGTTCTGTTCTGACAAGATTGTGTTTCTCCCTTTACTATTTGTCAAGCAGTATTTCTTTTTTCTTTATAGCACGGTTTTTCAGCTAAGTAAAGGGGATTTCGTTTTTTTTCAACAACTTTACACTTATAGTTGCGTTGCTTTTATAAATTTTGTGGCTAAAACACGCCAATGACACGCACAAAAAATCATGCTAAAATAAAAAAATGAACGGACGCCCCTCTTTAACAACTGAACTGAGCGCAGAAACTTTCCGCCAATTTTATTACCTAAAAGAAGAGCTGGTGGAATTCTGTCGCAAAAATGATTTACAGGCTACCGGAAGCAAAAACGAACTTTCCGAGCGGATTGCAGTTTTCTTGGAAAGCGGAAAAAGAACACGAACAAACCACGAAGCACGGAAATCTCAATCTGGCGGAAAAGCGACTTCCGGCGAAATAAAACCGGACAGTACAATAGAAGAAAACTTTGTCTGCAGCGAAAAGCACCGTGCATTCTTCAAGGAACAAGTCGGAAAAAGTTTTTCGTTCAACGTGGCTTTTCAAAAATGGCTGAAGTCGAACGCTGGAAAAACTTACGCGAACGCAATCGCCGCCTATCATCAGATTTTAAAAGAAAAAAAGACTAACGGCAAGGGAGAAATCGAAAAACAGTTTGAGTACAACACGTACATCCGAGATTTTTTTGCCGCAAATAAAGACAAAACACTTGAGCAGGCGATAAAATGCTGGAAATTCAAAAAGAGCCAAAAAGGCCACAACAGATACGAAGATTCGGACTTGCAGGCTTTGGCAACGGAGAACTAATGAAAATAAAAATAGGAAACTTTGACTGCACGGAATGTTGGGACGGCGTTTTTTACAAAAAACTTTCGGCATTTCCAAAAATAACGGACTGGGAAATTCAGACGCTTCTGGACTTCATCAACTACGAAAAACTTTACGGCCGAGAATGTCAAATCGAAGCGAGCGACGAAATCCTTTCGCAAATCGAGCGGTTCAAATCGCAGAACAAAGCTCGACTTTCCGCACCGGCAAAAATCACCGAGTGCACCGCCTGCCCCACCTACAAAGGCTGCATGACCGATTTTGTGTGCCACACTTCGCCTGTGGAAAACGCGGCAAAAATCTTTGACTGCGGCTCGCTTCTTTCGCCTGTAAAAGCGCGGAAAATGAGCGGCGCGGAACTTGCAAAGGAGGCACGGAACGCGGCAAAAGACCCGGCGGATTATTTTGAATACATCATGTTCGCCTGGGGAAACTGCCAGGCCGGCGACCGGCTTGTGATGGAACGCAAGCTTAAACGCTTTCCAAACGGAAAGGACTTGAGCGAGGACTTTACTCCCGGCGTAAGATTTTTCTTTGACTACAAAAAACTCTGCACGCACCCGGACGCAGTTTTTGAAGGCGTTCTTCCGCTCAAAATAAAAGATGAAGTGATTTTAAAGGACTGGATTCACGCAATCGTTGTGCCGGAAAATGAGAGAGCCGTATTGGAAAAACACATTCCGCAGAACCTTGCGCAAAAAGTCCGCTTTGTAAAAAACGACTGCAAGGACATCTGGGCTTGGTCAGAAAAAGTGTACGAAATTATAAAAAGGATTTGAGCAAAAGATGACAAACGAACTTCTGGAAAATCTTGAAAAACTACACACAACGGAACTTGGTGTTGTGCGCATAAAACGGAATCTTGGGCTTGAAACTGACGATGTCGTCGCATGGTGCAAAAATACAATTCTTACGGCGGCAAAAAATATTGAAAATGAAAAATCTAGCAGTGGCGAAACTTGCGGAACAGCATACAACGAGGAATCCAGCAACGAAAAAGGCAAAACTTCCATCAACAAAATCTTTCGCAAAGGAAAAAACTGGTACATAAAAACAGACGGCTGCACAATCACAGTGAACGCGTACAGCTGCACGGTGATTACGGCGCACAGAGTCTAAGTTACATGAACTTCTGGCTTTTTGGAAGCGAAAAACGCTCAACATCAATTCCTTCAAGCTTCAGAAGCGCGATTTTGTTTCTGATTCCGCCGCCGTAGCCTGTAAGACTTTTGTTTGCGCCCACAACGCGGTGGCACGGAACAATTATACAGATTGGATTCCATCCGACCGCGCCACCAACAGCCTGCGCCGACATTTTTGCAATTCCATTTTGCAAGGCGATTTTTTTTGCAATATCGTTGTAGGTCGCAGTTTTTCCGTAAGGAATTCTGCACATCTGCTGAACAACCTGACTTCTGAAAGGCGTAAGATTTTCAATCCTGAACTTTGGAGTGAAAGAAGGATTTTTTCCGGCAAAATATATGTCAAGCCATTCGCAAGTTTCCTTTATGACTGGAATCGAGGAGGCGGATTTTATGTCAATTTGCTGAACTTCAAAATCTTTCAGGCTTTTTTCGTGTTTTTTTTCATCAAAAGAATATTCAAACCATAAGCCGTTCAAAAATTCGCCGTCGCTTTCAATAAAAATCTTTCCAAGCGGAGAATTGTAAACAAATATCAGTTTTTTCTGCATTTTTTATTCCTACCTGTTTCTTGCAAGCCTAAGTCCGCCGGTCTTTACGTAGGCCGGGTCGGATCTTCGGTAGCAGGATTCAAAATATACATAAGAAGCGTTATAGCCGCCATGCTTCATGGTTTTGTAAGGGTAGACTTCGTATTTCCAGTCGTAGGGAGAGCCGAAGTCGTAGCACCATTCGTAAGCGTTTCCAGCAAGGTCGTAAAATCCAAGCCCGGAAGGAAGTTTTCCGCCCTGCTTGTGGATTCTCATTGCACCGTTCGCAGGAATTTTGCACGCAGAATTTCTGTCGTCCCAGCCGGCGGCGGTTTCTTTTGGTCCGTCATTTTTTGAGTTGCTCATGTTCCACCCGTAGTTTTTTGCAACTTTTGACGACGGAACTGGCGTAACTCCCATGATTTCATCCATAAGAGTGGGCTTTGAGCTTCCGCTGCATGGACCGGTATTATCGCCGGGAGCATTTTTTCCGCTTATAAAAGAGCCGTCCTCGCATTTGCGCGCGGCATATTCCCATTCATAAATATACGGAAGCCTGAATCCGTCCGCATTTTTGTTCACATAAGGATTGTCAACATTTCCTTTGGCAAGACTTGTCATGTCGGTAGCCTTTGCGTTTCCATAAGGAAGCGGAATATTTGATGGAGTCTCGCCTTCTGCATAAATTGAACTTCTGAGCGGATTTTTAAAAGCTGAGTCCGTGCAGTAAACCGGGGAAAGACCGCACAGTTCGCTCAACGCATTGCACCAAACAACCGCATCGCGCCAGTTTATTCCGCACACAGGGATTTCTTCATCCTGCGGCTCTCCACCTTCGTTAAAAAGCTTGCTTCCACTCAAATCTCCGTGCTGACCTTCCGCGCCGGCATTTTCAAAAGTATATTTTTTTTCTCCACGCAAATCAGAAGTCGCCCATTTGTACACAAAACGCCACACATTGTAGCTTACCTCGAACTTTGACATGCTGAACGGCTCGACAGAAACAGTTTTTGTGACGCTTTCAACATCCTCTCCAAGAACAATCGCATCAGAATTCAAAATGCTTATCATGTCGATTTTTAAATTTGAATCTGAAACTGAAAACTGCGAATCTTCCCTGCGCGGAACAACATTATCGCTCCCAGAAGATTCCGAATCAACTTTGCAAGAAAAGACAAGTACACAAAACAAAAACGCCGAAAAAAGAAATTTGTTCATAACGGAATTTTACTTGCTATTTTTGGATTTTTCAATGGAATTTTTTGTGCAGAATACAGTTATTCAGTTTTCATACCTATGAAAGTTTTATCAGCCTCTTCACCAAAAACAACCCCGTCATTTTTTAAGTCTTTATCTTTTGAAAGATAAAAAGTCAGTAAAACCGAAAGAAGCGCCAATATCAAATACAAAACAAATAATATAACTTTCACAACTTTAAAATATGGAGACACGGAATTTACTGACAATTCTTTTATGGACACCAAGGCATCCTTTACCGATAGCTTATTATTATCCCGTTCCAATATATTTATTGTTTTCAATGTTACCAGTGCATATTTTTCTATTTTATTTTTTATTATATTATCAGCTAAAGCCTGAACACCATTCACATCTTTTTTTTCAAGAGATTTTTCAAGAAGATTTTTTATTTCCTCCGTGTCCATTTGCTTTTGTAATGCACCTGGATATATTTCATCAACTCTTTTTTCAAGTTGCTCTATACCTAAGTCTATAAATGAATTTAAATGTCTATTTATGATTTCAACACTAATAAATAGTATTACAAATACCAAAGACAGAACCACATTTAAAACTCTCATGCATATTCTGTTTGTTTTATTTTCAAGCTTTTTAGTAAAAATAAAATTTAATAATACTGAAATGACAAAAACTATAATAACGCTTAATACAATCATTTAAAATCCTTATTAATGTAAATTTTAGTTTCCTGAGTTTTATTTATGCATCCATCTTTTATTAAACCAAAAAATGATTTTTTATATATTTTCACTTCACTATATCTTTCTTTTAAGTTTAAGTCTTTTAATACAACTTTTGTCAATAAAACGCCACATGGCGCCTGCATAAAAATTTTAAAAGTCTCAGGATGAAACTCATTTTTGTTTCTTTCCATAAGGATTTTATATTTTATTTTTTTATCTTGCCATGCTGAAAATAATTTCACAGCCTGTATTACAAAAAACAGGCTGGCTGCCACTTGCAGAATAATCAACCACTTTAAAATCCTATAAAAAGGAATCAAAGCGACTATTATTCCACAAATCAACAGAAGAAAAGAGTAAGTATTCAAATATAAATATCTGAAAAACCTATGCATTTCCTACCTGAGCAGCTGAAATTGCTTTGTAGAAAGCATCAACTGTCTTTTGAGCAGTTTTTTCATCTGCACCAGAAAGCATAACTCTTGTTCGCTGAGTAAAACTTTCATAGTAAAGATAATAAGCAGGACAGAAGCATCCGCAAGTAGAAGTTCTTTCATATCCAATTTCTTTCACGCTGCTTGGAAGCAAATATTTTACAGTTGTTCCTGTATTAAAACAATAACATTCAATTACCTTTTTAACTTCAACAACTCTCTTGTTTGTGATAACAAGAAAACCATTAACTCTATAACCAAAAATTTTGGCAAAGAATTTCTCAATCTGCCCCAAGGCTATCGCCAAAGGATTTGAACTTGTAGCCCAAAGTTCCGCCTCAATCTCCATCACAAGAGATTCACCCTCTTCAAGAATTAAACCTGATTTTAAATCTGACATATCAGACTCCTCCATTTTATTTTTATGTCAGCTGATTTTACTTTCAACGAAAGCACGCTTGCAGCGTATCAACTTAACATTTATGCTAGGTTAGATAAAAATTTTGAAATCCAGTCCTTGTTCTAACTTCCTATAAATGGCTACAAAAACAACCTTTTTCCGTTATTTTTTTCAATGGAAAAACATTAATTATCTTAATGGTTTACCGTGTTGTTTGTCAACGAAATTCTGTTTATTTTGATTAGCATGATAGAAGAGGAATTTCAGGAGCAGGTGAATTTTGTGCTTGGCCGACTAAAGGAAGAGCGGCAAAAAGCGAATATGTCACAGATTGAGCTTTCTTTTGCGGCAGGTTTGTCCCAGAATCAGGTGAATTGCATTGAAGGCGGCAAAAACATTCCGAATCTATACACAATCATAAAGCTTTGCAACGCGCTAAAAATCCGCCCGGAAATTTTATTCTCTGCACCCAAAGACGAAAAAGAAGCTGCAAAAAACGAGATTATCGCACTGGTAAAAAAGTATATATAATATATGGAAGAAAGTTTTTATGTTACAAAGAAAATAGCGAACCACATTATTTTTCCAATCCTACCCATCTTCCCGATTTTCTGCTACAATATAAAAATGGCTAGAGAAAGATTGAGCAGCAGACTTGGATTTATTCTGCTGAGCGCAGGTTGCGCAATTGGTTGCGGAAACGTTTGGAAGTTTCCATGGTTAGTCGGACAGAACGGCGGAGGCGCATTTGTTCTGGTTTATCTTATTTTTCTTGTTCTGCTGGGACTTCCGGCATTGACAATGGAATTCGCGCTTGGAAGAGCTTCACAGGCAAGCCCTGTGCGAATGTATCAAAAGCTTGAAAAACCTGGTTCAAAATGGCACTTCCACGGCTACGTCTGCCTTTTGGGAAACATTTTTTTGATGGCGTTCTACACGGTTGTTACCGGCTGGCTGATTTATTATTTTGTCTCGTTTGTAGCGGGAAAATCCGGCGAGCTTAGTTTCGGCAAAATGATTTCAAATCCGCGCATAAATGTAATGTATCTTTTTATTGCAGTTGCAGTCTGTTTTGCAATATTAACCAGAAATCTGCAGAGCGGGCTTGAGCGAATCACAAAATACATGATGGTCATGCTTCTTATTTTGATGACAGTTCTTGCAGTGCGAAGCATTACGCTAAAAGGCGGAACAAAAGGTCTTGCGTTCTATCTTGTTCCGGACTTTAAAAAGCTGACTGTTCCAGTAATTGTCGCCGCAATGAACCAGGCATTCTTTACGCTTTCAATCGGAATCGGCGCAATGGCAATTTTCGGAAGCTACATCGGCAAAGACCGCAGCCTTATGGGTGAAACCGTAAAGGTAATCATCCTCGACACATTTGTTGCAATCGTCGCCGGCCTTATAATTTTTCCAGCCTGCGCATCGTTCAACATCGCAGTAGACGCAGGTCCTTCTCTTCTTTTTAACACAATGACAACCGTCTTCAACAACATGGGCGGCGGTCGAATCTGGGGAAGCCTCTTCTTTCTTTTTATGGTTTTCGCCGCATTCTCAACAGAACTGGCCGTCTGTGAAAACATACTTGCCTGCGTCCGCGAAATGACCGGCTGGTCGCGCGCAAAAGGAAGCCTTATCTGCGGCAGCGGAATCTTTTTAATCGCATTAACAACCGCGCTAGGCTACAGCGTATTTAAATTCCATCCGTTTGGCGAAGGCTCTGCATGGCTAGACTTTTGGGACTTTATTGTAAGCAACAATCTTCTTCCGCTGGGGGCTTTGATATTCTCGCTGTTCTGCTGCTCTAGCAAGTTTGGATTGGGTTGGCAAAACCTTATGGCAGAAGCAAACGAAGGCGAAGGCATAAAAATCAAAAACTGGATGAAACCGATTTTCGCCTGGTTTGTTCCAATTTGCATAATCGCAATATATATAATCGGGCTTATAACATTTAAGTGGAAATAAACTAATTGATTAAAACCGATAAAAACGTTTTGAACTTTTATAAATAGTCCAAACTTCAAGTTTTTTATAACTGTAAAAAAAAACAAGGGTTGCCTAAAAGCTATTTCATGAGAATTTTCTTTCGAAATCAACATGGACACTTATCAGGCAACCCTTATTTTTATTTGGCGTAAGTTGCAATAAACACGCCCGCTGCAATAGCAGTTCCTATTACGCCAGAGACATTTGGCCCCATTGCGTGCATCAAAAGGAAGTTCATTGGATCGTATTCTTGTCCAACCTTATTGCTAACTCTTGCAGCCATAGGAACGGCAGAAACGCCAGCAGAGCCTATCAATGGATTTATTTTTTCCTTTAAGAAAAGATTCATAAACTTCGCCATAAGCACGCCGCCTGCAGTCGCAATAGCAAAAGCAAAAAGACCGAGCACAATAATAGCAAAAGAGTTAGGATTCATAATCTTTTCAGGAGTCATTTGAGAACCAACGCCCAGACTTAAAAGAATAGAAACAATATTCATCATTTCATTCTGAACAGTTTTAGAAAGCCGCTCTACACAGCCAATTTCTTTTATAAAATTGCCAAAAGCAAGCATTCCTATAAGAGGAGCTGCTGGCGGCAAGAAAAGAATTGTAACTACAAGCAATAGCATTGGAAATAATATTCTTTCAGCTCTGCTAACATCTCTAAGCTGTTTCATTCGGATAAGACGTTCTTTTTTAGTTGTAAGCAACTTCATAATTGGAGGCTGAATCATAGGAACCAAAGCCATATATGAATACGCGGCAACGGCAATTACAGCCATCATTTCTGGAGCTAGTTTTCCAGAAACATAAATAGAAGTAGGACCGTCTGCGCCGCCAATAATTGCAATTGCACAAGCTTGAAGCATTGTACAATCTATACCAGGAATAAGATTCATCAATGCAACGCCAAAAAGAGTCGCAAAAACGCCAAGTTGTGCAGCGCCGCCAAGCAATGCCATCTTTGGATTTGCGATTAAAGGACCAAAATCCGTCATGGCACCAATTCCCATAAAAATCAGCATAGGAAAAAACTCATTAGCCACGCCTGCCGAATATATTATATGCAACATTCCATCAGGAGCGTTTCCCATTCCAGCACCAGGAATATTTACAAGGATTGTTCCAAATCCTATAGGAATCAAAAGAAGCGGTTCAAATCCCTTTGCGGCTCCAAGGTATACAATAATAAAACCTATAGCCAGCATAACCAGTTTTTGCCAGCCAGGAACAGAAATGTTTTCAAAAGGATTTTCAGTTTTAGCAGATTCTAAAACTATTTCTTCCGCAGCATTTTGAGCCAATTCTTCGGCAGTTTCTTTGTGAATCATTTTGTAGATTCCAGTATTTTTCCATATATTACTAAAGAAACTGCTTACAGAAACGTGCGGCACATTTTCTGAACCTTCTATAACCGCTGTATTCATGTTCTTTATTGATGCAACTTCTTTTCCATTATCTGCAAAACCGTAGCTTCCAAAAGAAAGAAGAGCAAAAACTACAGCAATTATAGCTGTTATTAAAAAAATACGCTTAGTATTTTGTGTTTTATTTAACGCCATTTCCATAATTTAGCCCCTATAAGACCTCAGCAACAATCTGCCCATTTGAAATTTGAGAACCAGTTTCCGCAATAAAATGAATTTTTCCAGCAACACCGGCTTTTATTTCAAGTTCCATTTTCATAGATTCCACAACTAAAACAGTTGTATCAGCAGAAACAGAAGAACCTTCGCTAACTGCGTAACGAAGAAGAGTTCCTGCAACAGGAGCTTTTACAGGAGTTCCGCTTCCAGATGATGAAGCTAAAGGTGAATTTACAACCTCTTTTTTAGGAGCTGCTGCCGGCTTTGCAACAGGAGCCTTTACAGTTCCTCCAACAGAAGCAAGCTTTTGTCCATTTGAAACCTGACTTCCTGTGCTAGCCGTAAAATTTATCACTCCATCACAAGGAGATTTTACTTCAAGTTCCATCTTCATAGATTCAAGAATTACTACAGTCTGGCCTTTAGAAACTGTAGAACCGTTATCCACCGCATAGCGAAGAAGAGTTCCCGCAACAGGAGCTTTTACGTCTTCGCCTCCAGAAACTGCAGCTTGCTCAACAGGAGTCTTTGCAGCAACTTCAGCAGCACCAGCCTTTCCAAAAGCTACATTATATTCTTTTCCGTCAACAACGACTTTCATATTGTCTCCAGCAGGACCAGAAACAACATTATAAGATGTTCCATTTACATTGATTGAATATGAACCGCCTTTATTTTCTTTTGCAGGCGCAGATTCTTTTTTAGCAAAAGTTGACGCAGCATCTACTGGACCATTCTTGCGATTCTTAAAGAAATTTGGAGCAACTTTTGGGAACATTGCATAGGTAAGAGTGTCCTCTTCACTTCCATCTCCCCCATTTTCTTTAGCATCTTTCACCATCTTTTCCCATTCAGGAGCGATAAGATCTGCCGGCCGGCAAGTTACAGCGGCTTCCATTTTGTTTTGAACAAGAGCTTTCTTTACAAGATCTTGATTTGGTTCAGCAGGAAGCTTTCCATACCGGCCAACTAAAAGATCTCTAAACTCTTGAGTAAGGTTATTATATCGTCCAAAAAGAACGTTAAAAACAGCTTGAGTACCAACAATCTGAGAAGTAGGTGTTACAAGCGGAACATATCCCACATCTTTTTGAACAATAGGAAGCTCTGCAAGAACTGCATCCATCTTGTCCATTGCGCCTTGCTGCTTTAACTGACTTTCAAGATTAGAAAGCATTCCGCCAGGAACCTGACTTAAAAGAATTCTAGTATCAGCTCCCAAGAACGTCGATTCAAGGGAAGAGTAATGCTTTCTTACTTCTCTGAAATAAGCGGCGAGTTCCAAAAGAGCTTTTGTGTCAAGCCCTGTATCATATTCAGTACCCTTCAACATTTCAACAACAGTTTCTGTAGGAGAATGGGAAGTTCCCATAGACAATGAAGAAATTGCTGTATCAAGAATGTCGGCGCCCGCCTCGGCAGCTTTTAATTCAGTTGCAACAGAAAGACCTGTTGTAGCATGAGTGTGAATTTCAACAGGAAGATCAACTTTAGCTTTTATGGCTTTTACAAGATTGTAAGCCTCATAAGGCTTTAAAAGACCAGACATATCCTTTATGCAAATTGAATCAGCACCGAAATCTGCATAAGTTTTTGCAAGCTCTGCATATTTTTCAACAGTGTGATAAGGAGTAACTGCATAGGAAATAGCCATTTGAACGTGCTTTCCAGTTTTTTTTGCAGCTTTTGTGGCACATTCCATATTTCTAGGATCATTGCAGCAATCAAAAATTCTAAAGACATCAATTCCGTTTTTTGCAGCAACTTCTACAAACTTTTCCACAACATCATCTGCATAATGACGATAACCAAGAAGATTCTGCGCACGCAAAAGCATCATGATTTTTGTATCCGGCATGGCAGCATGGAGTTTTCTAAGCCTGTCCCATGGATCTTCATTTAAAAAACGAATACAAGAATCGTAGGTCGCGCCACCCCAGCCTTCTACAAATTTATATCCTATTTTATTGAGCATTCCGCAAGCGGGAAGCATATCTGCTGTAGTCATACGAGTAGCAAGAAGACTCTGATGAGCATCCCGTATTGCAAGTTCTGTTATTCCAACCTTAGCCATTTCTACCTCCAGTAAAAAGCAATTTTTATATAGACTGTTTTTCGCGTATAGCCGCAACAATTGCTGCAACTACTGCATTTTTGTCAACTGCAGAAGATGATGGAATTGCCACCGATTTCTGCTTTTTTTCAATAGATTTTTCACTCTTTTTTCCAATATCTTTATCAAGTTTAAACGAATGTACAACAACTTGAAGAAGTTTCATAAAAACTATCAAGATTATAAGGAAACCAAAAACTACACACATACCGAGCAAAGTAAGAAGTCCGCTCTGCCCTAGCATCTCTGATATTGTCATATATCCTCCCATAAAAAGTTTGCAACGCAAATTTATTATAAAGATAAAAAACATTTTTTAAATATTTGTCATTTTAATTATAAATAAAACATTTAATTGTTTCAACATTATTTTTTAGGTTGATTATAGAGTTTTTGAAAAATAAAATTAACTGCCTTAAAATAAAAAACTATACTATCACAACTATAAATATGATATAATTAATCTTATGATTACTAACATTTTCTTTCTTATTAGTTGTACATTTTTTATTATCGCATCAACGCTTCATCTTATAGCTTATGCAAAATCAAACAGAAAATTACAAATAATTACAAAACCTATGCTGATGCCGTTAATACTTGCAAGCTCAATACTCGTATTAACGTTTAGATGGCCTGATTCAAAAAATTTAATTATATTTACAAGTTTCGCAATAACATTTGCTTGCATGGGGAATATTTTTTTTATAAGGCAGGAACGAATAAAAATGTTAGTCTTTGGAATTTTATTCTTTGGCCTGTCAAATTTAAATTGGATAGTAATATTATTTCCTTCAATAAAACTATTTCCTTTAAATCCATTTTTTAAGATTGCATTTATACTTTTTTATACAGGAATAATATTCATTTCAATTTTTACAGGAAGAAAACTTTCTAAAGCAAAAATTGCACTTATAACCGCATTTGCATTAATCCTATGCGCATTGAATTATGCAACGATTGCAACCCTTATTGGAACAAGGACGCTCTATTCTTTATTACAATTTTTTGGAACAATTTTGCTTATGGCGGCAAGTTATCTTTATTTGATGAATCTCTGCGGAAAAAGCACAAAAAACAACCAATTCTTCGTAATGCTTACATATCTTGTTGCCCAAGCGCTTATTTCAGCAGGAATAATTATGATGATTTACTAAAGAAAACTAAAAAAGGTCTTGCATTCCGTAAAGTTTGCCTTTTACTAGTCTTCCTGTTTTTAAACCATCGCATAACCGTTCAAGGGCATGCACCGCCCCCAGTGCAAAACCTTCTCGACTACGAGCCGTATGTGTAATTTCGATAGTGTCAGCAGGACTATCAAAAAAAACAGTATGCGTTCCAGGAACTGCCCCACATCTTGTAGAAGACACGTGCAACTGTTCTGGTTTCGGTTTTTCATGAAAAGCGTCTACGACCATTTCTGTTTTTTTGTTTGTATTTTTAAGAATTCTTTTAGCTATTTCTAATGCAGTTCCAGAAGGGCTGTCAGCTTTTTGATTGTGATGCATTTCCCAAGTAGAAATATCGTATTCTTGCCACGGCTCCATAATTTTTACAGCTTCTTCAATTATTTTATAAAGCATATTTACACCAATTGAAAAATTTGAAGAAGTCATTATAGTTCCGCCACAATCAGAAGCAAGTTTAGAAACTTCATCAAATTTGCTATTCCAACCAGTAGTTCCTACAACTATTGGAATTCCTAAAGGAAGAAGTGCATTTATATTTCCTAATACCGCAGTTGGATGGCTAAATTCAATAACACCATCTGCCCCGCTAGATTTTACAGCTCTTGCAACTGCTTGACCATCTCCAGCAGAAACCTTTATATCAGCATCATCAGAAATGACATCTATAGTTGCAACAACTTCATGTCCAAGTGATAGAGCACAATTCTTTATCATGTGCCCCATTTTTCCGTATCCTACTAAAGCAATTTTCATAAATCCCTCTAACTAATCAAAATAAGCTTTATGCAAAACCCTTACAGTTCTGTCAGATTCGTCATCATCTACAATGACACTTATATTAACTTTTGATGCTCCTTGACTTATCATTTGAACATTAATGCCTTCATCTGCAAGGGCCTCGAATCCGCTTGCCAAAATAGCACTAGAGTGAGCTGCATCGCAAATAACTGTAACAATAGCTTTATTTCTACGAACAGAAACATCACAAGCCTTGCCTAAATCTTCTAATAGTCCATCAAGATTTTCATTTCCATTTACAGTACAAGAAACAGAAACTTCTGAAGTAGCTATAACATCAATGCTTATGTTCCATTTTAAAAAATTATTAAAAATATGCGCAAGAAACCCGCATGCCCCCAACATTCTATTTGAAACAATATCGACAATGGCCACATGCTTTACAGAAGTAATGGCACAAACAGGAGGTACTTTTCCAGAATGAGTTTCTACTATTAATGTTCCATTGCTTTCTATGTTATAAGAATTTTTTACCCTTACAGGAGTTCCACTTTTTCTTACAGGAACCATTGACCGAGGATGAAGAACTTGAGAACCAAACATTGCAAGCTCTTGCGCCTCTTCATAAGTTACTTCTGGAACAGTTCTAGCTTCTTTTACAATTCTCGGATCTGTAGTCAAAATTCCATCAACATCTTTCCAAGTCTGAACTTCCTCAGCATTCATTGCAGCCCCAATCATTGTTGCAGTAAGGTCAGAACCTCCGCGCCCCAAAGTTGTTATATTACCTTTTTTGTCTTTTGCAATAAAACCTGTTACAATAGGAATTGCTACATCTGTTCCATTTTTGTAAGAATTAAGATGTTGGGGAATATTTTCCCAAACTTCATCAAGAAGTTCTGCGCTCATGTAGTTAGAATCACTTATAAAGCCAATATCCCAAGCATCATAAAACTTTGCAGAGATATTTTCACTTTGCAAATAAGCCGCCATCATCCTTACAGACATTCGCTCGCCAAACGAAACCAAATAGTCCCTTGAACGGCGACTTATTTCTTTTAGCATAGAAATACCTGTTAAAAGAGTCTTTAGTTCATCGAGCAAATCTTTTATTGTGCCAATATCAATACCAAGTTCTGCAGCCGTATCTTCATGAAGTTTTGCAACTCCAGCAATATCAACAGTACCAGCAACAGCCTTATCTGCGGCATCCAACAGATTATCTGTAGTATCTCCCATAGCTGAAAGCACTACAACCGGCTTTTTGTCTTTATAAGCTTTTATAATTGAAGCAACATGTTTTATTCTTTCTGCATTGGCAACTGAGGAGCCACCAAATTTCATAACTATCATGTATAAAATATACATTTTTTTGCATATTTATTCAACGTTGTTTTTAGTTTTTAGTTATTTTAGAAGCTTTCTACTGCAGGATTTTTAATCCAATTTTCAATACTCGACTTTCGCCTAAAAATCATTCCATTTTTGTTTTTTCTAAAAAATCAGAAACTGAGATAGATTTTAATCCTCTTTTTTGAAGACTAATAATAAGATTCTCATCAGATTTGCCGTCGATAATTATAGTTCCGTTGGATTTTAAATTTTTTTTCAATATTCCACCGTGTTTTTGAACTAAAGTTCCAACTTTTAAAGCTAAATCTGGATTAGTTGAAATTTTAAAGCCTAAAGCATAATCTCCAGAAAGTTTGTGTGATAAAACAGCTCGAATCTTTTTTCCATACATTTCTTTTAATTTTTCGTGAACTTCCTTATTGTGGCGGTTAATTTCCATTTGCTCGACATATTTTTCTACACTAATTTTACAGTCTTTGTTATTTTCTAAAAGTTCTTCTATAGAGCAGCCTTGTTCTTCACAAAAAAATTTCATAAGGCGCATTGTCATTTTTGCATCATCTTGACTTTTATGAGCTTTCAAATCTGAAATATCAACTTTAAGCAAATGACAGAAATCTTCTAACTTGTGAACTGCACCTATAGATTTTTTTAAAATATTTGCTAAATCGTATGCAGCATAATTTATTTGAGGCAAACTATATCGTTCGCATGCAGAATATAAAAAACCTATATCGTTACTAACACCAAATCCTATAATTCTTCTACTAGAAGTTTCCATAAGTTTTTTTATAGGAGAATAAAATGATTCAAAATTACGTTGAGCCCTAAAGTAATCTTTTGAATATGCCAACTGACAATTCTTCTTTGGATCAAAAAGATACCAATCAAATTCGGTTTCTGGATTCATAACCACATCATCTTCATCCAAAATATTCCAGTTATCATCAACTAAAACATATCCGAAAGAACACATTTTACCAATGCCGTCAAAACAATTTGCACATTCAATATCAAAAAAAATATAAGACCGATTCATAAACTATATTTAAAAATAGATTAAAAAAATTGCTGGAACCTTTTTCAGTTCTGGCAAACCAGTTTTTTTCCATGCAGAGACTGTTCTTGTTTTTATAAACTCAAAATCTGTAGTAATACCAGCTGCTATGCAAAGTTTAGTTTCAGGTTTACAAGCCGCCAAAATTGATTCAAACATTTGTCGATTTCTATAAGGTGTTTCAATAAAAAGCTGGGTCTGCCTTTCTTTATAAGCGCGTTGCTCAAGTTGTTTTAATTTATTAGACCTTTCTGGATTTTTTACAGGAAGATACCCATTAAAAGCAAAACTCTGACCACTAAAACCACTGCTCATAACTGCCATTAAAATAGCAGACGGTCCTACTAAAGGGACTACTTTAAGATTTTTTTTATGCGCAATAGCTACAATATCTGCTCCAGGATCTGCAACAGCTGGACAACCAGCCTCGCTTATCACTCCAATAGATTCGCCATTTTCCAAGGCATCAAGATAATTAAGAATATCTTTCGCCTCAGTATGTTCGTTAAGCTCATAAAAAATTGCATCATCTACATGAGAATTATCAATTTTTGCAAGAAAACGTTTAGCAGATTTTATATTTTCCACTATAAAAATTTTTATTTGCTTTATTATATCTAAATTATAAGAGGGTAAAACTTTTTCATACTTAGTATCACCTAAAGTAACAGGTATCAAATAAAGAGCTGCATCCATAATATCACCCTTCTGCCTATAAACAAAAAAAGTCCGGCAGCAACCTACTTTCCCACCAAAGGCAGTATCATCGG
>ERZ808246.291-NODE-291-length-44957-cov-4.369204_pt1 | contig 44957 bp, 40 predicted proteins | sample MGYA00521083_ERZ808246 | MGnify/ENA primary metagenome ERZ808246 (study PRJEB31516, sample SAMN03275577) | gut metagenome | biome: mammalia-associated habitat; material: feces | host: Papio cynocephalus | place: Kenya | collected 2012-07-07 ... | reverse complement strand
CCTTTCGAAAGGAGGCCGGCGCGGCGTTGCCGCGGAGCTGTTAGCTTTTAGCCGTCAGCATACAATTATGCCGAATCAATATTCTTAATCAATGCATTCAACATTTTATGAACCTCTTCGCAAACATTCAAAACACTTTGAGACTGTTCGCGAGATATGTAATGCAACGAAGTTGCTATGAGTATTTGCGTTTCAACCTCTGCGACAGAACCGCGTGCAATACTTAAATGATTTAAAAACGCTTTGTCGGAGCAACGCCCTTTACCCTCGGCTATATTGGAGGGAACAGACACAACCGCTCTTCTTATTTGACTTGAAAGCGCATACATTTCTTCTTTCGGAAAAAGCTCTACAAGGTCGTAAACCCGTAAAACAAGCTCCATTGATTTTTGCCACACTTGCAAATCCCTGTATTTGCTCAAATAAATCACCGAATTTCAAACGATAATACAAACTTTGCTTTCGCAAAATACAAATCGTGCCGAAGGCACCCGAGAGCTAACAGCTAATAGCTAACGGCTTAACTGTTATCCAGGAGCATTTCTTTATAAGCTCTCGCCTTTTCGCAGGCGTATTCGGGAAGCCCCGAAAATTTGCCCGTTTCTGCGGCGCACACGGCAACGCAGACATCGCAAAACGGTTTCAGCTCGCAATTTTTGCATTTCGGCGGGAAGAAAATCTCTTCGCGCGCGCGTCTGATTTTTTGCCATGCGGCGTCAAAATCTTCGGCGTCAATCATTTTTTCGGTGGGGGTATTCATCATTCCGCACGGTCTTAACTCGCCGTTCCATGTAACCCAAAACGTTGAAAGCCCTGCGCGGCAATTGATTTTTTCGCCGCACTCGGGGTCCTCTTCGTGAGTTTTGCCCGAAAAGAGCGCCGAAGCATATTCTTTAAGCTTTTTTTCGCCCAAACGCCGTTTGTGCCACTCATACTGAGCCGTTGCCGCCTGTAAAGGCGAAAGCCTTAACGTATCGCCTGTTGAGCGAACCGGCGGAAACATATGAAATGTGGCGCGCACGGGTATTTCGTTTTCAACTGTAAAGGCTTGAAGCTTTGCAGCATCGTGCACATTTTTCGGGGTCACGGTATAGTTAACGCTGACGTTTATACCCTCTGTTTTAAGTTGTTTTATTGAATTCACGACGTTTTTAAAAACATCGGGATTTCCGCATAAATCGCCGTAGGTTTCGGCTGACATTCCGTAAAGCGAAACGTTAATCCGCTGCGGCGGCAGGCTTTTGAAAAGCCTTATTTTATCTTCGGTGAGAAGCACGCCGTTTGTATTGACCGACACAAGAAGCCCCATTTCTTTTGAAGCTTTATAAATATCGTCAAAATCCGTTCTTAAAAGCGGCTCGCCGCCCGTAAGAAGAAGCATAAGCATGCCCGCATCTTTCGCTTTTTTTGCAAGCGAAACCCACCAATCGGTATTTTTTTCACCGAGCAAGGCTTCACGGTCGAAGCTGCGGCGGTGAATATAACACATTTTGCAATCGAGGTTGCACCTTGACGTAAGCTCAAAGGAGCCTGCAAGCGGAACGCCCCCGGCAGAAGCTTTTGCAAAAAGCATATTCAAAAACGTTTGGTTGTTGATTTCCATTAGAAAGCACCGTTTTCCTCAAGCGCATTTTTGAGAGCGGCGACCGCGTTTTCATCGGGCGAAGAACACTCAAAGCCGAGCACGGGAACGCTGTTAAAAAGCTCAATTAAAAGCTCAACGCACCTTTGCTGTTCGCCCGGGGCGGCAAAATCGAGATAAATGTTTTTCATAATCTCCAAGACCGCCGAAGCCCCGCCGAGTTTTTTTGCCGAATTGACCTTTCCCCTGCCCAAAAGGACAAGCGCGCCGAGCGGAAGAGTTTTGTTTTTGCAAATTCCGCTTGTGCCGCAAAACGGGAGACTGCACGCAAGCACACCGTTTTTTTCAAACGAAAGCGCCGCCTTGTCGCCGTTTATGATTTCGGCACCCAAGTGTTTTTGCCACAAATCCGCCTGAGTGCTTTTGCCGACGCCGCACGGCGCCGAAAAAAGGATTGCCTTGCCTTTATATTCGATATACGACGCGTGAATCAGCAGAACATCTTTTTTCAAAAGAAGCTGTGAGAGCGCAAGCGACTGCCACAAATAGCGGTCATCAAGCGCAACGCCGTAATTTCGGCTTAATATGTAGGCTTTTGAAGCGGGAGCGCCGAATGCTTCGTAAACGCTGAGGGCGCTTTTTACAGTGCCGAGAGAATACGCCCTGAAAACCTTGCCGCCTGAAACAGAAACCGACACATCGGAAGATGTGAAACACGGCTCTGCCTTAAAAGAGGGAAGCTTTTCGCACTCTTCGCAGACAACAGTTACATCAGGCTCGCCGCCGTTTGTGAGAAACAGCCGCCAATAGCCGCCTGTCGGCAAAAAGCGCGGCGCTTCGACAGAAATTTTTTTGTTGCAAATCAAATACGTTTCTTTCATCAGGGTACACTTTCACCTAAAACTATTATCTGTCATAATGTATTATATTCTCTACGGCAATTAAAGTCAAGTAAATCGGGCAAAAAAATCGCAACAAATCGGCATTGTTTTTGATATGATTTGCACAAAAGGCGCGTGAGGTGTCAGCGCGGCGGTGCCGTGCGAGCCGTTAGCTGTTGGCTGTTAACGCGCGGCGTTTCCGTGCGAGCCGTTAGCTGTTGGCTGTTAGACGTTAGCTACGCGGTTTCACCGCGATTGTAACCGCGCAAATGCGCGGTATATAGCGGAAAAATGCTTCGCATTTTTGGCGGGCGGCAGGTTGCCGCCCCTACGGGGTAGCCCGTAGCTGTTAGCTGTTAGCGCGCGGCGGTGCCGTGCGAGCCGTTAGCCATTAGCTATTAGCTGTTAGCGCGCGGCGTTGCCGCGATTGTATTCCGCGTAAACGCGGAAATATTAAGGAAAATGCTTTGCATTTTGGCGGGCGGCAGGTTGCCGCCCCTACGAGAAATATTGGAAAATCGGCGCGGAAAATATGAAGTTTTTGCGTGACAAAAACCAAATAAAATCAAATTTTGCATAGTATACCTCCGCGCTCTGACAAAAATCCGTTCACGGGTTCGTATTTTACACAACAAAGCCCTGTGAACGGACAAAGTTCAATCCATTCACAGGGTTCATTTTATAACAAAATAAAAATGATAATATGCAAGTTACCGCCACGCAGGCTAACAGCCAAAAGCTAAAAGCTACAGGCTACCCCGTAGGGGCGGCAACCTGCCGCCCGCAAAAACGCAAAGCGTTTTTGCGTTATACACCGCGCATTTGCGCGGTTACAATCGCGGCAACGCCGCGTGCTAAAAGCTAACAGCTAACGGCTAACAGCTCCCAATCACACTATTAAAAAGTCCTGCGGCGATATGAGAACGCCCTCTACCTCGGCAACCGATTTTGTATAGTTCACATAAACTATGCGGTTGTAGTTATAAACAAGCTTGTAAACGCCCGTTTTAATTTCCTCGTGAGACGTAAGCGTCATATCCGTAATCGCCTTTAACGATTTAACCTTTGAATAATAATTGGCAGTCATTGAAGCATATGTGCCGTAAGCCAGGTTTTCGCACTCTTCATAAGTGAACAAAAACGAGGGCACGCCGCCGTATTCAACCGTTTTTAAAAGAGTGTTCCACGAATCGCCGTTGTTGATATAATCACAACCGTAAATAACAGAGCCGTGAAGAACGGTCTGCAAAAACGGAACGGCGTGAAGTCCGCTTCCGTCAAGCTTTTCATAAGAAGTGGGAACATTGCTTACAACGCTTGCATATTTCATCAGATAAAGCGCGGGGTGCGAAAGCATAAGCTCGCCGCCGGCGCTTAAAGACGAGGCTGTTTTAATTGCGTCCTCCATAGCCTGTTGGCGCGTTTTGTCGCTCTCACTGAAGAGTATAAACGAAATATCGTTTGCCGAAATGTTGCAGCCGCCCAACTGCGAGGCAATTTTATAAAGCGCCGATGTGTTGTCGCCGAAGCTCGCGGGGTCTGCAAGATTTTTCTTTTCGGAATACGATTTTGTAATCGAATGAATTTCTATATAGGTATTTGCCTTTACAGCTCCGCCGGAAAGGGCGCGCGCGCCCGAGCGTGTTGCAAGAACATCTGCCTCTAAAAACAGCTTTGAATTTTTATCTTCAGCCGTTTTCAAAAGCTTTGAAAATCCGCTGTTGCCGCCAAGCTCTTTATTTATGCCGCGTGCGGAAACATCTTTTTGCAAAAGCCCGCCCGAAAGAGCGCCTGTATATCTGAAATACATATTTCTTACACCCTTTGAGCTTAAAAGGGTAAGTATTTCTTCGGACTGCTCACAGTCTGTAAGAAGCGTTGAGCTTTTGCCGTCGGTAGAGCCGATTGCGGTAATTATAAACGGCAAATCGCCTGTGCTTTCTGACAAAGAGTCTTTGAGATAGCCTTTTTTTATGAAAAATTCGCGCACGAAAAATGCGGCGTCGTTATATGCGCCCTCGCCCTTTTTGCAAAATCCGAGCACCAAAGACACCTCGCCGTTATAAGAAGCGCCGAGCTTAACGCTTTTTTCGCCCCTGTAAACGGGTGTGACGGCAAAATCGGAATAAATCATGGTTGTGCCGTCGTTATAAGAGTCGTAGTGCACAGAAGAAAGAGCGTCGCCGTCGTCAATTATAACCGTTGCAAGCGACGTTTTGTCGCCGAAGGAATAAAACGGAATGAGCGCGCCGCTTTGAAACTCGCCGCCTGTGCCGACATCGCTGTTATAAACGGGAAATTCAACAAAGCTTTCGCCGTTCGGGCGAGACGAAAGCTCGGCTATACAGCCGCTTCCGTCGGGGATTATATAATAGTTATCGGGAAGGTCTTTGTTAACCGCAAAAAGCCCCGGCATAAGCGAAATTTTCTCAATGAAAAAGCCGTCTTTTAAAACAGCGTCTTTTAAATCCGCACTTATTTTGAAATTGCCGTTTTCAGTCGTGATTTTTAAAGGAATCTTCGCGTCAAAGCCGTTTTCGGGGTCGCTTTCGGCAGCCTCTGCCGATGAGAAAAGCGTATAAACAAACGTAACCGCATTTTTTGTTTTTTCAATTTCAAACGTGCCGTAATTTATGCTGTTGTCGGTGGAATCGAGAATTATTCCGTTGCCCTTTTTGTCGGTCAATTCAAGCGTAAGCGCCGCTCCCCTGCCGTATTCGGCGGCTTCGCCCGAAAATGTGTCGAGCGTTTTTTCGGTTGACGCTTCACGGAAATAAAACGCGCCTGTTTTTTCATCGACCCACAGAGTGTTGCCCGAAATATCAGACAGCATTTCTTTTGCGCCGTCGGCTTTTATCATAAGCTCGTTTGCGTCATACGCGGGTTTTTCGGGAATGTTTACGGGTCTTAAAAAATACGCCGCCGCGCACGATAAAACCGCAACCGCCGCCGCTGACAGTGCAATTATGCGTTTTTTCTTTTTTGAAAGGTTGATTTTTTTCATATTTTCATCCGTTTCCGATGTGATTTTTATATGCCGATATATCTCTTAATATATCACCGCAAGGCGATTATGTCAAACTTATGCTGCCCAAAAACGCGTTTTTTTCTTAAACAAACTGTTAATTTAATGATAATACGGCGTAAACTTCATACTTTTTAATAAAAAAATCGAATTAAGTCTTGTAAAATCCGCCGATTTGTTATAGAATGTATAAGTCGTTTCGTGCGCGGACGAGAGTTTCTACGCGTGCGCCAAAATGAAGTAAAGGATGAATTTTAAATGGCTGATAACGAAATCAAAACCAATGCCGAAATTTATCGCGAGCAACGCAAGGCAAGGCTTGCGAAGGCGGCAAAGAAAAAAAGCTCGCCCAAGCGCGACAAAGCTGTAAGAATAATTGTTAAAACACTTTGCATTGTTATTGTTGCGGCTCTCGTTTTGTTCGGTGCGGCAAGGGTGCTCACAAACGTTTTCTGTGTCCCGCAAAAGACCCTTACGGTTGCCACCTACGACGGCAAAAAGATTAACGCCGCCGAATACAATTATTATTATATGACTCTCTACAACAGAATGGCAAGCACCGCCCAGCAGTATGACCAATACTACGGCTCGGGCTACGGCGCAATGCTTACGGGATTTGATTATTCAAAAGACCCCGCAGAGCAGGAATATAAATCCGACGACGCTCCCGAGGGCGTAAAGACCTGGGCCGACTATTTCAAGGCTATGGCTTCGACCTCCGCATTCTTCTATCAGAGCGTTTATGCCGACGCAACAAGCGACGAAGCAAAGTCGGCGGGCTTTACTTACTCCGAAGAAGATATGAACAAAGAAATCAACAGCACGCTTGATTCGCTTAAGGAATATGCCAAGAACAACGATTTTTCGCTTAACAACTACATCTCACGCGTTTGCGGCGAGGGCCTTAACGAAAAATCTTATACAGCTCTTCTTGAGCGCGACTACATTGTCGGTCAGTACCTCACATGGTATCAGGACAATGAAGGCGACAAGCTCTCGAAAGACGAAGTTACCGCTTATTACAACGAGCACAAGTCCGATTTTGACCGTGTAAGCGCGCGTATCTTTACGGTTTCTTATGCCGAAAAGAGCAGCACCGACACAAGCGACGACCCGACTTATACTCATGACGAAGCAAAGGCAAGAGCAAACGAGTTCCTTTCAAAGATTACCGACGAAAACTCCTTTAAAACTCTTGCACAGCAGTATGCGCCCGACTCCAAAAAGAGCAGTTACTCAGACGACAGCGCAACGCTTCTCAGCAATCAGAAAAAATCCGCTGTCTCTGTTACAGAGGTTGCCGATTGGCTCTTTGACGACGCGAGAAAAGTAGGCGACAAAACCGTTATCGACAGCGAGGATAACGAAACCGTCTATATCGTTTATTTCACAGTTGCGGCTCACCCCGATACATCCGATGCAGGTGTAAGCGTTCGTCACATACTATTCCAGGCGGCAACAGAAGACGACGACGGAAATGCACTCAGCACGGAAAAAATAAACGAAAACCTTGCAACGGCAAAGAAAAACGCCGAAGCCGCTCTTGAAGAGTGGAAAAAGGGCGACGCCACAGAGGATTCTTTTGCGGCTCTTGCCAAAGAGAAAACCGAGGACACCGGCTCCAAAGAAAACGGCGGACTTTACGAAGATATAAATGTTGACAGCTCATATGTCACCGAGTTCAAGGACTGGGCGCTTGATCCCGCAAGAAAGCCCGGCGATACAGAAATTGTAAAGACAAGCTACGGCTATCACGTTATGTACTTTGTTTCAGCTACGGGTGAAGAGAAATGGCAGAGCGATGTTCGCTCTACAATAAGCAGCGACACATATACAAAATATGTTGAGGGCCTTTATGACAGCATCGAAAAGGATGTTAAAGACAACACCACTCTTATTAACTATTTCTCAAAGAGAACACAGAGCGTAATAAGCTCGTCAAAATCATAATTAAAAAGCAAATTGACGGCACGGAAAATTTTCCGTGCCGTCGTTTTTTATGCATTGATTTTCGGTTTATAGTTTTATTACCCATTAAATTTTGAGTGATTTTTTACCCTGAGCATAGCCGTAATACGTCTGAGGGCAATCTCGGCGCTTTGATGTTCAAGAAGGCTTTCGGCGTTTCTTAACTGCTCGGTTTCACGCTCGTATTCGGCTTTTGCACGCGCTTCGTCAATATCCTCGGGCCACTCGCAGCTGTGCGCAAAAAGCAAAACCTCATCGGGGCGCACTTCAACAAAGCCCTCGGAATTAAAGGCGTTTTTCCACTCGCCGTTTATTTTCATTTTAATTTCGCCCGAAGCCACTGCGGCAGTCATCGGGTAATGCCCGGCAAGTATGCCAAGCTCCCCGTCGAACGAGTCAAGCACAACGCTTTCAACCTCGCCTGAAAAAAACTGCTTTTCGGGAGTAAAAATTTCAAGTTTAAAGCTTGCCGTAACACTCACCACCCGTTAAAGAGCTTTTGCTTTTTTGCGAACGTCGTCAATGTCGCCCGCCATAAAGAATGCCGCCTCGGGAATATCGTCCGCCTCGCCGTCAACAATCTGCCTGAAGCTTTCTATCGTTTTTTCAAGCGGTACAAAGCAGCCTTTGATGCCCGTAAACGCTTCGGCAACGCTCATCGGCTGCGACAGGAATTTTTGAATTTTTCTTGCGCGGTAAACCGTGGCTCTGTCCTCGTCCGAAAGCTCCTCCATACCGAGTATTGCGATAATATCTTTAAGCTCGGTATATCTTTGCAAACACTCCTGAACGGCGCGTGCCGTTCTGTAATGAAGCTCGCCTACCGTTTCGGGTTCAAGCGCGCGGCTTGACGACTCAAGCGGGTCAACTGCGGGGTAAATACCAAGCTCCGAAATGCTTCTTGAAAGCACCGTTGTTGCATCAAGATGGTTAAATATAGTTGCGGGCGCAGGGTCTGTGAGGTCGTCTGCCGGGACATAAACCGCCTGAACAGACGTAATTGAGCCGTTGTCGGTCGAAGCAATACGCTCTTCAAGCGCGCCCAGCTCATTAGCAAGCGTCGGCTGATAACCGACGGCGCTCGGAAGGCGTCCCAAAAGCGCGCTTACTTCGTTGCCCGCCTGAACGAATCTGTAAATATTATCAATAAACAAAAGTACGTCGCGCTTTTTCTCGTCGCGCAGGTACTCTGCCATGGTAAGCCCCGTGAGGGCTACTCTCATACGGCTGCCGGAAGGCTCGTTCATCTGACCGAACGCAAGAATAGCTTTGTCAATAACGCCGCTTTTCTCCATATCGTTCATAAGCTCGTTGCCCTCGCGGCTTCTTTCGCCGACGCCCGTGAATACCGAATATCCGCCGTGGTTTACGGCAATGTTATGAATCATTTCCATAATCAAAACCGTTTTGCCGACGCCCGCGCCGCCGAAAAGACCTATCTTTCCGCCTTTGGCATAGGGAACAAGAAGGTCTATTACCTTAATGCCCGTTTCAAGTATCTCGGTAGCAGGCTTTTGCTCGCTTAAAAGCGGAGCTTTTCTGTGAATAGCCCACTTTTCATCGCTTTTTATTTCGCCTTTGCCGTCAATGGGTCTGCCGAGAACATCAACAACTCTGCCTACTACGGCGTCGCCGACAGGCACTTCAATACCCTTTCCGTCGGAAACGACAGAAAGTCCGCAGCAAAGTCCCTCGGTTGCTTCAAGCGCAACAGAGCGCACAACGCCCTGCTCAAGATGAAGCGCAACCTCAAGGTGTTTGTTATATTTTTCAACAGTAAGCAGGCTGTTTATCGGCGGCATTTTTCCGTCAAATCTGACGTCAACTACCGGCCCCGAGATTTTAACAACCGTGCCCTTCATTAAATCAGCCATTGTTCCTCCCGAATTAAAGACGCAGTTAAACTCTTTAAACAGCCCCCGCTTCGCATGCGGCGGCTATTTCGGTTATTTCGTTTGTTATCTGAAGCTGTCTTGCGGCGTTAAGCTGTGCGGACAAAGCAGCCGTCATTTCATCGGCGTTGCGCGTTGCGTTTTGCATAGCTGTCATTCGCGCAATGTTTTCGCTTGCCGATGATTGCATAAAAACATCATACATAAAGCCCGTTATGTACTGATACACAAGGTGCTCGAAAACCTTTTCTATCGAAGGCTCGTAAATAGCCTGCGCCTGATAGTTATACTCGTAGCTTACGTCGGTATAATCGCGGCGCAAAAGCGGCAAAAGCCTTACGCACTTCGGAGTCTGAACCGAAGAATTAACAAACTCGGTGTAAACAATATACACCTCGTGATAGTCGTTTGTAAGATAAAGCTCGATAAGCTTATTTGCAACCTGCTCTGCAAGGTTAAGCGTGGGGTGCTGAGACGCGCCGTACCACGAAAACTCGGGCGTTATGCCCGCATTTTTTAAAAGCCTGTCGCCCATAAGCCCCAAAGAAATTACAAGCGGCTCGTCATAATCCTTCATTTTTGAAAGCGCTTCGTGAATTACGGCGCTGTTATAGCCGCCGCAAAGACCCTTATCGGAGGTTATTACTACAAAAACCGCCGAGCCTGAGCCGTTGTCGTCGATAAATTTATCGTGAATATTGTTGCGCTTTGCTTTTGAAAGAATATCTTTGATTGTCGCGCGAAGGCGCTTCATATAAAAAAGGTTAAAGTCAATGTTCTGCATCGCCTTTTTCATTCGCGAAGAGGACAGCAGATACATAGCGTTTGTAATCTGCCTTGTTTCGCTGACAGCTTTAAGGCGCTGCTTTATTTCATTTGTGTTGTTCATATTTTTCTTTAAAATCTTTTATAGATTCTTCAAGCTCTTTTTTGGCGGAATCAGTCAAATCTCCGCTTTTTATTACGGATTTCACAACCGCCGAATTGTGCTCTCTTAAAAAAGCCAAAAGCTCTTTCGCCGCTTTGCGTATTCCGTTTTTCGGCACGTCATAAAATGCGTCAAGGTTAAAAGCAAGAAGGATTGCCGTTTCATCGAACACGTCAAGCGGCTCGCCCTTGCCCTGCTTTAAAAGCTCGGTAAGGCATTCGCCGCGCCTTAAAAGACGCGCGGTTGCTTCGTCAACATCACTGCCGAAGCGCGTAAAAACAGCCATTTCACGGTATTGCGAAAGCTCAATTCTCAAAGTGCCCGAGACCTTTTGCATTGCCTTGTGCTGGGCGGCTCTGCCGACACGCGACACAGAAAGACCCGTGTTAACCGCGGGACGTATGCCGCTGTGGAAAAGCTCGCTTTCAAGGTAAATCTGACCGTCGGTTATTGAAATTACGTTTGTGGGTATATAAGCCGAAATGTTTCCGCCCATAGTCTCGATAATGGGCAGTGCCGTTATGCTGCCGCCCTTTTTAAGACAGGCGCTTCGTTCAAGAAGTCTTGAATGAAGATAAAAAACATCTCCGGGGTAAGCCTCTCTTCCCGGGGGTCTGTGAAGAAGAAGCGACATTGCCCTGTAAGCTACGGCGTGCTTTGAAAGGTCATCGTAAATTACAAGAACATCTCTGCCCTCGTTCATAAAACCTTCTGCAACGGAGCACGCGCAATAAGGCGCAAGATACTGCGTTGCGGGGCTGTCCGACGCCGTTGAAGCCACAACGACCGTATACGGCATAGCTTCGTTTTTCTTTAAAGACTCTATTATGTAAGAGATATTGGACGCCTTTTGACCTATCGCACAATAAACGCATATAACGCCGCTGTTTTTCTGATTGAAAACGGCGTCAAGTGCAATTGAGGTCTTGCCCGTCTGGCGGTCGCCGATTATAAGTTCACGCTGACCGCGGCCTATAGGCACCATGCTGTCTATTGCGAGAATACCCGTTTCAAGAGGAGTGTCAACGGCGCGGCGCTCGATTATAGTCGGCGCGGGGCGCTCTGCGGGAAGAAACTCATCCTCTTCAAGCGGCATATTGTCAAGCGCTCTGCCTATTGGGTCTATTACCCTCCCGAGCAGTTTTTTGCCGACGGGAATTTCGGCAACTCTGCCGGTGCCCCTAACGCTGTCGCCGACGCAAACAGTGTCGCCGCTGTCAAAAAGCACCGCGCCGACGCCGTTTTCTTCAAGGTCAAGCGCCATGCCGTAAATGCCGCCCTCAAACTCCAACAGCTCGCCGTAGAGCCTTCCGGGGAGGCCTGTTACTCTGGCAACGCCGTCGCCGACCTTTGTGACCGTTCCGCAGCTGTAGGAAACGGGCGCGGCGTTAAAAGAGTCTATTCTGTTTTTCAGAAATTTGCTTATTTCGGAAGCATTGCGTTCAGGCATAAATTCACTCCCTTTCAAGCTTCAAGATGCTTTTTCAAGCTGAAAAGCTGTGTTTTTAAAGAGCCGTCGTATACGACCCCGTCGAGTTTAAGTATAAATCCGCCGAGCAGAGAGTCGTCAACGGTCTTTACAAATTCAATGTTGCGCCCGTATCTTTTAAGTATGCCTTCGCAAAGGTACATATACGTCTCTTCACTCATACTTGAAGGAACGGTAATATATGCTTTACGCATTATTCTGCGTTCCCTCCTCTTTTTCGCCGAGGAAGCTTTTCACAAATTTTCTGTTATCCTCGTCGTTTACTTCCCTCTTAAGAATTTTCTCGGACGCTTCAAGAGCAAGCGAAACAATTTCGTCCTCGGCGTCTTCAAGAAGCTTTTTGCGTTCTTCAAGCGCCTCGGCTTTTGCTTCGTCAATTATGCGGTTAGCTTCGTTTTCGGCGTCGCCGATAATTTTTGCAGCTTCTTCGCGGCCCTGCTTTTCACCGTCGCTGACGGCTTTTTCCATAGCCTTTTTGCTTTGTGAAGCAAGTGCGTCGCATTCTTCGATTTTCTTTTGGGAGGTTGCGGCAAGCTCTTCTGCCGCCTTTTCTTTATCGGCTATTTTTTCGGCTCTTTTTGTCATATATTTTTTAACGGGCTTATATACAAGCGCCCTTACGACAAAAAACAGCACAAGAATGTTGATGATATTTATAACAATATCAACAAGCATTTCCTTAGATAATTCCATTTTCAGTCACCTTATGCTTTAGTTGAGAAAATAAGTGCGATAACAAATGCATAAATTGCGGTAGACTCCGCAAGTGCGCAGCCCAAAAGAAGAATTGTCTGAATTTTACTTGCCGCTTCGGGCTGACGTGCAACCGCTTCAACAGCCTTTGACGTTGCAAAGCACATACCGAAACCTGCGCCGAGAAGCGCTAATGCCAAACCTAAAATTTCCATAAATACTCTCCTTCACATTAAGCAGAAATTTCTGCATTTTTAACTTTTTTAATTACCGATTAATTCTTTAATCGGCTATTATTTGTGTCGTTCTTTAGGCATAAGAGCGTTGAACCGACACGCCCTAAAAGCTTTATTTTCCATATCCTCGGGCATTTTTCTCCGTGCAATACGAAAGTATTGCACCGCCTGAGAAACACCCGACTATTTGAAAACTAAAGCTTTTTGGGTGCTTGCAGTTTTAAAATGTCATATTTTTGTCGGTACAAGGAAAAAAACGAAGCAATGCTTTCGCCTTGCTAGGCTTTTTGACGAAGTAACGGCGAAAAGAGGGCATTTTAAAACCGTGTTGGTTTGACACTCTTATGCCTAACTTTTTGACCCTCTGTCGGCTCCATAGCCTCGTCAATAAAGGTCAAAGAAAGCGTTATAAATATGTATGCCTGTATAAGCGGATGGAACACATTGAAATAAAGTCCCGCAATAGCGGGTATTCCCGAAGAATACGCACCGAGAGCGCCCTTTAAAAGCTCCATAACTATCATACCGCCGAGCATATTGCCGAAAAGGCGGCACGCAAGAGAAACGGGAACGGCTATATCGCTGACCATTTTTAAGGGAACCATTATAACCCTCATCGGGGCTATGGGGCCGCCCATTGATTTAAGTCTGCCGAAAAATCCAAGGCGCCTTATGCCGAAAATGTTCAGCAAAAAGAACGTTAAAAGACCCATGGCAAACGTAACCGTAAGGTCGGACGTAGGCGCGCGAAGCCCCAAAAGCTCAACCAAAGCGCACCCGATTAAAAAAGCCGCCATTGAGAACATATAAGGCGAAAGAAAGCCTGCCGCTTCTTTGCCTACGGCTTTTTCGGTGAACCCGTCCATAGCTTCAACAAAAATCTCAAAGGCATTTTGAATGCCCGTGGGGTTGTTCTTAAAGCGCGGAACGGCTATCAGCCTGAACAGCACGCAAAGAATAATAAGCACCGCCGTAACGCCCGCAGCGATAAGCGTTGTTTTTGCAAGCGAAATGCCGAAAACATCGACGCGCTCGCTGAACATTGAAAACTCAAGCTTAAGGCCGCTTTTTATGCCCGAAAACGCTTTTAAAAGCACACCGAGCACAAGCCAGACAGAAAAAACAATTCCGACAAAAAACAGCTTCTTGTGTTTTTTGCACTTTTTAAGCGTTTTTTCGTCCGCATCGGCAGAGAGCGCTTTAAGCGCGCTTTTTGAATGGATAAATCCTGCAAGCGAAAGCGCAAAAACAACCACGCTCACACCGAGTTCAATTATCTCTGCGGTTTTCACAAGCACCATCTCCCTCTTTTTTGTTTTTAATAATACCGCTGACGGCAAAAGCGATTGCGGCACCGGGAAGCCCGAATGCAAAGCCCAAAGCGGCTTTTGTAATATCCGCTTTGAAGAGAAGCATCACAGAAGCAATACACGCGGCGTATAAAACGAGCTTTAAAAGTATAAAAAGCACTGTTTTTTTGGCATTTCCGCCAAGCGCATTCTTTAAAACGGCGTTTAAAAGAAGCATTTCAAGAACGCCCGTTACAAACGCAATTAAAAACGCGACCGTAAGCATCACCCCAACATTTCGTCCCCGAATTGAGACTACATTCTATATCTTTTAACAATTAAAATCAATAGCAAATTGTGATAATTAACATTATTTTAAAATTATCATTTTATGCATTTTTTCTCATTTAAAAGAGCCGAAAGCAGTACTTTCGGCTAATCAAAAAATTCGCTTTCGAGCGCGGCGCACAAAACGTGATATACGGGAAGCGTATATTCCTGAATACGCGCGGTGTCAAAAGACGGCAATACTATGCAAACATCACTCTCGGCTTTAAGCTTGCCGCCGTCTTTACCGGTAACCGAAACGGTTTTGCAGCCCAAAGCCTTTGCGGTAACTGCGGCGTTATATACGTTTTCGGAGTTGCCCGATGTACTGAACGCCAAAAGCACGTCGCCTGAGTCGCCGTAACCCCAAACCTGCTGTGCAAAAACAAGGTCGCTTTTAACATCGTTTATGTAAGCCGTCATAAGCGCCGATTGGCTGACAAGCGAAACGGCTCTTAGCGCCCCTTGAAGATTTGAAGAGATATATTCGCCGTTTTCCGAGCCGTCAAATCTTTTTTTATCACTTTCTTTAAGGCATCTTTTAAGCCTAAAGCCCTTCATAAGCTCGCCGACGGTGTGCTCGCAGTCGGCGGCGCTTCCGCCGTTGCCGCAGCACATCATTTTTTTGCCGTTTTTATATGCTCTGAGCAATATATCAAAAGCGTCCTCTATTTCCTTTTTGCAGTTTAAAAGCGCCGCGTTTTCTTTAAAAAACTCCGAAAAAAGGAGCGTTGTTCTTTCTTTCATATCTTTCACCGTTCAAAACAAAATTCCGAGCGCCGCAAAGTCGCCTATCGAATCACCGAGCTTTGCGGGAACAATTTTACAAACCGAAGCGCTGTTTATTAACGCCTCTTTTTTTATTATATCAAATATAACGCTGTTAAAAAACTCGCTGTTTCTTTCATAAATACTGCCTATTACTATCATTTCGGGGTTAAGAATGTCTATTATCACCGAAAGCCCTCTGCCGAGGTATTCTGCCGAGGTTTTAAAAACCTCTTTTGAAAACCCGTCGCCCCCGTACATTGCTTCGGCGATTTTTGCCGCAGTAATAAGGGAAAGGTCTTTTTCGGACTCAAACAGCACGCTTTTTTTGTTTTCGTTAAGATATTTTCTGCCGATGATTTTTGCAAGGTCGGCTATTCCGCCGCCCGAGCAAAAGCCCTCAAACGAGCCTTTTTTGCCGTAGCCCTCGGGCCCGTCTTTTGAAAGCCTTATGTGCCCGACTTCGCCCGCCATATCGGAAGCCCCGGTATAAAGCCTGCCGTTTAAAATAAGCCCCGCGCCCATACCCGTGCCGAAGGTCAAAAACACCATATTTTCGGTATTTTTACCCGCGCCGAAACGCCACTCGGCAACAGCACAGGCGTTTGCGTCGTTATGAAGCACCGCTTTAACGCCGAACCGCTCTTCAAAAAGGGCGGTTATCGGCACATTGTCCCAATCGGGAAGATTCGGCGGACAGTTTATCGTCCCTTTTTTGCTGTCAAGCGGGCCGCCGCACGAAATGCCGATTCCTATAAGCTCGGTTTTTTTGACTCCGTTTTTTAAAAGCAGATTTTCGGCAGTCGAAAACAGCTCGTCAATAACCGCTTTATACCCGCGTTTTACGTCGGTTTTAAAAGCCGACCTGTCAATGATAAATCCGTCTGTCGTGTCGCCCAATTCGCCGCGCCCGAGGACTGCGGCGCACTTTGTGCCGCCGATGTCAATTCCGAGAGAATACAAATAACTCACCCTTTGTTTTGTCTTCAATCGGATTTTATCACAAAGAGCGCTTTTGTTCAATACATTATTTTCGCGCTGTAAAAACCCTCGTCGCCTGTTCTTCTTATTATTACTTCGGCAGTGACGTTCACCGTCGATTTTTTATAGACCTCATCCCAATTGTCCTTAACCTCGCTGTAATATCTGCCGCTTTTTAAGCTCAGGCGCTTTCCGAGGCGCGCGGCGTCGCACCCAAGCTCGTCCTTTAAAAGCGCCGTGCAGCTTTTAACCTGCTCTTCAAGCGATTTTTCGGCGCTTTTTGATATTTCTTTAAGCGATTTTACATCGACCGCGCCGAAATCACCTCCGCCGAACTCGTTCAAATCGGCATAAAGCTTTATTTTAAGGTTAAACACGGGCAAACCGTCTTTAATTTCGATATTATATTTTGAATGCGAGCTTACTATAAGCATCGAAACGCGCCTTCCGTTTTCAAGGGTAACGTCAAGGCTGCCTTTTTCGACCCTGCCGTCAAGATAGAGCATTGAAGAAGAATCTTTTTCGTCAACATAAGAAACAAAGTCGTTGTCCTTATTAAACACGGCGCACCCCGAAAGTTTGAATTCGTCGTTATCCTTATTTTTTATAACGGATATTGCGGGCAGTTTAAGACTGCTTGTTTCCTCCTCCATAACCGTTACAGCGTCAACGACCCTGATTTTAGGCACAAGCGAAAGCTTATTGCCCGTTTTTAATATGCCTTCAAGAACCTCGCTTTTAACGCCGTTGTCGGTCACATTTGCACCGATAACTTCTTCTGCCGTGCAATCCTTTGCAATGCATATAAGCATTGACGGCTTTGTGTTATAGTCGCGCTCAAAAAAATCAAGAATATCCGAAATATCTTTTTTTGCGGCGCTTTTTCCCAAAACCACAACCCTTGTGTGGGCGTAAAGCGGTGCGTTGCCGCATTTAAGCGTAATATTGTTGACAGCCTCGGATATGCTTTCGCCCGACGACGTAAAAACTCTTGTTCTGCGCTCGCCCGTGTCATCGCCGCCGACGGCGCTGCTTTGAAGATTGTTGAGCATTTCGACGGTGGCGATTATTTTATCGCCGTCAACATCAATACCCAAGCCCTGTATTATCATCATTTCAGAAAGCTCTATGCTCGCTCTTTCACATCCGCAAAGAAGAAGCGCGCACGGCGCAAGAGCCATTATAAGCGAAAAAATTTTAAACAGCCTTTTCAAGCTTCTTTCCCCTCTTTCTTTTTGCTGCGTATATAATAAGACAAACCGTCGGAAGCAAAACCGCAGTAATTAAAAACGGCACGGCAAAAAAAGCGTCGAGCGACAAAAAGCGGTATCTTTTTATATCGTGCGAAACCCAGATGGTAATGCCGCCCGCAAACGCCGCGGCGAAAATTGCGGGCAAATATTTAAAGCGCGAATTAAAAATGTTATTGAAGCATTCTTTAAATACCGTAAGCTGTAAAGAAAGCTTTAAAATAACGCACAGCATCCAAACGGCGGTTTCGATTGCGTCAAATCTGTCAAAAACACCCACGCCGCCCACGGTTGAAACAGCATAAACGGGAAAAAGCTGAGTATCTGCAAACGTGCCCAGCTCCCCTACAACGCAAAAGCCCAAAACGGACATTGTAAGAGCCGTAAGCCCGAGCCAAGTAAAATAGCCCTTTTTAATATTTCCGCGTATTTTCGGCAAGAACACAAAAAGCGCCGAAAGCTCGTTGCAAAAAAACGAAAAGCCGAATCTGTCCGAGAAAAACTGCGGCACGCTCTCGTTAAAAAGCGGCGTAAAATTCAAAAAATCAAATTCGTTTATAAGAGTAGTGCACACAGCCGCGACCGTTCCCAACACAACAAGAACGGTAAAAACAACGCCGCCGCGCGTTACAGCCCCGATGCCGAGAAACGATATTACCGCGCACACGCCGAGGATTATCACGGTAAAAAACGACATATCCGTCTGATAAAACATAACGGAGCTTGCAAACAAATCAAAGCGCGAAGCCGTGCCTATTAGCCCCATAAGAAACGATATACAGTAAAGCACCGAAAAAACGACCGAAACAACCCTTGCGTTGCCGTTTAAAAAGCCGAATGCGCTTTCGCCTCCGATATACTTTATATATAAAAATGCCGGTATCATAAGCACAATATTAAAAAGCGCATAAATAAGCGGTCTTATAACCGTGTCGGAAGAGCCGACGTCGGCTTCGGTGTTTGACATATACATAAAAACGCCGACAAGTATCGAAAGATATATTGCCGAAAAAAAGCCTGCGGTGCTTATTTCTGTTTTTTCCATAACCCACCCACTCAGTTCAATTTGTTGATGTTGAAAATTCTTTTTTCAAGCGATGTCACGCCTGCCCTCGAAAATGTGTCGCGCCACAGCGAGCGGTCATAGGGCGTAAGCGGCGAAAGAAAGCTTATGCCGTAGTCGTTCATGGAAGCAAGGCTCATAATTAAAAACGCCGCACCGAGCATAAGCCCGTAAAGCCCCGTAAGCCCGCCGACGACTATAAACCCTATTCTTAAAACCGCGGTCGGCTGATAAAGCGTGGACACAACAAGCGAGGTAATCGCAGAGAGCGCCACAACAATAAGCATCGGCGCGCCTATAAGTCCCGCAGACACTGCCGCGTCGCCGATTACAAGCGCGCCGACAATGCTCACGGCGTGGCCGACGGCTTTTGGCATTCTTATTCCCGCTTCGCGCACAAACTCATATATTAAATGTATTATCAAAGCCTCGGTTGTAAGGTCAAAAAGCGTGTTGCTTTCCATAAGCACAATGCTGTAAAGAATATCGTTCGGCAAAAGCTCCTGATGAAAAAGACATATCGAAACAAAAATACCGGGCAAAAAAACGCTTATGAGAAACGCGGTAATTCTTATTATTCTTATAAAGGTTGCAAAATAAGGGCGGTTGAAATAATCGTCAAGCTCCTGAAAATTTTCGATAAAAAGTATCGGCACAACAAGCGCGAACGGCGTGCCGTCCACAAGAAGCCCCACCTTGCCCTCGTTAAGCTTTGCGCTGAACGTGTCGGGGCGCTCTGTAGCACCCACCATCGAAAACATACTTTTTCTTTTGGTGTCAAGCGTCCGCCTCAAATATGTGGCGTCGTAAATCATATCGTATTCGGTATTTGAAAGGCGGCGCATAACCTCTCTTAGCGTTTCCTTTTTAACCTTGTCCTCCATATAGCACACGGCTACCCTTGTTTTGCCTGTTTTGCCGATTTCAAGCATTTTCACTTTAAAATTCACCGTACAAAGCCTTTTTCTTACAAGGGTCAGGTTTGTTTTTACATTTTCGACAAACCCCTCGCGCGAGCCGCGCTCCTGCACCTCGGTTTCGGGTTCTTCAAGAGAACGCTCGGGAAGCGACTGAACTCCGACCGTTACACACTCGGTCTCGCCGTCGATAAATACGATTATGTTGCCCCTTAAAATATCCAAAATGGCGCTGTCAAGGCTTTTTTCTTTTTTAACCTCGGTTGTAAGAAGCACGTTTTCAATAAGAAAATCGGCACAGTTATTATCGGGAAGCGGCTTATTGAAATTAAGTACGGGTTTTATTACGGCCTCCGTTATATTGCGCGAGCTTGTTAAGCCGTCGCAGTTTGCAAACACCACGGTCTTTCCCGAAACCTTGCTTTCTCTTACAAGAATATCAAACACATCAAGAAACACCTTTTTTATTATTTCGCCGTTTTCTTTTGCATTAGCCCTTACGCCGCCGAAACGCTCTTCCGAAATTTCGCCGACATCTATATAAGGTCCCTTTTCTTTTTTCATAAACAATCACCGCTTTTAGTTTTCCAAATTTTAAATGAATATACAAAATTTTTATGAGAAAAATAGTTACGGTGATTTTATGCTTACAACAATCATAAGAACTCTTATTTTATATCTTGCCGCCGTCTTTTCCGTAAGACTTATGGGAAAACGGCAAATAGGCGAATTACAGCCGACGGAGCTTGTGGTAACTATTCTGCTTTCGGAAATAGCCGCAATTCCCATACAGGACAACGACATTCCCCTTATAAACAGCATCGTTCCGCTTATGCTGCTTGTGGGCTTTGAAATACTTTCATCGGTAATAGGCATAAAAAGCGTGCGTTTTCGCAAAATAAACGACGGAAACCCTTTTATTATAATAAAAGACGGCGTAATAGACCAAAAAAAGCTGAAGGCACTGCGCCTTACGGTTGACGACCTGCTTTCGGCATTAAGGCAAAAGGACGTTTTCGATATTTCGGACGTCGAATATGCCGTAATGGAAACAAACGGCGCGGTATCGCTTCTTTTAAAGCCCGAAAAGCGCGGCGTTACGGTGCAGGATATGAATATCACCGTAAAAGACAGCGGGTTTTTGTGTCCTGTTATAGTCGACGGCAGAATTATAGGCAAACATCTGTCAAGCTGCGGATTTTCAAGAAAAAAGCTTGATTCGGCACTGAAAAAAGCCAAGCTTTCGCAAAACGAAGTGCTTTTAATGACGGTTGACAAAAACGGAAAAACGGAAATAATCAAAAAGGAGGCCGGCGGCATATGAAAAAAGCGGTTATAGGAGCGCTTCTTATTGTTCTTGCGCTTGTTATGGGGATTACTTCACTCAAAATAATCGACAAAAGCTGCGACGAATTGACAGAAAGACTCGACGCGCTGAAAAACGCCGCCGAAAGCGGCACAAAAGAGGATTTGAACCGCCAAAGTGTTCTTTTGAACAGTCTTTGGGAAAAGAAAAAAACTTTTTTTCACATTTTTTCAAATCATTCGGTTACAAGCGAGCTTGAAAAGGATTTGGGGAAGCTTATGTATTTTACGGAAAACGGCGACACAGAAAGCCTGCTCGAAGCATGCCGCGACTGCCGCGACGACACACAGCATATAAAACGTTCATCGGAACCCTCTTTAAGCAACATTTTTTAGCGACATTTTTAATTAAATATCTATTGAAAATCGCGAAAAATCGTATATAATTAATTTGAGAGGTGGTAATTTATGGCAACTTTTATCTGGCTCGGCTTATTCGCGGCTTTCATAATCATTGAAGCGGCAACGGCTCAGCTCGTTACCGTTTGGTTTGCCGTGGGCGCATTTTGCTCGTTTATCGCGTCTTTTATTACAGAAAGCATTGCAATTCAGCTTTTAATATTCATTGCTGTTTCGGCAATCGCTCTTCTTGTAACGCGCCCTCTTGTGAGGCGCCTTACTTCGGCAAAAAAGCTCCCCACAAACGCCGATATGTACATAGGCGAAGAGGGGCTTTCGCTTGAAAAAATCGACAATCTTTCGGCAACAGGCCTTGTCAAGGTAAAAGGCTCGCTGTGGACGGCGCGCTCTTTTGACGACTCGCTTGTGATAGAAAAAAACACGCCCGTTATTGTCGAAAGAATTGAGGGCGTAAAGCTTATTGTCAGACCGAAATTATAAAAAATGCAATTCAAATAAATTACAAAGGAGAACGGCATTATGACACTTTTAACACTTGCAGTTAACCCCATGGCATTGGTACTTATTTTTGTTCCGATAGTCATTATTTTGCTTCTTGTCGTTGCGAACATCAAAATCGTTCCGCAGTCAAAAGCATATGTAATAGAGCGCCTCGGCGCTTATTCCACAACGTGGGACACGGGACTTCACGTTAAAATTCCGTTTATAGAGCGCGTTGCAAAGGTTGTTTCTTTAAAAGAACAGGTTGTTGACTTTCCCCCGCAGCCCGTTATCACAAAAGATAACGTAACCATGCAGATAGACACCGTTGTGTTCTTCCAGATAACCGACCCCAAGCTTTTCTGCTACGGCGTTGAATATCCTATTTCGGCAATCGAAAACCTCAGCGCAACAACGCTTCGTAATATCATCGGCGAAATGGAGCTTGACCACACGCTGACCTCGCGCGATACAATAAACGCCAAAATACGCGGTATTCTTGACGAAGCCACCGACCCGTGGGGCATCAAGGTAAACAGAGTGGAGCTTAAAAACATTCTTCCCCCGCGTGAAATTCAGGACGCCATGGAAAAACAGATGAAAGCCGAGCGCGAACGCCGCGAATCCATCTTAAGGGCAGAGGGCGAAAAGGCAAGTCAGGTGCTTGTTGCCGAAGGTAAAAAGGAAGCACAGATTCTTTCGGCAGAAGCCGACAAACAGGCGGCAATTCTTCACGCAGAAGCCGTTAAGGAATCAAAAATCCGCGAGGCAGAGGGCGAAGCCAACGCCATAATCGCAATTCAGAAGGCTCAGGCAGAGGGCATAAGAATGATTAACGAAGCCGCGCCGTCAAGCGAATACCTTTCGCTTCAGGGTATGAAAGCGTTTGAAAAAGCCGCCGACGGCAAAGCGACAAAGATTATCGTCCCCTCGGAGCTTCAGTCGCTTGCGGGAATTGCAAGCGGATTAAAGGACATAGTAAAAGACTGACAGGAATATTTTCGGCCGCAGATTTTGTTTTGTATAAAATCTGCGGCTCTTTGTTAACTATGCACAAGTTATAACGCTTCTTTTCGGCGTTATTCCATATTGTTAATTTTTTATTAAAGTGCTATACTCACATTAGTAACACAATGTTATTAATTCGTTTACGGAGTAAAGCTTTGGATAAAATTTTAGATGTTTCAATAGTCAAGCTTACAAACTACCGCACGGTGTGGGGGTATATACACAAGAAAAAAAGCGTAACCATTCCCCAAATCTCAAAGGCGATAGGGTTAAGCCTGCCGACAGTCACACGCGCCGTCGAATACGGAATTAAAGAAGGCATAATAGAAAGTGTCGGCATAAGCAGTCCCGAGCGCGGCAGAAAAGCACAGGTTTATTCGCTTCGGGCGGACTATATACATTTTATACTCATATACATTGACTCGGAAAAACTTCGTTTTGTTGTTCACGACTTTTTGAGCCGCGACATAAAACACGGTGAAGTTCCCGTAAACAACGATAACGTCCTTCGCATACTTGAAGAGGTTTCGGTTTCTCTTTGCGAGTCCGACGTCTTAATCTCTATGATTTCAATTGCCTTTTCGGGCGTAATGCATAAAGGCACTGTTATCGACTCTGCCGCATACCGTTCGCTTAACGGTGTAAGCCTTATTAACGCCGTCGCCAAAAGAACAGGCAAGCTTGTTTTGGCTGACAATGACCTTCACATAACGGCTTTAGCCGCACCGACATATAAAGGCCACATAAAAGACGAAACAACTCTGCTTTTCGCTTTCGGCAAAACTGCAAGCGGTATAGGTATTACAATTTGTGATTATGTTATTCACGGAGCGGGCGGCGCCGCAGGCGAAACAGGCAACATTCCGACACTTACCGAAGATGTTGCAGAAAAAAGAACAGAATTTTGCGCCGAAAGGTTGCAGGCAGCAATAGCGCTTTTAAACCCCAAACGCGTAATAATGTATGAATTGGACGGCATTGTCCTCTCAAGCGATATTGAAGCCGTTTTGGCAAAAAATCTTAAACCCTATATTCTGCCGGAATTTGTAAAAGGAAGGGATTTTTCAAAGGATTGCTTTATCGGGCTTTCTTTATCTTGCGAAGAAGAAATTAAGCGCAACTTAAAAGAAAGGCTTGATTTGTGATATAGCATGGCTGAGTTCTTCAAGGGCAGTCTTTCGTATTACAATTAAAAATTGCCCGATTACAGAAAAATAAAGCTTTTAAGGCGTGTCGGTTTCGACCCTCTCTTACGCCTGCGGCGGTTTATACCGCCGTAATTTCGCCGCATTTAATAACATACCTTTATTAAATTTGTTTATCACCGCATTTCTTTGTGCATACAGCATAAAAAAATTCGGTTATAAATATATGTAATTAATAACACGTCTTTATTAATTACCTTTCGACAATAATTGTTTGCCGAAAAAATCAATTTACAAAGGAGAAAATCAAAATGAAAAAATGCAAAAAAACGTTAAGCATCATTCTTTGCCTGTGCATACTGCTTTCTTTTTCAACAGTATCGCTTCAGGTTTTTGCGCTTGACAAATCATCTGCGGTATCGGACTTTGAAGCCGCAGTAAACGGCTTCGGCGGAAATGTCGGCGTGAAAGACCCCACCGAAGATGACCTTAACGCCTACAACAAGCTTGTTGCCGCCTACAAGGCTTTGTCAAACGCCGAAAAAGAAAGCATTGATATTTTCGCATTTGACAATTTCTATCACATCGTTTTTGAACGCGAACGTCAGATTTCCATTACGGAAAATCCGAAGATTGCTTCGTACAATAAACAGCACTACATAAATGCCGCCGCAGGAACAGAGGCAACGCTCGGCACGCTCCCCTCTTATGTTGCCGCCGCGCTTAACCTTGCGGCAAAACTTTCGGACAAAAAAGTCTCAACAGACGATAAAAAAGCCCTTTGGACTTCGGCCGACCGCAACACACGCATTATGGCGGGATGCTACAGCTCATCGAACGGTGTTCTTTCATCTGCCCTCAAAGACAACATTTTCAAAGGTCTTAAGCTTATAACCGACACAGTTTTCAACGACCTTCTGTCTGAGAACCCCGCACCAGCAAAGCCGAAGAACCCCGGCTCTGCACCGAAGCCCTCAAAATACGAACAGGGCGAAAACGACCCCGCATATATTGCCGATTTTAACGAATGGCTCAAAAAATCGGAAGAATACAGCACAGCTTACGCCAACGAATATACTCACAAGGGTAACCTTTATATCGAGGCTCTTAATTGGGCGGCTTCTTCCGACAGCTTATATAAAGCCGCAACAGACGCTATTGTTGCATTGAAAAACGCAAAAGCAGCTTTCGACAGCGGCGACCCCGCGGCAACGGCGGCAGCGTCCTCTGCGGTTGCGCTTTATAACGCAATGAGCGAAGCCGACAAAAACTTCTTCAACGACATAAGCTACACATTCTATGGCGCACCCGTAAACAAAGTTACTTCTTGGGGCTATAAATCGTATAATTCCTCTTCCCTTTACGAAGCGTGCGTTGACATCGGAAACGCAATCTATGTAGACCGCTTTGTTGAAACGGTAGCGAAAATCACAGAGCCGTATGAAAGAGCCGACATAGACGCTGTAAAAGCCGCTTATGCGCTCGTTCCCGAAACGCTTAAAGGCACTATTCCCGAAGAAACGCTTTTAAAATATAAAGCCATTCTTGCGTGCATCGGTCCCGACGAACCCACAGGCGAAATGCCTAACCTTAAAGATTATAAGAGCACAAAGGTAAAATACAACCTTTCCGTTACAAAACGTTCCGTAACAAACTCAATCGGCGAGCTTGAAGCAGTTCTTCTTTCGCTTCTTGACCTTCCCGACGGCAGCCTTCAGGGGCTTACGGCAACAAAGCTTTACACAAACGAAACCGTTGCGCTTCTTGCCAAAAAGCTCTTCCCGCTTGTCGGCGGTCTTACGAATCTTGCCGCAAAAAGCCCTGCCGACCTTGCTTCAAAGCTTGACCACGAAACAAATGCCGGTGCAATTGCCGCTCTTAACGAAGCGGCAAACACGCTTGATTCTGACGGCAACAAAGTCGGAAAGCTTGACGCATGGCAGTACCTTACCGTTAAAGACGGCGATTTCGGCTTTGCAAACGGCGACAGAGAAGGCTTTATTGACGCTCTCTCTTCAATATTCCGTCCGCTTTCAATCGTTACCATGGTAATAACGCTTGAAAACAAAATCGACACATCAAACGGCACATATACCTACGGCGCATACGAGGACCTTGTACCCGTATTTGAAGCGCTCGGCATAGAAGGCTTTATGTCATCGCACGAATACACGCTCTATGTAAACGCAGGTGCAAATTCCGACGAAAAAATGGACCGCCGCATTCGTCCGATTCTTGTTGCGGTTTGCAACCTTATCGACAGCATCGCAAACTCCGAAGAACCGCTTACAGCCGCTCTTGAGCTTCTTCCGAAAGCCGCGCGCCTTATAGACACAGGACTTCTTGACAAGCAGTTCTATTCGCTTAAAAGCAAGCTCGGTCTCGGTCTCGGCGACAATATAAATCTTGACCTTACGACAGAAGGCATTTTCAATCTTGTCGCACCCAAGCTTTCAGACCTTGAAGTCAAAGCCGCAGAGGTTGACGAAAACGGCACCGAAATCTCGCCCGCAGTCAGAGTTTCGATAAATCTTGACAAAGATAATTTCCTTAAAGCAATTAAAGACATTTCCGGATGCGGCAAATTTGCTGCGAAGGAAAGCGTTGCACGCGGATGCAGATACTATGTAACAATCGAAGGCGACGCTGCGGATACATTCACCGTTCTTTTCAAATACCTCCACTCTGAAATCAAAGCAAATAAAGACGCTATCGGCACAGCTCTCGGTACTGTAAGCACAGAACCTGCCGTTTCGGCAATACTCAAGCTTGTTGTAAACGGCGTAGCTTCGTTAAGCGCAGAAAAAGCGCTCAGAGCAGTCGTTAAAATTCTTCCCATAGTAAGGGCAGGCGTGAGCGTCGTTAAGTGGATAAAGGTTATTTTCCGCTGATATAAGTTTATAAATCAAAGAGCGTCCCGGTTAAAGCCGGGGCGCATTTTTTATACAGTATAATTTGTAACACAGCCCCGAAAAACGAATAGTATAAGGTAGAGAGGACTGAGACAAATGAACAAGAAATTCCTCATTCTCGGCGGAGACGACCGTTCGCTGTATTTGGGCGAATATCTTGAAAAGCAGTCGCTTAACGTGTGTTACTATGCTTTTCGGGATACCGACTGCTTCAAAACGCTTAAAGAAGCCGTCTTTGACGTTGACTGCATAATACTTCCGCTCCCCTTTACCCGTGACCGTGTAACGCTCAACGCGCCGCTTTTTGACGAAAAAATTCAAATAGCCGATATTTGCGCTTTAATTGACTCTTCAAAAACCGTTTTCGGCGGCCAGCTGCCCAAAAGCTTTTGCGAAGAGCTTGATTTAAAAGGCGTTTTTTGGTGCGACTATTTTTCGCTTGAAGAGCTTGCCGTTTTTAACGCCGTGCCCACGGCGGAGGGCGTAATAGGTATTTTAATAGATAAGCTTCCCATAACCGTCCGTTCAATGAAATGCGCAGTTACCGGCTACGGCAAAATAGGTAAAGAAATAGCCGCGTCTCTTAAAGCGCTCGGCGCAGACGTCACCGTTATTGCAAGAAAGCCGCGCGACGCGGCAGAGATACTGTCACAATCAATGCACACCTGTACGTTTAAAGAACTTAAAACAGAAAAAAACGATTTTGACGTGCTGATAAACACCGTACCCGCAAAGGTCATAGGCAAAGAGGAAATGAACAACTTAAAATCGGATTGCCTGCTTTTGGAGGTCGCCTCGCCGCCGTTCGGCATAGACTTCGGCGCGGCTAAAGAGCATGCCCTGACTGTAATTAAGGCAAGCTCCTTACCGGGAAAGGTCGCCCCCAAGACCGCAGGCGAAATAATCGGTAAAACAATTTTTCCGATATTTGAAAAGAAAGGGCTGATACCTTGAAAACAATCGGATTTGCCGTATGCGGCTCGTTCTGCACATTTGAAAAAGTGTTTAAAGAGGCGGAACATCTTACAACACTCGGTTATTCGCTTGTTCCGATAATGTCCGAAAACGCATACAATCTTGATACCCGCTTCGGCTCGGCGGCGTTCTGGCGCGAAAAATTCCACGCGATGACCGACAGAAAGATTATTCACACGCTTCAGGACGCAGAGCCGATAGGTCCGAAAAAGCTTCTTGACGCGCTTATTATAGCCCCCTGCACCGGCAACACGCTCGCTAAGCTTTCAAACGGAATTACCGACACACCCGTAACGCTTGCGGCAAAGGCGCATTTAAGAAACGGCAGACCGCTTATAATAGCGCCCTCCACAAACGACGCGCTTTCAAACGCCGCAAAAAACATAGGCGCTCTTCTCAATTATAAAAACATCTACTTTGTGCCGTTCAGGCAGGATAATTCCGAAAAAAAGCCATGCTCCATGGTCGCCGAATTTGCGCTCATCGAGCAAACGCTTGAGGACGCATTTTCAGGCGTTCAGACGCAACCCGTAATAATAGCGCCGAAATAAAAAATTTTTAAAAACCTATTTACAAAAGAAAATTTTTCGTTTATGATATAAGCATAAAAGGGAGTAACTCGGCAACACCCTGTTGCTTGGCATCGGTCGTCAGTACGGCTATAAGCCCGCCGCTGCCGCAGTCATTGACTAAGAGTGAGACTTTTACCGCTTCAAACGCGGTAAAAGTCTTTTTTTGTTACTCTTTTTTAAATATTATTGTGAGGAATAAGCAATGAAGTATTACCTTGAGTCAACCGACGACGTTCTTAAATCCGTCAATTCATCAAAAGACGGACTGAACGCCGAAGAAGCCGCCGCAAGGCTTGAAAGAGACGGAAAAAACAAGCTCGCCGAGCCTAAAAAGGATTCGGCGCTGAAAAGATTTTTTTCGCAGATGAAAGACCCGATGATAATTATATTGATTGTTGCCGCGGCAGTTTCGGCAATAACCGATATGTTTGAAGGCGGAGCGTTTCATCTTAAAGTGCCGACAGATACGCTTATAATTCTTTTTGTTGTAATAGTAAACGCAATTCTCGGCGTTGTACAGGAGAGCAAAGCCGAAAAAGCAATTGAAGCGTTGCAGGAGATGTCTGCGGCAACGACAAAAACGCTTCGCGGAAAAAGCGTCCAAAACATCAAAAGCGAAGACCTCGTTGTCGGCGACGTTATTCTTCTTGAAGCGGGCGACAGCGTTCCTGCGGACTGCCGCATAATTGAGTGCGCAAGCTTAAAAATCGAAGAAGCCGCGCTGACGGGTGAATCCGTTCCCGTAAACAAGCTTGTAAACGCGCTTTCTTTAAAAAAGAAAGATGATGACAGCGTACCGCTCGGCGACAGAAAAAATATGGCTTATATGGGTTCGACAGTAGTTTTCGGCAGGGGCAAAGCCGTTGTCACTTCGACAGGCATGAACACCGAAATGGGCAAAATAGCCACCGCCATTACATTGGCGCAGGACGGCAAAACGCCGCTTGAATTAAAGCTTGAACAGCTTTCAAAAACGCTTACGAAAATAGTGCTCGGCGTGTGCATTTTTATTTTCGCCTTTGATATAATCACAAAATATGTTCTCGTTGCCGACAAACCCGACTTTTTGACGCTTTCGCTCGACAGCTTTATAACGGCAATAGCGCTTGCCGTCGCCGCAATTCCCGAAGGACTTGTTGCGGTAATGACAATAGTGCTTGCAATAGGCGTTACAAATATGTCTAAGCGAAACGCAATAATAAGAAAAATGACTGCGGTTGAAACGCTCGGCTGTACGCAAATAATCTGCTCCGACAAAACAGGCACGCTAACCCAAAACGTTATGACCGTTGTAAAGAGCTTTTCGGACGACGAAAAGCTTCTTGCAAAAGGAATGGCGCTTTGCACAAACGCCGAAATCGGAAGCGACGGCACAAAAACAGGCGAACCCGACGAAATAGCTCTTATACGCTTTGCAGAGTCTTTGGGACTTAAAAAGCACGACCTTAAAGCATCAGCCCCGAGAATAGGCGAAATACCCTTTGACTCGGGCAGAAAGATGATGAGCACCGTGCACGAGGAAAACGGTACAACAGTTCAATATACAAAGGGCGCACCCGATGAAATCCTTAAAAAATGCACACACGCGGTTATCGGCGGAAAAACCGTCCCGATGACAGCTGAAATTAAAGAAAAAATACTTGAAAAGAATACCGAAATGGGCAACGAGGCGCTCAGAGTTTTTGCCTGCGCTTCAAAAACATATTCTGTACCGCCCGAAGAGTATACCCCGGAAAATTGCGAATGCGATATGACCTATATAGGTCTTACAGGTATGATTGACCCCGTAAGACCCGAAGTCAAAGCCGCAATAGAAGAATGCCGCACCGCGGGAATAACGCCGATTATGATAACGGGCGACCACATAAACACCGCAAAAGCCATTGCAAGAACTCTCGGTATCCTCAAAAATGACAGCGAGGCTATGGAGGGCGCCGAAATCGACAAATACTCGGACAGCGAATTTGAAAAGATAGCCGAACACGTCTTTGTTTATGCGCGTGTTCAGCCCGAGCACAAAACAAGAATAGTAAACGCCTGGAAAAACAAAGGCTATGTCACCGCCATGACGGGCGACGGCGTAAACGACGCGCCCTCTATAAAATCTGCCGATATAGGCATAGGTATGGGCATTACAGGAACGGACGTTACAAAAAACGTTGCCGATATGGTTCTTGCCGACGACAACTTTGCAACAATCGTTTCGGCAGTCGGCGAGGGCAGAAGAATCTATGACAACATAAGAAAAGCCATTCAATTTTTGCTCGGTTCGAATCTTTCGGAGGTTCTTTCGATTTTCTTTGCGTCTATCATGAACTTCAACATACTGTCAGCCACCCACCTTTTATTTATAAACCTTGTTACCGACTGTTTCCCCGCGCTGGCTCTTGGTCTTGAAAAACCCGAAAACGATATAATGAAAAGAAAGCCGCGCAGTAAAAATGACGGCATTTTCGCCGGCGGACTCGGCATTGACTGTCTTTATCAGGGCGTGCTTGTAACCGTTCTCACGGTGGCGGCGTTCTATATCGGCGAATTTCTTGAAACAGGCACGTGGATATTCAGAAACATTTCGGACTGCAACGAGGGTATGACAATGGCGTTTTTTACAATGTCAATGTGCGAAATCTTCCATTCCTTCAACATGCGCTCTCAAAGAGCTTCGTCTTTGGGTATGGTAATAAAGGGCAGTCATAATATACCTCTTTACATCGCAATGGCGGCGTCGCTTCTTTTGACTACCGCAATAATCGAAATTCCCTTCTTTGCAGATATGTTTAATTTCACACAGCTTGATTTTAAAGCATATTCAATTTCGCTTGCGCTTGCCTTTTCAACCGTTCCGATTGTCGAAATCGTTAAATTTTTCCAACGAAAAGCGGCAAAACGTGCAAATAAACAACATTCGCATTAAACAATGCGTTTGAAAATCATTGGGTCATTCGACATTATTTGACCGTTTAAACATTACGAAAATCCCTTTACAAATGCAAAATTTCCGTGTATAATGCCATTTGTAAAGGGGAGTAACTCGGCAAGCGGCTTTCGCCGCTGCTTGACTCTGTCGCCAATCTCGGCAAATATGCCCGGCAGCGTCTTTAGCGTTTTTACTGCTTAAAGAGTGAGACTTTTACCGTTTTTCACGGTAGAAGTCTTTTTTTACACCCCGAAAAACGAAAAGAGGTTTAATTATGAAGCACTACCTTGAATCGGCAGAAGAGGTCTTGAAAGAGGTAAACTCTACAGAAGACGGCCTTTCCTCCGAAGAGGCAGCCGCAAGGCTTGAAAAGCACGGCAAAAACAAGCTTGCCGAAGCCGAAAAAGAGGGCCTTTTCAAAAAGTTCATAGGCTCTCTTGCAGACCCCATGATTATTATGTTGCTTGTCGCCGCGCTTGTTCAGGCGGCGGTCACGGTATTTGAAACCGTAAAAGCAGGCAACGGCGCGCATTTCTCAGACTTTGCAGACGTTCTTGTTATTCTTGTTGTTGTTATAATCAACACGATAATGAGCCTTGTTCAGGAAAGCAAAGCCGAAGCCGCCATGGACGCTCTCATGCAAATGACAGCCGCCACAAGCCGCGTTTTAAGAGACGGCAAAATCGTTTCCGTAAAGAGCGAAGACATTGCCATAGGCGACGTTATTGTTCTTGAAGCGGGCGACGCAGTTCCTGCGGACTGCCGTATTCTTGAGTCGCACAGCTTAAAGGTTGAAGAAGCGGCGCTCACGGGCGAATCTGTTCCCGTAAGCAAAATTATAGACGTTCTCAACCTTAAAGACACGTCAAAAGACGTTGCTTTGGGCGACAGAAAGAATATGCTTTACAGCGGTTCTACAATCGTTTACGGCAGAGGCAAAGCGGTTGTTACCGCCGTCGGAATGGATACCGAAATGGGCAAAATCGCCGACGCTTTAAACGACGCCGAAAAAGAAGAAACCCCCTTGCAGAAAAAGATGGGCGAGCTTTCACACTTCCTTACAAAGCTCGTAATCGGCATATGCGTTGTTGTTTTTGTTGTCGGCGTTATCGAATCAATAGTTCTCAACGACGGTCCGTTCACCTGGCAGCTTTTGGGCGAAAGCTCGCTTAACACGTTTATCGCCGCAATAGCGCTTGCTGTTGCCGCAATCCCCGAGGGTCTTCCCGCGGTTGTTACGATAATCCTTTCAATCGGCGTTACCGCAATGAGCAAGCGTCAGGCGCTTATAAGAAAGCTTACGGCGGTTGAAACGCTCGGCTGCACACAGATTATCTGCTCGGATAAAACAGGTACTCTTACGCAAAACAAAATGACCGTTGTCGACCACTACGGCGACGACGAAGAGCTTATCGCAATAGCCGGCGCGCTTTGCTGCGACGCGAACATCAGCGAAGACGGCGTTGTCACGGGCGAGCCGACAGAAGCCGCTCTTGTTTCTTATGCAAATTCGCTTGGTCTTAATAAAAACGACCTCGTTAAAAAGAGCCCCCGCGTAGGCGAAGCTCCGTTTGACTCGGGCAGAAAAATGATGTCCACCGTTCACAAAACCGAGGCGGGAATTGTTCAGTACACAAAGGGCGCGCCCGATGTTGTAATTAAGCTTTGCCGCCACGCGCTTATTAACGACAAGGTTGTTCCGATGACCGACGAAATTGCAAAAGCAATTGCCGCCGATAACAAACGTATGGCAGACAGTGCGCTTCGCGTGCTTGCCGTTGCTATGAAAAAGCACGAAGAAATCCCCTCGGATATGTCTCCCGAAGCGCTCGAAAACGACCTTATTTTCGTCGGTCTTACAGGTATGATTGACCCCGTAAGACCCGAGGTTAAAGCCGCTATTGCAGAGTGCCGCGAAGCGGGAATACGCCCCGTTATGATAACGGGCGACCACAAGGATACGGCAGTCGCCATAGGCAGAGAATTGGGAATTATTTCGGATGCTTCCGAAGCTATTCTCGGCTCGGAGCTTGACGCATTTTCGGACGAAGAGCTTAAAGAAGAGGTTGTAAAATATTCTGTTTATGCCCGCGTTCAGCCCGAGCACAAAACAAGAATAGTCAAAGCCTGGAAAGCCCGCGGAATGGTTACAGCCATGACGGGCGACGGCGTAAACGACGCACCCTCAATTAAATCTGCCGATATAGGCATTGGCATGGGTATAACGGGAACGGACGTTACAAAGGGCGTTTCCGACATGGTTCTTGCCGACGACAACTTTGCGACAATAGTCAACGCCGTCGAAGAAGGCAGAAAAATTTACGACAACGTTTGCAAGGTTCTTCAGTTCCAGCTTTCAACAAATATGAGCGAAGTCATTATTATGTTCGTCGCTTCTATTCTTCACTTTACGCTTCTTTCACCCGTTCATCTTCTTTGGATTAACATGGTTACCGACTCGCTTCCCGGACTTGCTTTAGGTATGGAAAAAGCAGAAGGCAACCTTATGAAGAGAAAACCGCGCGCCACAACCGACGGCATTTTCTCACACGGCGCGGGATTTGATATGGTCTGGCAGGGCATTTACCTTTCAATAGTAGAGCTTGCCGCATATTTCATCGGCTTCTATTTGGAAAACAAGACTCTTACAGGCTGCATTTTCACCGAAACCACATGCGTAAACGCAATGGCAATGGCATTTTTAACAGTTAACTTTGCAGAAATGTTCTGCGCCGTCAATATGCGTTCACAGCTCGGCTCGGTATTCTCAAAGGATATGTTCAAGAAAATGAACTGGTGGCTTGTCGGTGCGTTCATTGTCACATCGCTTCTTACGCTTATGGCAATTTACACACCCGGTCTTCAGGAAGTTTTCGATATACTTCCCGGCACATTCGCACCGGAAGAGCTTCTTATAAGCTTGCTTCTTGCCGCCTCTACCCTTCCGGTATTTGAGCTTGGCAAAGCAATCAGAAGAAAAACCGCAAAATAAAATTTGCACTGCATTAACTTTCCCCGCAAGGCGATTTCGGTCGCTTTGCTGGGGATTTTTCTTTTCAGACATTTTCCGTTAAAAAATTTTTAACATTTCAATAACGATTTCGCTAAAATCTATCGACAAATGCGAGAAAATATGTTAATATTTACCCATATCAAATATATTTTCAGAGGTGATGTAATGGCAAACTGTCCGAAATGTCATGAGCACCTACGGCTCAGAGACTGGAAACAAATCTGTCCGCATTGCGGCGCCAATATCGTTCTTTACGATATGCAGGAGCGCCTGATGCTTGACGCGGACAAAGCGGAGGTTCAAAATTACCATTTTCAAAAAAAGCTTGACAGGCTTAAAGCGTCGTTTGCAGGGTCAAAGCTTGCCGCCCTCAGAATTTTTACAAGCCTTTTCCCGATAGGCGCGCTGTTTTTGCCGCTTGTTAAATGCAGTTTTTCAGCGCCGCTCCCCGAAAAAGAAGGCAGCCTGAACATCATAGGAATTTACAAAATGTTTTCCGATATTGACTTCGGCGCTCTTTTTAAAGAGCCGTCAAACGACGTAATTCTTTTTACGGCTTCGGCTGTGCTTTTCCTTTTGAGCGTTGTGCTTATACTCGTTCACCTTGTTCTTTTAACGCTTGCCTGTTCAAAAAAGGGAAAACAGCGAAGCTACGCTTTAAACATAATGATGGTTTTGTTTTCATTTGTTTCGGCAGTTCTGTTCGCCGTTTTGCCCTCTTCGTCATTTGCACACGGAACGCTCGGCGTCGGCACATTTTTATATATTCTTCTTTTTGCCGTAAATTTCGGCGTTGAAATTGCAATCTATAAAAAGGGCATCGAAATAACGCACAAGCAGTGCTACGTCGGCGGAATACCGATTGAAGAATATTTCGATATGCTCGAAAGAAACGTTCCGCACGAAGAAATACGCCGCGAAATGTATAAACGCCTCGGCGAAATACAGGCGCAAAAGGACCGCGAGCTTCTTGAAGCGCAGAAGAAAGAAGCCGAAAAAGAAAAAGCCGAAAAAGCAGAAAGCGAGGTGCGGTAAATGTCGGAATATGAAGTAAATACCGCTGTGGAAGAGCAGAACACCGAAATAGATTATTCGCTTCAAAACAGCCTTAAAGCCCCCGCGTATATGAACAGGCTTTTTTGCTCCACAAAAGAACGCGTTGCCTATGTTGTGAAATGCGCCTTCGGCAGTCTCGGACTCGGCAGTTACGACACGGGCTCGGACTTTTACCTTTACAAAATCTACGGCATCTCGCCCACACAGCTTGCAAAAGCCAATGTCGGTCTCGGGATTTACGATATGATTAACGACCCGCTTTCAGCCGCCATAATAGACAATATGCGCTCGCGTTGGGGCAAGTTTAAGCCGTTTCAGTTCCTTTCAATTATTCCCAACATAATAACAGGACTTTTCACCTGCTTTTTGCCGCTTATCGCCATGAACGCAAACTTTGATATGGGCACAAAGCTTTGGGTGTGGATGGCTGTGGCGTACATAAACGAAACCGTAAACGCCTTTGTGGGCGGCGGCGGTTACATTGACAACGTTTTCACCCCAAACCCAAACGAGCGTTCAAACCTTTTGCTTGCCGCAAAATTTGTTTCGGAGCTTGGCTCAAAATTCCCTTCCCAGCTTGCAGGCGCAATATTTGACCTTATAATTAACGGCAAATTAAACCTGAACCTCGTCAAAACGTTTGTTGTACTTAAAACATTTTGGTGGGTCGTTGCAAACGTTCCGAATATCTGGTGGGCAATAGTCAGTAAAGAGCGCGTTCCGCAATCCGAAAAGCCGCCGCACCCGATAAAGGGCATTATGTCGGTTTTCAAAAACAAACCGCTTCTTCTTTATACCCTTTCGGGCTTTATTGACGGAATAGACGTCGGCACCAGCGAATCACTTTATTATTCCGATGTTTTAAAATTCAACTCGATAGGCGTCGTCGGCGGAATAATCGGCTCGCCCATTTCATACGCAAGCTACCCCATTTCAACAAAGCTCAGAAAGAAATTTTCGACAAAAACCTTGTGGATTTTCTCGCGAGGGTCTATAATAGCTTCGGAAACTCTGTTTTTGCTTATAGGCCTTATCGGCGGCAAAGAGAACGGCTTCTACCGCAAAAAAATCCCGATGATAATTGCCTTTTCAATCGGCAACTGCATCGAAATGTTCTTTTATGCCACAAAAAAGGTTGTCGGCAGCGAAATCAACTACGAGGTGCTTGATTATTGCGAATGGAAGAACGGCTACCGCGTAGAAGCAACGATAAACCTGCTCACAAACTACATAAACAAAGCTAAAAATATTCTTCTTCAGCTTATAAACGCATGGCTTCTCGAAAAGTGGGCGGGCTATGAAGCGGGCTTCAACAAGGTTCACACCGTTGACACAATGTTTAAAATGTTTATTGCGGCTTATGCGCCGAGACTCGTTTTTGACTATCTGTGCTTAATACCTATGTTCTTCTATAATCTCGACTCAAAAACGCGTGAAAGAATGTATCTTGACCTTGAAAAAACGCGTGCCGAAGCCGCACTGAAACAAAAGCTAAAAATGGACGCGCAAATGCCCGAAAACGACGGCGCCGAAGAATAATAACACTGTACGGAGGTACTTTTTATGTCAGCGGAATTAATCACACGAATCACATCAATAATTATGTCGGCAATTTCAATGATGGCAAGTCTTGTCGGCATTGGGACGCGCCCGTCAACCGAGGTCGTTCAGGGCTTTGACGAAAAGCCCCAAAACACCGTTCGCATTATGTCGTTTAACGTGCGCTGCACAAATGTAGGCTTGCGCTCGTGGCGTATGCGTGCACCCGATGTGTGCACAACAATAAGAAACGGTATGCCCGATTCGTTCGGCGTGCAGGAAGCCACCGACAATTGGATGGAGTATTTAGACGAAAATCTTACGGAATACGGCCACGTCGGAATCGGCCGCGACGACGGCTCGGGCGAGCACTCTGCCGTGTTTTATCTTAAAGACAAATATGATGTTGTTGACAGCGGCACATTTTGGCTTTCGCCCACACCCGAGGTTTCGTCAAAGGGGTGGGACGCCGCTTTCAGGCGCGTTTGCACATACGCCGTTTTAAAGAACAAAGAAAGCGGTCTTACCTATGTTCACATCAACTCGCATTTTGACCACATCGGCGTAAGCGCCCGCGCAAACAGCGTTGACCTTATTCTTAAAAAAGCCGAAGAGTTCGGCGATTTGCCCGTTGTTTTCACCGCGGATATGAACGTAACGCAAGGCTCTGAGGACTATGTTCACATAACCTCGGGCGTTCTGCGCGACGCAAAATTCGACGCGCCCGACACCATGGATAACCGCACGTTCCACAACTCAAAAAGCGAAGCCGTTGAAAACAGAATTATTGACTATGTTCTTATAAATCCGCACTTCAACGCAAAGGTATACAGAGTTGTTACGGAGCAAATAGACGGCAATCCCCCGTCGGACCATCACCCGATTTATGCCGACCTTGAAATGGTTTAATAAACTGCAAATTAACCGCCGCAGGCTTACCTGCGGCGGTCTTTCGTTTTTTTCAATTTTGTTTTGGGTGTTTTGACAATAAGATTAATTCATAGCAAAAGCAATTAAAATTATCATATTTTACGTTTTTGCGGTCCGGACTTTTTTTCATCCGTTTTTATCTTTTGCGATACATTTCTTCATAGTACGCCGACGCTTCGCGCACCGTGCCGTCAAACATAATTTTGCCGTTTTTCATTACGATGCCGCGCTTACAAAATTCTTCGGCAACGCTCGTTTGGTGCGTAACAAAAAGAAGCGTAACGTTTTCTTTTTCCATAATTTCGTTTATCTTCGTTTTGCACTTATTTTTAAAGGCGGCATCGCCGACGCTTAAAGCCTCGTCAACAATAAGAATTTCGGGCTTTATGTTTACGTTTATCGCAAAACCGAGACGCGCTTTCATACCGCTTGAATATGTTCTTACGGGCTGGTCGATATAGTCCTGAAGCTCGGCAAATTCGATTATTGTGTTTTCAAGCTCTTTAATTTCTTCGTCTTTAAGCCCCAAAATGTGACCTTTAAGATAGATATTTTCGCGCCCTGTGAACTCCATATCAAATCCGCTTGTAAGCTCCAAAAGCGCGCTTACTCTGCCGTTTACCGTGACCTTTCCGCTTGTGGGGAAGGCAACGCCCGTTATCATTTTAAGCACGGTTGATTTGCCCGCGCCGTTTTTTCCGAAAAGCGCAACCGACTCGCCGCGTTCTATTTTAAACGAAACGCCGTCAACCGCTTTTTTAAGCTTGTGCGGCACTTTTTTCACAAATATGCCCGCAAGCCTTGCCCTTGTGCTTGAATAAAGCTTATAAATTTTGCTTACATTATCAAAGCTTATAACAACATCACTCATTGCGGCACCTCTTTAAAGAACGTCGGGAATTTCTTTGCGAAGCTTTTTGTAAGCCCAAAGCGAAAGAAATACAAGTATTGCATAAAAGATTAAATAATAGCTGAGCCTTTTCCCTTGGTCATAAAACCAAATTTCGTTTACAAAGCAGTTTCTGAATCCGTTGCAAATGAATGTTACGGGGTTGAGCATCAAAAAGCGCCTTAACATGGGCTTGTCGCTTACGTTATCAACGTTCCAGATAACGCCCGAAAGCCAAAATACGGCTGTAACAAAAGCTTTTACAAGGTTTGAAAAGTCTTTACTAATTGCGCTTATAAGACCTGCGAAAAGCGCCCACGCGTTAGAGAGCATAAACATCAGGAATATGTAAACGGGAAGCTGCAGTAAATATACCGTGGGCTTGTAGCCCGAAAGCCAAAATACGATTATCGCAACGAGCGTAAGTATTACGTTTACAAAAAGCTTTGAAAGGTTTGTAAACGTCGGTATAGTCATTACTGGGTAGCGCATTTTTGTGACAAGGTAGCTGTAGCGCCTTATGCAGTCCGCGCCGCCGGTGAGGGTTTCACTTATATAAAACCACGGAACCATTCCCGCGATAAGCCAAAGAATGTAGGGTACGCCGCCTACGTTGCCGCCCTTTCTCAAGCCGATTTCAATTGCGAACCAATAAACGAATATTGTAACTATCGGCTTTATGACAGCCCACGCCCAGCCGAGCGCCGCGCCGGTATATGTTTTTTTGAGGTCAGCAACCGCAAGCTTTGCCACCTGCGGAATATTGTCTTTGTGCTCTTTAAGATTAAGGGCTAAAAGCTTGAAATAGCTTAAAATAACTTTCATTTAAGGCTCTCCCGTATTTTATTTGCAATTCTTTTTGTATTGCATGTGTCCGCAGTTTCAACCGTCCTGTTTAAAAAGCTCCCCAAGGCTTCAAAATCATAATTGCCGCCGTCAATAACCGCATAAATATCTTTAAAGCTTTTTGACGAAATCGAAGGATATTCTTTCAGAGGGTCAATAAAAAGCCCGCGCTCTTTTTTATAGCCGTCTATGTCATATGTATAAAAGAACAGCGGCTTTTTTGTAAGCGCCGCTTCGCAAGCCGAGGCGGAATAGTCGGTTATTATGTAATCGGCAAGCGGAAAAATGTTGAAAAGAGAGCTTTCAATATTCACCGCGTTTTCGGGCAGGCTGTGCTTTTTGTCAACGTCGTGGATTTTTATGCACAGATTATATTTTGAAAAATCCACCGTGTCAAGAATTTCATCTATAAAAAATCCGCCGTCCGCCCTGAAGGTCGGTGCATAAAGAATGTTCTTTTTGCCGTTTGAAAGCACGGGATATTTCTCTTTAATTTCTTCAACCCGAAGCTTTTTTTCGCTGCCGCCGTCAAGAATGTAGTCTATGCGCGGCATACCGATTATTTCGATATTTTCTTTTTTGCAGCCGAAGGCTTTTTCATAAAGCTCTGCGGCGCAATGCGAGGCGGCACAAACCGTATCGTAATTTTTGTGCATACAAAGAAGCTCTGCGGTCTTTTTGTCATGACCGCCCTCTTTGCCGAGCGACATAAGCCCAAATTCTTTAAGCCCGCCCAGCGCGTGCCATATCTGCATAACGTGAAAATTTTTTCGGTGCTTCAAAACAGACACGGCAACGTTATATGTATCAATAACGCAATATTGCGCACTTGAAAGCAAAACCATACTTTTTAAAGTATAAACCGCTGTTTTTAAAACGGACACGTCTTTACTGCTTAAAAGCTCGCAAAGCGTTACGACCTCGTATTCGGGAAGAGTTTCTTTAAGCTCGCGCGACAAAAGCAAAAAATCAATCGGCAAAGAGTCGCTTTCGCGCGAAAGCATAACTATTCGTTTTTTTTGCGGTAAAAGTTTAAGGAAAAAATATATAAACCTTAAACCGAAAATTCCGAGTTTTATAACAAGAGTTTTCATTAAACGGCGTCACAACCTTAGCTTTTTTCTGTTATTTTGCAGTTTCGCGCCTGCAATGAATAATTGCAACCCTTTTTTGGAACTGACAAACAACCTCGTAATTAATTGTACCCGTAAGCTCGGCAATCTCTTCGGGGGTGATTGTGTTTTCGCCGTCTTTACCCAAAAGCGTTACTTCGTCGCCGACCTTTGCGTTTTTAAGCCCGGTTACGTCAACCATAAGCTGGTCCATGCAGACCCTTCCTATAATCGGTGCGAAATCGCCGTTTATAAGCACCCTGCCCTTATTTGAAAGGGCGCGCTGATAACCGTCGGCATAGCCGATGCAAACCGTTGCGATGCGCGTTTTTTCTTTTGTGAAATATGTGTGGCCGTAGCTGACGCCCGTGCCCGCGGGCACATCTTTTATGTGGATAATGTGACTTACTATTCGCATGGCGGGTTTAATATCCACACTTCCGTCGTCAACCCATTTTTCGGGATAAAGCCCATACATAATAATGCCGAGCCTTACCATATCAAACTGTTCGCACCCCGTAAGAAGCCCCGCGCTGTTGCAGATGTGCTTTATCGGAATGTGAACGCCGCCGTCTTCGAGCCTTTTTGAAAAATCGCTAAAAAGCTTTAACTGCGCGTTTGTAGCCGACCTGTCTTTTGAATCGGCACAGGCAAAGTGGCTGAAAAGCCCTTCGACATTAACATTCGGCAGACGGCTGATTTTTTTAACGGTTTCAACGCTTTCTTCGTCGCACGAAAAGCCGATTCGCGACATACCCGTGTCAAGCGCGATGTGCACAAGCGCGGTTTTGTTGAGCTTTTGTGCGGCGTTTGAAATAGCCAGCGCATCCTGATAATTAAAAACGGTCTGCGTAATATCATTTTCAATAAGGGTTTCGTACTGATACGGCGAAGTGTAAGAAAGAATAAGAATCGGCTTTTTTACGCCCGCTTCGCGCAGTTCAAGCGCTTCGCCGAGCTCTGCAATGCCGAAATAATCAACCGAATCCTGAATATCAGCCGCAACGCCAACGGCGCCGTGACCGTATGCGTCCGCCTTGACAATGGCAAGCACCGAAACGCCGTCGTTGATTTTCTTTTTAAGCTCTTTAATGTTGTGCTCGATGGCGTTAAGGTCAATTTCGGCATAGGTGCGGTAATATTCGATAGGTTTTATATCAAAAGACATAATATCCCTCTGCTACATAAAAATTCACAATAATAATACCACATAATGCCAAAATATACAATACCCATAATTGTTTACAATTTATCGCAATCTTTCCACTTGTTATAATCTTTAATTTGTGATAAAATAACGGTATCTTTTAAAAGGTGACCTGTTATGGCTGTATTTAAATTTCTTTATCAATATATTTCAGACCTGGGGCTTTTTGTTTTCGGCATTTTTAAAAGCCTTTTTTTGCGTATTGCCGCAATGTTTAAAAGGCTGTTTCGCCGCAGTGAAAAAACCAAAGCCCGCACTAAAAAAGCCGTTATAAAAATATGCGCCGCAGTGCTTATTGTTTCGGTTATCACGTCGGCTGTTTTTCTGATATTTGCCGACAGCAAAAAAGTCCCCGCAATATCCGTCACGCTTGACGGCGAAAGCGTCGGAATACTCGACTCTTTTTCGGACCTTGAAAACACAAAAACTCTTGTTTTCAACGAAACGGGCGGCACGCAGTCGCTTGATATTTCTTATTCCGACATTAAAACCGACGCCTGCAACATCGAAAGCAGTGAGGCGCTGTTTGAAAGAATTATGGCGCGCGCATTTCCCGAATATGAGCGCGTTTGCGAAATAAGCATCGGCTCTTCACCGTTTTGCCGCGTTGCCGATGTTTCGGCGGCAAAAGCCGTTATTCAGGAGTATATGGACAAGCAAAAAGCCGCTTATCCTAACGCTTCGGTTACATTTTCAAACGAAGTAACCTTTAACTATGTTTACAAAAAAACAGGGACGGACGACATTTGGAGCACCGACAGACTGCGCCTTATGCTAAACACGCTTGAGCCTTTAAGCGCGCGGCACGTTGAGTGTGAAAAAACGCTTTCCGCACTCGATTATGACACAGTTGAGATTGAAACAAACACACTTTTTATCGGCGACTCACGCGTGCGCCGCGAGGGTAAAGACGGCCAGGAATTTGTTATTGACATTGTTACCTACAACGGAGACAAAAAGGTGCTTTCACAGCATCTTACAAGCCTTGTTGTAACGCCGCCCGTGTCAAAGGTTATTGAGCGCGGCATGCGCGCCGAAAGCATTTCGATGGGTTCTTACACCGTAACGCAGACAAAGGGCACATTTTGCTGGCCGGTTGTCGGGCTTTATCAAATAACGTCGCAGTTCGGCTACAGAAGTCTCGGCTATCACCACGGAATTGACATTTCGGGCGCGGGCGCTTCAGGCTCGCTTGTTGTTGCGGGCGCTTCGGGCACCGTAACCGAGGCCGGGTGGAGCACGACGGGCTACGGCAACTATGTAATTATTGACCACGGCAACGGCGTTGAAACGCTTTACGGCCATATGCTTGACAACTCAATTTCGGTTTCAAAGGGCGACACCGTTTATAAAGGTCAGGCCATAGGCAGGGTCGGCGACACGGGCTATTCGTTCGGCGCGCACCTGCATTTTGAAGTCAGAATAAACGGCAACAGGGTTGACCCCGCAAGATATATAGGACTTGAATAATGAACATAACCGTTATCGCCTTGGGAAAACTTAAAGAGGATTATTTAAAAAACGCCGTAAGCGAATATTCAAAACGAATATCCGCTTACGGAAAGCTTAATATTATTGAGCTTTTGCCGGCGCGCCTTTCGCAAGCCCCCTCAAAAGCCGAAACCGAAAACGCACTTGCGCTTGAAGCGGAAGAGATTTTTAAAAAAATCCCGCAGGGTTCTTTTGTTGTTTCGCTTTGCGTTGAGGGCAAAAAAGAGTCGAGCGAGGATTTTGCGGCGGAGTTTAAAAAATGCGCGCTTTCTGGAAAAAGCAGTATTGTTTTTATTATCGGCAGCTCTTACGGGCTTGCGCCCGAAATAAAACAAAAAAGCGATTTGCGGCTTTCTTTTTCCGATATGACCTTTCCGCATCAGCTTATGCGCGTGATGCTGCTTGAACAAATATACCGCGCGTTTCAAATAAACACAAACGGTAAATATCACAAATAACGGAGCGTTTTTATGAGCATTTGCGAGATGTGTGCAAACTATTGCTACGACGAAGATTTTGAAGAATATTATTGCGACGTTGACCTTGACGAGGACGAATATATGCGCTTTCTTTCCTCCTCTGAAAAGATGTGCCCGTATTACAGAAACGGCGACGAATACGAGGTCGTTAAGCACCAAAACTGATTTTTTTAAAATGCGGCTCAACCGCTTTCGGACATTAAAATAACAGCCCGCAGCCTGCAAGCGTTTTGCACTTGTAAGCTGCGGGTTTTTGCACCTAAGACTTCAAAACAAATTACGGATAAACAGGCTCGGGGAATTTTGACATATCGAGCTTTGCGCCGCCGTAAAGACCGTCATATATATAATATTCGCCGTCGTATGTTCCTATATATCCAATGTTCTCATAAACAGGCGAATCGGCGTAATAAGCGCGCACACTGCAAACATATTTTAGTTTTCCGAGCTGTTCCCATATAAGCGAAATATTGCCTGTTACCGCCGTTCTGAGGTTTTCAATATCGCCGCTTTCAACAAGCCGGACCGTTTCGGGCGACTGCGCTTTTTCATATTTCTTGCAAATGGTTAAAAATGCTTTGGCATATACATAGTCAACGCCCCTTGTTGTAAGCGTTATTTTGACAGGCTTGTCGGTGCTGATGCTCGGAACAACATCCGGAGAAGTTATTCCGATTTGCCAGTTATAACCGTTAAACAGATAATTGCCCGCTTTGTCGCAATCCCAGCCGTAAATACATCCCGTTCCTTTAATTTTGTAATCGGGCAAAACAAAACCGTATCTGCCGAAAACATCATCCAACGTTGTTTGGTAATTTGAAAGTACGGGTTCTGTGCTCAGTTTTTCGGTGCGTTTTGTAAGCGCCTTTTGGTTTTCTTTTTTGGCAACGAAGCTAACAGCCGAAACACCCGTAAAAGTGACCACGAAAAACATAACCGCCAAAGCAACAATAATGGCAACTGCGCTGAAAAACACTTTTAATACTTTTTTCACATCAAGCACCTCCGTTTTTTATTTTCAATCACTGCAAGCGCGAGCGGCCTCTTGAAACAGTGTATTTGCCGTCGGCGGTTTTGCTGATTTTATATGCAATAAAAACAGGCAAATCCTTTAGCTTGAAATAGCAATAATTTTCGTCGGCATCGCCGAAAAAGCTTTTAAGCTCTTCGGAAAAATCAATTTCTTCAAGATTTCTCACGGCAGAAATAAGCAATCGCAGTGACTGCTCGTCCTCAAGCTTTTCGCTATTGTCATAAAACCTGAGCCATTAGGCATAAGGGGGTTGAACCGACACGCCCTAAAAACTTTATTTTCCGCATCCTCGGGCGTTTTTCTCCTTGCAATACGAAAGTATTGGCGCGTCGAAGAAAC